>OGQT01000072.1_pt1 | contig 96656 bp, 83 predicted proteins | sample 1553261 | NCBI WGS metagenome assembly OGQT01 (sample SAMEA2579992, study PRJEB22360) | human gut metagenome | biome: human gut; feature: human-associated habitat; material: faeces | place: Denmark | collected 2008/2010
ACTCCGTCCCTCAACCCTGCGAGCCTTTGAAAAGGCTCGAGCGAAACTTTTAAGTTTCTTTTGGGAAGTGCGTTAGCTAATTATGATTTTTAAATAAAAGGATGTGTAAACGATGACAAAAATAGTTCTTTGTGGAGCTTGCGGAAAGATGGGAGCAGCTATTGCTGCTGCTGTTGATAATCGTTCCGATTGTGAAATTGTTGCAGGTGTTGATATTGCAAAAAAAGAAGGCTTAGGATTTCCAATTTACAGCAGTTTTGCAGAAATATCAGAAGCTGCCGATGTAGTAATCGACTTTTCTAATCCTGTCTGCCTTGATGATATGCTTGCATATTGTATTGAAAAGAAGTTGCCTGCTGTAATTTGCACAACAGGTTATAGTCCTGAACAGGTTGCACAAATTAAGGAAGCTTCAAAGAAAATTGCTATTTTCTATTCAGGAAATATGTCACTCGGCATAAATCTTCTAATCGAGCTTTCCAAAAAAGCTGCTAAGGTATTTGGTGAAAGCTTTGATATAGAGATTATCGAAAAACATCATAACCAAAAGCTTGATGCACCGAGTGGTACAGCACTTATGATAGCTGATGCAATAACAGAGTACGCAAAAAATGACGCACAGTATGTTTATGACCGCCACGCATACAGAAAAAAGCGTGATAAGCGTGAAATCGGCATCCACGCTGTTCGTGGTGGAAATATTGTCGGCGAACACGAAGTACTTTTTGCAGGTACAGATGAGCTTTTCACAATAAGTCATTCTGCCCGTTCAAAGTCAGTTTTTGCAGTCGGAGCAGTTAATGCGGCAGTATATATGAACGGTCAGTCTGCTGGAATGTACGATATGAGCGACTTACTCTCCGCACAAAACTAAATCATAATTTTATAATGTTATAACTTGAAAGGAGCTGTTTGTTTTGAGTAAATTTAACCCTGTTATTAAAACCTGTGAAGATGTCACATTGATTAAACTTATGAATGTACCGAGTGATATGGCGTTTATAGGAGAGGTATTCGGAAAAATTGCAGAACTTTCTGTAGATGTAAATATGATTTCACTTTCAGAAAACAGTAACCGTTCAGTTCTTGCCTTTACTGTCAAGGACGATGATTTTATCAAAACTGTTGAGTATACATCTAAGCTCAAAGATGGCTCTGTAAAGCCAATAGTTTCGAGCGGAAACTGCATTATTTCTATAGTTGATGTTGCTATGGAGAATGCTCCTGGTGTCGCTGCAAGGGTATTCAAGACCTTAGCTGAGGCAAATGTACAGATTATGCTTATCACAACAAGTGAATCACAAATTTCTGTGCTTGTAACTCGTGCAGACTTCGATGACGCAGTAGACAGCCTTAGCCGCCAATTTGTATAAAAATAAAGGGCGAATATTACTCGCCCATAAATTCAGAGGTATGATATACTGTGAAAAAGTTTTTTAAAGAATTTAAAGAATTCGCACTTCGTGGAAGTGTAATGGACCTTGCAATTGGTGTTATCATAGGTGCAGCATTTCAGGCGATAGTTAATTCGCTGGTAAAGGATATTATGTCACCTTTGATAGGACTTGTCGCAAAAACAGATTTATCAGATTTGTCTGTTGAAATTTTCGGCGTAAGTGTGAAGTATGGTTCGTTTTTAACAGCGGTTATCAATTTCATCATTATGGCATTTGTTATCTTTCTGCTTGTTAAGGGACTTAATGCTTTATCAAAGCTTGGAAAGAAAAACAAGCCTGAGGAGGCAGAAGATCCTGCCGTCAAGACTTGTCCTTTCTGTATGACAGAGATTGATATTAAGGCTACACGCTGCCCACACTGCACATCTCATCTTGATGAGGTTTTCGCAGATGCAGACAAGGATTAAGCCCGAAATTTAATTATAACATAAAGTCTTCGGGAGAGTATTTCTGAAGCGGAGGGAGCTTATTCGGTTCACGCTTGAGAGGGTCATACTTAAATTTCTTACAACCGCCCTCTTGAGGTGTTGAGCCACTGTAACAAAGAATAGTTCCATCATCTTTAACTCGACCGAAACAGCAATATTCGCACTTTGGCTCAATATTGTTGCCGAAAAGCTTTTTCTGAAAAGGCAGCTTTATATTATTTAGGTTAATCATAAATATCATCTTCCTTATCTTAAATAAACGCCAAAGTGCGTATTATTGTCTATCTATCGACCTATTATAACACTTTTTGCGAAATATTGCAAATATCGTATTAGGAGAATGAATGTGATATTCAAGAGCAATAATACAAATTTAAATTTTGTGAACGGAGTTGCCTTTTTAACATTTCCAAATCTTTCTGAATTGGACTTTGTTAAGCACGCATTTTCTACACGCATCGGCGGTGTTAGTGATAACGAATTTAATTCTATGAACCTTGCATTCGGCAGAGGAGATTCTGACGAAAATGTCAGAAAGAATTATAAGCTTATGTGCGATGCAGTAGGCTTAGATTATTCAACTCTTGTAAGCTCTGCACAGGACCACCATACCTTTGTACGCAAGGTTACTTCTGCGGATTGTGGCATAGGAATTGAGCGTCCTAAGGATATGCTCAGCGTGGACGGCCTTATGACTAATGAGCCTAATGTTACGCTTGTAACGCATTATGCGGACTGTACACCGCTTCTTTTTGCTGACCCTAAAAAGCATGTTATCGCAACTTCACACGCAGGCTGGAGAGGTACAGCAAGCCGAATGGGGCAGGTCACAGTTGAGCGAATGACAGAGGAATACGGCTGCGACCCAGAGGATATTATAGCAGTTGTAGGTCCTGCGATAGGTGGTTGCTGTTACGAGGTGGATACACCTGTTTATGAGAAATTTGCCTCAATGATAGATTTGCGTCCAGCATATTTCACAAAATCACTTGGCAGGGGAAAACACATTGTCGATTTAAAGGAAGTAAACCGCAGAACTTTGCTTAGTGCGGGCTTATTGCCTGAAAATATTCTTGTTAGTGACCTTTGCACAAAATGCAATAGCGACCTTCTATTTTCACATAGAGCAACAAACGGTAAGCGTGGAGGCTTGAGTGCTTTTATTTCGATGACTGAATAATTACAAATATAAATTTGTTAAATAAACTATTTCTATCAAGAGTTTTAAATTTAAGATTTATTTTTTAATTTTCTTTGAAGTAAAATTATTTAGCGAAATTTGTTGTATAGTTATCTATGTTCGCATTTTGATTAAGGTACTCTACATTTTGTGGTTTATCAAAATTTGTTAAAACTATATATTGACAGCTTTCTCTAATTGTGCTACTATATATTGTATCACAAGCAGGGGAATATCTTAGATTTATATCTGAAAGCCTGTTTGTAAGCAGGCTTTTTTATTGCGATTTTTTAAGGGAGTATTTAAAATGAAAATTATTAAGCGTAATGGTACAGAGGTCGTTTTCGATATAACTAAAATTATTTCAGCAATTACAAAAGCAAATAATGCAGATGATTCCTCCAAAGAACTTTCTCGTGAACAGATTGTCAGAATAGCTGCATCTGTTGAGCAAAAATGCAGCTCTATAAACCGTGCCTCAAGTGTTGAAGAAATTCAAGATATGGTTGAGCAAAAGATTATGGAGCAAGGTGCTTTTAAGGTTGCTAAACGATATATTAAGTATCGTTATAACCGTACTCTTGTAAGAAGGGCAAATACTACTGATAATCAGATTCTTAGCCTTATAGAATGTAATAACGAAGAGGTTAAGCAAGAAAATTCAAATAAAAACCCCACCGTCAATAGCGTTCAGCGTGACTATATGGCAGGTGAGGTCAGTAAGGATATTTCAAAGCGTTTGCTTTTGCCAAAAGAGATTGTCAAAGCCCACGAGGAAGGTATAATTCATTTTCACGATATGGATTATTATGCACAGCATATGCACAACTGCGACCTTGTCAACCTTGAGGATATGCTTCAGAATGGAACAGTTATTTCTGGTACACTCATCGAAAAACCACATAGTTTTTCAACAGCTTGTAATATTGCGACACAGATTATAGCTCAGGTTGCAAGTAGTCAGTATGGCGGTCAGAGTATTAGCCTTGCACATCTTGCACCATTTGTACAGGTTTCAAGAAATAAAATCCGCAAAGATGTTCTCAGAGAAGTAGAAGAACTTCATGGAAAACTTGATGAGGAGGTTATCTCAAATATTGTTGAACGCAGACTTCGTGAAGAAATCAAGCGTGGTGTTCAGATTATCCAATATCAGGTTGTAACTCTTATGACCACAAATGGTCAGGCACCTTTCGTAACAGTATTTATGTATCTTAATGAAGCTAAGAATGCTACCGAAAGGCGTGACCTCGCAATGATTATTGAGGAAACACTTCGTCAGCGTTATGAGGGCGTTAAGAATGAAGCGGGCGTATGGATTACACCTGCATTCCCAAAGCTTATATATGTCCTTGAGGAAGATAATATAGAAAAGGGTTCAGAATATTATTACCTCACAGAGCTTGCTGCAAAATGCACAGCAAAGCGTCTTGTTCCTGATTATATTTCCGAAAAGAAGATGAAAGAGCTTAAAGAGGGTAACTGCTTTCCTGTTATGGGCTGCCGTTCCTGTCTTTCACCTTGGAAGGACGAAAATGGAAACTATAAGTTCTACGGCAGATTTAATCAAGGCGTTGTAACAATCAACCTCGTTGATGTAGCACTTTCATCAGGCGGAGATGTTGATAAATTCTGGGATATTTTTGATAAGCGTCTTGAGCTTTGCTATGATGCACTTATGTGCCGTCATGAAAGATTAAAGGGTACGCTTTCAGATGCGGCACCTATTTTATGGCAGTATGGTGCAATTTCTCGTCTGAAAAAGGGAGAACCAATAGATAAGCTTTTATATGGAGGTTATTCTTCAATATCTCTTGGTTATGCAGGACTTTGTGAGTGTGTAAGATATATGACAGGCAAATCTCACACAGACCCGTCAGCAACTCCATTTGCGATAAAAATTATGGAGCATATGAATGAGGCTTGCGAGCGTTGGAAGAAAGAAACAAATATTGGTTTTGGTATATATGGAACACCTCTCGAAAGCACAACATATAGATTTGCAAAGTGCTTGCAAAAGCGTTTTGGAATTATCGAGGGTGTAACAGACAGAAACTATATAACGAATAGCTATCATGTTCATGTAACAGAGGATATAGATGCTTTTACAAAGCTTAGCTTTGAATCAAAGTTCCAAGCACTTTCAACAGGCGGTGCCATAAGCTATATCGAAGTTCCTAATATGCAGCAGAATATTGAGGCTGTTCTTGATGTTATTAAGTTCATCTATGATAATATTATGTATGCAGAACTAAACACAAAGAGCGATTATTGCCAAGTGTGTGGCTTTGATGGAGAAATTCAGATTGTTACAGATGAGGACGGTAAGCTCGTATGGGAATGCCCACATTGTCACAACCGTGACCAATCTAAGATGAATGTTGCAAGAAGAACTTGTGGATACATAGGCACACAATATTGGAATCAAGGTCGTACACAGGAGATTAAAGACCGTGTAATGCACTTATAATAAAAAAGCTACGGTTGCTTTGAATTAAGCAAAGACCGTAGCTTTTTTGATTGGTGGTTAGTTTAATGAATGAATCAATTTTTGTAGAAAAACCAAATCTTCCGAAATTTAATGTTTCGGAGCTTATAGTTTCCGGTAGATATAAGTTTGTTATAGATGAGCTTAAAAGGCTCGGAATTTCTATAATAGAATCTGATATGCTTTCTGAAATATGTGGTGTTGAAAAGTATCATACCGATATTTCAACAATTCATTTGTGCAATGATAATTTGCTTGTTGCTAAAAATAATGCTGTTCTTGCGGATAAATTAAGCTTTCTAGGCTATAATGTTTCGCTTTCAAAAAAAATAATTTTTGGCAAGTATCCAAGCTGTACAGCACTTAATGCTGTAATTTTAGGAGATAAAATGATATGTCGTGAATCATCTATTGATGATAAGCTTATAGAATATTGCAAGAAAAATTCTATTAAAATTATTTCAGTTAAGCAAGGCTATGCTCGCTGTTCAACTGCTGTTGTTGCAGAAAATGCCGTTATAACCTCAGATAACGGAATATACAAGGCTTGTATTGAAAATAGCATTGATGTACTTAAAATAGAGAGTGGATATATCGAAATAGAAGACTACAATTATGGCTTTATCGGAGGTTCTTGCGGAAAGCTTTCTGATGATATTCTTGCATTTTGTGGCGATGTAAAGGTTCATAAAAACTATGATGATATAAAAGCCTTTGCTTTGAATTATGGTATAAATCTAATTTCACTTTCAAACAAAAGACTTTTTGATATAGGTGGATTTATACCTACAAAGCAAGAGTGGGTTTATTGATATAAATTAAAATTTGCGAAAAATATTTTATTAAAAATAAAGTTTTTACTTGCAATGTCCAATAAATATGTTATAATGAAAGTATAAAATAAGATGTAGCCAAAAAGGAATGATAAGCTATGAAAAAGAAAATTATATTTTCCTCGATTTTGCTTGCAACGGTTATTGCATTAGTTATTGCAATGGTTCTTGCAGTGTCGGCTTGTAGTTCATCAGAAACTGCTCCAACTAATGCACAAATCGAAAATTCATCAGAAAATACAGTTGATAATAATACCTCATTAGAGAGTAGCTTTGACAATTCATCAGAAAGCAAAATCTCCGAAAAAAGTAATATAGAAAGCAGTATAAATTCAAGTGTAAGTAGTAATTCTCAAAATTCAAAGGTGGAAAATTCCAAACAAGAAAATCAAACATCAAGTAAGCTAGCGGAAGCTTCCAAATCATCAAATACTACTACAAATTCTAATAGCAGTAATTCTAAAATACCAAGTAATAATAGTAGCAGTTCAAAGCCATCAGGGGGTAGCAGTAGTTCCAGTTCGAGTAGCAGTCCATCAAAGCCGTCACATAGCCACAGTTATTCATCAAAGACTGTAAAAGCTACTTGTACAAGTGGTGGTTATACAGTTCATACTTGTTCTTGCGGTGCAAGTTATACTGACAGTTATACAGATGCTACTGGTCACAGATGGTCTGATTGGAAAACCGTCAAGAAAGCCACAACTTCTTCAGAGGGTAGAAAACAGCGTACTTGTAGTTCTTGTGGTAAAACAGAATCTAAGACTATTGCAAAAGTAAAGAGTTCATCTACTTCAGGTGGTCACAAGATAACAGGTGCAAGGAAGGCAGTTTATTCTTATAGGGGTATGGATAAATTCAGCAGTGTAAATCTCGTTGACCTTATCAATGCGGAAAGAGCAAAGGAAGGCTTGGGTAAACTTGAGTGGACAGCTGATGGTTTGGCTCGTTTAATAAATGAAGATCCATCAGCTAAGAATGATTTTGATTATTTATTTGATTCTACTGGTAAGTTTGATCCTTATAGAGATCCAGAAGTAAGAGAACCGCTTGAAGGAGCACAGAAAATGGCTAATATGGGTTATGCCACACATGGTAGTGGTGTTGGTTGTTCATGTGTGGGAGCGTCTGAGGGGGCTTCAACAATAGAGGAAGCTTTGAGGCGACAGATTAAAGCTTATATGAACTCACCAGAGCATAGAGCCATTTTGATGAACGCAGGCAGTCACAGAGTGACTGCCGCATACGCTATAGGATCTGATGGAACAGTTTATACAGCTATCAGAATAGGTGGTTAATTATTAAGTGATTTGAGAAGTTGTAGATATAGCCATTCTTTGATACATCTACTTGACAAATACCAGTTTTAGAGCAAGTAAAAAGAGCAAGCTTAGGTAAAACTAAGTTTGCTCTTTAATTTTAAGGTCTTTGATTTTGCCTTATAGCACCATTTCTATATGCTTGAATAAGCTCTTTTAAATCTTTTATATTTTCTCTTATTTCTTTGCCATTATCAGTATCTCCGACAAGTATACGCTTTTGACTTACTTCCGACGCAACACGGTTTGTCTGCATATCTATGCCATTTCGGATAGTATCATCTACTGATTTAAAAGGCTCGTGAGCTGTGAGCATAAGTCCATAGGAGTTATAAATCAGAGTATATCCCGCTATACCTGTTACTTTGTGATATGGTTGAGAGAAACCGCCATCAATAATAATAACCTTGCCATTACATTTAATAGGACTTTCGCCCTCCATATGATGAATAGGAACATGACCGTTTATAATATGAGCATTTTCGCTTTCTATACCAAACATCTTAAAAATTTTATTTACTATATTTTCATCATTTATAAGCTGATAATAAATATCTTTGACTTCTTTATGCGTTTCATTATCCTCAACAAAATATCTTTCAAAGGTAGTCATTTTATCTCTGCCATATAAAGGAGAATCTGGACCATTCCACAAAAACCATAAAATATCTCTGCCAAGTTGTTTTTCTTCCTCATCAACAGCGAAAAAGGCTTTTCTTGCAGAGCGTTCGAGTTGGTTATATAAATCTTTTCCACATAAATCCTTGCCAAAAAGATTTATCATTCTGAAAGTGCCATCACTATTCATAGGTATACAGCCATGAAATAAGAGATTATCGTTGCATACTTTATATAAACCTCCTTTTTGCAGTAATAGATTAATATGCTTTTTTAGTTTTGAACAGTGCATAAAGGAGCTTGCAAGCTTGTCTATAACAAGCTGTTCTTCGTCTGTAAGCTTATATGGATTATCTAAGCTGATTGTAGGAAAATTGCAATCGAGCATATCATATTCTTTTCCGTCAATAGCAACAGTGCCGTTTTGTAGATTAATTTTATCAAGCAGACATCTGTTATCCATTTTATACTCAGGGTGTTTCTTGATTAACTGCCCTTCGAGCTTAAATTGAATGATAGTTATTGCTTTTTGCATTTTCATAGCAAGCTTGGTTTGAGTATCCATATCATTACTATGCCTACTGCGAATAGCAAATTGTGTACAGGAATCATCTGCATATGTTTCCATTGCAAAAAGCACTAAAGGCATCATACTGATACCATAACCATTTTCAAGCACAGAAAGATTATCATATAGCAAACTGGTTCTTACTATATTAGCAATGCAAGCGGTTTGACCAGCAAAAGCACCCATCCATAGTACATCGTGATTTCCCCATTGAATATCAAGAGAATGGTAACTCATAAGGCTATCCATAACAAAATGAGAACCATAGCCTCTATCGTAAATATCGCCTATAATATGCAAATGGTCAATAACAAGTCTTTGAATAAGGTTTGATATATCGACGATAAAATCATCAGCACAACCAATTTCTATAATTGTATTTATAATCTCATCGTAATAAGCTTTTTTATTAAGGACTTCTTTTTTCTCAGTTATAAGTTCCTCAATAACATATCTGAAATTTTCAGGCATAGCCTTTCGCACTTTAGAACGAGTATACTTTGATGAAACAATTTGACAGACAGAAACAAGTCTATATAATGTTGTACGATACCAGCTGCTATCTGCCTTGCCAATAGATTTAATATACTGCAATTTTTCAGAGGGATAATATATCAGTGATGCTAAATCTTCCTTTTGGTCATCGAAAAGTGTATCACCGAATACATCATCAATCTTTTTCATAACCGCTCCCGAACCATTACGCAGTACATGAGAAAAAGCTTTATATTCGCCATGAATATCCGAAAGAAAATGCTCTGTACCCTTAGGAAGATTAAGAATTGACTGCAAATTTATAATTTCGGTTGCTGCACTGTCTATATTAGGGTACTGCTTAGATAAACATTCAAGAAATTTTAATTTTTCCATAAGTTCACCGCCATTGCTTTTTAATATATTATATTATTTGCAAGTCAATTTTTCAATATTAAGCACAAAAAAGCTTGTCTGTTTATGTAGACAAGCTTTCTGAATATTAATAGTTATTACTTTTTTTAACCATATCTTTTAAAGCACTCGGGTGGAATAATAGAAGCAGTGGGAAAAGTTCAAGTCTTCCTGCGAGCATATCAAACATAAGAACATATTTTGAGAATGAACCAAATACTGAAAAATTCTGAGTAGGGCCAACAAGCTCTAAGCCCGGACCTATGTTATTGATTGTTGCAGTAACAGCAGTAAACGATGTAACTATGAATTCTTCTAAGCATAGAGCGACACTTATGAATGCAGACTTTCCCATTTTGTACAGCCGGCAAACGCGTTATCAGCTAAATCAGTGACGTTATCCAAGAATGTAACCTCAGCTAAGTTTACGCAGTTCATAAAAGCATCATCACCGATTTTCTTGCAATTCTCGCCGCCGGATAGCTTTACTAATCCTTTTGCACCCGTAAAAGCATAATCACCAATATAAGTAACCGTATCAGGAATTACAACTTCACAGTTTCCAAAGACAGCTCCAAAAACATAATAATCTTTCTTATCATCACCGATTCCAACAACTTTTTTACCATCTATTTCACTTGGTACTATGATTTTGTCATATTCAACATAATCATAGTTCGTGAATCCAATTATACTAATTCCACTGTCAACTTCTGAATAATTGAAAGCTTCAGTTGAATCATATATCAACTCTTTTTTGTTTGAGGAGCTGTTACTTGCCGAAACTGATGATTCTGTTTTTGACTCCTTTGAAGAAGTATTTGTATCGTTGCCACATGCACAAATTGACATTGTCATTATTACGGCCAAAAGACCAATCATTATTTTTTTCATAATTATTAAAATCTCCTTTAATATGTTGTTTGTTTAAATAATTGTGTTTCAATTATCCATATTTTGAAATCATTGTACCCTTAGATGGTTATGTGTTATATTATACTTTTTATTTAATTATTTGTCAACAAAAATTATATAGGGCAAATAATTTCTATAATTCTATTTATAATATCACTATAATAAGACAATTTGACAAACCAAAACAAGTTTGCTCCTGAGCTATATTAAGCACAAAAAAGCTTGTTTGTTTATGTAGACAAGCTTTCTGAATATTAATAGTTATTACTTTTTTTAACCATATCTTTTAAAGCACTCGGGTGGAATAATAGAAGCAGTGGGAAAAGTTCAAGTCTTCCTGCGAGCATATCAAACATAAGAACATATTTTGAGAATGAACCAAATACTGAAAAATTCTGAGTAGGGCCAACAAGCTCTAAGCCCGGACCTATGTTATTGATTGTTGCAGTGACAGCAGTAAACGATGTAACCAAGCCTATATTTTCAAAAGAAATAGCAAACACTGAAAATGCAAAAATAACCATAAATGTAATAAAATATACATTAGTTGCACGAACAACATCATGTTCAACAGGCTTGCCATCAATCTTAATTTTTCGTACACTTCGTGGGTGAATATAGGAATTAAGCTCTTTAACTACTGTTTTAATTAATATCATAATACGAGATACCTTTATACCACCACCAGTGCTTCCCGAACAAGCACCTATAAACATAAGTAGTACAAGTATAATTTTTGATGTTTCAGGCCATATATCGAAGTCAACAGATGAGAAACCTGTTGTTGTAATGATAGAACCAACCTGAAAAGTGGCATGTCTTAATGCGTCAAAAGCATTTGAGAAAAGATTAAGAATATTAAAGAAGATTATAGCCGTAGAAATACCTATAATTATAAAATAATATCTTACTTCTTCCATAAGCAAGCTCTTTTTCCATTGTTTAAGCAAAATAAAGTAGTAAGCATTAAAATTAACACCAAAGAGAATCATAAATATAGTAACAACCCATTGTATATATGGAGAATAACTCATAATACTATCATTCTTTATGCCAAAGCCACCAGTACCAGCAGTTCCGAAAGATGTAGTTATTGCATCAAAGATAGGCATTTGACCTGCAATCAGAAGTATAATTTCTATAAATGTCATTCCTATATATATTATGTAAAGAAGTCTTGCAGTTGTTTTAATCTTAGGAACAAGCTTACCCACAGATGGACCAGGGCTTTCTGCTCTCATAAGATTAAAGTTAGAACCGCCACTCAATGGGATAATCGCAAGAAGAAACACTAAAACCCCCATACCGCCTATCCAGTGAGTAAGGCTTCGCCAAAATATATTGCAATAGGAGAGAGACTCTACATCAGAAAGAATACTTGCACCAGTAGTAGTAAAACCTGATATAGTTTCAAATAGAGCGTCTGTAAATGACGGAATTTCTTGGGTTATAACAAAGGGCAAACAGCCCATGATACTTAAAACTATCCAACTTAAAGAAGTAGCTACACAACCCTCTTTCAGATAAAAAACATGGCTTTCGGGTTTTTTATGAGTTGAGATAAACCCTACAATAGCACATATACATAAAACAGACAAATAAGAGAATAAGCCCTTATATTCTCCATACACAAGAGCAACTATACAAGGAAGAACCATCAATGCGGCTTCCATTTTCAGAACTAAGCCTAAAATATATCGTATAATCGAAGTGTTCATATAAATACCTTCCTGTTACTTACAACTATAAATTTAATCTTTCAGAATATCCTGAATATCGTTAAAACCCGTATGAGTAGTAACTATCATAACTGTATCGCCGACATGAATAGAATCCTGACCACTCGGAATAGTTATAGCACCGTTTCTGTTTATAAATGCAATCAAGATATTATCTTTTATATTAAGATTCATAATTTCGGTATCAGTAACAGCAGAAGACTCATCTATACTAAATTCCAACGCTTCTACCTGAGAATTAAACATATGGTAAAGAGTTTCTATGTTACTATTATTCATAGAATTTTTCTTCGCACGAACATAAGCAACGATAGTTTCTGATGTTATATACTTAGGGTATAGAATACTTCCAAGATTCAAGTCATCAATAACATTCATAAAAGCATTACGGTTTATTTTTGTAATAACCTTAGCATTAGAAATTTTACTTGCATAAAGAGTTAAGAAAATATTCTCTTCATCAATGCCCGTAAGTGGTATAAATGAATTACAGGTAGAAATACCCTCTTCCTTGAGAAGTTCTTCGTCTGTACCGTCACCATTGATTATAGTTGCTTTAGGTAGTAGTGTACTGAGTTCCTCACAGCGTTCTTTGTTTTGCTCTATAATCTTTACAGAAATTCCCATATTACTTAGAATTTTTGCAAGGTAAAAAGCGGTCTTTCCACCGCCTATAATCATAGTATCCTTAACCTGATTTGTTCTGAAACCTATCTGTTTGAGAAATTTTATAGTTTCTCGTCTTGTAGCAGCAAAAGAAATCTTATCTCCTTTATGAAGGATTACATTACCTGATGGAATAATAATCTTTCCATCTCGCTCTATTGCACATATAAGGAATTTAGCATTCAGGCTTTTACTTACCTGTGCAATAGATTTATTATCTAACAAATTATCTTCAGGAATTTGAATCTTAATAAGCTGAGCCTGTCCATGAGCAAAAGAATTAACCTCGAGAGCGGTGGGGAGGCAAAGTATATGTGTAGCTTCCTTAGCTGTTTCAAGGTCGGGATTTATAATCATAGCAAGACCAAGTCTTTCTCGAAGATAATTGCTCTCCTCGCTATAATCGGGATTTCTTACTCGTGCAATAGCTGAGCAATTACCAACTTGTTTTGCTACGGTACAGCAGAGCAAATTAAGTTCGTCTGAACCAGTAACCGCAATTATAAGGTCAGTATTTTCTATTCCAGCTTCTTGCTGAACGCTATAACTTGCACCATTTCCAACAATCCCCATAATATCATAAAGATTTGTATAGCTTTGAATTTTTTGTGGATTTTTGTCTATTATGGTTATATCGTGACCTTCTCTTACTAATTGCTCTACGAGAGCTGCACCAACTTTTCCACAGCCCACTATTATAATATTAAGACCGTTTTTGCTATGGTGTATGTTGCTAATCATTTTAAAGATACTCCTTTTATTATATAAAATACATACACGAATACTATACCATTATATTCAGTAAAAGTCATCATTTTTCTGAAATTTATATATTTAAAAAAATAAGTGTATTAAATACAAATTTATTTAATCTTCTTATAGTGAAGGGTTTGAAAATGTTAATATCCTTATTGATGAGTTAAAGAAATATATTGACTGCTACAACGAAAAATTACCTTAAACTAAAAGGAATGAGTTCGGCATAATACCAAACTCATTCGCTAATAATTTAATATTTAATTTTACTAAACTTTTGGATTTACTTCAAAATAAATTTAGCGGAGATGTATATAGATAATGGGGATATTAGAAAGATTATATTATTTATTGAAGCTGAATGCGGAGATACCTGGGTATACTGCACTTTCGCCAAGTTCCTCTTCAATTCTGAGAAGTTGATTATATTTTGCAACTCTTTCCGAACGACTTGGAGCACCTGTCTTGATTTGGCAAGTATTAAGAGCGACAGCAAGGTCTGAGATTGTTGTATCTGCTGTTTCGCCTGAACGGTGTGAGGAAATTGCTGTGTAACCAGCCTTATGTGCCATTTTGATAGCTTCAAGTGTTTCAGAAACTGAACCAATTTGGTTAAGCTTAATGAGGATAGAATTACCACACTTATTGTCAATACCTTTCTTGAGCCTTTCTGTATTTGTTACAAAGAGGTCATCACCAACAAGCTGAACCTTGTTGCCAATCTCTGCTGTAAGAAGTTTCCAGCCTTCCCAGTCTTCTTCGTCAAGAGCATCTTCTATAGATACGATAGGATATTTCTCAACAAGCTTTTTCCAATGCTCGATAAGTTCTGCTGATGTAAACTTTGTACCTGCCTTTGGAAGAATATATTCACCCTTCTTTTCGCCTTTCCATTCGCTGGAGGCTGCGTCCATAGCAATCATAAAATCCTTGCCTGGTTCATAACCTGCATTCTTAACAGCTTCCAGAATGTACTGAATAGCTTCTTCATCGCTTGCAAGGTCAGGTGCGAAACCGCCTTCATCGCCAACAGATGTTGCAAGACCCTTAGACTTGAGAAGTGTTGCGAGTGCGTGAAAAACTTCTGCACACCAACGGAGTGCTTCTTTAAAGCTTGGAGCACCAACAGGCATAATCATAAATTCCTGAACATCAACTGTGTTAGCTGCATGAGCACCACCATTGAGAATGTTCATCATAGGAACAGGAAGACGGTTGCCTGAGATACCGCCAAGGAATCTATAAAGTGGAATATCCATAGCTGTTGCTGCTGCTCTTGCTGTTGCAATAGAAACCGCAAGAATAGCATTAGCACCAAGATTAGACTTATCCTTTGTGCCGTCAGCCTTGAGCATAGCTCCGTCAACTGCATAAATATCAGAAGCATTAAGTCCCTTGATAGCATCGTTTATAACTGTATTTATATTATTTACTGCCTTAGAAACACCTTTGCCGAGGTATCTTGATTTATCGCCATCTCTAAGCTCTAATGCCTCAAATTCTCCTGTTGATGCACCGCTTGGAGCTGTGCCTCTTGCAACGGTACCGTCAGTGAGAGTAACCTCTGCTTCTACTGTTGGATTTCCTCTTGAATCAAGAATTTCTCTTCCGATAACCTTTTCAATTTCTAAATAACTCATTAGTTAAATCTCCTTTGACATCAGATAAGTTAGTATATACTAACCAAATTTATAATAACACCTCTATTTTAGTTTGTCAACCCTAACTCGAGCTTTTTATACGCAATTTGCAATCTTTTTTATTTATTAGGCAAAAACTTTATTTGTCAGCAGTTGACTTTATCTATTCAATTTGTTATATTTAGAAGTGAAATTCTAATGAAAATTAAACAATTTCAGAATAAAATTTATACAGAAATGAGATGCCTATTATGAGAACTTATATTGTACAGATTGCTGATAAAACAGTACATTTGACTTGTGAAGAAAAACTTGAAAATGCTGTTCGTTCTTTGGCTGAAGTTATAGCTCAGCTCAATTCTCAGAAGGATATTTTTAATGAGGATTTTACTCTTTGTGCAGGTTGGTCTTATTATTATTTTAAGAAAGAAGATGATTATTGGGATATTCTTGCTCCTGATTTTCATCGTGACCCACATAATACAAGGACAAATAATCTTACAATACCGCTTATGGTGCAAAATTTTCAGAGCGAGGCTATGCACACAGCTGGTATACAGGTTGTTCCAGGCACTATGCCTATAACCTTTAAGCATAAAATGCTCGTGCTTAAAGATGCTCTTACTGCAAAAGATGTTTATTTTTCACGCTCAGAGCCTGAGAATGCTGATGATTCTGGCTGGTATCTTGGCGTTATGGGTGATGACGAATCTCAGCATGAGCCTGGTGATTATGCTGAGATTCAGACTTGCGAGCTTCTAAAATTCAGACCACTTTCTGTTCGTATTCTTTGTATGCCTGTTGGTACACTTGCTGTTTTTGACGGCAACAAGATGACTGCACTTGTAGACAAGGACAATAATCCTCTTAAATTCACTACTGACGGAAACGAAAATAAAGGAAGAACAGAAACAAATGTATAAGCTTATTAAAACAAACGGTTCTGCCAGGCTTGGCTCTTTTACAACTGCACATGGAGAGGTTCAGACACCTGGTTTTATGAATGTTGCTACTTGTGGTGCAATAAAAGGAGCTTTATCTGCACTCGACCTAAAGGAACTCAACTGTCAGGTTCAGCTATGTAATACTTATCATTTACATTTGCGTCCAGGCGATGAGAATATTAAAAAACTTGGCGGACTTCATAAATTTACCCGTTGGGCTGGACCTATTCTTACAGATAGTGGTGGATTTCAGGTTTTCTCACTTGCAAAGCTAAGAAACATAACCGAAGAGGGAGTAACATTTTCTTCTCATATTGATGGACATAGAATTTTCATGGGTCCGGAAGAAAGCATGACTATTCAATCCAATCTCGGTTCTGATATTGCTATGGCTTTTGATGAATGTATTGAAAACCCCGCGGAATATAATTATACAAAAAATTCCTGCGACAGAACTTATCGCTGGCTTGTTCGCTGTAAGAAAAAAATGGCAGAGCTTAATTCAAGAGAAGATACTATAAATAAACAACAACAGCTTTTTGGAATAAATCAGGGTTCAACCTATGAGGATATAAGAATCGAGCATATGAAAGCTATAAGTGAGCTTGACCTTGATGGCTATGCTATTGGAGGTCTTGCTGTTGGTGAAAGTGCAGAAGAAATGTACCGCATAATTGAAACAGTTGAGCCTTATGCTCCCAAAAATAAGGTTCGATATCTTATGGGTGTTGGAACTCCTGTAAACATTCTTGAGGCTGTAAGGCGTGGAGTTGACCTTTTCGATTGTGTTATGCCATCAAGAAATGCTCGACACGCACATCTTTTTACTTGGAGTGGCAGAATGAATATGTTCAACGAGAAATATGCTCTTGATGATTCACCTGTTGATTCACAGTGTGATTGTCCTCTTTGCAAGAATTTCTCTCGTGCATATCTTAGACATCTTTTCAAAAGTGGAGAAATGCTTGCTATGCGACTGGCAGTTATTCATAATATTTATTTCTACAATACCCTTATGATTAAAATTCGTGAAGCCCTTAAAAATGACGAATTTGACAAATTTTATAATGAATATGTAGAAATTATAGGCAGACGAATCTGACATATTTCACTTGCATATTACTGATTAAATTGATATAATATCATTATTAGTCTTTGCGAAATTTGAAAAATATTCCACTGGACTTTTTGAAATCGAAAGGAATGTAAAAGAATGAATTTTAATTTTTTACTTGATAATGCTGCTTCTTCCGCAGATGCAGCTCAACAACAAAATCCAGGTCAAATCTGGATGCTTTTGGGTATGTATGCTCTCCTTGCTCTTGCTATTTATTTCTTTATCTTCCGTCCTAATAAGAAGAAAAAGAAGGCAGAGGAAGAAATGAAAAACAGCCTTGAAGTCGGTGATGATATTACAACCATTGGTGGCATTATGGGTCGTGTTGTTTCTATTAAGGACGATGACTCTATTGTTATTGAAACAGCAAGTGACCGTTCAAGACTTAGAATCAAAAGATGGGCTATCTCTACTATTGATACAGAAAAGAACCCTGAGTCTAAGAAAGAAGAAGCCAAATCTGAAAAAACTGAAGAGTCTAAGAAAAAGAAAACATTCTTTGGTAAAAAAGACGAGAATTAATTTTTATAATAACAGCATATCATATTAACAAAACCTCCTGAATACAATTAGAATATAATTGTTTCGGGAGGTTTTTTTGTGAGAAAAGAAAAGTCGCAACAAATTACAATAAAAATTATGGCTAGAGCTGTCATTTTTGGCGGATTATTTGGTGGTGTTATGCTGATATTGATGTTGTTTTTAAGTTCATTTTTTGTGCTTAAAATGAAATCTTTATCACAGACAGCGGTTTTTGCGGCGGCGATTATATCCTCCTGCATATCGGCATTTTTAGCAGGTTTTCTTGCCTCACGCATACTCAAGGCTCGTGGAATTATTGTTGGTGCATTATCGGCTCTGCTCTTATTTATAATTGTGTTACTCACAGGAACAATTATTTCATCAGATTCTATAAATCTTGATACGCTTATGAGATTTGCGGCAATGCTTTTATCAGGCTCATTTGGCGGAATACTTGGTGTAAATCGCCGTCCTCGTCGCCGTTAGTATAAAGGGGTTCATAGTAGATTTTAAACTTATAATCTTTATAGAATTCATATTAATAAAAAAGTTTCGCTTAAATCCGTTTAAAGACCTAAGCGAAACTTTTGTTATTTTTTAAATTTATTATTATTTTTTAACCTCGAGAACAGCACCTCTGTTACCAGATGTTACAAGAGAAGCATATCTTGCGAGATAGCCTGTTGTAATTTTAGGTTCTCTTGGAGTCCAAGCCTTACGGCGTTCTTCAAGTTCTACATCAGAAAGGCGAACATTGATTGTGTTTGCAGGAATATCAATGTCTATAATATCGCCATTCTTTATGAGGGCAATATTTCCGCCGACAGCAGCTTCAGGAGATACATGACCGATAGCTGCACCACGAGTAGCACCAGAGAAGCGTCCGTCTGTGATGAGGGCAACTGTGCTGCCAAGTCCTCTACCCATAATAGCAGATGTAGGATTGAGCATTTCACGCATACCAGGACCACCCTTAGGACCTTCATAACGGATAACAACAACATCACCATCTACAATTTCACCGCCATTGATAGCAGCCATAGCATCCTCTTCGCAATCATAAACCTTTGCTGGGCCTGAATGTACAAGCATTTCAGGAGCGACAGCAGAACGCTTAACAACACATGAATCAGGAGCAAGATTGCCCTTAAGAACTGCAATACCACCAGTTTTTGAATAAGGATTGTCAGAATGACGGATAATATCAGGATTCTTATTAACAGCGTTTGCGATATTTTCTGCAACAGTTTTGCCTGTGCAAGTGATAATATCAGTTTTGAGCAAGCCAAGCTTGTCAATTTCTTTCATAACAGCGTAGATACCGCCAGCCTCGTTAAGTTCTTCCATATAGTGGCTGCCAGCAGGAGCAAGGTGGCAGATGTTAGGAGTTTTTTCACTGATTGCATTAGCCATATCAAGGTCAAGCTCAATGCCACATTCGTGAGCGATAGCTGGAAGATGAAGCATAGAGTTTGTACTACAACCAAGAGCCATATCCATTGTGAGAGCGTTCTTGAATGCGTCAAGTGTCATAATGTCACGAGGCTTAATATCCTTGCGGAGAAGCTCCATAACCTGCATACCTGCGTGTTTAGCAAGCTGAATTCTCTCTGAATATACAGCAGGGATAGTACCATTGCCACGAAGTCCCATACCGAGAACCTCGGTAAGGCAGTTCATAGAGTTAGCTGTGTACATACCTGAGCAAGAGCCACAGGTTGGACAGACTTTATTTTCAAACTCTTCAAGCTTTTCAGCGGAGATTTTTCCGGCATTATAAGAGCCAACAGCCTCAAACATACTTGAAAGGCTTCTCTTGCAACCATCAACAAGACCAGCAAGCATAGGACCGCCACTGACAAAGATAGTTGGAATATTAACACGAGCAGCGGCCATCAGCAAGCCAGGAACATTCTTATCGCAGTTAGGAACCATAACAAGAGCATCTAAACCGTGAGCCATAGCCATAGCTTCTGTTGAATCGGCAATAAGGTCACGAGTCACAAGGGAATACTTCATACCTTCATGTCCCATGGCAATACCATCACATACAGCGATAGCCGGAAAAACAACCGGAGTACCGCCAGCCATAGCAACACCCTGCTTAACAGCCTCTACGATTTTGTCTATGTTCATATGACCTGGAACGATTTCGTTATATGAACTTACAATACCAATAAGAGGTTGTGCGATTTCTTCGTTAGTCATACCAAGTGCGTGGAGCAACGACCTTCTTGGAGCCCAATCAACACCATTATTAAGCTTATCACTTTTCATTTGGATAACCTACTTTCTTAAATGAAATTCATAGATATATTATAATCTTTTTTTATGTAGGTGTCAACGAAAGCTTTCTAATATCACTATGCCAATGTTAATAACATTTTTGAAATAAATACCTGGGGCTGTTTTTTCACAGCTCCATTTTTCGTCTACTTATTCATTAACATTTTGTTTACTCATTCAAAGCCACTGTTCCTTTGAATTTATGTGCTTGCAAAACCATAGAGTGTAGAGTATAATATTAAAAGATATACTTATAGATTGGAGATGCACAATATGACAACAATAGAAAATGAAATAGTAAACTTAGTTGATGATATTATTGCAGACTATGATAAAGGTCGTTCTATTGATAAAATCAATACTTTTAGTCAACCTGATAAAGAGGTTGTTATTGATATTGTAAATAAGCTTCAGAAAATTATTTTTTCAGGCTACTTCAAGAATAAATCATATCACAGTTATACTCTAAAGAATAATGTTACCATGCTTCTTGAAGATGTTCTCTATAATCTTTGTAAGCAGATTTCATTAGTGCTTAAATATTCCAAAGATTACAAAGACCTCAACGAAAGCAGCCTTTATGCAGAATCTCAGAAAATTGCCCTTACATTTCTGAAGAAAATACCGCATATAAGAGAATATATAGAAACAGATGTTCAGGCAGCATTTGAGGGCGACCCTGCGGCATTTAATAAAGAGGAAATTATTATTTCATATCCTGGATTATATGCAATATTTATAAATAGAATTGCACATGAGCTTTATAAGCTTTCTGTACCGCTTATTCCGAGAATGATGACCGAATATGCCCATAGCAAGACAGGTATAGACATTCACCCAGGTGCAGAAATCGGGAAATATTTCTTTATTGATCACGGAACTGGCATCGTTATCGGAGAAACTACAATTATAGGTGATAATGTAAAGGTTTATCAAGGCGTTACTCTTGGTGCATTATCTACAAGAGGTGGACAAAAACTCAAAAATAAAAAGCGTCACCCAACAATTGAAGATAATGTAACAATCTACTCTGGAGCATCAATTCTTGGTGGAGAAACAGTTGTTGGCAAAGATGTTGTTGTTGGCGGTAATGCTTTCATTACGAAATCTATTCAAGCTGGAGCAAGAGTAAGCATAAAGAATCAAGAATTAAGCTGTAATTATGATGCAGAACATCCTGTTGAAAGAGCAGAGCTTGAACAAGACGAAAGCTGGTATTATGTCATATAAATTTATATATTGAATAGGATATCTAAGATAACAGTGTTATATAATACTGTTATCTTTTTTTTGAAGTAAAATTAATTGTTGTTTATATAAAAAGAAATTTTGAATATAATAAGGAATAGCATTCAAACTTGGGTAAAAGATGAATGACTTTCTTCAAGAGATACAACAGAACACATTGAAACTATTTATGTTTGAGTATGTCGATTTTTTACATAACTATTGTATTCGATAAAAACAAAACTGACTCCGTTTGAAAAACGAAATCAGTTTGTTGCTTAAAATTTAATTTTCTACATCAAATGGATTCTTTTTGTATTATCTGCACAATCTGGGGCAGGTCATTATATGAGGAGGTTAATCATTATAGTAAAGATTTGTTTTCTTTTCTTTATCAAAAATATGTAATGCCTTGTTATTAAAACCAACTGTAATTTTATCCCCAGGTTGATAGAAGATAGATTCGGCATCTGCGTCAAGAGCAGGGATACGAATTGCAGTATCCTTATTATCAATATAAGCGTGAAGATGAACTTCGTTGCCAAGCATTTCGCTTACTTCTACGATAGTATCAACAGATAATTGACTGCCTTGTGGTACTATTGCAAGATTTTCAGCTCTTACACCAAGTGTTACTGGCATAGACTTAACATTATTTTTAGTGTAAACCTCTTGCATTTTGTCATTAAGTCTAATAACCATACCTAATAATTTTACAGAATATCCATTTTCATCTTTAATAAGCTCTGCATCAAAGAAATTCATTTGAGGTGTTCCTATAAAGCCTGCAACAAATATATTTCTTGGGAAGTGGAATACTTCTATTGGAGTTCCAACCTGTTGAATAAAGCCATCTTTCATGATAACTATTCTATCACCGAGTGTCATAGCCTCCACTTGGTCATGAGTAACATAAATAAATGTTGTACCCAATCTTTGATGAAGTTTTGAAATTTCTGTTCTTGTTTGAGCTCTCAATTTTGCATCAAGATTAGAGAGAGGTTCGTCAAGCAAGAAAACCTTTGGGTCACGAACTATTGCACGTCCAATAGCTACACGCTGACGCTGACCGCCTGAGAGAGCCTTTGGCTTTCTTTGCAGAAACTCAGTAATTCCAAGGATTTCTGCTGCTTCTCGAACTCGTTTGTCAATTTCTTCACGAGGTACTTTTCTTAGTTTTATTGAAAAAGCCATATTATTATAAACTGTCATATGAGGATAAAGTGCATAGTTTTGGAAAACCATAGCAATATCTCTATCTTTTGGAGCAACATTATTAACAAGCGTATCGCCTATATATAATTCACCATCGGTAATGCTTTCAAGACCGGCAACCATTCTCAAGGTGGTTGATTTTCCACATCCTGATGGTCCGACGAATACAACAAATTCTTTGTCCTTTATATTGAGATTAAAATCGTGAACAGCTACTACATTGCCGTCATAAACCTTTTTTATATTGCGGAATGACAAATCTGCCATTATAAATCTCCTTCTTTCGTTTTATTATGAGGGGTTATTACATATTTTTCAATCTGTGGCCATGAATTAAATGACGCTGTAAAGCTCATTATTGAGAAACCAAATACTATTGGCAGAAACAATCCTACTGGAAAGTAGCCTATTGCTACAAATATAATTACTGCCTGAACTATCATTGTAATAAGAGTTCCAAATGGTTTTATGAGATATAGCGCCAAAGCATTCCTTATTATCTGCTTAAGTGATAGGTCAACAGACGCTATCATAACATATACATAATTGGAAATCGCAAAGAACATTATCGCAACCGCCAAAACCAACGCTACAAGAATAGCTGAGAATGTAGAATTATCTATCAGCTTTGAGTAAACACCTATTGCAACATATGCAAGAGCTATAAATGCAAGCTGAATTGCTGCAAAAGCTGTATTTTTCTTCCATTCTTGCTTAAAGCCTTTCATAAAATCGTCTATTACATATGCTTGCTCATCTCTTGCAAAACGGCTCATAACTCTTGTTAAACCGCCGATTGCGGCAGGGATTGTAACTATCGGAATACAAAAAAGTATAAATAGAAGATTTGCTCCGATTATACGCCAAAAGGCTTCATAAAAAAGCATAAGATATAGAGTTATTCTGTGCTTAGGATAGCGTGTTTTTTTATCATAATCTTTCTGTGGTGCTTTATCCTTTGCGAGTATCATAATTGCTTCATTCCTTTTTATAATTTATTATTTAATAGCACCATCAACAACACCCTTGATAATCTTCTTTTGTGCGATAAGATAGAAGATAACAACTGGCAACATTGAAAGTATGAGTGCGGCAGTCGCAATATCCCAGCTACTTGTAAATGTGCTGAAGAATTTACTTGTCTGAAGTGGAAGTGTATACCATGATTGTTCTTTGAGAACAAGGCTTGGTAAGAGATAGTCATTCCAAATCCACATAATCTGAAGAATTGCAACAGTTGTGTTTATAGGAGAGAGAAGAGGGAAGACTATTTTCCAGAAAGTCTTAAACATACTACAACCGTCAATCATAGCAGCTTCTTCAAGCTCCTCTGGAACCCCTTTTATAAATCCGTGATATAGCATAATTGCCATACTACAGCCAAAGCCAAGATAAGTAAATACTAAGCCAAAAGGATTAAGTATATTAAGACCGTTAAGCGCAAATGCTGCATCACCAAATGATATTGAAAAAATTTCTTTGCTTCCCATAATAGACATAAGAGGGAGCATTACACACTGGAAAGGTATCAAAAGTGCAACTGCAAAAAGAATAAACATAAGCTTTGAAATTTTTGTTTTATATCTGACAAGAACCCATGCTGCCATTGAAGAAAATAGTAATATCAGAGCTGTAGAAACTACTGTTATCCATACAGAGTTCCAAAGAGAATTGAAGAAATTCATTTTCTCCATAGCTTTTGGGTAGTTATCAAATATAAATGGATTTGGCCAACCCAAAACATCTGTGAGTATACCTTTTTGATTCTTGAAGGAATCCATTAAAAGTATAAAAATAGGAAGCAAAAATAAAATCGCTACTAAAAAGCCTATTACTATTTTCAGATATTTAAAGAATTTATTTTCACCTGTCATGTTTCTACCTCCGCTCTCTTAGTAGCGATAAGCTGAATTATAGAGATTGTTGCAACTGAAATAAGGAAGATTACAGCCTTAGCCTGTGCATAGCCTGTTTGGTTAGAAACAAATGCGGAGTTATAAATATTTAGTGCAAGCATCTCATTGCAGTGGTTAGGACCGCCCTTTGTTAGTGCAAGGTTTTGGTCAAAAAGCTTAAATGAGTTTGAAAGCATAAGGAAAAGACCAACTGTAAATGCAGGAACAACCATAGGAATAGTTATGCTAAAGAGCCTTCTCCAGCCACCTGCACCGTCTATCGCAGAAGCTTCTATAACGCTGTCTGGAATATTCTGTATTGCGGCAATATAAATAATCATCATATATCCGCCCATCTGCCAGACCATAACTATAAGCAATGCGAAAAATCCTGTTGTGCTGTCTGTCAGCCAGTTACGGAAAAATTCCATTCCTGTGGCTGTATAAATTGCATTAAAAACCTGCTTAAAGATAAACTGCCATGCAAAGCCCAAAAGCAAACCGCCTATAAGGTTAGGCATAAAGAATATCCCTCTGAGTAGAGTTGCTCCACGGAATTTCTTTGTTACAAGAAGTGCCAGTGCAAAGCCCACTACATTGATACATATAACAGCTGTTATAGCAAAAAGAGCTGTGTAACCAAAAGAATACCAGAAATTGGAATTATCATTTGTAAAAAGCTTAATATAATTTTCAAAACCTATGAAATTAGCGTTTCCTGAACCTTTCCAATCTGTTAATGAATAGTAGATACCTATAACTGTAGGAATTAGAACAACTATTGCAAAGGAAATCAAACATGGTGCAAGAAAAAGCCAAAAACCCAATTTGGAGCGTTTCATAATATTGTTTCCTCCATTTCTTAAAAAGCAAAAAGGGATGCGATAGACCTATCCACCGCACCCCTTTTAATAATTATTATAAATTTATTATGTCGGTTTATTGCTTCGTACTAATTATTTTTTAGCTTCTGCCCAGCCATCTTGAGCTGTTTTTACAACTTCGTCCCAAGTTTTTTCTCCAGAGATATATGCCTGAACTGCTGCACCGAATACATTCTGTCCCCAACCATCAGGTGTACCCTTGAATACTGCGTTAACTACCTTGCCAGAGGAGCTGAGGTCTACAACTGCCTTTGAAAGTGGGTCTGATGGTGCGAGGTCACCATAGTTATCAAATACTGGAATAAATCCAAAGCTATTTACAACTATATCCTTACCTTCATCACTCTGATAGAGCCAGTTAAGGAAATCTTTTGCAGCAGTCTTTTCAGCATCGCTTGCCTTAGAATTAACTGTCCAATATTGAGAAAGGATAGAAATCATAGCAGCATCTTGATTATCTCCACCGATAGGCATAGGAAGAAGTGTGAGATTTTTAGCTGTTTCTTCGTCAATCTTATTGATTTCATTGTATGCCCAGTTACCCTGCTGAATAACTGCAACCTTACCTGTTGAAATATCAGGTATAGCATTACCTGAATATGTATAGGTTACTGCACCCCTCTTATTGTCTGCAAACTCAGAATATTTGAGCATCATATCAGTATAATCTTTGTATGTATCAGCATATTTCATTTCGACTGTCTTTGAATTATATGCCTTGAATGGGTCGCCTTCAAATTCAGGAGTGAGGAAAATATTTTCTGCGTGGTCACCAAGAACCCATGTTTCTGCACCCTGAACGGCTGTTACAGCTTTAAGATTCTTACAGCTATCTACATTTGAAAGAGAACCGTCCTTGATTTTTGCATCAAGCTTTGAGAATGCGTCATCAAAATCCTTCATAGATTTAAGATTTGAAATATCAATGCCTGCATCGTCAAAAATCTTCTTGTTGGCAACAAGTCCAAGTCCCTCTGTTGAAACTGGTAAGCCATAGACCTTACCATCAACTGTCAAAAGGTCAAGAGAACCTTTTGTTGCGTGACTAACCCATGGTTGGTCGCTAAGGTCTTCAAGATAATCCTTATAAACTTCATATTCAGATGGACCAATAGCATTAAAAATAGTTGGCATTGTACCTGCGGACATATCTGCCTTAAGGACTGTGCCAATATCTGTGCCAGCACCGATTGACTGATATGTAATAGTTACATTTGGAGCTACACTCTTATATTTTTCGATAGCTTTTCCAAGCTGTTCATCAATTTCTGCCTTAAATTGCTTAATAGTAACAGTTACAGGCTCATTAGAAGATGACTTGGAATTTGTGCTACTTGCAGTTGAGCTTCCTCCTGTACTTGTACTATCACTTTTAGAAACGCTACATCCTGCCAGAGCTGCTGTGGAACAAATAGATGCTACGAGTAATGCTGCTAAGATTTTCTTTACTTTCATTGGTTTTTCTCTCCTTGTTAAAAAATTTTTGCAAGTAAAGTTTATTTTACTTTACCGCACCCATTGCTAAAATTATAGTTTATTTAAACTATAAAAGTCAATCTATTTAAAAATTTTTATATATTTTCTATGTTCAGAGCTAAAAAGCAAAGCAAAACTAATGCTTTTTCTCTGTTTTGCTGAAAAAATTTCTATTATTACTAAATAAAAAGTGCTTTATTTATGCAATTTGTTTAGTAGATGACATAAATATACTCAGAATATAGCAAGAATATATTTAATATAAACATATTTTATTATTTTGTTTTTTAAAAATTGCCATTATTCACATACGATATTTGACATAACCATTTTGAAATGCTATTATTTTATAAAATATTAAAGGAAGTGCATATATGATTATTGATATTCATACTCATATAGGTTTGGCATCAGATTTTAATTTATCTAAAGAAGATGTTCTATATTCTATGAAGGCTTATAATATTGATTATTCAATTATTTCAAACATTGATGCTGTTGAATACTACCCTGATTTAACAGAGATACCGATTGAAATGCAGAAATCACAGTTTGAATGTCTTAATGATTGTATTAAAATAGCAAGAAAAAATCCCAATAAATTAGGTGTGGCATTTTGGTTTAAACCACACACAGAAAGGCTCACTCAAGAAATTAAAGATACTGTAAAAGCTAATCTTGACATAATCAAAGCTCTAAAGCTTCACCCTTATTATAGTAAGACATCGACGGATAGTCCTGAAGTTGAAGAATATCTCCGTTTTGCAGAGGAACTTAATCTGCCTATAATAATCCATACTGGCGGCTGTAAGGAGGCAGAACCTATCACTGTATATAACGCAGCAAAGAAGTTTCCTAAGGTTAAGTTTATTATGGCTCATATGGGGCTTGGCAGTGATAATTCAAAAGCAATAAAACTTATAAGCAGTTTACCAAATTTATATGGTGATACTGCGTGGGTACCAATTAAAAGTGCAATTTCTCTTATAAAGAATTCCTCATCAGAAAAGCTATTCTTTGGCAGCGACAATCCGATAGATGGTAAAGACACCTATCTCCATAATAAAACTGGCGACCGTAGTCTTTATCAGGAATATTTTAATGAACTTAAAGAACTTATTTCCGAGAATGACTACAATAATATTATGTATAAAAATGCGTTAAGGGTATTTAATCTTCCTTTCAATATATAACATATAACTTTCATAGCATAATATTTCAGAACAACCTGAAATATTATGCTATTTTCTTATATGAAAATATGAAATTATATATGCACCAGCTTGTAAATCTGTACATCTTGAAAATATAGAAACTGTACTTTTTAATAGGTGCAAACATATGTTATAATATAAAAGCTTTTTTAAAATAATATCAAATAAGAGGGTTAAATAATGAAAAGAATAGTAACAATTCAGGATATTTCTTGTATCGGTAAGTGTTCTCTTACAGTTGCACTTCCAATTATTTCGGCTATGGGTATAGAGACTGCAATAATTCCAACCGCTGTACTTTCAACACATACAATGTTTTCAGATTTTACATTCAAAGATTTAACAGACCAAATTCAGCCTATTTCCGACCATTGGAAGAAAGAAAACTTCAAGTTTGATGCAATATATACTGGTTATCTTGGTTCAGCAGAACAAACAAAACTTGTATGTGATTTCTTTGATAGATATAAGACAGATGACAACATTATCTTTGTTGACCCTGCAATGGCAGATAATGGCAAGCTATATCCTGCTTTTGATAATAATTTTGCAAAACTTATGGCTAATGTTTGTGCAAAGGCTGATATTATAGTTCCTAATCTTACAGAAGCCTGTCTGATGACTGACACAGAATATAAGACAGAGTATGATGAGCAGTATATTTTTGATATACTTCATAAACTTACCGCAATGGGTGCTAAGAAAGCTGCAATTACTGGTGCAAGCTATAACGGTAAATATGGCATTGTAGGATATGATAGCGAAAAAAATACTACTTTCTCATATTTCCACAAGAAGCTTCCTACAAGCTATCATGGGACGGGAGATGTATTTTCATCTGTATGCGTAGGTGCTTTAAACAATGGTTTATCACTTGATAAGGCAATCAAGATTGCCGCAGATTATACAGTTGAGTGTATACGCATTACAGCAGAAGAAAAAGGTGCCAATGCTTATGGAGTAAACTTTGAGCTTGCAATTCCATATTTACTCAGTCTTCTTAAAAATGAGAAATAATCTTTGTATGTTGATTTTTAACTTTTTGGGCGATATAATTAAAAAAATTCCATGTTATTCTTGATTTTTTTAATGAAAAATGTTATATTAGTGTTAATAAGTATATACTAAAACACATATAATTAAGCTCGGAGGCAAATATTATGAAATGCCCTTTTTGTACCTATGCTGAAAGTAAAGTTATTGATTCTCGTCCGACAGATGAAGGCGAACGCATACGAAGAAGGAGAGAATGCTTAAAATGTGGCAAAAGATTTACAACCTATGAAGTTGTAGAAACATTGCCAATAGTTGTTGTCAAGAGTGATAATTCCCGCCAGCCATTTGATGGTGAAAAGCTTTTGAATGGCTTATTAAGGGCTTGTGCAAACAGACCTGTTTCTTTAGAAACACTTCAAGGTGTTGTAGATGATATTGAAGCTAAGCTTCAAAGTAGTCTTGACCGTGAAGTAAGCTCAAAATATATTGGAGAGCTTGCAATGGAAAAACTAAAAAGCATAGATGAGGTTTCATATGTCCGTTTTGCTTCTGTATATAGACAATTCAAAGATATAAATTCCTTTATGGAAGAGCTTTCAAAACTCTTAAAAGAAAAGTAATTCATTTTTTGAAATTTTAGAAGATATGACACTTATTTTTAAAGTGTAAACTGCCCCAAGTTGTACTGCCTGCACAACTTGGGGCAGTTTATTTCAGGAAAATGATATATTATACCTTTTTATACTTATTTATCTTCTAAGTACAGATTTTTGTATATATAATAAAAACTATGTTACTTTCAAGATGATTTTTTAATAAAATAACACTTAGTGCAAACTGTACTATTTTATTTTCACAATAAAAAAATATTTAATATTAATAGAGAATTTACAATATGTTAATTTACGAAATTTGAAAAATATAGTATTATTACTTATAAACACATTTCTGATGTGTTTATTTGGAGTGATGATGTGTTTGGTTATTTAAAACCCGATAAGCCTGAACTTAAAATTCGTGAATATGAAGAATATAAAAGCGTGTATTGTGGGCTTTGTAAGTATCTTGGTAAATATTATGGGATAGTTTCTAGACTCACACTTAGCTATGATTGCACATTGATTGCAATGCTTATAATGTCACTTAGAAATGAAAGTATAAATTATTCAAAAAAACGCTGTGTTGTAAATCCACTGAAAAAATGTAATTTTTGTTTTTCAAGTGGTGAAAGTTACCATTTTGCAGGAGCTGTTTCTGTAATTATGACTTATTATAAGCTTGAAGATACTATTTATGACTCAGGCTTTTTCAAGGCGACAGCAGCAAGGTTTTTAAAGCTTATTTTTAAGAGAAGTCATAAAAAAGCTATCGCTGCTTATCCTGAAATTGAAGAAATTACAAAAAATATGATGTCAGAACAGCTTGAAATTGAAAAACATAAAAATAGCAGCATCGACTGTTCAGCAGACCCTACTGCAAAAGCTATATCAAGGTTGTGTTTGCTTTTTGCAAAAAACGATGATGAAAAAATCATTCTTAAAGAATTTGGATATTATATTGGAAGATGGATTTATCTTATGGACGCTGCTGATGACTATTTTGAAGATAAAGAGAAGAAATCTTTTAATCCTTTTGCAAGCCATTTTAGTAGTTATGATAAAATTTCTAATTTTGAAATTATGGATTATTGTAATTCCACACTTAATTTAACAGTTTCAATGGCGATTTCTGCGTTTAATCTTCTTGACTTAACAATATATAAACCGATTTTAGAAAATATAATAAATCGTGGTCTTGCATCTGCGCAGAAACAATGCTTATTTATTGATAAAAAGAAATATTTTGAAAGAAGTGATATAGATGAATGACCCATATAGTGTTCTTGGTCTTGATGGTAATGCTTCTGAAGAAGAAGTAAAAAAAGCTTACCGTGAGCTTGCAAAAAAATATCACCCTGATAATTATCAGGACGGACCTTTGGCAGACTATGCGTCTAAAAAAATGGCGGAAATAAATGAAGCTTATGACCAGATTATATCTGAGAAAAGAGCTACTAAAAAAGGCGGAAATAATGAATATTATAATGCTGGGACAGCTCGTGCATCTTCAAACTATGCCGATGTAAGAAATCTTATAAATACAGGAAGATTTCAAGAAGCGGAGCAGATTCTTAATGGTATTCCTTTTGAGGGTCGTGATGCTGAATGGTACTTTCTGAATGGCGTTATTATGTCTAATAAAGGGTGGCTTGATGACGCTTATAATAGCTTTCAGACAGCTTGTCAGATGGACCCATCAAATAAAGAATATAATGCAGCATATAACCGTATGAAAAACCGTAGAAATGGTTCAAACGGTGGATATAACAGAGATGGTGGACCAGTTTTTTGCTGTACTCCTTGTGATATTTGTACAAGCCTTGTTTGTGCAGACTGCTTCTGCGATTGTTGCTGTAATTCATGCCATTAATGGAGGCAATTATGAAACAAAATAAAAAGCTAATCTTAAGTTCGATTGTAGCTGCACTTGCTTTGTTTCTTATGATAATTGCAGGAATTATGCCTATAGGCACATATGCAATACCAGTGCTTGCAAGCCTACTTTATATTGTTCTTGTGAAAGAAATAGGTTACGGTTGGGCAGTAATGGCATATGCAGTAACTTCTATTATGTCATTAATTCTTTGTGCTGATAAAGAAACCGCTATTAATTTTATACTTTTCTTTGGTTATTATCCTATCTTGGAAATGCAACTTAAAAAAATAAAGCTTTTAGTTCTTAGAATAATTGTTAAGCTAACAATTTTCAATGCAGCTATGATAGTGATATTTTATATAGCAACTTTTGTTCTTATGGTTCCTGCTTCAGCATATACAGTATTTGGATTGTATATTCCATGGATAATACTTGCAGTTGGTAATGTAGTATTTATTATATATGATTACGCATTGACAGGTCTTACAAAACAATATGACAGATATTGGAGCAAGATTATCAAAAAGATTATTAAGTAATTATTCTTAATTTTAAAAACATAAAATATCATAACATTTCAAAAAATCTGAAATGTTATGATATTTTTTATGCAGAAAACTCTATTTTGATTTAAGTTAAATAACAATATTGTTAATATAATTTGAGTTCGATGTTCTTTGATTTGATAAATTAAAATAAATGGCTGTAGTCATAATTTTGCTTAATAATATGGATGTTTTCGGTAGAGCTTGTTCATTTACCTATTAGTTTTTTAAAAATTGCAATATTCATTATTTCAGGCTATGTATAGACATAAGAAATTATTTGTGATAAAATACAAAATATAATTAACTTTATTTTTATTATTATACAGTAATAAGCATATAAAAGATTAACTGATAAATGTAGTTGATATTATTTAAATAGGAGCAGAAATAATATGCAAAAAAGAAACCGAAGGCTATTAAGTTCAAAGCTAAATAAGTATATTATTCCAGGAATAATGATGTCATTAGCATTGCAGCTTGGAAATATTGTTGATACAATTTTTGTGAGTAATTTTATTGGCGTTGATGCTATGTCAGCTATTACAGCAAGCCTGCCAGTTGAAACAATAATTCAGCTTGTTGGATATTGTCTTGGTATAGGTGGTTCAATAGCGGTAGGAATAATGCTTGGCAAGCGTGATAAAGAAAGTGCATCAAAGCTTTTTTCGGCGACACTTATTGTGACTGTTTTAGTGGGTTTGATTTTTTCAGTTTCATCATTCTTTATTGCCGAACCTGTCGCTAAGATGCTTGTTTCTGGCAGTGATTTATTTTATTATACAAGGGATTATATTTTTATAAGCTTGCTTGGGGCTCCGATTATTGGTGTTGGATTGATGATGATAAGTTATCTTGGTGCAGAAAATCACCCTGAGCTTGCTTCCACTTATCTGATAGCCGCTAATGTTATAAATCTTGTATTAGATTACATATTCCTTAATTTTACACCAATGGGCATATCTGGTGCATCACTTTCTACTGTTCTCGGTTTCCTGATTGCAATGGTTGTTTTTATTTTCTATGTTCGTTCTGATAAGCGAAATATTAGCTTTGTATGGCTTAAATTTAAGGATTTTGCGATTATCAAAGAGGCAGTTGTTACTGGCATACCAATGCTTGTTTTTATGGCAACAAGCTTTATAAAAGCACTGGGAATCAATATGATAATAATAAATCTTATTGGTGATGACGGCTTGGCAGTGTTTACTGTTTGTGATAATGTTCTTATGATAGTAGAAATGTTTGTCGGAGGCATTATAGGTGTTATTCCAAATGTAGCTGGTGTACTTTATGGTGAAAAGGATTATGTAGGATTGCGTGTTCTTTGCAACAAGATGCTTAAGTATAGCTATATAGTTCTTGCTGTAATATTTGTGCTTATTATGATATTCGCAGAGCAGATAGCTATAATGTTTGGTAGTGATGGTGGCGAACTTGGTGTACAAATGGTAAATTCATTGCGAATATTTGCATTTTGTGTTGCCCCATATCTTTGGAATAAATTTATGGTAAGCTATTATGAATCTATTGAAAAAACCTCAATCGCAAGTTTTGTTACTTTCCTTGAAAATGCACTTATAGTTTTGCCTACAACTCTTGCAGGGGTGCTTATATGGAAACAGATTGATGGAATCGGTATAGATGGTATTGCTGTTGGCTTTGTTATTTCTGAAATAATAACTGCTCTTGCTACTTATATTTTTAGAAAGATAAAATATAAAAAATCATCTTTCTATATAATTCCTAAAGAAAATCCTGGCATAAATCTTGATTTTTCAATTCAAAGTACAATGGACGAGGCACAGAAGGTTCATAGGGAAATTATGAGTTTTTGTTCTGAAAATAAAATTCCTAATAAGAAAGCAAATCTTGCAGCTGTTTGTGCTGAAGAAATGACAGTAAATATTATTAAGTTTGGTGGAAAATCTTCAAATTGGATTGATATTAACCTTTGCCTTGAGGACGATTTACTTCGTCTTAGAATAAGAGATAATGGTGTAAACTTTAATCCGCTTGATTATGAAAATGACAGTGATGAATTTGATATACACGGAATAGAACTTGTCAAGAAAATTTCTAAATCTATGAATTACATTCGTGCGATAGATATGAACAATACAATAATAACTTTTTAGGAGTGATTGAAAATGTCAGAAATAAATGAAACTAAGTTTGAATTTGAGTTTCAACCAGTAACTAAGCTTTTTGAGGAACAAGTAAGTCTTAATCCTAATAAAACGGCAGTCATAGCTGGTGATGAGAGTCTGACTTATACACAGCTCAATGAAAAAGTAAACAGGGTTGCAAATTCATTGCTTGAAAAGGGTGCGGGTCGTGAAAAAATCATAGGGGTTATGCTTGAGCGCTGTTGCGATTTCTATTCTGTAAGACAGGGAATTTTAAAGTCAGGTGGTGCCTTTGTTGTAGCAACTCCAGAATATCCTGATGACAGAGTAGAGTATATCTTTGAAGATTCAGAAGCAATGTTTGTTATTACAACAAAGGATATTGCCGAAAAACGCAAAGAACTTTTTTCAAAGCTTAAATGCGATATACTATTGCTTGATGAACTTCTTGAAAACGCAAATACTACAAACCCTGATGTAGATATAAAAGAACACGACCTCTGCTATTGTATATATACATCAGGTTCAACAGGAAAGCCCAAGGGTGTTATGATTGAACATATCAATCTTGCTAATTTTGTAAATCCAAATCCTAAAAATGGAGAAACTCTTGGCTTTGTAGAAAGAGGAAGTGTATGCCTTGCAATGGCTGCTATGACCTTTGATGTATCTATCATGGAAGAATTTATTTCACTTACAAATGGTCTTACCGTAGTTATAGCAAGTGATGAGGAAATTCTCAATCCGCTTATGCTTGGTGAACTCATCATAAAGAACAAAGTCGATATAATGGCAACTACTCCAACATATGTTTCAAATATAATCGACCTTCCACAGTTAAAGAAGGCTATATCACAGATAAAAGTATTCGACTTTGGTGCAGAGGCATTTCCACCTGCACTTTATGAAAAGATTCGTTCAGTAAATTCTGATGCTTATATTATGAATGGCTATGGCCCTACTGAAGCGACTATAAGCTGTACTATGAAGGTTATTGATAACAATAAAAAAATTACCATAGGTATACCTAATGCCAATGTAAAAGCTTATATTGTTGATAAGGATAATAAACTTTTGCCAGACGGTGAAAGCGGCGAGCTTGTTATTGCGGGTTTAGGAGTAGGCAGAGGATATGTTAAGCTTCCTGAGAAAACTTCAGCTGTATTTATCAAGATTAACGGTGAGAAAGCCTATAAAACAGGTGACCTTGCAAAGATAAATGAAGACGGCGAAATAGAATTTTTCGGAAGAATAGATAATCAGATTAAACTGCGTGGTCTGAGAATTGAATTAGGCGAAATTGAGGAAGTAATAAATAGCTTTGATGGTGTGCTTACAAGCATTACTGTGCCAGTTGATAATAAATATCTTTGTTGCTACTTTACGGCTGACTGCAAAATCAGCTCTGATGAACTTATAGATTATGCCTCAAAATCACTTGTACATTATATGGTGCCAGAGGTATTTATTCAGCTTGAAAAAATGCCAATGACCCAAAATGGAAAAATTGACAAAAAAGCTTTGCCAAAACCTCTTGCACAGCCAGAAAATCTCAAAGTACCTGAAACACAAATGCAGAAAAAGATTTTCGACATTGTTGCGAAGATTATCGGCAATGACTTTTTCGGAATTGATACAAGCTTTTATAGAGCAGGTTTGTCTTCTATTAGTGCAATGAAGCTTTGTGTCATTCTTTCTGATGAATTTGGTGTAACAATTAAAACAAGTGATATTCACGATAATAGTACTGTTGAAAAACTCGAAAGCTACATAAAGTTTGCACCAAAAATCAGAACCTATGAGAAACGAGATGTATATCCGCTCACAGGTTCACAGAAAGGTATATTTGCAGAGTGTAGCAAAAATCCAGATAGCACAATTTATAATATACCATTCCTTTTCAAGCTTGATTCGGAAGTTGATGTAGAAAAGCTATCAAATGCAATTACTGCTACTGTAAAAGCTCATTCTTACTTGCTTACAAGAGTATTTTTGAATGATAATGGTGAAATGGTGCAAAGCCCTTGTGATGAAGAATTTATACCAAAGATTATAAATCTCACCGATAAAGAGTTTGATTCTGTCAAAAATAATCTTATTCGTCCATTTAAGCTTGAAAAAAGCCGCTTGTTCCGCTCTGAAATTTATGTAACTGAGGATAAAAAGTATCTTCTTACAGATTTCCATCATATTATTGCAGACGGAAATTCCTATGATATAATTTTTGCTGATATAAATAAATCCTATATTGGCGAAAAGCTTGAAAGTGAAACTTATACTGGTTTTGATGCTGCTCTCGATGAAGAACAGCAGATTAAGGACGGAAAATATAAAAAGGCTGAAAAGTATTTTGATAGTATTTTTGAAGGACTCGAAACAGAATCGCTTCCACTTCCTGATAATTCAGAAAAAAAGCCTGAAAAAGGCTATACAGAAAAGCATATAAGAATTTCAGAAAATAAAATCCTTGCCTATTGTGAAAAACTTGGTGTTACACCTAATACCTTATTTACAGGCTTATTTGGTATACTTATGGCGAAATACTCAAATTCTGATGATAGTCTTTTCGCTACAATTTATAACGGCAGAAATGATTCAAGGCTTGAAAATACAGTTTGTATGCTTGTTAAGACACTTCCAGTTTATTGTTCATTCGAGGATAAAACCAGCATACAATCATATATGAATGGTCTTTCTGAACAGCTTGTATCTTCAATGGCAAATGATATTTTCCCATTCTCGGATATTTGTGCTAAATATGGACTTAATTCAGACCTTGTTTTCGCATATCAGGCAGAGCTTAGCGATGATTACTCAATAGGCGATACTGTTGCAAATGGCGTTGACCTTTCACTTGATATGCCGAAGATGCCTTTGCTTATTCAGGTAAGAGATTATAATAACGAATATGTACTTACCGCTGAATATCGCAGTGATATGTATAGCAAGGATTTTGTTGATGAAATTCTTGAAGCATATGATACAGCTATGTCATCTATGCTGAAATCGAAGTATATTTATGAAATTTCTATTATTTCAGAAAATGCACTCGATAGAATAACAAAATTCAATAATACAGAGAACGAGTATGACAGACAAAAGACACTATCTGATATGTTTGATGATATTGCCATGGCTGTGCCAGATAATACAGCGGTTGTATTTAAAGATAGAAAATATACATATAAAGAACTTGATGAAATCAGCGACAGACTTGGAAAATATATCTCGTCAATGGGAATAGGCAAGGAAGATGTTGTAGCAATTCTTATTCCAAGATGTGAATTTATGGCTATTGCTCCGCTTGGCGTAATTAAAGCGGGAGCGGCATATCAACCGCTTGACCCAACATATCCTAAGGATAGACTTATGTATATGCTTGGTGATTCATCTGCAAAGCTTCTTATTGCAGACAGAGAGTTGTTGCCATTGGTTGATGGTTTTGAAGGTAAAGTGCTGTTTACTGATGAAATTATGCAGCTTGAGGACAGAGATATTGAGTTGAAAAAGCCTTGCCTGCATGATTTGTTTATTCTCTTATATACATCAGGTTCGACTGGTGTGCCAAAGGGCTGTATGCTCGAATACGGCAATATTACAGCTTTCTGTCATTGGTATAAAAAATATTATGAAATAGATTTTGAATCAAAATTGGCCGCATATGCTTCGTTCGGTTTTGATGCGTCTATGATGGATATTTATGGTGCTTTGGCAAATGGTGCGGAGCTTCATATCATTCCAGAGGAAATCCGTCTTGACCTTATCGCACTTAACGATTATTTTGAATCGAATGGTATTACACACGCCTTTATGACAACTCAGGTTGGCAGACAGTTTGCAATGGGAATTAACTGCAAGAGTCTGAAGTATCTGTCAGTAGGCGGAGAAAAGCTCGTACCTTGTGAGCCACCTAAGAATTTCAAATTTATAAACGGTTATGGCCCAACAGAAAATACAATTTTCACAACTGTATTTGAAGTAGATAAATATTATAATAATGTTCCGATAGGCAGGGCTCTTGATAATGTAAAGCTTTATATCTCGGATAAATTCGGTCATATGTTGCCCTGTGGTGCTTGTGGAGAACTGATGATAGCTGGTTATCAGGTTTCAAGAGGTTACTTGAATAAGCCTGAAAAGACCGCAGAAGTTTATACAAAAAATATTTATGATGATACAGAGGGATACGAAATAATGTATCATTCAGGAGATATTGCAAGATATCTTCCTGACGGAAATATTCAGATAATCGGCAGAAAAGACGCTCAGGTTAAAATCAGAGGTTTTAGAATAGAGCTTTCTGAGGTTGAAGAAGTCATAAGAAGATATAAGGGCATAAAAGATGCAACAGTAGTTGCGTTTGATGAACCAGCAGGTGGAAAGTATATCGCTGCATACATTGTATCTGACAGCAAGATTGATATAAATTCTCTTAATGACTTCATAAAAGAAACAAAGCCACCTTATATGGTTCCTGCTGTTACAATGCAGATTGATAAAATACCTCTCAATCAGAACCAAAAGGTCAATAAAAAGGAACTTCCAAAGCCTGAAAAAAAGGCGGAAGAAATTATTAAGCCGGAAAATGAGATTCAGCAAAAAATATTTGATTGTGTTGCAGATGCACTTGGTCATACTTCGTTTGGTATAACATCAGATATTTATTATTCAGGACTTACTTCAATCAGTGCGATAAGATTGAATATATTGCTTTCAAAAGCCTTTGATATAGTAATCAAAACCTCAGATATAAAGAATAATCCTACTGTTCAAAAGCTTGAAAAGTTCATTGGAAATGCAGAAAAGAGCAAAAAGAGAGAAGTGCGTGAAGTTTATCCGCTCACGAATACTCAAGAGGGTATTTTTATTGAGTGTACTGCAAATATGGGTACAACAATTTATAATATTCCTTATCTATTAAAGCTTGGTAAGGGCGTTGAGCTTGAAAAGCTTGCTAAGGCTATTGACAAAACAGTTGAGGTTCACCCATATTTGAAAACTCGTCTTTTTATGGACGATGACGGAAATGTTATGCAAAAGCGAGATGACAGTCTTAGCTATAAAACTCCGATAATTGACGGAATGAATAGGTCAACACTTGTCCGTCCTTATATGCTCTTTAATGAACAGCTTTTCAGATTTGAGCTTTATAGAACAGTTGGCGGAAATTATCTTTTCCTTGATATTCACCATATTATTGCCGATGGTACTTCGCTTGCAATAATAATAAACGACATAAACAGAGCCTATGCAGGTGAAAACCTTGAAGCAGAAAAATATACGTCTTATGACCTTGCACTTGATAACAGTGACGCTTTGAAGAGTGATGTATATAAAAATGCAGAGAATTATTATAAATCTGTGTTTGAAAATGCGGGTGGCAGTATAAATTTCTATCCAGATAAAGAGGGTTCTGTCCCTACGGCAGATAATTTCAGAAAGGAAGTTTCTGAAATTTCAGTTCAGACAGTAAAAGATTTCTGCAAAAAGAACGGAATTACTGAAAATGTATTCTTTATTTCTGCATTTGGTCTTGTACTCGGAAAGTATAATTTTAAGGATGAATCTGTTTTCACTACTATTTATCATGGCAGAAATGATTCCAGACTTTCTGAAACTGTTGGTATGCTCGTAAAGACATTGCCTGTTTACTGCGATTTTTCAGGAAGTACAAAGGATTATCTTACAGGTGTTCAAGAACAGCTTATCGGTTCAATGAATAATGATATATATCCTTTCTCACAGATAAGTCGAGAGTTTAATATCAAGGCTGATGCTATGATTGTTTATCAAGGAGATAATTTTGAGTTTGATACAATCGGCGGCGAATTTGCAAGTGAAGAACCTGTACAGCTTAATGCCGCAAAAGCACCTGTTTCTGTAAGTATCTGTATCGAAAGAAATAAGTTTATATTTGAGATTGAATACAGAAGTGATATGTATTGTGAGGAAACTATCAAATATCTTGCAGATAACCTTGCGATTTCAGCAAAGGGACTTCTCAGAGCATCTAAGCCAAAAGATATAAAGCTTATGTTTGAAGAAGAAACAAAGATGATTGATAATCCTGAGCATATAGGCAAAACCTTTGTTGATTTATTCAAGGAAACAGTCGCAAAATATCCTGACAGACCTGCTGTAAGAGATAAATTTGGGGAACTTACATATAGAGAGCTTGACAAAATGTCAGATTATGTCGCACAAAAACTTACTGAAAATGGTTTTGGCAGAGAAAAGGTAACAGGTATCCTTTGTGGAAGAACAAAAGACTTCACTGTTGGATATATTGGTGCGATGAAAGCTGGCGGAGCATATGTTCCACTTGACCCAGAGTATCCACAGAGCAGAATTGAATATATGCTTAAAGATTCTGGGGCAGAAAATCTTATTGTAGTAAGCAAATATCGTGAACTTGTAAGCTTCTATGATAAGAATATAATTTATCTTGATGATGTTGCTGAGAAATCCGAAAACTTTGAGCTTTCTTTAGAGCTTACGCCTCCAACTCCTGAAAATCTTGCGTATATGATTTATACATCAGGCTCAACAGGCAAGCCGAAGGGCGTTATGCTTGAACATAGAAATCTGCTTAATCTTATTGAATATATTACTACTTCAAGAAAATTAACTGCTGATGATGTTGCTGCGGAATTTGCAAGCTTCTGCTTTGATGCATCTGTATTCGATTTATTTGCACCTCTGACTGTTGGTGCAGTTCTGTATATTTTCCCAGAGGATATAAGAAAAGACGCTATTGCGGTTTGCAAGTGCATAAAAGATGAAAAATTAACAACTGCAACCTTCCCGACACAGATGGGCGAATTGGTCACAGAATTGCTTGATGACGCTCCAAACCTTAGATTTGTAACGCTTGGCGGTGAGAAGTTCAAATATTACCGTAACCGTACTTATCAGATGGTAAATGGTTATGGGCCAACAGAAAATACAGTTTCATCAACAGAATTTTTCGTTGATAAGCAATATGATAATATACCAATAGGAAAATCACAGCTTAATGTTCGCAGCTATATTCTTGATAAGGATTTGAACAGACTTCCTATTGGTGCTTCTGGTGAGCTTTGCCATTCAGGCAGACAGATTTCAAGAGGTTATCATAATCTCCCAGAAAAAACATCAGCTGTTTTTGTAGAAAATCCATTTTCGTTATGTGATGATGATAAGCGTCTTTATAGAACTGGCGATATGGTTCGTATGAAGGGCGACGGAAACATTGAGTATATTGGTAGAATTGATTCTCAGGTAAAAATCAGAGGTTATCGTATAGAGCTTAGTGAAATCGAAGGTGCAATGCTCAAAAATGAACTTGTAAAGAGTTCAGCGGTTAAAGTTATTGAAAAAGGCGGAAATAAATATATAACCGCTTACTATACAGGCAAGAATATACCTGATGAAAGCTTTAAGAAATTCCTTGAACCTTTGATTCCTGATTATATGATGCCATCGTTCTTTGTCCATATTGATGAAATGCCTATAACTCCCGGTGGAAAGATTGATAAAAAGGCTCTGCCATCACCTGATATAAATATAGTAAGAGATAATTATGAAGCTCCTGTAACTGCTTTGCAGACAGAGCTTTGCAAAATCTTTGAAAAGTCGCTTGGTATTGAAGGTGTGGGCATAAATGATAATTTCTTTGAATTGGGTGGTTCATCGCTGACAGCATCAAAGGTCGCTATAATGTGCCTTTCAAAGAATATTTCTATCGTATATGCTGATATATTCAAATATCCTACTGTTCGTGAACTTGCAGACCTTGCCGATAATAATGAACCAGAAGAAGCTGTAAGTAATAATGAATTTTCGAGCTATAATTACAATAGAATCCAAAGCGTTATCAGTGGTAACACCATTGAAAATGTAGATATGGTAACAAAGGAAAAGCTTGGCGATATTATGCTTACAGGTGCAACTGGTTTCTTGGGAATACATATTCTTAAAGCGTATATTGACAATTACGATGGCAAGGTATATTGTCTTGTAAGAAAAGGAAGTTATGAATCTCCTGAAAAACGAATGATGAATATGCTTATGTATTACTTTGATAATCCTTGTAAAGAGATGTTTGAGGAACGCATAGTTTGCGTAGATGGAGATATAACTTCAAAAGAACAGGTTTATTCTCTTTCAGAATATAAGTTTGATACACTTATCAACTGTGCTGCTTGTGTTAAACATTTTGCATCTGATGATGTCCTTGAAAAAATAAATGTACAGGGCGTTGAAAATCTCATAGAGCTTTGCAAAAATAACGGACGCAGATTGATTCAAATTTCTACTGTATCTGTTGGAGGAGAGGGCTCAGACGGAACTCCTCCAATGTCAAGACTTTTCTGTGAGAACGATTTGTATATCGGTCAGAGTATCACAAATGAATATATCCGAACAAAATTCCTTGCTGAAAGAGCTGTACTTGAGGCTGTTTCAAGTGGTTTGGACGGAAAGATTATTCGTGTTGGTAATCTTATGAGTAGAAATTCTGATGGAGAATTCCAGATTAACTTTATCACAAATGGCTTCCTCAGAAGCTTGAAGGGCTATAAGGCTGTTGGAAAGTTCCCAATGGGCAGTATGCACGAAAGTGCGGAATTCTCGCCGATTGATTCTACTGCACTTTCCGTCTTGAAGCTTGCACAAACCGATAGAAGATTTACAGTATTCCACGCTTGCAATAGTCACCGCATATTTATGTCAGATTTGATTTACGCAATGTGTAACTATGGCTTTAAGATTGACATTGTAAGAGATGAAGATTTTGAAGCTGCGGTAAAGAATTTTGCAAAAAACAGTGATAACTCTGATGCTGTTTCAGGACTTATTGCTTATACATCTCATAATGAAAATGAAATTTATACATTAGATTATAGCAATAGCTTCACTTCACAAGTTCTTTACAGGCTCGGTTATAAGTGGCCTGTCACAGATGACAAATATCTTGCAAGTGCAATAGAGGCACTCGATAAACTTGCATTTTTTGATTAATTTTTGGAGGTTATTAAAATGGAGATTATTAACAATATAGATGGAAACAAAGCAACAATGGAAATCATAGGCTGGCTTGATACACAAACAGCACCTCAGCTCGGAGAGGAACTTTCTAAATTGAGTGATGATATTACAAGCCTTGTATTTGATTTTGCAAAGCTTGAATACATTTCCTCGGCTGGTTTGCGTCAGGTAGTTTCAGCCTATAAAAAGATGTCTTGTAAAGATGGGTTTAAGATTATAAATGTATCTGATGAAGTGTTTGATGTTTTTAAGCTGACTGGATTTGACCAGAAAATTAACATTGAAAAATGAAAAATTCTTTATTAAGAAGAATAGTTGTTTGTATCTTGGTTGTATTTTTAGTTGCTATTGTTATTTTTGGCTCGCTTAGTTGTTTCGATAATATTCGGCGAACCACAAGTCTGACAGGAAATATTGTTAAAAGTGCTTCGTATATCGTATCTCAGATTGCAAGTGATTATGATATGGAAAATTTGATTAATAATCCATCATCTAAGAAATATAATTATCTAAAATCAAGCCTTAGAAGTATATGTATAGGTGAGGGCTTGGAATATATATTTATATATATTCCTGACACGAAAAATAATCAAATCAAATATGTTATGGTTGTTGCGGCTGATGATGAAAAAAATAACGAAGTATCGGAAGATAGAAAAGCTGGTACAGTTATAGGACATAAGCTTTTTGATGCAGAAGTACAAACATGGAATAGTGGAGAATCAACTATCTATGAATATAGCAACGAAAAATATGGTAGATTTATGTCGTCGTATAATTGTATTTACGATAAAAATAATAAGCCTGTTGCTCTTGTATGTGCAGATTATTCACTTGAAAAAATCTATACAGAAATCATATCTGAAATAGTTATCAAGATGTCAATCGTTATTGTTGCACTTTTTGCTATGTTTGCTTTGATGGCATTGTTTATAAAAAAGAAAATATATAACCCTATAACTATGGTATTTATGAGCATGAAGGATTATATTTCCGATAAAAAAGCAGGCAAAAAGGCTTTTGAGCCAATAAATCCTGAAACAAATGATGAAATTCAGCTTATCGCAGACTTTTTCAATGAAATGGTTGTCGATATTGATAGCTATGTTGATAAGATAAAAACTCTTGCAGAGGAACAGGCAAGGGCTGGAACAGAACTTGATGTTGCAAGGCGGATTCAGTATGGTATCATATCTAAAGAAAAAAATATCTGTATGTCTGATAACTTTATGGTATCGGCAAGAATGAAATCTGCCAAGCAGGTTGGTGGAGATTTCTATGATAGCTTTTTGCTAAAAAACGGAAATATATGTACAGTTATCGGAGATGTTTCTGGTAAAGGTGTAGCCGCATCGTTGTTTATGGTTTTTGTGAAAACACTCATAAGAGAAAAACTCATAGATATTTCAGATGCTTCAGACGCTATTAAATCAGCAAATCTTGAAATCTGCGAATCTAATCCAGAAGAAATGTTTGTAACAGCATTTATTGCGATTTTTGATAGTGAATCTGATAAATTTCATTATATAAATGCAGGTCACAATAAACCAGTTATAATCAAAAACGGAAAGGCAGAATTTCTTGAATGCTCACCTTGTATGGCACTTGGAGTGTTTGATGATTCTGAATATAAGCAGTGTATTTGCGATTTCTCAAATGGGGATATTCTCTATCTTTATACTGACGGTGTAACCGAGGCTGTTAATGCAGATAAAGAATTTTTTAGTGAAAAAAGACTTTTAGGAGTTTGTAACAACACTGAATATACAGCAAATAGTTTATGTCAGAGTATAAGTAGCTCTTTAGAAAGCTTTATAAATGGGGGAGAGCAGTTCGATGATATAACAATGCTTGCGGTGAAACGCCAAGATAAATCTTTAAAATTACAATGTGAACTTTCTGAGTTAGAAAAAATACAGCAATATATATTTAAGCTTGATATAGCAGATAAACTTAAAAAGAAAATTTTTCTTGCTTGTGATGAGGTTTTCTCTAATATTGTAAATTATTCAGGTGCAGATTTAATATTTGTTTCATACAACAAAAAAGCTGATAAAATAAGCATTATTTTCCGAGATAATGGAAAGAAGTTCGATTATCTTGAGGATAGACCAAAGAAAGATTTTGACGATTTTGATGATGGTGGAATGGGAATAATGATTGTTAAAAAAATTTGCACGAATATAGTCTATAACTACATTAATAGTGAAAATATTCTTGAACTTATTTTTACTGATAATCAAAATAATTAAAAATTTAATATAGGACAATAATCAAGCCCTAGACTAAATTTAAGTCTGGGGTTTGATAACTTTAGATAAAGAGTTTTATACTATTTAAGCTATTTTGAAAAGGCTTGGGCGAAACTTTTAGCTTCTATTGAATATAGAATAAAATTTTTACAAAATGGGGTGTATTGTTATACATATAAGTAAAGAAACTAAACTCTCAGATTTACTTTGTGTTATTCTTGTGTTGATGACAGGTTTTGTCAGACTGTTTCGTGATAACTTTAAATCTATTTCAAGCAATATAATTATTTTTTTGCTCTTTGTATTTTCTGCATTTATTTGGATTAGCCAGATTAAAAGACGAATTATTCATCCCAAAGTACAGAAATATCTTGTCGCCACAGGCTATATGGTTATATTGCTTATATTTGTAAGAACTGTTAAGTTTGTATTTTTTCCAGATGGGCATATAGCTTGTCGATTTATATGGTATTTTTATTATGCTCCACAAACCTTTATGGCTTTGTTTATGTTTTTGGCTGTGCTTCATATTGGAAAAAGTCAAAATCAGACAATTAGTAAGTGGTGGAGGCTTTTATATATCCCTGCAACTTTAATTGTGCTTTTTGTTCTGACAAATGATTTTCACCAGCTTGCTTTTAAGTTTATAGATGGCTTTGATAATTGGAATAAATATACTCATGGCATAGGATATAATTTAGCGATTTTATGGGTGATTATATTATTTTTAGCAATACTTATTATTTCACTTTCACGCTGTGCGGTTTCAGATTACAGAAAAAATATATGGAAACCTCTTGTACCGCTCTTGGTTGGAATGATATATATAATTATATTCTTTATAGATTCAAATAATATATTTATGCAACTTTTTAAAACAACAGAAATTATATGCTTTATTTTTCCTGCATATATAGAGAGTCTTATTCTTGCGCAACTCTTTCCATCTAATGATAACTATGAAGCATTATGGTCTGCATCTAATCTTAGTGGAGGCATTATATCTTTAAAGGGTGATATTTGTTGTCGCTCAAAGAAATGTGTTTCGGTGACATTAGAGCAGATTATTAAAGCAGAGCATGAAAATGTTCCGCTGAATGATGGAAATGTTATCTTGAAAAGTCACGCAATAAATGGCGGATATGGATATTGGGTTAGAGATATTTCAGATATTAATAAAATCACTGATGAGCTTGAAAATTTAGGAGATTTGCTTATGCAAGAGCAAATTATGCTTGAAAAAGAAAATAGGATTAGCGAAGAGAAAGCAAAAATCGAACAGCAAACTATGATTTATAATGAGATAGCTAAAAGTTCACAAAACCAGATAGAAAAGCTCAAGGGACTTTTAGAAAATCCTCCTGAAAATGAAAAAGATTTTGAAACGATTATGAAGTATATAGCTATTTTAAATGCATATATAAAACGACACTCAAATATGGTTTTATATTTGCATAGAAAGTCTTGCTTTAATAGTGATGAATTACGCTATGCAATTTCAGAATCCTTAGAATATATACAGCTTTATGGGATTACTGCATATGGTAATTATCAAGGCGAAAAAACTGTATCTGGAAAATATGTTTTGCTTGCATATGAAATATTTGAAGCGGCTATCGAATCCGCAATTCCAGGTGCTGATGCAGTTATGGTCAATTTAGAAATGGCAGATATGATTAAGCTTTCTATTGAAATAAACTCGCCAAGAGAATATTTTCCTGAAGATTATCGCCTTGATGATATAGTGAAATCGAGTGGAAGATTAGAAGTTGAGATAGACGAGGAATCTGAGTATATTATTTTAAATCTTCCGATAGGAGAATCTATATGATAGCTTATAGTGAAGTTTCTATTGTTCTACATAGTGTATATGCTTGTTTTGCACTTTTGATTATGACAATAGCCATTTATCTTGTTGTTAATGTCATTATCTTAAATATGTCGATAGGGAACCGAATTTTTTCAATATTTCTTACTTTAGTATGTGTGTTCGTGCTTTTAGGAATTTCTGATAGCAAATATATGGGAAATGAACCCTCCATTTTTGCAAGGATTATAGGCAGTATGCCAGCTTTATTTATAGCAATAATACTGGTTTTTCTTGTTATTACTGAAATAATTCTTTATATACATTTAAAAAATAGGCAAAAAAATATGCTTACAGCAAATGCAGTAAAAGAAACTTTAGATGCCTTGCCTGATGGAGTCTGTTTTTCTGAAAAAAATGGTATGTTGCTTTTGGTAAATAGAAAAATGGATATACTTTGTGAAAAAATGTTTGGTATGGGCATTATGAATAGCAAACAATTACTTGATGATATAAAGACAAAGCAATTAAAGAATAATACTGAACTTATATGTACTGAACCAAATGTTACGGTTAAAACCTCTGATGGCGAGATTTGGAATTTTCGTCAAAGAGAAATAATAGTAGATGGTTCAGAAATTATAGAGCTTATTGCGTATAATATTACTAAACAGTATAACCTTAATTTAGAATTAAAAGAAAATAATAGTCGTATGGACATTATTTGTAAGCGTTTGGGGGAATTTAGCGAGAATGTTACGCAACTTACACATGAAAAAGAAATACTCAATGCAATAATAAGCGTACATAATAATTTAGGTAAGGCATTGCTTATGTTTCGCTCATATCTTGCCAAGCCAAATAATCAAAAAGATAGAAATAAGCTTCTTTTTTTATGGCGTTCTAATATGGCAGTGCTTAATACTGAAATATCTCCAGAGGATCCAGAAAAAAATTGGAAATTACTCCTACAATCTACAGCTAATATGGGAGTAGACATTATTCAAAGGGGAAAACTTACTGACAAAAAAGAAATAAATGATGTTTTAATGACAGCTTTACAAGTTTGCTTAACAAATACAATTAGTCATGCAAAGGGAGACAAGCTTTATGTGAGATTTTATAAATCAAGTATGTCATTTAGAGCAGAGTTTACTAATAATGGTATTCCGCCAATATATAAGGTTAAAGAGGGAGGCGGTCTTCAAAATCTAAGAAATATAGTAGAAAACGAAGGTGGCATTATGACCATAGAAAGCTTTCCAAAGTTTAAGCTTATGCTCAAATTTCCAGATAAGGAGGAAAAATTATGTCTGAAGTAAGGGTAATGATTGTTGATGATTCCCGTGTTGCACAGGATTTATTTACATTATATATAAATAACAGTGAAAAATACGAGCTTGTAAGAACAGAGAAATCTGCCGATTTTGCAGAAAGATTTTCAAGAGCAGAACTGATTGATTTAATACTTATGGATATTTTAATGGATAAAGGAGCGAATGGCTTAATTGCAGCTGAAAAGATTAAATCCATATGTCCAGAAATCAAGATTATTGCTGTCACATCTATGGTAGATGGAGAATTATTGAAAAGAGCGAGGAAAATTGGAATAGAAAGCTTTTGGTTCAAAGAAGTTTCTAATGAAACAATACTTGAGGTTATGGATAGAACTATGGCAGGAGAATCGGTTTATCCTGATTGTGTTCCCAAGCATAATAAAAAAATAAATCACGCTTTTAGTGATGAACTTACAGAAGGTGAACTAAAGGTTTTAAGACTTATGACTGCCGGAATGTCAAATTCAAAGATTGCCAAAAAACTTGGAATATCGGAAAGTACAGTAAAAAATCACATACATAATATGTTAGAGAAAACAGGCTGTGAAAATCGCACTATACTCGCAATAGAGGCTCGTGTCAGCGGAATAGCTGTAAATATAGATTGAGATAAGAATATAAATTTAAATATACATCTTTTATTTATGTGAAATTTAGAATAATTGTGAATATAAATAAAAAGTGTATGTATTATAGTAAATAATTATAAATATTACTAATTGAAAAAAGTAAAAAAATATTTTATAATAAATTTTGTAATATGATTATATAATCAAACTAAAAAGTCGGAATATCATTTTCCGGCTTTTTAGTTTAAGAAAGGAAATTTTATGAAACGAAAAATAATTTTATTTTTTACAGCAATTATAACAATTTTGATGCTTACAGCCTGTTCAGGAGGAGTTGACAACGCAAAGCAAGGTAAATATTATCTTAACGGTGATATAAGTAAACCTTATATAGTGATAGGCGAGAATAATACTATGGGATTTTATGATGTTGATTTTTCAGAAATGGAAAAAGTAGTATACGAAGACTTTATTATCGGTTTTACTAATGCTAACCGTGAACAAGAGGGCAGTGCTGCTCTTAACGAAAAAGAAAAACAGGAAATTCGTGACAAAATAGACCTCGATAGTCAGTTTCTTGATAAAATGAACGAGTATACTGTTGAAAAAGAGGACGGTGCATTGGGATTGTATATACCTGTAAATAATACAGAACTATTTATGTATGTGCAGTATTATCCATCAAATGATAATATAGTATTTAATAAATTTACCTATAAGCTGAAAGAGTGATGCTATGAAAACAATTATTAAAGCAGAAAATATTTGCAAGACTTTCGGTTCAGGTGATGCAGAATGTAAAGCACTTGACGACATATCGCTTGAAATAAAAGAGGGCGAATTTGTTAGTATAGTTGGGCGTTCTGGAAGTGGAAAATCTACATTTATGCACCTTTGCGGTGGACTTGATAAACCTGATAGCGGAAAAATCACTGTAAACGGAACAGTTATTACAGATTTAAACGCAAACAAATTGGCTGATTTCAGATGTAAAAATACAGGTTTTGTATTTCAGGCATTTCATCTTGAACCTAAGTATACGGTATTTGACAATATTTCAGTTCCGCTTTTAATTTCCAATACACCAAAAAAGGAAATTAAAGAAAAAGTAAATAGTGTTCTTGAACAGGTAGGTTTGACCGATAAGATAAAGGTAAAAACGGCAAAGCTTTCTGGCGGAGAGAAACAGCGTATTGCCATTGCACGAGCTATTATAAATAATTCACCTATAATTTTTGCTGATGAACCGTGTGGAAATCTAGATAGTACAAATTCTGATATAATAATGACAATGTTTGAAAAACTTAATTCTAAGGGAAAAACAATAATCCTTGTCACTCATAATATGGCTGACGCTAAACGCACAAAACGAATAATCACTTTTAAGGACGGTAAAAAGATAGATGACAAAACTAACTAATCTTATGAAATCCGTATGGCTTGAGCTTAAATCCGAAAAAGTATATGTATTTTTTGGTGCGTTACTTCTGACAGCTATGCTTGCGTCGGCAGTCTTTATTGCATTTATTTCAAATAATATTATGTCGGTATTTATATCTTATGCGAATAGTATATGCCCTAATGGAATTGCCGTTCAGATTAAAGGACTTACTTATGACAGCGTTGATATGCTAAACGATATAAGTTTTAAAGAAATCTATGTTGATTCGCCCATTGGAATTGAATCAGATATGTTTTATTTTGGTGACCAATCGCTTGACGAATGTTTTATAGAGGCTTATTACTTCAGAGATGAGAATAATAATATATTAGATGGCAAGGGCTATTCCACTAAAAGCAATGTGTCATCAGACGGAAAATTTCCCATATGGATTTCAGAAGATATAAGCAAAAAATACAATATTAAGCTTGGCGACCAAATAAGACAAGCTGTTTCGGACGAAGTCGATTTTTATTATTATGTTGAGGGAATATATAGCAACAGTGAATTTATGGAAAGCGATATAGGCATACCTTTTACAGCATATTATCAGGCTATGTCGTGCATTGGCAGATTTATTGACCATGATATTTTTGGAATTGTTTCTGACGCAAAGGATTACAGTTCAATATGTACACAGGTATCTCATAAGGGACTTGTGACTTATTCTTCATTCGATGATGTTTTTAATGTTCTGAATATGTTAAGAGGCTTATTTTTTATTTTAAGCCTTTTTGTTACAATAATTGCGGCAATAACATTTTCAAATATATGTAGTGTTATTATAAAGCATAGAATTAAACATATTATGCTTGAAAAAATTCTTGGACGAAAAAATCGTGAAATAATGTTTATATATGGATTTATTATCGAACTGACTATAATTATATCATTGATTTTCGCAACGATTACGGTTGTATGTTTGCAAGGCTATGCAGAAACAGTTATTACAAATACTTTTGGAATAAAAATTGTAAATCTTACTGGCATTTTGGCTTATCTGCCGATTGCATTTATTTTGTGCAATGTAGTTCTTATCCGAAGCTTTGTAAATATTTTTAAGGTTACAAGGCGGACTGATATTATTTCTATCTTTGAGGACAGGGAGTGATTTTATAAATATAAAAAATTGCATTTGTCTTGCACTGAAAAATATAAGAACAGCATATAAAACAACAATCAAAGTTATTTCCGCATTTACTGTTGCAACAGTATGTATAATTTGTTTTTTCAGCTACATATTATCTGTAAATTCACAAATTGACGATATGACAAATAATATGGCATCATATAATTATATTGGTACAAGTGACTTTAATTCTATTTCAAAAATTATCGGAACTCATAAAAACATTACAGAGGTAAAACAAATATCTCAAGTACAGCTTGATGATGATATTATATCAATGGATATTGATAATGTTATTATGAAAATAGGTAATAATGCTTTTAAGGGAATAAACGATTATTCAAATTATTTTCAGGTTGATTTTTCTTACGCTACGCCTAAAAGTGTATATTCGGTCTGTTTTAATATAGATGCATATAATGACGACTATTCAGTTTTTACGGTAAGTGATGTAAAGGAATTTAATTCGAAATTTGACAAAAGTAATTATATACTTTGTGGAAATATGATAAATGCCCCAAAACAATTTGTAATAAGCGATTATATGCTTGAACATTTCGGAGTTTTAAAAGAAAATTTTAATAAACTTATCGGAAAACAAATCTCATTTTACATAAAAAATACTGAAAACCCAATTATAGAAAATTACATTTTAGTTGGAATAATAGATTCTGATATATTTTATACTTCTTGCAACCGTGAAAATGCACAGATTATAATATCAGATAAGAATACAGAACAGAAATATGATAATGAAAATCATTATGTACGCTATTACACTAGCAACTTCCGTAATACAAGTAAGCTTTCAGCAGCATTTTCAAATGAAAATATATCCTATGATTTTAATCCATATGTAAATAATTATGACAGCATAGAAAAACAGCAATCTATTGCTTATGATTTAATATATGTTGTTATTATATTTTTGATTACAGCACTATCAATAAGCATTATAACCGTTATGTATTTTTATAATACAGAAAAAACGAAATATTCAGCAATGATGCTTGCAATAGGTTTGAATCAAAGAAAACTTTTCTTTATGCAGATGTTTGAAGTTATAATTGATGGAATTTTTGCAATGTTAATAGGAGGTATATTGTCTGCTGTACTTGTGGCACTATTTAATTTATACTTTTCAAATACAATAGGTATTGTTTTGGTATTCGGCACTGTAAGACTTATAGTTCTTTCATTAATTGTTTTGACATATATTATAGTTTTGTCTTTAGTTGTTTCGCTTATAAATCTTGTTAAATTCAGAAAATATACTCTATCAGAAATACTAAAGTAATATTTTTAATAGGTACTATATAAAATTCAAAAATTTATATTTAAATAAGGAGAAATTTTATATCAATACCAATAAATATAATTTTAAATATAGATCTTTCGGTTCATGCAGTAAGCATAAATAACTGTTATAATAATACCATAAACAACACTATTGTTTAAAATTCGGTTTTAGAAGGGTGGCGTTTTCAATGATATCATTTTTTTACATACCTTGGCTCAAATAAGAAAAATAAAAAAATTGAGCGTATTCCAGAAAATCTTATTGGTGTATATATATCATGCAATCATATGTGCTATACTAGTTGCTATATATTTTCGATTGATAAGCAGGAAGACCAAGCCTGGGTATTTTCAGCACAATGTGCCACTCAATCGAATGATTTTACAAGAATAGAAATTGATAATTGCTGTGTAGAAGATTCTGATATTAAAGCGCTATTCGAAATTCTGAAAAAGAAAAATGACAAAGGCAAAACTTTACTTGAATTTGTAAGAGATTATAAATCTTGTAAGAAATGTAAATTTATAAAGATTTATGATGAAACAACTTATTGCTATAGCTTTTCATACTCAGATTCTACATATGATAGTGCAAGTGTTGAGCCCGATAAAGAAATAATACAATTCTTTTATAAGCTGGCTGATAAATATCATAATAAAGTAGAGTAATATTTGATATTTTCTTAATCAGATTTTAAAGCTTTTAAACAATAATATAAAAATCTTAAAATTTATTTAATAGGGGGAACTGTAATGAGTATTTTTGACAAAATAAAAAAAGACACTATGGGAATGGTAAATTCAGCCGTTTCATCTGTTGGCAATAAGCGAGAGAAGTTTACATTTTCTGCACTTCCTGAAAGCTTGGAGCAAATGCAGGCACTTCCTGAAGCAAACTTGGATTCTCCATATAAAACAGCAGCTCTTACAGTATGTGCTTTATGTGCATATGCAGCGGATAAACAAATCGGAACAGAAATGCTTAACTGGTTAAGAGGTCCTCGTCCACTTAATGGAGCGGATATTTCTTTCATTAATGACCGATTCAGAGATGGAAAAACTTATATTCCTTTTTCATATTTTGCGGGAGCTACCCCTGATAATGACTATACACCTACACAGCCTTTTACGATTACAATCGAGAGTAATCAGTATTCCAATGCAGAACAAGGTTATATGAAATTGTTTATCCCGTGTGGAGGTGCAGATAGTCCAAGACCTATTAAGCTTCGTATGAAAGGTGATGGAAAATGGTTTTTGTGGGAGCAATATTTGCTGACAGGAATCAGAGAACCGAAGTCTGCTGACCCTTGGGCGTAAATATAATACTATTGAAAGGAGAACGCATATGGATATTATTGGAAAATGGAAAGTTAAAGAACTTGGTTTAATGCAGCTAGGAGATATGAGTATGAAAATGTTTACTCCTGCTGAGATTGAAAACCTTGAAGATAATGAAGATTACCTACAATTCGTTTCATCAATATATGATTTTTCAAATGACGGCAAGTTGGATATTCTTCTTGAGGTTCCTGAAGAGTTATTAGAAAATGCCAAGAAGGAAGGTCTTGAAGTTAAGGACAATGTTGTTATTATAGAATCAACAGACTGGAAAGAGGAAAACGGTGAATATTTCTATAATACTCATATAGAGGGCGAGACTTTAGGAGAGAAAGTTTCACCTTATAATAAAATTAATGTTGACGGAGATTGCCTTATAATGGATATGCTGTTCTGTAAAATAATTCTTGAAAGAGCATAATGAATCCCCATTTATAAATTATTTTGATTATTTCAAATATTTGCCCATAAATCACTTTTAGAGCATATTTACTAAATCCACAAGTAGGATATTTAGTAAATATGCTCTACTTTTTTATCTGTAGGTTCTTTTTCTATTACCAATTTTTATTATAGAGCCTTATCTTAATACATAAGCCAAATAAGATTTAAAATAAATTTTGTAAAATTTTAGATTTTTCTTGACAATTTTGAGATACAGTGGTAAAATGTATATCGAAAGTTAAATTACTATTAATTTTAATTAAGTGATTTAGCTTATCTTAAAATAAAGAGGTCATATGTATGAAAAAATTTTTAAAGACAACAACAGCACTTGCATTTGCCGCACTTGTAGCTACATCATCGCTTATGGTTTATGGAGCGGGTAATTATACACTCAAAGTAAACCACACAGATTATGTTGATTTACATGAGCAATATAATATTAAACCACAAAACTTTATGAGAGTCTTTTATGACTATGGTACTACCAATCCTTATGATGATGCAAGAGCAACAACCGAAATGAATAGTACAAGCAAATTAAGTGTAACTGCAAAGGTCTATTTGACTGATAATGCAGGACATGAACGTAGTTCAGGCAATAATGAACAAGGTTCAACTTCACCTGTCCATAGTGGCGAAGCATATCTAAGTGGAATTGATTATGCTAAATATGTAAAGCATGAGGGATATAAGAAAGAGATTGGCACAAAAGTAGCAGATGGATACGTTTATAGATATAGACAAGTTAAATAATTATGAAAACTATTAAACTCATATTTTCTCGAATTAGTTTTTATTTTCTTTCTAATAAACTAATTTTTATTATGTTTCTTTTAGGTGGAATTGTTTGTTCCACCTCGTTTATATACTTTTATGGGAATCAGCTTTCTACAAAAAAATCTGAAGTCAGTACAGATTCATCTTATTATACATATACATTAAAATTTGATGAACCTGCTTCTTATTATGAAATTAAAAACAGTAGTCTGCTTAATTCTGAAATAATAGAAGATGTTATGGCTGTGCATTACTTATTACTAGATGATTTACCCAAAGAATTTAATAAAAATAATTACATTGATTATTATCTTCGTGTATGTACACAAATAAATAACAAGCATAAATTATTTAGTAAAATGGGACGTTCAGAGTTTTATGATGAAGAAATTAAAAACGGAAAAAATGTAATAATTCTTCCTAACTGTGATGATATCTTTTCATTGGCACAAGGTGATACAGTAACGCTCAGTGGCAGAGAATATGAAGTTATCGGTGTAAATACTTTTATAGACAATTTCTATATTCCTTCTAATACATTTGACAAATGTGGATATTCGATTGATGAGATAACCATATACACAACTGAAAGAATGAGTAGAACAGAAAACAGTCAATTTATAGCCAATCTTCATGCTGAGTTTCCTCAAAGCGATTTAATTGAATCACCGTCTGAATCTTACAAAGCAGCCGATAGTTATTTTATTGGTGATTTTTTCTTAATCATGTGCGAATTTATAATTTCTGCTTTATCTTTTATGTTTTTAATCAAGTTCTTAATCGATAAAAGTAATCTGGAAAATATCATCTATTTAATTGTGGGAGCTACCAAAAGAAAATTATTTTTAATTTTAATTTTAGAAAATATTATCATTTCAGGTATTATTGGAATAATATCTATTGCAATTCACTTAATTACATATAATCAGTTCTTTGTGTATTTTAATGTCTATGAAGGATTGCAATATTCAATTATGGATTATATAATTATTTTTATTAGCATAATAATTCTTTCATGCATTACAGCGATACCATTTATAATTAGTTGTCTAAAAAATTCAATTATCATAAATAAAAATAAATATAATTAGTATTTGGAGTGGAACTAATGAAAACATTAAAATTGATTTTGGAATTTTTTACAAACAATAAAATTACTGCAATAATAATATCTATAATATATATTTTTGTATTATTTATAGCTAATAATTCTTTTGGAATGTATAGATATATTGTATACACAGAAGATATATTCAAAACCACCGAAACGACAGACAGCTTTTACTGTATGCCTAATTTAGTTACTGCAGAAATGGTTAATTCAAGTTCCATGGATCCATGGGGAGATTATATAAATAACGTCGAAAATAATGCAAGAAAATATAAAGCATATGTTCCGTTTACTAAAGTTAAATATTTCAATTCTGATTTTAATGGAGTAAGAATAAAAAGTTATATTTACACAACAGATATGATTGAAAAATATCAATTTAATCTTAAAAATGGCAGTTGGAATAATATGCAAGAGCAAAGTAGTGATTATTTTAATGTTATTGTATCAGGAATTTACTTTGATTATCTAAATATTGGTGATATTGCAGAAATTGAGTTGCCAAATTATTTTGATTCAAGTACAAAAAAAATTAAAATAAAAGTGGCTGGTAAACTTGCTGAACCATATACTGTACCCTCGTTTAATACAAGTGGAACAGATATAAATACATATGATTTGTATCAAAAATTAGAAAATGGTTTAATTTTTGTGGAGTCGAGTCGTTTGACAAAAGTATTTAAAAGTGTGAATAATTGCCCGTTAACTGCCGAAAACTTTATTGCTTCCTATAAATCTAATTCTTCAGAAGCAGAAAGAAAAGAATACCTTAATTATTTTACAAAACAATTTCGTGTTACTGACTATGATAATATTATAAAAAATACAGATAAAGTAATCGCACTTTCTTTTAGAAGAAGATTACCTACTCCTTTATTTATGCTGTCTATTATGACAGTTGCACTTATAAGTATATCAGTTCTTTTTGTAAACAAAAAGCTTAGAGAACACTCCATATACTATCTCTGTGGTTGTAACAGAAGAAAAAGCTATTTTATAATTTCTTGTGCTATTGGTTTGATGGGCTTGCTGGGTGGTTTATTGAATATCCTGTTTATAGTGAACTATGATTTCTTGACAAGCAACGGAATTATCAATATGTCCGATGGCTTAATATATGACGGTCAGACTGTACTGTTTACTTTGCTTTATGCTTTGGCAGTTTCAGCAGTATCTGTAATTATTTCTATATTGGTTTTCAGAAAGAGTTCTCCAATAGAAATATACAGAAAGTATGAATCATAACAAATGAAAGGATATAATGATATGCTTATAAAAACTGAGAATCTTACCAAAAAGTATAAACTTGGCAAAGAAACCTTCGTTGCTCTTGATAAGGCTAATCTTGAGATAGAGGACGGCGAATTTGTCGCTATACAAGGAACATCTGGTGCAGGTAAATCTACTCTGCTACATATACTTGGTTGTCTTGATAATGCAGATGACGGAAAATATTATCTTAATGGTATAGATGTTTTTTCTTTGAATGACCGCAAAACTGCCAAGCTCAGAAATGAAAAGATTGGTTTTGTGCTTCAAGATTTTTCTCTGATAAACCATAAAAAAGTCGGATTTAATGTTATGCTTCCGCTCTATTTTAACCACACTCCAAACCGCCAAATGAAAGAAATGGCTCATAAGGCACTTGAGGCGGTTGGAATAGATAAGCAATTTGATAAAAAAGCAAATCAGCTTTCTGGCGGTCAGCGACAGAGAGTAGCAATAGCAAGAGCAATAGTTAATAATCCATCTGTAATTTTTGCAGATGAACCAACAGGTGCATTGGATTCCAAAACCTCAAAAGAAGTTATGAAACTTTTCAGAGATTTAAATAAAAAAGGCATAGCTGTAATTATTGTTACCCACGATGATGAAGTTGCTGATTGCTGTGATAGAAAAATAATCATAAATGATGGAAAGATTATCTATGATAGCAAAAAAGATTCTAACTATATAAAGAAAGAATAAATTATTACTGTTTTAAAATACATATAACCCTTTTTGATATTAGGAGCTGTGAAGAAATGAAGTTTAAGACTTCATTCTTCGCAGCTCCTTTCAATTTTTGCAAAAAAACCTTCATCGTCTATTTTGAAGTTTACTGCTCTGAATAGATTGTTGCGATACTTTTGGTCAGTTGTTTCTTTTTTAAACATGAATTTTTCAATGCTGTGTTCCTGACAATATATGTAATTATTGTATGAGCCGTATCCTACGCCAGCTGTCGGATACTTCGGATAAAAGCCATATATGCCCATTAAAGGCTCAAAGCAATTCATATCGTTTCTGAAATGATTGACATCAACTACTGCGATAATATGGTCAGAAACTAATACCGAATCAGAAATATTTATTATTTCTGAAATAAACACTGGAAATCTTCCTTGTTTTGGACTAAAATTAATTGTAGTGTTCTTCACAAACTTATTACACCACAAAAGGCACATAACCGAAAGTGATAACGGTTATGTGCCTTCTTGTTTTTGCAAGGCTGTTTTTTCACAGCCCATTAAAATTCTCTTGTTAGCAACATTAGTAAAAAAAGTGGGGCGAACAAGGCTCGCATATTTGAGTATAAATGAATGTTAGGTTTTGTCCAAAGGTATTTCGCTTTCTGCGGAGAACGACCAAAAACTCTGCCTTTGGAAACTGCAAGCTTTTAGTTATCTTAGGAAATTTAGTTAATTGGTAGTTCATTGGAAATCTTTTCGACTGTGTCAATAAACTTCTCTTATAAAAGTGTTATGTGAGAATTGTAGTATTTCGGTAAAGTATAACCTCTGATTATGAAAAAACACACGCAGTCCATTCTTGAAACTGCGTGTGCAAAATTACTAGTTATAAATTATTATTAAAAAATAGTTTCTATGACTTTTAGAGAAGATTCTGGGGAATATTGAAAACGGTCTATGTGTGTACCTTGATAAAAATATTCTGGTAGTGTAGGTGTTCTGTCACTCATAAAGGCGTCAATTATTATAAGCTTAATTTTCATTCGTGAGGGTATAATATTTTTTATGTAAACGCTCGCTTGTTGTCCTACTTCAATATTTGCATGAGTTTCGGCAAGCCCAGCAAGATTCGGTGCAAGCTCTACAAATGCTCCGTAATCCTCAACAGAGCGAATTACTCCCGCAACAGTTTCACCTATAGAGAATTGCTCTGCATTTTCCTCCCAAGTACCCAAAAGTTCCTTGTGGCTAAGAGTTATTCTGCCGTTATCCTTATTCTTGATTATAGTTCGAATATCCATTCCAACATAGAACCGCTCTTTTGGGTGGTCTATTCTCGAAACAGAAATAGAATCAATAGGCAAGAGCGATACTATTCCACAGCCGATGTCCGCAAATGCTCCAAATGAATCAAGATGTGTAATTTTTGCGTTAATAATATCACCAGGAATAAGTTTGTTAATATAATTCTGCATACAGCGTTCTTGTGCGGCTCGTCTTGAAAGTATAGGAATAAGATTGCCGTCAGAACCCTTCATAAAGTCCTCAACAATAAAGCACACAGGCTTATTTACTCGTGAAATAATCGCAATATCCCTTACAGTGCCTTCTTTTATTCCTATAGCTCCCTCCTCACGAGGGATAATTCCTCTTATTGAGCCAAGCTCGACTATAAGATTATGCGAAGAATCGCAAACAATGGCTCTTGCCTCAAGCATAGTACCTTCTTGCTGTGCGTCCATAAGACCTTGCAGAGAACTTATCTGAAATTTGTTTTCGGGCTTGCTCATAAGCTTGCCTTCGGGATAATATTCTATCATTTTAGGCTTCATTCCTTTCGTGCGGATTATATTAAAAATTTGCTTTCCGCTTACTGCTTTCCTCACATTATATGAGTGCATATTTTTATATATTCCACTAAAACATCAACAAATTATTTTATACTTGCTTTATTCGGCGAGTTGGGATAGAATATATATCAAGGAAATTGTAAAAATATTACTATGGTAATGCCATAATTCAGAAAGGAACTAATTATGAAAAATAAAAGAATAAAAACTATAATAGCTCTTGCTATGATTGCCGCAGCCGTTGCAACAGGCTGTTCAAGCAACGGTTCTACTTCAAAGACTGAAAGCACTTCTTCAGCTTCAAGCTCAACAACAGAATCAAGCAAAGAAACAACAAGTTCTACAAGTTCTACAAGCTCAACAGATTCATCAGCTATTATCAATAAAGTATTTGTTGAACCAACTGTTTATGATGATAAGGAACACGAAGTCGGTTATCAGCTTGAAAAACCAAAGGTAGGTGATACTGTAGCTATTATGGAGACTTCTGAGGGTACAATTAAGATAAGATTCTTTCCAGAGGCAGCACCTAAGGCTGTTGAGAACTTCGTAACTCACGCAAAAGATGGCTATTATAATGGACTTACCTTCCATAGAGTTATCAAGGACTTTATGATTCAGGGCGGAGACCCTCTTGGTAACGGTACAGGCGGAGAAAGTATATACGGAAAGAGTTTTGAGGACGAATTCTCAAATAAGCTCTTTAACATTCGTGGTTCTCTCTCTATGGCTAATTCTGGTCCTGATACTAACGGGAGCCAATTCTTCATCAATCAGAAAGACAATTCCACAAAATTCGATTGGGATAGCCTCTCAAGCAATTTTGAACAATATAAATCTGTTGTGTCAAGTCAATGGGAAAACTATAAAAAGAGTTATCTTGAAACAACATCAGGTAGTGAAGATGATATTCTTACAAGCTATCGTACAGCACTTGCTTCAACCTACGGAAATATAACCGATATGACAAAGGTTACAGATGCTATAAAGAAACTCTATGACGATAACGGTGGAAACATCAATCTTGATGGTGCTTTCAATAATCTTGATAGAGGACACACCGTTTTCGGACAAGTATACGAAGGAATGGATATTGTTGATAAGATTGCATCAGTAGATGTTGACGACAGCGATAAGCCAAAGAAAGATGTAATAATTAAATCAATCACTATTGAGGAATATAAGGATTGATTTGATATAAAATAAATCTCATAAGGAGGATTTTAAAATTATGAGTAATGTACTTCACCCAGTTGTAACAGAATTTGAAAGATTGCTTAACAGCGACGAAATTCTAATGGCAGATTTTTATGCAGACCGTTGTGGTCCTTGCAGAATGCTTGCACCGATTATCGAAGAAATCGCAGACGAATATGATGGCAAGGTTACTGTTGTAAAGATAGATGTTGATGGTGACGGCAGAGAGCTTGCATATAAGTTTGGAATATCAAGTATACCAACAGTTATGTTCTTTAAAGATGGCTCTGAATATACAAGAGAAATAGGCTATATGCCAAAGGAACATTACACTGCAATTCTTGAGGATATGCAATAATTTCATAATAAAATACGCTATAACTCAAATAGAAGAGTTATGGCGTATTTTTACTTGAATTGTATAAGGATTTATAATATTAAATATTTTATAGCATTAACCATTCTTAAATAAGCATTTGGCTGAAGATGACAACCATCAGGAGAATCGTTTTCATCAAGAAAACCATATTCATTCTTGAGATAGCTATTAACATTAAGATAGCTTGCATTATGTTCTTTTGCAACCTTTTGAATAAGCTTATTGAATTTTGCAATAGCTTCACTATTCATACCGTCTTCACCTTTAGCTTCAAGACTTTGAGTTATTGGAGTAATAGATAATAAGTATATTTTTGCATCAGGTAATTTTGAGTGTATTTCATCAACGAGCTCGGCATAATCATCTGTAAAAATATCGGGATATGACCAACCAACTTCATTCATACCAAACATTATAAAAATTGTTTTATAGTCTTTGGATAACATTTCATCAAGCATAGGCTTTTTGTGTTTATCAAGCTTTTGGTCGAAAACAGTTGCAACATTCATTCCGATATATGAATAAACATCAGCATTATCTACCAGTTCATATTCATCTAAATCTCCAAAAAGAGAATTACCTAAAAAAGCATAATTACTATCAAAAGTTATATTTGTTTCTGGAATTTTAGTTTTGTTACTTACACTATTCGCAGAAAGTTTATCATGTTTAGATTCAGCTTTGGATTCTAGATTAGGTTCAGCATTAGAACTTATTTTAGATTCAGCTTTGGATTCTAAATTAGGTTCAGCATTAGAACTTATTTTAGATTCGGCTTTGGATTCTAGATTAGGTTCAGCATTAGAACTTATTTTAGATTCAGTTTTGGATTGGATTTTACTACTTGTTTCAGTATTTTCATTTCCGCAAGCAACAAATGAAAGTAATATAGATATTGCAAAAACTACTGCAAATGATTTCTTCATTAATATACACACCTTTATTTAAATTCTCTTAAGAAATTATACACCTACTCTCATGATAAATCAACAGATAAAGAGATAATAATAGTTGTGTAAAAATTTAATAATTAATATTTAATATTGCTTAATAAAAAATTCTAAAGTAATAAATCATTCAGCATTTATACAATAAGCTATTTTGAAAAAGATAAAAATGTACAAGTAACGGCTCTTTTTAATATGAAATTTATACTGCATATTGTGCTTTTATTCTATAAAATGGCAATAAATTTCTTGACTTAGACTAAATAAAATATTATAATGTTATCAACGACAAAAAAGCAAAAGTTTCGTTAATATTTTTTGCTTTAATTAATAAGGAGTGTTCATAATGCAACAAATAGTATGCCCTAAGTGTAAAGCCCGAGTGGATGCAAGTCTTAATTTCTGCCCTGGGTGTGGTTCCGCTCTTCCTTTACCTAATTCTCGTGGTGGAAATTCTGGCGAAAAGCTAACTCAGGTTAACCAACAACATTTAGCTAATGCTATTCTTAATGAAGGAAAAAAGAAAGAGAATCCTAAGGTTTCATTGGCTGTGGGTGTTATTACAGCAGTTCTTGTTATAGGTGTTATAGCATATCTTATTATTAGTGCTGGCGGTTCATCGTCTGCAACTCCAACAGTTGCAGATTCTATTAATGCAAGTAATGTCGAATCTTCAAATCAGGTTCCTGAATCTTCAGATTCAGCTATTGTTCCAACAACTGAAAGTTCCCAAGAATCAACATCAGAGAATTCATCAGAGAATTCCACAGAGGTTTCAGAAGAAAATCCTGAAGAAAGTATGGCAGAACCTGTTGCTTCAGAAGTGGTTATTACAGCTGAAAAGCCAGATGACTGGTCAGATATATATGTATATGTTTATACAGATGATATGTTTAAGAATGCAAACTGGCCAGGTGAAATTATGACAGCTAATGGAGATGGCACATATTCTTACGCTATTTCAAGTTCATTTGCTGATAAGAATACATTTCTCGTCTTCTCAACATCACAGCTTAACAAAGGTGCTAAGTTGTCAAAGCAGTTCCCTTATATGAGCGACAATGGATATAGTCTTAGTGAAAAGAATACTTTCACAGTAAGCGATTTTGAAACTTATGCAAATGAGAAAGCTAAAAAGTAAAATTGAATAAAAACACACATAATGCTGACTTCGTTTTTCAAGCGGAGTCAGTTTTGTTTTTACATTTAACACAATAGTTGTTATAAAAATTGATATATTCGGATATAAGAAGTAAGATTCATTACATCTTGTTTGTTTCTTTGTGTATCTTATATTATCTTCAAATCTTCCATTAAACTTGATTTTTTTATGATATAATTCACATTTGTTTAATTATATTATTTTTAGTATATTTATTCATTAACATTCTATTTACTTATTAAAAAATTCTGAATTTTTGGCTACCTATTATTGAAATGTTATTAAATTTTTTGTAATATGTTTTATTAGATAATAAAATTAAGGGGTAAAATATGATAGTAATTTTATGCTTAGATGATAAAAAAGGAATGATGTTTAATAATCGCAGGCAGAGTAAAGATAAATTTGTTATTCAAGATATTTTAAAGCTTGTAGACGGAAAGAAACTTTTTATCAGCTCGTATTCTGAAAGCCTTTTTCAGGGCTTAGAATCTAAATTGATTATTGATGATAATTTCTTAAACAATGCAGCTGAAGAAGATTATTGCTTTGTTGAGAATAATAATTTAAAAGATTTTTCTGAGAAAATAGAAAAAATCATAGTATATAAATGGAATAGAATATATCCAAGTGATTTGAAACTGGAAATTACTATTCAAGACTGGAATTTAATAGGTAGATTTGAATTTGTGGGAAATTCACATGATAAAATTACAAGAGAGGTTTATGTAAAATGAGAAAAAGATTTATTTCGTTAGCTTTGTTAGTAATATTCTGTTTTAGTGTAAGTGCCTGCTCTTTTAAAGATGAAAGTGTGGTTTCTTCAAAATCTATTTCGATTTCTGATATACCAGAATATAGCAATTCCGCTTACATAAAGATAGATAATAATATTCCATCGTTTAAAGACTCTGAGATGACAACAAAATCTTTTGAGAAATATAGTGAGCTTGACAATCTAGGAAGATGCTCTGTTGCATATGCTTGTGTTGGTAAAGATATTATGCCGGCAGAAAAAAGAGGGACGATAGGTTCAGTTAAGCCATCCGGTTGGCATACTATTAAATATGATTGCATTGATGGCAAATATTTATATAATCGTTGCCATTTAATTGGTTATCAGCTTACTGGTGAAAATGCAAATATTAAAAATCTTATTACTGGAACAAGATATTTAAATGTAGAGGGAATGTTACCGTTTGAAAATATGGTAGCTGACTATGTAAAAGAAACTGATAATCATGTACTTTATAGAGTAACTCCGATATTTGAGAGAGATAACCTTCTTGTGTCTGGTGTACAAATGGAGGCTAAATCTGTTGAAGATAATGGCGATGGAATAAGCTTCAATGTTTATTGCTATAATGTTCAGCCTGACATTGTAATAGATTATAAAACAGGTGAAAGCTGGGAAGTAGGAAATGAAAAATCTATATCTGAATCAGATACTACAACTTACATATTGAATACAAATACTAAAAAATTTCATTTAAAAAGCTGTTCGTCTGCAAAAAATCTTCCAGATAAGAATAGGGAAGAGTATAGCGGAAATAGAAATGATTTAATCTCTAAAGGTTATGAACCTTGTAAAAAATGTAACCCTTAATATAAAAAATTAACTCTCAGATTACGAATCTGGAAGTCTTATTGTATATAATTGCTAATAAAAGCTTAAAAAGTATATTACTTTTGTGATATAAATAACGAAATTGTTAAAAAATATTTCAAAAGGTTGCAAATTTGTTACAAACAGGATATAATCGTAACATAAGTTAAATATTCTGAATTGATTTCAAACAACAAAAGCGATTTTGGAGGTTACTTACTTATGTCGTTTATCCAATTATCACGAAAAAGAATTTTAGCAATTGTAATTGCTTTTTCTATTTTAATTATTTCAATAATAGTCCCACCATATGTTTCTGCTGCAAATAATGTACCAAGTAATATGTTAAATAATGTATTTCTTAATGCACTTGAATATACAGGATATGATGTTCAAAGGCAAATTTCTAATGGAACAATTTATAGAAACTATGGTTCAAGTGGAACACCAAATAGTGTTACAAGTAACATTCCATATAGTCTTAGTGCTATAGCAAGTGGCCTTGAAACGACAAACTCAGGTAAACCTAATATAAGACATTTTGAAAATTATGGTTTATGTTGTGGTTCATATGTCAGTTATGTTTATTATAATTATCTTCCTAATGTAGCAAAAATAAGTACATCAAATCTTGCACAGCCTTATAGCAAGTGTAGTGTAGAAAGCTGGGAAACAGCTATAAGAAAGTGGATTGATAATGGTACTGGCAAAAACATAGGATTTACACAGAATAGTAACGGTTCTTTGAAAACATCTTCTGATATTCCGATTGGCTCAGTTGTTATTTTCAAAAGTAGTAGTTATCGTTATGCACATGTTGCAGTTTATGCTGGCTATTATAATGGAAAACATTTTATAACACACTGTGGTGGCGATGAAGGTCCTTGTATTCAAGCAATAGATAGTCTTTATCTTTATGCTGGACAGAGTGTAAAGCTTATAGTTGCACCAAACTTATATAATGATGTTAAGCTTAATAAATCAAGTCTTACCCTTGGAAAAGGCGAGTCTTATACAATTAAAGCAAATGGTAATGCAACTTGGTCATCGAGTAATAAAAATATTCTTACAGTTAGCAATGGAAAGATTACAGCTAAGAATACAGGCACAGCTATGATAGTAGCAAAAGGCTTGAATGGCTCAAAAGCAAATTGTATGGTTACTGTAAGAAATGCTCCGAATTCTATATCATTAAATAAAACAAATCTTACTTTAGGAATTGGTGAAACTTACGATTTAGATAGCAGGTTACCAAAGAATACAGCATCGTTTAGTGTTAAATATACCTCAGATAATAGTTCTACTGCAAGTGTTGTTTCAGCAGGAGGCTTAGTTACAGCTAAAAAAGAAGGTACAGCAACGATTACAGCTACAACTTATAATGGCAAAAAGGTAAATTGTACAGTTACAGTTAAAAAAGCTCCAAAGACTATGAGACTTAACAAAACTAAAATCACTTTGGGAGTAGGGGAAACCTATGACCTTGATAGCTATTTGCCAAGCGGAACAGCTGCACACAGCATAAAATACACTTCAAATAATAGTAACTTAGTAAGTGTTATTTCGGCTGGAGGCTTAGTTACAGCTAAAAAAGAGGGTGTAGCTAATATTACAGTTATAGCCTATAATGGCGTAAAGGCTCAATGTACTGTCACTGTTAAGAAAGAGCCTAAAAAACTTTCACTTAATAATACAGAACTTGAATTAAATATAGGAGAAAAGTTTGACCTTGATAGTTCAGTACCAAATGGAACCGCTGCATATCATGTATATTATTCTTCAAATAATTCAGACACAGCAAATGTTGCAAAATATGGTGGTTTAGTAACCGCTATGAAAAAGGGCAAAGCTAAAATCACAGCTGAGGCTTATAACGGAGTTAAGATTACTTGCTATGTAAATGTAGTTGATAATATTGATTCAGAAATAGGGTAAACATAGTTCGCATTTTTAAACAAATATTTAGGCAAACTAAAATGGCATAGATTTTAAAATCTATGCCATTTATGTATTTTTATGTATTCAGTATTTTAAAAATTAGATGCTGATTTCGTGAGCAATATTGAAGAGCTTTGTATTGAACTGCTTCTTCATTGCAAGAGCCTCTGAAATATCATAATCAACAATGTGATTATCCTTCATTACAACAACTCTATTGCTTTGACCTTCTTCAAGAAGTTCAACAGCTCTATAACCCATACGGCTTGCAACAACTCTATCTCTGAGAGTTGGAGAGCCACCACGCTGAACATGACCAAGAACAGTTCCTCTTGTTTCAATTCCTGTCTGAGCTTCGATTTCCTTAACGATACCATCAATACCGCCAATACCCTCAGCTACAACGATGATGAAATGCTTTTTGCCTGTTTCACGATTCTTGAGAAGAACATCAATAACATCTTTTTTAAGGTCATAAGGAACTTCAGGAACAAGGATAGCACTTGCACCGATAGCAATACCAACCTCAAGAGCAATATCTCCACATCTTCTGCCCATAACCTCAACAACACTACATCTGTCATGAGATTGTGCAGTATCACGAATTTTATCAATCATTTCCATAGCTGTATTCATAGCTGTATCGAAACCGATTGTATAATCACTACTAGAAATATCGTTATCAATAGTACCAGGAACACCTATACATGGAATACCTTCGCCTGTAAGGTCTCTTGCACCTCTGAATGAACCGTCACCACCAATAACAACAACACCATCAATGCCAAGTTTTCTGCAGTTATCAGCAGCCTTTTTTACGCCTTCCTTAGTATTAAACTCTGGACTTCTTGCTGTATAAAGAACAGTACCACCCTTGCTTAAAATATCGGAAACACTTCTAAGATTCATTTCAAATACATCGCCGTTAAGAAGGCCATTATAGCCTCTACGAACACCATAAACTTTAATGCCCTTACTTAAAGCAGCTCTTGCAACCGCTCTTACGGCTGCATTCATGCCTGGAGCATCGCCGCCACTTGTCAATACTGCAATGGTCTTTGCCATTATCAAAACCTCCAATTTCAGATAAAAAATTACCTACTCATATTATAATACACCTTGATGTAAATAATCAAGTACATAATCAATAAATTTACAAAAAAAACAGACAAATTTAATTTTATATACTTCTGAATATATTTATAATTGCTTTGGAATTATTATATTTATTGGATTTTTGAAAATTGAAGATATTTTTAGACAATTTCATACAAATATTCATTTACAGCTTTCCCCTTGCATAAGGAGAAAACTCGTTATATAATATTGTTTATAAAGAATAAGTATTACCTATAATAAATCAAATTGTAGTCTTTAATTTATTTATGAAAATACCAACTAAAATATAGAAAGGGGTTTGTATGAAAAGAATTTTTGATTCTATCTGGAATTATATAAAAAAAACAGATAAATGGTTTTGGATTTTAACAATGAGTGCATCCATATACGGCTTTCTTTTAATTTATAGTCAGCAAAGAAGTGGTGGTACTAACTTTCTTAAAACTCAGATTATAGCCGTTGGAATAGGATATATCGTTGCTGTGTTCATATCTTGTATAGATTATAGATTCTATGGTAAGGTATGGTGGATTTTTGCGGGTGTGGCACTTTCACTGACAATACTTGTATTTTTTATTGGTATACAGATTGCAGGAACTGATGATGTGGGTTGGATTAAAATTGGAAGTATAACATTTCAACCTTCCGAACTAACTAAAATATGCTTTATTATAACATTCGCTAAACATATTTCGGTTTTAGTTAAATATGATAAGCTAAGAAGCTTTTTCGGTGTCATGACACTTGTATTTCATGCAGCAATACCTATTTTACTCATTCATATGCAAGGTGATGATGGAACCGCACTTGTATTTGGTTTTATGTTTTTGATAATGACCTTTGCAGCAGGTGTTCAGCTTAGATATTTTATATCATTTTTATTAGTAATATGCGTATCCGCTCCTTTATTTTATACTAAGATTATGAATGATGACCAACGAAACAGATTGTTAGTGCTATTTAACCTTGATGATAATAGCTTAACAACTTATGGTTGGCAACAATATCAAGGCAAGGTTTCTATTGCATCAGGTGGTCTTTTTGGCGAAGGATATATGAACGGTCCGAGAGTTGCAAAAGATATTGTTCCATATCAGGAGAATGATTTTATCTTCACTGTTGCTGGTGAAGAGTTTGGATTCATTGGCTGTACAATTCTTTTGCTGATACTACTTTTTATTGTTATAAAGACTATGAGAGATGCACATCTTGCTGATGATACATTTGGCAAAATGATTTGTTACGGTTTCTTCTCAATTATTGCTACTCAAACCGTTATAAATATAGGAATGGTTCTTGGAATTTTTCCAGTTGTTGGAATAACACTTCCTTTCTTTAGTTCTGGAGGAACATCTGTTATGTGCCTATACTTTGGAGTAGGACTTGTACAAAGTGTATATATGCACCGAGAAAATAGTCATTCGTTGAGCAAACTTCATAGAAACCAAGTTTAATACTTAAATTGTAAAACAGGTACAACTCATTTTGAACAAGTCTATAAAAAATGGACAATAGAAAAAACAAACCTCCTATGGTGAATTTGAAGTGAACCAATTTGTGCGGACAGCACAAAACCCTTCTACGGTGTAATATTAAAATTAAGCAACGAACTGACTCGCTTGAAAAACGAAATCTGTCCGTTGCTTAAAATTTAATTTTCTACCAAGGTGGTATGTTTTTAATTATGTTATTGTTTATTATTCCAAAGCACTACGTTTCCACTTTCCAGAGTTTTTTTCATATCAATTATTCGCTGGTTACTTGAGCCTCTAAAACATAGTGAAATATCATAAAGACTTTCTATAAAAGGACCATCAACTAAAACATCTATATTTGCAAGAAGTTCATCTGTAACTTTGCATCTCCAATATCCTTCTTTTTGCAATTCATTTTCAAGTGTACAGCCAGTATAGAACCATATTGTCTTATTGGGCAATTTTTTTCTGATGCGCTTTATGAATGGCAAAATTTCTCTTTGATTTCTGACTTCAAAAGGTTCTCCACCAAGCACCGTTAAACCATTTATATAAGATTTTGAAAGTGATTCTATAATTTCATCTTCTGTTTCTTTTGTAAATGGATTGCCGTAATTGAAATCCCATGTTTCACTATTGAAACAATTCTTGCAATGTCTTGTACAACCTGAAACGAAAAGTGAAACTCTAATTCCTATACCGTTTGCAATGTCGGTTTTTTTTATATTGCCATAATTCAAAGCCATCACCACTTTTAAAGTATTATAGATAAATTATAGCACATTCAGTTAAAAAAATAAAGCAATTTATTTGACATATATAGTTTACAAGAGGTACGCAAGTATCATCAGTTGCATCAGATTTTATATGCTCTACTTTTTTACTTTTTATCTGTGAACTCTTTTTCTACCACAACCTTTATTAGATAGTCTCTTTTTGTAGATAAGTGTTCTTTTAAATAATTTTATAAAGTTTTTTTATTATTCTACATTTTTATCATATATGATTTTCAAACCTTTTAAAAGTAAGTCGTTATCGAATATGATTTTGTGCTTACAGAATGGAATTATTGTTTCTGAAAGACCACCAGTTGCAACTATTGTTCTTGTCTTGCCAAGTTCTTCCTCAAAGCGGTCAATCATACCATCAATCATAGAGGCATTACCATAGAGAATACCACTTTTCATACTATCGGCCGTATTAGAGCCAATTACCTTTTTAGGCTTGGTAAGACTTATTCCAGAAAGATTAGATGCCATTTGAGTGAGGGCATCAAGAGAAATTTTTACTCCTGGATATATTATTCCGCCAAGATGTTCACCGCGCTCATTTATTGCACAGAAAGTAGTTGCGGTACCCATATCAATGACAATTATAGGCTTTGGATATTGTGCAATAGCTGCAACAGCACCAACAACTCTATCACTGCCAAGCTGTGCAGGATTATCAAGCTTTATATTAAGACCAGTTTTTATTCCAGGACCAACAACTAAAGGCTCATGAGTAGTCACAGCTTTAACTGCACCATAAACTGCATTATTTATTGCTGGAACAACGCTTGAAATAATTGCACCATCAATTTTTTCAGGATCTATTTTATGAAGCTTAAGAATATTATTTATACTAATTGCGTATTCGTCTTGTGTAGCCTGTTTGTTTGTTGTAATGCGTGAAACAAAAAGTATTTTTTCTTCAATGCAGCCAAGAACTATATTTGTATTTCCAATATCAATAGCAAGTATCATTATTTTTCATTTCCTTTTTCTAAAATATCGACTTCAAGTCTGTTATATGGAATGGTAATTTTACGCTCATCAAATGAATATTTGACTTTTTCAGGGATATAATATCGCAATGCCCAATAATCTTCTGGACGACACCAAACCTTTACAATAAGATTTATTCCGCTCTCGCCGTGACTATCTACACCTACAACAGGAGGTTCAGGTTCAGAAAGAATCCTATTATCTGAATTTATTATTTCCATAATGGCATCTCTTGCTTCAACAATGCTATCATTATAGGAAATAGAAAATGGCAAATCAAGTCTACGACAACCTTCAACATTATAATTTATTACATTATTTGAGGTTACACGAGAATTTGGAAGTATAATTTCTTTTCCGTCAAAGGAAATCAAAGTGGTATACATCATTTCGATTTTATGTACAGTACCCTCTAAACCCTCTGTTGAAAGGTAATCGCCAACTTTGAAAGGCTTGTTTATAATAATAAGAACGCCACTCGCAATATTTGCCATACTATCTTTTAGGGCAAGACCTATCGCAACAGTAGCAGTGCCTATAACAGTTATAATAGAGGTCATATCAATTCCGAGAGTACCTAAAGCACAAATTATTACAAGAATTTTTAAGACAACACTTATCATAGAGCCTAAGAATGATTTTACAGTTGGCTCAACCTTGCCTTTTTTCATTGTTTTCATAATAAGCTTAGTGATATATTTTACCAATAAAAAGCCCACACCTATAATGATAATTGAAGTCATAAGCTTTGGCAAAAAAGCAAGTATCCAATCACCTGTGGCGTGCAGCCATTTATCAAGTTGACTTAGTTGTTGTTCTATGTTTTCCTCTGATATGGTATTATCAAGAAAATTCATATAATATCTCCTTTCATTATTTTAACTGAACATAAAAATTATATCACCTTTCAAATAAAAATCAATAGCTATGAAATTCAGTATATCTATTGTTTTTCGGTGCTGATTTTTGTTATAATAATATTATTATACATAAAAAGGAAGAATAGAGTAATGAACGAAAAAGAAATTTCAGAAATCAGAAGAAGATTTCGTCATGATAAAAGTAATATACAGAAAATTCGTGGCTGTTATGTAAACGAAAAAGAAGAGATTATTTCAGAATTTGACCAGTCGCTTTCTCTTATGTCGGAGGCTGACAGCGAATCTCTGCTTAAAATTATCAAAAGAACTCTTTCAGGTTCAATAGGTAAAAATCTTATTGATATAGAATTTACCACTCAACAGGTTTGTGACAGTGAAGAACATAAATTACTTATGGATTTGCGTGAAACTGAACTTGAAAATGATGATTTAGTTCAACAGTTATATGAAAAAATCATAAAGACAATTAAGTTTGATGGTAATTATCTTATATTACTCGCCTTTGATAAATATGATATACCTGTTATCAGAAAGGATGGTTTTGGCAAAGAGGACGAATCTGATGAAATATTTGCTTATTATCTTTGCAGTATTTGTCCTGTTAAACAAATAAAATCTGCACTTGGTTTTTATGCAAGCGAAAATGAATTCAGAAATATAAGACAGGATTATGTAGTTTCTGCTCCTGAACTTGGCTTTATGTTTCCTGCATTTGATGATAGAAGTGCTAATATTTATAATGCACTTTACTATACTAAAAATACAAGTGAAAGTCATAATGATTTTACAGACGCAATTTTTCATACTGAACCGCCTATGCCCGCAACTATTCAGATGGAAACCTTTCAAAATGTTATTGCTGAATCAGTTGAGGAAGATTGTAGTTTTGATTTTATGCAAGCGGTTCACACAACCTTTACTGAAATGGTTGATGAACATAAGGAGTATAAAAAAGAAGAGCCACTTGTGCTTACAAAAAGTACAATTAAAGATGTATTCAAGGCTTGTGGTGCGTCACCTGAACATATAGAGGCTTTTGAAGAAAAGTTTGATGAAAGTTTTGGCGAAGAGGCTCAGATAACACCAACCAATATTGTAGACACCAAACATTTTGAAATAAAGACAGCTGATGTTAAAATTCAAGTTAGCCCAGATAGAAGTCATCTTATTGAAACAAAGATTATAGATGGCACAAAGTACATAATGATTCGTGCAGAAGGTGGAGTAGAAGTAAACGGAGTTAATATCCACTTTGATGAAAAGAATACAGATAATGTAGAAACTGAATAAATTTAAAATATGCACTTCTATACAAGCCCCCTTTAGCATAAATATTACAAAGGGGTGATTAAGCTTGGAAAAGTTAAAAGCGTATTTGATTTATTCGTCAACTTTAATAGGAATATTTTTGTTTGTGTTCCTTGTTTTCAATGCGTTTGAAAAGGTTGCTGATGAAGCAGTTTCTGCAGAGATTTCTGAAAAAGAGCTAATCGTGGTTATTGATGCGGGTCATGGCGGTGAGGATAGCGGAGCTGTGGCAAATTCTGTTCTTGAAAAGGATATAAACCTTGAAATCGCCTTGAAACTCAGAGATATGCTCAAAGCTTCTGGAATAGAAGTTAAGATGATTCGTGAAAGCGATGTTTCTATATATGACACAGCCTCAGGAACTATTCGAGAAAGAAAAGTTTCTGATTTGAAAAATCGTGTAAAAATCGTAAATAATAATAAAAAGAATATTCTTGTAAGTATACATCAAAATAAATTTGAGCAGAGTAAGTATAGTGGTGCTCAGATGTTTTATTCAGCTAATAACGATAAAAGTCAGATTCTTGCAGAAAATATTCGCAAGTCTATTACTGGATTGATTCAACCAGAAAACAAGCGAGAGCTTAAAAAGGGCGGAAGTGATATTTACTTATTAAATAAGGCGACTGTGCCAGCAGTAATTGTTGAGTGTGGTTTTATTTCAAATGAGGAAGAAGCTAAAAATCTTTCAAATGAGGAATATCAAAGTAAAATGGCTTTTGCGATATATTGCGGAATATTGGAATATAAAAATAAAAACTAAGTTAAGGTGATAAATTTGGCAGGAAAAGTTAAAAGCTTATATGTTTGCTCGGAATGTGGCTATGAAACTGCAAAATGGCTTGGAAAATGCCCATCTTGCGGTGAATGGAATACCCTTAATGAAGAAATTCGTGAAACTACTAAATCTGGTGTAGTTAAGCCTGAAAAGCGTATGTCTTCGTCATATTCTAAGCCTTTGAGGATAAATGAGATTTCAACAGATGATGAGCAGAGATATTTTACAGGCTCAAAAGAGCTTGACAGAGTTCTTGGTGGAGGAATTGTAAAGGGTTCTCTTGTTTTGCTTGGTGGCGACCCTGGCATAGGTAAATCGACCATTCTTTTGCAAATATGTAATCATCTTGGCAGAATGTTAAAGATACTATATATTTCGGGTGAAGAATCACGAAGACAAATTAAGCTTCGTGCTATGCGTCTTAATGTTGATAGCGATAATCTTTATGTTCTGACTGAAACTGATGTAGAAGTTGCCGCTGAATATATTCGCTCGGAAAAGCCTGACCTTGTAATGATAGATTCAATACAAACTATGAATTTTACAGAGCTAAGTTCATCTCCTGGAAGTGTTACACAGGTAAGAGAGTGTACTAATATTCTTATGCGAACAGCTAAGACTCTTGATATTCCTGTGATTATAGTTGGTCATGTGAATAAAGACGGTGCCATAGCAGGACCTAAGGTTCTTGAACATATTGTTGATGCAGTTCTCTATTTTGAGGGCGATAAGCAGATGTCATATCGTATTCTTAGAGCTGTAAAAAATCGTTATGGCTCAACTAACGAAATAGGTGTCTTTAGTATGGGAGATAGGGGACTCTCCGAAGTTGAAAATCCATCGCTTATGCTGCTTTCAGGCAGACCTAAAAATGTTTCTGGAACTTGTGTTGCTTGTGTTATGGAGGGTTCTCGCCCGATTCTTGCAGAAATTCAAGGCTTAGCCACAACAACGGGTTTCGGTAATCCAAGAAGAATGAGTACAGGTTTTGATTATAACAGAATGTCACTCTTGCTTGCTGTGCTTGAAAAGAGAGCGGGATTCTATTTTGCAAATCTTGACACATATATAAATGTTGTTGGTGGATTAAGACTTGATGAGCCAGCAGCAGATTTAGCTGTTTCTATGGCATTGGTAAGTAGCTTGAAGGATATAGTTATTCCTGATGATATGCTTGCATTCGGAGAAATTGGACTTGCCGGGGAGATTCGTTCAGTATCACACGCTGAAGAGCGTGTAAAAGAGGCGGCAAGGCTTGGCTTTAAAAAGTGTATCGTACCTAAACATAACCTTGATTCTATAAAACTTTCAAAGGATTTAAATATTAATGTTATTGGTGTCAGCACTGTTCGTGAAGCCTTTGGCGCAATCTGTTCTTGAATTTAAATTATTATCAGGACAAATTTTATATATACAAGAATCTTTTGTATTGTTCGTAACAAAAGACGATAGTTCGAGATGACAATATCCGTCAATTTGATAAATACAATTATCACTGCAAGGTATTATAGCCATAAAATTACCTCCTTAATCATAGGATATTGCATTTTAGTGATATTATTCAGAATTTGATTACAAATTATAAAAAATATATAGAACTTTATGCCTTAAAAGTAAATTAAAACCTCCTAAGAATTTGAACAAGTCCGTAAAAAATGGACAATAGAATATCTTAGGAGGTTTTAATTATTTTTCAGCAGTAACTTTTTGTGTATCGGTATTTTCTTTATTTATAGGTTTAAATATTTTCTTAATAATATGCACACCATCATATTTTAATTTGAATTGTATTCGTCCCATAAATGTATTTCCGCAATGTTTACAAGCGAAAGGTGCAATAAATGATTTACACGAAAATTTCCAGGGCTTTTTTCGTTTAGCTCTATAACCGCAAGGACAAGTAAAATACATTTCTTTTTTATCAATAAGAGGGTTATTGAGGTCACAAAGAATAGTATTTTTAAATGTAAGCTTACGATAAAACTCATCATTAAATTTTTGTATATGAGAAAGTAAGATGGGGTAGGAATATAAATTCTTAAAGCACTCATAGGCAATTATGCTATCGTCTAAAGCTCTATGATGAGAAATATTATCTAAGCTTATTTCTAAAAGTTCTGTGGCTGTAGTTAAGCCCATTTGCTTACCTGCACTTTTTTCATTGTTTTTTATGTTCTTTTGTATTAGCATATCCTCACAATAATCCTGAAGATTTGTATAGTTATCTATAAAATACAATCTATCATCTTGAAGAAAATATTTTGTATTTTCCATGAGAACATAAATATCAGTAATGCCCCAAGTCATCAGCACTGAATCGCCAAGAAATTTTCTGAAACCACTTAATGCGTGAGTGTAAGTACAGCCATTTTCTACATCTTCATCAGTTATATGTGTGAGTGTAGTAATCTTTTCATTTAGCTTTTTACCAATTTGAGGTCTTACAAGGGCAGAAAAAGTATCAATTATCTCTAAATCCGAATTAACCTTAATAGCACCGAATTCAATTATTTCATTTATAAAACCCTTAAGTTTTTTGCTATAACTCGGATTCCATTCCAAATCCAATATGACGAAGTTCATTTAGTTTATCAGCCTTTGCTTGCTTTTTTCATTCTCTGCTCTTTATTGAGAATTGTTTTTCGCATTCTGATAGATTTTGGCGTTACTTCTACAAGCTCATCGTCAGTAATAAATTCAAGTGACTGCTCAAGGCTGAGAATTGTAGGTGGTGTAAGTTTAAGTGCGTCATCAGAACCAGAAGCACGAGTATTTGTGATATGCTTTTTCTTACAGACATTAACAACAATATCATCGCTCTTAGGGCTTGCTCCAACAATCATACCCTCGTAAACATCAACACCAGGACCAACAAACAAACGGCCTCTATCCTGAGCAGCAAATAAGCCATAACCTGTTGTAGTACCTGTTTCGTGAGCAATAAGAGAACCTTGAGCTCTTTGCTGAATGTCACCCTTATATTCCTCATAGCCGTCAAAGATATGGTTCATTATACCATTACCGTTTGTATCTGTAAGGAATTCCGGTCTGTAACCCATAAGACCTCTTGACGGGATTCTAAATTCGAGATGAGTTGTGCCTGATTCACGAGTACCCATATTAAGAAGTTCAGCCTTACGAGTACCAAGCTTTTCCATAATAGCACCAACATAGTTGTCTGGTACTTCAATCATAAGAAGTTCCATAGGCTCGCAAAGTTTGCCGTCAATAGTCTTATAAATAACCTTTGGACGGGAAACCTGGAATTCATAATTTTGTCTTCTCATCTGTTCGATAAGGATAGAAAGATGAAGTTCACCACGACCAGAAACTCTGAATGTATCAGCAGAATCAGTTTCTTCTACACGCATAGCAACATTTGTTTCAACTTCTTTGAAGAGTCTGTCACGAATATTTCTTGATGTAACAAACTTACCTTCACGACCTGCAAATGGGCTGTTATTAACCATAAACATCATAGAAACAGTTGGTTCATCAATCTTAACAAATGGAAGTGGGTCGATGCAGTCAGGAGAGCAAGCTGTTTCACCAATATTGAGGTCAGGAATACCTGAAACAGCAATCAAATCGCCAAGCTCTGCTGTCTGAGCTTCAACTCTTTTAAGACCCTCAAACTGATAAAGCTTTGTAACCTTAGCATTTTTAGTTGTGCCATCATTTCTGCAAAGTACAATCTGTTGTCCAACATTAACGCTACCTCTTTCAACACGGCCAATACCAATTCTACCAACATACTCATCATAGTCAATGTTTGAGAACAAAATCTGTAAAGGTGCGTTCATTTCACCTGTTGGCGCAGGAATTTCAGATATAATTTTCTCAAAGAGAGGCTTCATATCAGTACCCTTTTCATGTGGGTCAAGTGTTGCATAGCCATCTCTGCCTGATGCGTAGACGACTGGGAATTCAAGCTGGTCTTCATCAGCACCAAGCTCAATAAAGAGGTCGAGAACTTCGTCAACGACTTCTTCTGGTCTCGCACCAGGTCTGTCAATTTTATTAACAACTACAAGAGGTTTTTTGCCTAAACCAAGAGCCTTTTTAAGAACAAATCTTGTTTGTGGCATACAGCCCTCAAATGCATCGACAAGCAAGAGAACACCATCAACCATCATAAGAATACGCTCAACCTCGCCACCGAAGTCTGCGTGTCCTGGGGTGTCAACTATATTTATTTTAGTGTTATTATACATAACAGCAGTATTTTTAGAAAGAATTGTAATTCCTCTTTCACGCTCAAGGTCATTTGAGTCCATAACTCTATCTTCAACAGCCTCGTTAGCTCTGAATACACCACTTTGAAGAAGAAGCTGGTCAACGAGTGTAGTTTTACCGTGATCAACATGGGCAATAATAGCAATGTTTCTTAAATTCTCTCTTGTATCCATTTCAGAATCCCTCTTTTTACTTAGTTATATTATCAACAATTTATTATATCATATGGTAAAGGCTCTTGCAATTATTATTTCGGGATATTTTTTAGATTTATGCAGAAATATAGCATAATAATTTGATAAAATCTGTACAAAATCAAAGCTTTGAATGAGCATATCAAAAATACTATATTTAGTACTATGAATTTTTGTGCGACTGTGATATAATGATTGTATATTTAAATTTGAATTTGGGTGTATATTATGAAACTCTTTAAAACACGAATAGATAACGATATAAAAAAATTTTTTAATGCTATTTTAGAAAAAGGAAATCCATTAAATAACGATTTTATTGAATTGCTTACAGCAATTAGTACAAAATTTAATGTTGATTCAGCATATATAGCTTTTGCAGATATGAATAAAGATACATTTTTCTATCCTTATTTTGATGCAAAAAACTCTAAGTATAATATGAGCAAAAGGAAATTTCCAATTAATCATAACCTCATAGGCACATCATTAGATAGATATGGGAAAGATAGTTTGTGTGTGTATAATATAGAAACAGATTGTGAGCGGAAATGCATACTTGATTATGCGTTTATTCGTAGTGAAAATTATTATTACTCAATAGGAATTTGGTGTGCTCATAGAAGTAATTGGTCAGACGAAGAATGCCATGCACTGAAAAAAGTAGGACATTTATTAAAAAATGTCATGGTTAATACCGATGGAGTATTTGCTCTTATGCAATATCAAAAAAATCAAGAATTGAAAGAAAAAAACGAAGAACTTATTACAATGCAAAATCAAATAGTAAGTCTTTTAAATTGCGGTATTGTCGCATATACAGTACCAGAGCATAGACTTTTAATAATAAACGATAAAGCAAAGCGTATTTTTGATTGCGATGACGAAAATTTAATGGGTTCTCATTTAGAATTTTTACAAACAAAAATTCTAAATGAGGATAAAGGTATTGTAAATCAAGTAATAAAAAATCTTAAAAATTGTGGTGATGAAGTTGCCTATACCCTTAAATCTAAAAATTCAAAAGGCGATATAAATGTTATAAGCGTGGTCACAAAGCTTTTAAAATTTGATAGTGGACAGAGATTTATTTTAAGCTCTGTTCTTGATATAACTCGTTTTGCAGAACTTAGCGAGAAGCTTCATACAGAACGAAAGCAATATCGTGATGCACTTGTTAATAACTGTGAGTTTTCCTTTAAATTTGATGTTACGGAAGGAATTATAAATTCTGAAATTTACACAAGAAATAATAGGCATCTATTAAATGAGTTAGGCTTAACTGCACCAGTTTCTTATAATAAATTGGTTGAAAATTGGATCGCTATTCAAAAGCCTAAATTTCTAAATGAAAATATGAATAAACATCTTACAGTAGATTTGCTTATTAAGCATTTTGAGATTGGAGTTACAAATATAGAAACAGAATATTACGACTGTAATAGAGATGTTTTTATAAGATTATTAGCTTTACTTTCTAAAAATGAGTATAATAACCACATCGAAGCAATAGTTATTGCAACAGACACAACAGCAGCACATAAAGAGGAAGAAAGAAGGAAGCTCGAACTTTTATATACTAAAAAAGAACTCCAAAAAAGCATAGAATCCGAACAGAAAAAGCTTGCAATAATAGAAGCTATGAATGATATATATTACTGCAATTACTATATAGACCTTATAAATAATACATATGAACAGATTATAAGTGTAGATTATCTTGAAGAATATATACCAAAGAACGGTAATGCACAAGAAACTATTAATATGTGGTTAAATTTGGGTGTTAGTGATGACTTTATTAAAGATGTAAGAAAATTCACAAACCTTCATACACTTAGAGAGCGTATGAAAAACAAAAGCATATTAAGTATGGAACTTAATAGCAAAAAAGCCGGTTGGGCAAGAATAAGTTTTATTGCAGTAGATGTGGATAATTGTGGAATGCCACTTCATACACTTTTAGTATCTCAGTATATAGACGAAGAAAAGAAAAATGAACTTGCTACTAAGCAAGCATTAAAAGAGGCATATGAAGCAACCAATCGTGCCAATCAAGCTAAATCAAATTTTCTTTCGAATATGAGCCATGATATTCGTACGCCAATGAATGCGATTATAGGTATGATAGCTATTGCAGAAATATATTTGAATAATCCTGAGAAAATGGCTGATTGTCTATATAAAATTAAAGTATCAAGCAAACATCTTTTGGCATTAATAAATGATATTCTTGATATGAGTAAGATAGAATCTGGAAAAATCGAACTTAATGAAGAATCAATAATGCTTACAGAACTTATTAATAATGTTATTGATATATGTAAACCACAAGCCGAAGCTAAAAATCATACACTTACTCTTGATATAAAAAGCATAGAGCACAATAAAGTTATAGGAGACGAAACAAGAATTCAGCAGATTTTTACAAATCTTATAAGTAATTCAATAAAATATACACCAGTTGGTGGTAAAATTAGTGTTATTATATCTGAAAAAGCTGTGAACAGACCTCATATGGGCTGCTATGAATTTATATTTGAAGATAATGGTGTAGGTATGGAACCCGAATTTTTAAATCGTATATTTGAACCTTTTGAACGAGAGCGGAAAAGCTATATAGGGAAGATACAAGGAACAGGACTTGGAATGACTATCGCAAGAAATATTGCTCGTATGATGAATGGCGATATTGAAGTAGAAAGCAAAAAGGGCAAAGGCTCAAAATTTACAGTAACTATATTCTTGAAATTTGCTAATGATGAAAATATTTTTAGTAATTCTCAAAATTATTGCAATGAAAATAATGCAAATTCACTTATAAAATTTTCTAAAAAAGATTATTCATCTAAAAGGGCTTTGCTTGTTGAAGATAACATCCTTAATTGCGAAATAGCTATTGAAATTCTTGGAATGGCTGGATTAAAAGTCGAATATGCTTCTAACGGAAAAGAAGCAATAGACAGAATCCTATCCTTAGAGCCACATTATTATGATATTATTTTTATGGATATTCAAATGCCAATTATGAATGGTTACGAAGCAACTCGTATAATAAGAAGTTCCGGCAGAGAAGATTTAAATAATATTCCTATATTAGCAATGACAGCTAATGCTTTGGCTCAAGATGTTCAGGCAGCATTAAAATCAGGTATGAATCAACATATATCTAAGCCATTGGATTTAAATCAGTTATATAATGCACTTGAAAAATGGCTGAAATAAGCTGGTTTTTAGAGAATTTTTATGATATTTTGTAAAATATTTTAAAAAAATATTCAAATAATTTATTAAAGCTATTGTTTTAGGTATAAAGGTTTGATATAATAAGAACTTGTACAGTTATTAAAACTATAAAACATTAAAAAAAGTATTGACATTGCGTTTTATTAGTGATATAACTGTACTATAACTTATAGTACAGTTTAATTATGAATGGAGGAATTAAATGAAGAATGTATTAGAATTTATTGAAAATTCTGCTAAGAATTTTCCAGACAAGGTAGCATTTTCCGATGAAAGTAATTCTATTACATATATCGAACTTTTAAAAATGTCTAAGGCAATAGGAACTGCTCTTGTTAAAAAAAATAATACAAAAAATAAGCCTATTGCAGTTTTTCTTGATAAAACCGTATTTGCTCTTACAGCTTTTTTTGGAACTGTTTATAGTGGAAACTTTTATACAGTTATAGATTCTATGATGCCAGCTGATAGAATCAGTACAATTTTTGAATCACTTCATCCGGTAGCTATAATAACTGATAATGAACATCTAAAAATTGCTGAAAGTATAGAAAATTGTGGCGAAATCATATTGCTTGAAGATGCTTTGCGACAACAAATTGATGATAAAAAGCTTGCAGAAATTCGTAGCAATTCGATAGATACAGACCCTTTATATTCGTTGTTTACATCTGGTTCAACAGGAGTTCCAAAGGGTACGGTTGTAAGCCATAAAAATGTTATAGCATATTCTGAGTGGGTTTCTGAAACCTTTGATATTACAAGCGAAACAATTTTCGGAAGTCAGACGCCTTTCTATTTTAGTATGTCGGTTCTTGATGTTTTCTCTACAATAAGGAACGGTGCAACTTTCCATATTATTCCAAAGAAATATTTTTCTTTCCCTATAAAATTGCTTGAGTATGTAAGAGATAGAGAAGTAAATACAATCTATTGGGTACCATCTGCATTATCTATTGTTGCAAACTGGAAAGCTCTTGATTATGTTGAGTTACCAAAGCTTAAGAAGGTGCTTTTTGCAGGTGAGGTTATGCCTACAAAACAGCTTAATATGTGGATTAAGAAGCGACCTGATATTTTTTATGCTAATCTTTATGGTCCAACAGAAACAACTGATATATGTACATATTATGTTGTTGATAGGAAATTTAAAGATGACGAAACTTTGCCAATAGGTAAGCATTGCAATAACTGCGATGTTATGATTCTTACAGAAGATAATCGTTTGGCTGAGGTTGGCGAAGAAGGCGAACTATGTGCAAGAGGTTCATTCCTTGCTATGGGATATTATAATAATCCTGAAAAAACCAAGGAGGTTTTTGTACAGAATCCGCTTAATACAGCTTATCCTGAAATCATATATAAAACAGGCGACCTTGTAAAGCTTAACGAAAAGGGAGAAATAATTTATATTTCTCGAAAGGATTATCAGATTAAGCATATGGGTTATCGTATAGAGCTTGGAGAAATTGAAGCTGCGGCAGGCTCAATAGAAAAAATAAAAACTTGTGTATGTATTTACAACGAAAGCGAAGACAAAATTGTCTTTATATATGAAGGCTCGAAGATGACTGATAGTGAGCTTATGAACAAGCTTTCAGAAAAGCTCCCTGTTTATATGCGACCAAATGTTATAAAGAGAATAAAACAAATTCCATATAATCAAAACGGAAAAATAGACAGAAAACTTTTAAAACAAACTTATAAGGATATTTAATCGGAGGTAAAATTTAAAATGGAAAAGAAAATTTTAGAAATTCTTAGCGAAGTTAAGCCTGGTGTAGATTTTGAGGGAAGAACAGACCTTATTGATGCTGGCATTCTTGCATCATTTGATATTATCTCTCTTGTATCAGAATTGAATGACGAATTTGATGTAGAAATTTCAGTTGTAGACCTTGTTCCAGAAAACTTTAATTCAGTAGAAGCTATGGCAAAGATGATTAAGCGTCTTGAGGACGAAGACTAATGAACTTTAAAGAAAATATATTTCTTATTGCGTTCTTGCCAATTGTCCTATTGCTCTATTATATCTTACCTAAAAAGGCAAGATGGGGTGTTCTTCTCGCCTCAAGCCTTATATTCTATATTCTTTCAAGTGGAATATTTACATTTATAATGCTTGGTACATCAGTGACAATATATGTTGCTGGTTTGCTTATGCAAAAGATAAATGATAATTTTAAAAAGCAAAAATCCATAGAAGGTATCACAAAAGAAGAAAAAAAGCTATTAAAGAAAAAAGCAACCAATAGAAAAAAGCTTGTCGTTCTTGCGATTGTTATAATTAATTTTGGTTTACTTCTTACTTTAAAATATGGCAATTTCTTCTTGGGTACTATAAATATAGTTTTTGGTATGACAATTCCGCCATTAAGCCTTATACTTCCTCTTGGAATTTCTTTCTATACTTTACAAGCAGTTAGCTATGTTATTGATGTTTATAGAGGAACTTGTAAAGCTGATAAGAATTTTGGAAGAGTTTTGCTTTTTGTATGTTTCTTTCCGCAAATAATAGAAGGCCCTATTGGAAGATATGATAAACTGGCAGGTCAGCTTTATGAGGGACATTCATTTGACTATGATAAATTTATGAAAGGTCTTCAGCTTATGCTTTGGGGACTTATCAAAATAATGGTCATAGCCGATAGAGCAGGAATATTTGTAGGCAATATTTTTGAGAAAATTTATGATGCAGATGGCTCTATTATTCTTTTAGGAGTTTTGCTCTATACTATTCAGCTTTATGCGGATTTTTCTGGCTGTATGGATTTAGTAAAGGGCATAGGACAGCTATTCGGAATTGAGATGGCAGACAACTTTAGGCGCCCGTTTTTCTCAACATCTGTTAATGAATTTTGGAGACGCTGGCATATTACTCTTGGAGCATGGCTTCGCGATTATATATTTTATCCAATTTCACTTTCTAAGTTCTTTGCGAATCTTTCTGCAAAGGCTAAAAAAAATTTTGGAGATTTTCTTGCAAAGTTTCTGCCGTCAGCATTTGCACTTTTCTTTGTATGGTTTATAAATGGTCTTTGGCACGGAGCAGAAGTAAAATATATAGTTTATGGACTTTATTACTATGTTGTAATGATGCTTGGCCTGCTCTTTGAGCCTTTGTTTGTAAAGATAACTAATGCCTTACATATCAACAGAAAGTCTAAGCCATATTTTGTATTTCAAGTAATACGCACTTTTTTACTTGTAAATCTTGGTATGCTTATATTTAGAGCAAATACACTTGCTGACGCTTGGTATGCTTTGTGTGCTATATTCAGCAAATTTAATGGCGATATTTTTGCAACAAGTGTATTAAGCTATAAACTTCATATATATGATTTTATAGTTATTGCAATAGGAGCAGTTGCATTATTTATAGTTGGTGTTCTTCAAGAAAGAGGACACCATCTTAGAGATGAGATTGCCAAGAGAAATATAGTTATTCGCTGGACAATCTATTTTGCAGCTTTATTTATTTTAGTAATAGTTGGAGCATATGGAGAGGGCTATCGTGTAGCAGACTTCCTTTATGCACAGTTCTGATGAATGTAAGAGAGGACTGATAATTTGGAAAAAAGCAAAAAGCTTATCATACAGAGAATCTCCAAGGTTATCTGTTTTTTGCTTATATTTACAGCATTTTTGGGAATAGGTTCGAAGATTTTTATTCCTAAGAAGAATTCTGCCGAATATGGCAATAAAAATTACTACGGAAATTCATATCATGGAGAACGAGCTAATTCAATAGATATTGTAGTAGTTGGAAACAGTTCAGCATATAAAAGCTTTTCTCCACTTGAACTTTGGAACAAATATGGATATACCAGTTTTGTTTGTGGTGCTCCTGCTCAGAAAATTCAAGAAGGATATTATATGCTTGAAAATTTCTTAAAAGAGCAAAAGCCTAAGGTTGTTATCTATGAAACTGAGGGTATATTCAACTCTTACGGTAAGAAGATAAAAAGCTCTTATAATCAAGCTAAGCGAGATTTGATATTTCTTTCAAACGAAATTGATGGCATAAATGCCACTTTAGATGTAGTAACAGCAAATATATGCCCACTTTTGAAATATCATAATCGTTGGAGTAGCTTAAAACCAGAAGATTTTACTCTTGAACCTGTTTATTCAAAGCATTATGTTTCAAAGGGATATGTGCTTACAAATAAGGTTAAGCCTTATCGTGGCAATAAAAATTATATGAAGCCGTCAGACTATACAACGCCTATTCAATATACAAATCTTTACTATCTAAATAAAATGAAGGAACTTTGTGATAAGAACGGTGCGGAGTTTGTACTTATGTCATCACCGCTCCCAAGAGCGTGGAATGATGAACGCCATAAGGCAGTTAAAGCTTATGCCGAAAAGAATAATATAAAATATCTTGATACTAACCTTTCCATTGATGAAATGAAGATTGATTGGTCTAAGGATAGTTCTGATAAAGGTTATCACCTTAATGTGTATGGTGCGAAGAAAAATACAGCCTTTGTTGGAAAATATCTTACAGATAATTTTAAGCTTACTGACCATAGGGGAGATAAAAAATTTTCTCAATGGAATAAAGATTATAAGATTTATTCAAATCAAAAAGCTTAAATAATAGAAGAATACAAAAATCCTCTCTGACTTAAATTTGAAGTCAGAGAGGATTTTTTTGCAATAAAATTAGTCTATAACCTTATAACCTTGAGCTTCAATAGTACTTGTTAAAACTTCATCAGAAATATCTGCATTAAGTTTTACTATTGCTGTACCGCTTTTGTGACTTACGGTTGCTTCGTCAATTTCAGGGAGAGCTTCAAGGCACTTCTTTACAGTAGCTTCACAATGAGGACACATCATACCTTCGATTTTAATAGTTTTTTCCATAGTCTTAATCTCCTTTTTGTTTTTTGTTTTTCGTTTTTTATCGTGCTTAGGATTTTTAATGTTTAGGAAATTTAACCTTAGTGCATTAGTAACAACACAAACACTTGAAAGGCTCATCGCTGCCGCTCCGAACATAGGATTCATTTCCCAGCCAAGCAGGGAAATCCATGCTCCAGCGGCAAGTGGAATACCGATAACATTATATATAAATGCCCAAAAAAGATTTTCATGAATATTTTTGAGCGTTGCACGACTAAGCCTTATTGCAGCAGAAACATCTGTAAGCTTGTTATTCATAAGAACAATATCTGCGGCATCAATTGCTATATCTGTTCCTGCACCGATTGCAATTCCAACATCTGCACGAGTTAGTGCTGGAGCATCGTTTATTCCGTCACCAACCATAGCTACACTGCCACGACTTTTTAATTTTCGAATAGTTTCTTCTTTTCCGTCAGGAAGAACACCTGCAATAACTTCATCAACACCTACTTGTTTTCCGATTGCATTTGCAGTTCGTTCATTATCTCCTGTTAGCATAACTATACGGATTCCCATATTTTGAAGTTCTTTGATTGCTCTTGGACTATCTTCTTTGACAATGTCAGCAACTGCTACTATGCCAATAAGCTTTTCAGAGTTTGCAAAAAATAGGGGAGTTTTACCCTCATTTGCGAGTTTTTCTGCCTTTGAAATAATATCATCTGAAAGGCTAAGTTTACTTGTGACAAAACCTATACTTCCTGCGAATATTTCCTTATTATTAAGTCTTGCAGAAAGACCATTACCAATAAGTGCTTTAAAATCAGTTACTTCATCAGCAAGTATATTCATTTCTTTTGCTTTGATAATAATCGCTTTGGCGAGTGGATGTTCACTCCTACTCTCAAGAGAGACTGCAAGCTTCATAAGCTCTGTTTCACTTGTTTCGTTAGGAATAATATCAGTTACACGAGGTTCTCCACTTGTAATTGTGCCAGTTTTATCAAGTGCAATAATTTCTACTTTGCCCGTTTGCTCAAGAGAAACCGCTGTCTTAAACAATATACCGTTTCTTGCACCAATTCCATTGCCGACCATAATTGCAACAGGCGTTGCTAAGCCTAATGCACAAGGACAGCTTATTACAAGAACGGATATTCCTCTTGCAAGGGCAAAGCCAACTGTTTGTCCGCATAATAGCCAAATTGCAATAGTTATGATTGCAATAGTTATAACGACAGGAACAAATATTCCTGAAACTTTGTCTGCAACTTTTGCAATAGGTGCTTTAGTTACTGCTGCATTGCTTACCATTTTTATGATTTGCGAAAGTGTAGTGTCTTCGCCAACTCGTGTAGCTTTACATTTTATAAATCCTGATTGATTGACCGTAGCAGCGGAAACAGCATCTCCAACATTTTTATCAATAGGTATGCTTTCGCCTGTAAGAGCAGATTCATTTACAGCACTATTACCATTAATAATGATACCATCTACGGGTATGCTTTCTCCTGGTCTTACTACAAAAATATCACCCTTATGAACTGATTCGATAGGTACAGTCTGTTCAATATCATCACGAATAATATTAGCTGTTTTAGGCGAAAGCTTCATAAGACTTTTAAGTGCATCTGTAGTTTTTCCTTTTGAGCGAGCCTCAAGCATTTTGCCAACAGTAATAAGTGTAAGAATCATAGCAGCCGATTCAAAATAAAATTCGTGCATATATCCCATGACTGCAACTAAATTACCTCTGAGCTGTGCATCAGTCATTGCAAAAAGTGCATAACAGCTATATACAAATGCTGCACCTGAACCAAGCGCCACAAGTGTATCCATATTTGGCGAGCCTTTAATCAAGCTTTTAAAGCCACTTATAAAGAATTTTTGATTTATAACCATAATCGCTATTGTTAATAATAATTGAATAAGTCCCATAGCTATATGATTATCTGCCATAAATGATGGCAATGGCCAATTCCACATCATATGCCCCATAGAAATATACATCAGAATAACAAGAAATATTAAAGAGGCTATCAATCTTCTTTTTAGTTTGGGTGTTTCGTGGTCTTCAAGTGCATCTTCATCAGATTGTACAGAGCTTTTAGTGTCTAAACCTTTTTCAGAAGCGTCATAGCCTGCTGCACGAACTGCAGAAATTATTGCTTCAGAAGATGCTGTTCCGTCTACACTCATAGAATTTGTCAATAAACTTACTGAGCATGAAGTTACACCAGCAATCTTATTGACAGTTTTTTCAACTCTTGTACTGCAAGCAGCACAACTCATACCTATAACATTAAATTGTTTCATAATATCTCCTACTTCATCAACTTTTGGAGAACCGTAACAAGCTCATCTATAGTTTCATTCTTACCATCACGAATATCCTGAGCAACGCAGGTTTTTATATGATTAGCAAGAAGTTCCTTATTAAATGAGTTAAGTGCAGCATTTGCGGCAGCTACCTGAATCAAAATATCAGGGCAATAAGCATTCTTTTCAAGCATACCCTTTATGCCTCGAATCTGACCTTCAATACGGTTCAATCTGTTAACGAGTGCCTTATATTCTTCGTCCGTTCTCTGCTTAGTTTTATAGCATTGTGGACATTCTTTCATTTCATTTTCCACGATATCACCTCATTTTAATTGTATCTTATACCCTGTATAGGTATTTTACAGTTAAGATTATATACCCTTGTAAGATGTTTGTCAATGTTGCATCTTGCAAGTACTATCAAAATTATATATATTATATATGAGGTTCATTGTAAAATGAAATAGGACAATAGAAAAGTCATAGCAAACGTGATATAATTGAAGTTCCCACACAACAAAAAATCACAGAGGATTGCTATGACTGAGGAACAGTATACAACAAAACGAAGGAAATTCAACACTTAGCGAGAGAAAAGCGAGCACAAATTGAAATATTGCTGAAACAAGGGCTTGCAAAAACGAAAATAGCCAAAGCAGTAGGCATATCCCGTTCAACAATCAATGATTTTCAAAAAGTCCTATCGTCAAATCTTTTAAGAAGTAATTTTCTTGAATTTTTTAAAGCCCCTTCTCCGAACTATACAAAATAAGTGTTTTGCAACTTAGTATACAAGTTGCACAAAATTATTTAATCAATAAGAGTTCCCGCAACTCACGAAAGATAGAAGAAACTGTATCAACTCTTGTATCTGCAACAATTAAATCATACATATCTTGACTTGTAGCATTATGATAGTCAATGCGTGATTTTACAACTTGCAAGTCATAAGAAAGCAAATCGTACTTTTTAGACATATATTCAAGCAATAAGCGTAATTCAATTTCAGTCAAACTTAATACCCTCTATTTTATGTAATTCGTCACCTAAAAGCATCTCAATAAATCCTTGTAAATCTTCAATGTCCTTATCATTTTCAAATAAAAGATTTTTATATTTTACATTTAGGTCAAATTTAGAACGGTCATATAAAAACTTCAAAAAGGGTTTCAAACCATAGATAGCACAAAATGTAACAATAGATTGGGAACACTGTTTTTCAATGTACATTCTCAACTTTTCACAAGTATAATCGTCACCAGGTTCAACATATAGAGAAAGTTTTCCGTAATACTCAAGGAAATTAGACCAGTATTCTTTTAATTTATGGCGGTACTTGTTACTATCGGTTTCAGAGTTTTCAACAAAACGAATGAAATTATTAAGAGCGTTAAAATAAACTTCATCAATGCAAATACCAGAACAAACATAATTAACCGCTGTGGCAGCTCTATCATCTCTTAATTGTAATTCAACACGAACCCAATGCAAATTATCATCAGTGATTTTCTGTTCCGCTTTTTTATCGTAAATACGCAAGCGAATAGGGGATTGTTCAGAACCAAAATAAATAGAAGTACCAGATGAACCAGTTTCCACTTTCCAAGTCCTTGATTTTGTAACATAGCTTTGATTAAAAGTATCAAAAGCAAGTGTATTTATATTCAGCAAGCCCTTAAAATCATCATAAGCTAAATCAAGACGGGTGATATTATAATCATCTGGATTATCGTGGATATAGGAAAATAAGTCCATAAAGGTATATTTACTGTTGCTTTCGTAAACTCTGCAACCCTTGCCAGACATCATAACACAAACATTATCATCAGTAATAATTTTACGGTCTGAATAATTGCGGTATTTATGGCCGCCATAAAGAACAATAATAGCAGTGCTACCATCAATTGAATAACGCAAACTTTTACTATAAAAGTGCATAGGTCCACCATCTTCAAATGGCAAGCTATCTAAATCAAGAAGTTTCAAAACAGTTCTTTCACTATCACACTTTGAAACGAAAGCAAAATAGTCAATTATAATGCGATTTTCTAAATTTTCTAAATTTTTCATAGTAAATTGACTCCTTTTTAGTTTGTCATAAAGATTAATTGTATCGTAATCGTAAGGAATGTAGATAGAACCACCCTGTTAGAAAGGGTGGTTCTCTGCCGTTGCTAAAAAACGCAACGGCAGAGAACAAACATAATAATCAGTTGATAGCTTTAATCCAACGTAAAATTACTTGATAACCATAATAAACAGCAATGCAAGTAACCCATGCGGCTAAAGTGTTAATAATAAAAGCAACATCAATAAAATAATTAAAAGCAGGCAAATATTGTTTAATTGGACTATTAGAAAGAGCCTTAAATGGACTATCTGGAAGAACAAAAAGAACCCAAGACAAAACCTGATTCAAAGCATTTCCAAGCCAGTCGAAAATTTGTCTAAATATATCCATCACTGTGCTCCTATCATCTTACGAGTAATTAAAACTAGACCAATAACAAAAATAAAAGAAGTACCATAGCGGATTATTGGTATAATAGGGTCTAAAAAGACGAAATCAATAGTTAATGTATAATCAATTAGATAACTACCATCTGAATTTTGCCAAATCTTAAAAGGTATATAAAAAACAGGAGCTTCTGCAGGAGCATAGAAACCAGTTATCATATTATATAAATCCTTTGGCAAGCAAAAAGGAAACTTATCAAACAAACCAGAACTATCTACATTTGGCACTCCGTCGGGATAAGGTGTATCATATGTAATAATATCCGCTGGGTTAGCCTCTGATATTGCAGTATAATCATCAACACCAGTAGCAGATTTTGGTATCGTCAATGTAACACCACCCGTACCAGTATATACATCAGGAACAGAGCCACCAAGAGGGACAGCGTGAGGCTTATAAACATCTGTCTCACTCTCATTTTTTTGGCTATCTGTATAATGCTTAAGCCCAGCACCGTCAAGCACAGTATAATACATATCGCTGGGACTATCAAAACTATAATAAGTATCATTAGTGTTAAAATTAATTAAAGGTACGCAAGTATCATCAGTTACAGCAGGTATACCGTTAGATTTTTTAAAATCCTCATAACTAACAAAGCGATACTTATTATCTGTACACCGAGCAAAATAACAAACTTGATTATTTATCCTATACATAGATATATCTTTGTCGGAATAAGAATTACACTGCAAAAAAGTAAGAGATTGCCAACCATAACCATTAGAAGAACAATCAAGCAAAAAGGAAAATTTACCATTACCCTTATAAGTGTTTTCAGTGGAAGGCTTTAAAGTACCAGCAAACTTATTATTAACATTACAAGGTGTATCAGCATTATAACTATGCAAAGCAAAAGGAGCACAACTAAAAACAAAAAGTCTCGCATAAACAGATGTATTATTAGTATCTAAAAAAGATGGGTCAGTACGAGGTAAAGAAGCAAGTATATTTTGCCTGAGGTCAGGACTATAAAAACTAATAACACAATTATCAGTTAAAGTAAGCTGACAAAAACCACCGCTAAGATTGGCGGAAAACGAGCTATTTTTTGTAAAACCGAGCGTACCATCTGAGCCAGCAACAATTGTATTTGACACATCACTATAAGCATTAGAGACATACTTATTAACTGCTTCCGTAATTACTTGCCACTCTCCAGCACTAAAAGTAATTTTATAGCCAGCAATAGAGCCAACAGCACTTGCAATATAATTAGCCATTTGCTCAGCCTTAGTATAGACAATATTTTTAACTCCATCTCCAACTTGTATTGCAAAATTTTTAACGCCCTCCCTAAAATCACCATCAGTAGCATAAGATATAGCACAGGAGCCAAAAATTGTAGCATAAACAAAATAGACAACAGCCATTTCCGCAGCCACTGCCTTAACTTTTTGTACTGGTGCTAATGACACTAACACCAGTATCAAGATTGTAACTAACACTGTTATCAAGCACCGTTGTAACATTGTCTTTTGATTGCTGTGTATTATTGCTTGTAGCTTGTCCATCAATAATCACCACCTTTGACGATTTTTTTGCTGATGATGCCACAGGAGCATTAGGCTTGTCAATAAATAATGCCATTGTGTCATAACAACGAGCTTTAGAACGATTAAATCTAATAATTGATTTCTGATTACACAAATGAACAGGATACCAATAAGAAACACAAAAGAAAAGACCACCAAACAATTTAGAAATTAAAAGTGTAATAAAATTAAAATTTGATAAACTTCTATGTTTAATGTCATACTCAATAAGTCCTCGTATCTGCTTATCGAGCATTTTATCGTTCTGTGCAATCAAGATAATATCAAAATTAAAATGCCTATGATTAGCTAAAAAGTTAATCCATTCCATTCTATCTTTTCTGCAAAAATCACGAGAATTAAACATCATTGCAGCCTCATCAATTATAAGCAATGTCTGAGCTTTTACGCTTTTTTTGTGGTGTTCTCTTGCATATTCAAGTAAGTGACGAGGAGTTATATCAGAATTTTTCCAATACTGATAATCACCCTTGATTCTTTTAAGTTTCTTATGCCAATCAAGAGGAAAGTTAGTAATTAAATTGCGACCGAGTTTAAGCCATTCCAGACCATCTGAAACAGCGTGTAAACTTTTACCACTTCCAGGAGTTCCGCTCAATAAACTTATACTCATATATATCAACTCCAAAAGAGATTTTTGAAAATTAAAGGGTATGGAACAAATTAAGAACCATACCCAAAAGAAAACAAGCGAAAACGATTACTTCATAAACTTTCTTACGAACTTAAGACCAACAGAAATAACGATAAGTAAACCAAATACAACTAAACAAGCAGGAGCAGCACCAGTAATAAAATCAACAGCGTGATTACTAACAGTAGAAACGCTAGCTTGAAGTTCATTAGTTGCGTTAGTCAATGCAGAATCCAAAGTATTACCAGCACCAGCACCAGCATCAGCCGCAAAAGCAGACAAAGAAGAACCAACAAGAGCAGAAGAAACAGCAAAAACTGAAACGGCAACCTTATTGCGATTAATAAAGCCTTTAAGCTTATCATTTACTTTTGAAAAACACTTTAGCATTGTTTTTACCTCCTTTCTAAAAATTTATGGAATAGGGAAAAAAGCCTATACAACACAAATAAGTATTGTTGAACTGTCAGCTTTTTTACTGTTCTAAACCCTATAAGCAATTTGAATTCATAGAGGGGAAAACCAAGCGTTTTCCCCTAGCAATTTAGCATTGGAACGGTTGAAAACTTATTGAAAATTAAAATTTACAACAAGTTTCCAACCGTTCCAACACTAAATTACATACCCTTTTCGCCAATGTTCCTTTCCTTTCATATCAAAAAAAGAAACAAAAAAATCATTTTGGACAACTCCATGTCCGCCCGTTCGGTCGCTTATTTATTGCAACTTCTTAAACTCCAACGCATTTCATTTTAATTTCCGAAATTGTTTTACGCAAGACATTTCAAAATCGTTAGCATTTTCAATGCACGATTTTGAAATGTCAACACGATAAAACATCATTTCTACAATTTAAAATAAAACGCTCGTCGAGAAGTCACAATAAAACACTTCAGCACTAGGTAGCTACTTCTAATATGATTTTAATATTTCATAATAGAAAAAACTTTATTGATAGAAATACCCAAAAGAGATAAACCAATTTCAAGAGAAATTCCGAGAGCCATTCCAAGAAGAACAATAAAAATACATTGCTCCAAAATTACCACTTCCAAAAGTTAAAAGATTTGCCCAGCCAACACCCAATAAGAACTGCTAATTCAAAAACGATACAGCTAAGAAGATTAGTTAGCGTTGTTACATCACTTTCCGTCATTGCCAATCACCTGAACTGAACGAATCTTACCCTTGCGGTCAAACTCAATATCAACTGAACAAGGTAACTTATTTGGTAATTCACCAACGGAATCATAATCAAATTTAATTTCACTTGCTTCTAAGCCTACAAACTCGCCCTCTTGCGAATCATCAAATACAGAAGTAACATAAATCCGACCATAGCCAACGGATTTACCACCATCATCAATAAATGTGTTGCGATATTTTCCTACAAGTGTACATTTCATAATAACAACCTTTCCGCCTATTCGGCTTTAACTTTAGAATATAGCCCATTTAGGGCTAATATAATTATAGTACTTTATGGGCTAAAAGTCAATAGCCCATAACGAACTAATATATAATAAATATAAAAAGGTGAATACATATGGTATGGTATGAAAGAATAAGAGGACTACGAGAAGATAAGGACTTAACTCAAACAGATATGGCTAAAATTTTAAATACAAGTCAAAGAACGATATCAAATTGGGAATCTGGCAGAAATCAACCTCCATACGAAACACTAATATTATATGCAATGTATTTTAATGTTTCAACAGATTATATATTGTGTATAACAAATGACCCAAGTGTATCTAAAAATATTAAAAATA
>OGQT01000081.1_pt1 | contig 88991 bp, 101 predicted proteins | sample 1553261 | NCBI WGS metagenome assembly OGQT01 (sample SAMEA2579992, study PRJEB22360) | human gut metagenome | biome: human gut; feature: human-associated habitat; material: faeces | place: Denmark | collected 2008/2010
TGGCTACTCCATCCTTACCTATTACTGCGCCTACTACCGTTATTACTACCCTGTTGAATTCGTTACTGCTCTGCTCAACACCGCGGATAACCAAAAGAAAATCCTTGCCGGCACAGCTCTGGCAGCACAGCGCGGCATCAAAATCATGCCCATCCGCTTCCGTCATTCGCTGGATCAATACACCCCGGATGTTGCCAATCGTGCCATCTATAAAGGCATGGCTTCCATCAAATACCTCAACAAGCGCATTGGCCGTGAACTTTATGCTCTGCGGGATAACACTTACGCTGATTTTATCAGCCTCCTGCAAGATATCAAGCATAAAACCTCGGTCAATTCCCGCCAGCTTCAAATCCTGATTGAACTTGATTTTTTCCACGAGTTTGGCAATCCCAACCAGCTCAAAGCCCAGGTTGAATTGTTCGATAAGTACAGTGATTCCATTCAGCTCTCCAAAGCAACCGTTGACCCGTTCATTGACCATGATGCAATGCTCACCTTATGTGAGAAAGAAACTGAAAAGAAATACATCAACGTGGACTGGCTCGGCATTGTCCGTCACTGCGCCAAAGAAACCTCAGAAATCATCACTCCGGTCAGCGATATTCTTCAGTACGAGATGGATAATCTTGGCTACCTCCAATACCAAAACCCTTCTCTCGCTTCCACCTACCACTACATTCTCTCTATTGACGGCAAATATAAAAACAAGACCATCGCACTGTACCAGCTTGCAACCGGTCAAACCGTTAATTTCAAAATCCGTCCCTCCACCATGGATCAAAACCCCATCGCTAAAGGCGATATCATCAAGGTTCTTGGCACCAAGCAGGAGGGCAAGTGGTCCCGCACCGATGCCGGTTGGGTCCAGTCCACAACGGATTTCAACACTTTTCTTTATAAATACAGCCATGTACGTTAATTTTTTTCTGGTTATGGCGGTTCTCAATACTGCCATCAGTGTTATTGCCACTATTTTCGGTAACGTCACCAAGAGTTCGATGCCTGGTGATACGCCCACTTTGATTTCCACTGCTTCTTCCCCTCCCAGTTTGAACTCATCTATCCCTTCAACCTCATTCTCGCCTGGCCGGTGGGGCGGTTCAAAGCCCTCGACCAATAACAATCGGTTTTTTTTATCTCGTGATGACTGGTACAAACTCTATCTCACAGCCATCGTTTTCAGCTTGTTCTGGTGGTTCAGATCCTAGGGGGTGATATTATCGAACCAGTCTTTGTTAAATCCGCCCTTGAAACTTTTACTATCCTGATTGATACCCGTGAGCACGAAACCTCGGCGCTCACTCAACGCATTCAGCAAATGGGTTGCCCAGTCGAACGGCAAAAGCTCAATTTTGGCGATTATTCTGCCAAGGTCATCTTGCCCACCGGCGTTCCATACAGCCTGGAAAATATCGTCGTGATCGAACGGAAGATGTCAAGCGACGAAATCGCAAATTGCTTTACCTCCCAGCGTGATCGCTTTACCCGTGAATTTGAACGCGCCAAAGCAGCCGGTGCCCGTACCTATCTGCTTGTTGAGCGCACCACCTGGGAAATGCTTTACGCCGGTACATACCGCAGCAAAATGTCCCCTGTCGCCATGGTGGCCAGCCTCACAACCTGGCTTGCCCGCTATGACTGCAAGCTCATTTTCTGCGAACCTCAAACCTCTGGCAAGCTCATCCATGATATCCTCTACCGCGAAATGAAACAGCACCTGGAGGGGGTTCAGCCATGATGCAAGCCGTCCTATTCGCCAATTATCCATCCGCCTCTCCCCTGCTCCGTGCCCACCGCAGCTACCAGGTCGTCACCCGCCTTCAAATCGGCTGCTTCGTCCTTGCTGCCGGCCGCCTGGTCTTTCTCCCGGCCGCCCTCCAGGGCAAAACCTATCTTCTCGTTAAAGGAGTTGATCCACCGCCCCCATGAATACTACCCGTGAACTCCACCGCAAAGAGCGTGCCAAGGCAGAGCTTGAATCTATCTGCCGCAGTTATGCTTCCAAATGTTCCGCTCTTATCATTACCTATAACATCAATGATCTAACACCCGCCCAGCGTGCAGCGTTCAATGCCCGCCAACCTTTTCATTCTTACCAAAGCAGGTGATCTTATCAAAAACAAAGCAATCGCAAACGCCGTCAATATCAAGCGCAACGGCAAAGCTATTGCCTGGCTCTATCAGAACACCGGCAATATCCTGGATTACAAAGATGGCGATAAAGTCAAGTTCGATCTCACCGCTATCCAAAACGATCCCGATTGGCCTATCCTTCGCCAGGACTATAAAGACTTCATTCTCTCCAATGCGGATACCGTTTTTACTCTGGAATTTGAATCTCGTTTCCGCAAAAACCACACTCTTGCCTGCCTGAAAGAAGATCCCGTCACCCCTAAGCGCTTGTTCTGGATCGGCCATCTTATCAAGCAGCACGAACCCGAACAGGAGGCCTCCCATGACTGAACCAATTACCGATGCCATTGGCCGCGAAATCCATGTCGGCGATACCGTTGCCTATGCGCAGACGGATAAAAACAGCGGCATCAACTGGAACACTTATGTTGTAATCGGTTTCACCCCTTGCCGCGTCAAAGTTTCCAACCCTACCTACCGCGGTTATGCCTGGGAGAAAGATCATATCCTTCTCTACCCATCCAATTGCGTCATTTTACAGGAGGCACCCACAGAATGAAAATTATCCCTCAATCCCACGAATGGATCACCCCGCTCAACCGTGATGTCACCATGCAGCGTATCGAGCGTATCGCCCGTACCTGCTATCAAAGCGAGGATGCCATCAAGCCCGGCAGTGATTCCAAAATGGTCGCCATGCTCTGCAAAAATCATCATTATGCCATGGTTGAGCACATCAGCCTGACCATCAAGTTCATCACCGACCGCGGCGTCGCTAACGAGATTGTTCGCCACCGCATCGGCTCTTACGCCCAGGAATCCACCCGCTACTGTAACTACAGCAAAGATAAGTTCGGCAATGAAATCACAGTTATTGACCATGGCTATACCGGCAGGAAACGCATTTCCTGGAAAAACTATTGTGGCTTTGCTGAAACAGGCTATCGTGACATGTTGAATGCTGGTGCCACCCCGGAAGAAGCCCGCGATGTCCTGCCTCTTTGCCTTAAAACCGAGATAGTTTGCACATGGAACCTGCGCGAATGGCATGAAGTCCTTCGCCTTCGCACCGCTAAGGATGCCCACCCCGCTATCCGCGCCCTCATGATTCCTGTCCTCAAGGAGCTGCAGACTGTCTACCCTGAAATTTTCAATGATATCGAGGCGTCCGAATGACCCAAGAAGAAATCCGCAAGCTCCTCAAAACCTACGAGTTACATATCAACCAGGCGGAAGACGATGAAACTGCTCTTCGTGACTTGTCCGAAGTTGTCCATAAAGTCCTCACTGATTCCACCCGCGCTGTAAAGCTTAACGCCTGCGCCGTTGCTGCCTGGGCTTTGCATATCCCCGTCTGGGGGTTCGCCGCATCCAAACTTTGGAACTGGTTTTTAGCCATTGGCCCCATCCCCACCATCGGCGTCTTTCATGCAGCCGGCATCGGCCTGGCTCTTGAATTCATCGTCGATACCACCGGCATACCCCATAAAATCCCCCTGCAGAATGATGTTCAAAACGTCATTGACGGCAAATCCAGCTGCTTTGATTCCTGGTCTTTGCCGGATGGTTTGTGTGTTTTCCTCGGCACTTTTGCCGGTCTCTGCCCGCCCGCGTTGGTCGCTCTCTTTGCCGGCTGGCTAATTAAATTTTTTATGTATCTATAAGGAGGTTATTTTCATGAATGATGTTCAGCGCTTTGGCCGCATTCAGGTCGAAATGTGCGATACCTTCAAATCCAAAAACGCAGATTACGGCAATTCCTTCTCCCAGCTCTATCAGGAGTTTGGCGATAACGGCATCATCACCGCCGCCGTCCAGATCTCCCATAAGTACCACCGCTTCATGAATCTTATCAAGGGTACCCCTGCCAAGGTCAATGAATCTCTGCGCGATACTCTGTTGGATCTTGCCAATTACTGCGTCCTCACTGTCATGGAGCTGGATAAGGCCAAAGAAAAAGCAAACGCTTCAAGCTCCTCTGCCTTCGCTCAGGCTGCTTCTGCCGTTACATATCGTACAACTCCGCAGTTTGATTACAGCAAGTATATCTCTGACGGCACCATCCTCGCCTCTGGTGATGCTCCCGCCGCCACATTGAAGGGAGATGCCGAATGAACATCATTATGTATACAACCCATTGCCCGCGCTGCAAGGTGCTGGCCGCTAAACTTGCCGCAAAGGGGGTGACTTATAAAGAAGAAACAAACACAGAAACCATGCTCTCCATGGGTATTACCACCGTCCCGATGCTTTCGGTGGACGGCACATTGATGGATTTTAAGACTGCAAATGATTGGATTAACAAACAGGAGTGATTCTATGGATTTTTCTATTGACCTTAAACTCGATAAAGATTTTACCACACAACTGGATTACCTCATCAGTAAGTATGGCCCAGACCTGGCCAAGCTCAACGGCTTTGCAAACGAACAACTGAACTACACCGATTTTATTGACAACTTCATCGACAAGCAGACTGTGGCCGATGCCAGTATCGACGGCAATGCCAATGTCGGCACCAAGGATATCTGCTCTCTCACCACCGAGATGCACAAACCCCATTCCAAGCTTCTTGCCTTTAACAAAATCTTCTATGAACTCAAAAAATCCCATGGCCTGGATACCGCCAAGAATTGGCTAACTGCTGAATACCTCGGCTATTTCTACTTGCACGATGCTGCATCAAGTACCTTTGTCCCCTATTGCTTTGCTTATGATATCGAGGAACTTGTCAATAAGGGCCTTTATTTTATTGACAACTTTAACGCCCAGCCGCCCAAGCACCTGACCACCTTCACGGATTTTGTCGGTGAGTTTGTCAGCTGGACCTCCAATCGCAGCAGTGGCGCTTGCGGCCTGCCCAGCTTCCTGGTTTATTCCTATTATTTCTGGAAAAAAGATGTCGAATCCGGTTATTACATTCAGTCCCCGGAATATTACCGTAACCAGGAGTTCCAGCGCATTGTCTACAAGCTTAATCAGCCGTACCTGCGCGTCAACCAAAGCGCCTTTACTAATTTCACCATCATGGATCAGTCCTACCTGGAGGCCATCTTTGGTGGTAAAACCTTCCCGGATGGCTCCTTTATGATTGATGAAATCGACGGCATCATCGAGTATGAAAAAGCTTTTATGGATGTTGTCAGCGAGATCCGCAGCGAAAACATGATGACCTTTCCGGTTCTTACCTACTCCCTGCTGCGTAAGAATGGCAAGTTTGTCAACGAAGATTTTGCCCGCTGGTGCTGCGCTCATAACATTACCTGGGCAGATAGTAACTTCTTCATCAGCGAAGATGTAACCAGCCTCTCCAACTGCTGCCGCCTTGTCTCCGATATCAAAGATCTTGGGTATTTTAATTCCATTGGCGGTACTGCACTGGAGGTTGGTTCTATTAAGGTCAACACCATCAATCTTGCTCGTCTTGCTTATTCCAGCACCACCCCCGCAGAGTTTTTTGCTAATCTCAAAAATGCCGTAACACTCTGCCTTGACACTCTGGATTCAGTTCGCCATATCATCAAGCGCAATATCGAAAAGGGCCTGCTCCCCAACTATTCCAAGCACATCATGAACATGGCCTCCCAATATAATACCATCGGTGTGATTGGCATTTACGAAACCCTACAGCACTTCGACATGACCTCTAAGGACGAGTTCGGCAACACGTTCTATACCGATGAGGGCTTGAAATTCGCTGAGGATATCCTGCAAATCATCAACACCGTCAAGAACAATTACATCAAGGATAAAGACTACAGTGCCAACATTGAGGAAATCCCAGGTGAGCGTGCCGCCGCAGTTCTGATGCAGAAAGATATGCTGTTCTTCCCGGATGAAAAATATGAACTGCCCTTGTACGGCAACCAGTGGATTCCCCTCGGTGTAAAAACCACTCTGCAGGAAAAAGTCCGCCTGTCTGCCGCTCTCGATAAAGCCTGCAACGGCGGCTCCATCGCTCACATCAACATTGATAAACCGTTCAATAATTTTGATACCGCATGGAAGATGTTGAACTATGTTGCCGACCAGGGCGTTGTTTACTTTGCATTCTGCACCCGTATCAGCGCTTGCGAGGAAAACCACGGCTTCTACGGTGATACCTGCCCTATCTGTGGCAAACCCAAAGTGACCACCTATCAGCGTATCGTTGGTTTCCTTACCCCGGAACGCACCTATTCCAAGGAGCGCAAGGCTGAATTCAAAATGCGTGACTGGATGGACCTGAATGCGATGAGTGAGATGTGATTATGCCGGATTCTATTACTCTGCGCGGCTTTCTGGATGAAGATTTTATTCAGTATAAAAAGCCTGCTATGTTTCTCGGCACCGCCACCTGTGATTGGAAGTGCTGTCATGATGCCGGGTGCGATGTTTCTATGTGTCAGAACAGCCCTCTTGCCAATTCGCCTGTACATACTGTTTCTTATGCTGATTTGTTTGGCCGATACATTCACAACCCCATCACTACCGCAATTGTCGTTGGTGGTCTGGAACCGTTTCTCCAGTTTGAAGAACTGCGCGGTTTGATCGCTTACTTTCGCCAAAAGGAGTGTCTGGATGATTTTGTGATTTATACCGGTTACTATCCGCAGGAAATAACACAGCAGCTGGTTTCTCTGCGTATGTTAAACACCATCTATGGCGGTACCATCATCATCAAGTTCGGCCGCTATGTTCCCGGTAGCGCACCAATCCAAGATCCTGTTCTCGGTGTCACCCTCGCTTCTTCTAATCAGTATGCAGAAAGGCTTTAACATGAAAATTATTACAAACCCCAGCTGGACAAAAGAGGAGGTCGAAGAATTCCGCGCCTCCATCAAATCCAATAACGGCTATTGTCCCTGTCGCATTGAGCATATCCCGGCCAACAAATGTATGTGTCAGGAGTTTCGTTCTCAGGTTTCCGGCCAGTGCCATTGCGGCCTCTACCTCAAGGAGGATTAACTATGAATCTTAATAAATGCAACAAACTTTTTCGCTTTGGCGTGCTCTTCTCAGCGTTCTTTACGGCGCTTGTTTTGATTATTTTCTGCCCCCGGCTCAGCACCACCGCCTATGCTGAATCTTCCACGCCCGAAACCGCCGTCACTACTTACACCGTTACCTATCACGCCAATGGCGGCTGCTGGTGGAGCAACTGGTCCCGCCCGACTTATTCTTTCGCCACCAAAAAGTATGAGCAGGAGGAAGGCAAAACTTATCAGATCATTGATTCCAAGCCAACCTACGGTGCCAACACCTTCAACGGCTGGAACACAGAGTCCGACGGCTCCGGCACCTGGTATTCCCCTCATCAGGAATATGTCTGTACCGGCAATATGGACCTCTACGCTCAGTGGCTCGGCCCCGTTCCTGCGCCCACCGCTGAACCTACTGCCACACCGGAACCAACCCCGGAACCGACTGTTGCGCCCACAGCTACTCCGGCACCAACCGCAACTCCCGAACCCGTGACCACTCCGGCACCAGTTCCCTCGGCCAAGCCCAATTACCGTGCCATGTGCCGCGCATGGTTTCGCTATCTTCGCCGCCAGATGATTGGTCTGTATAAGTAAAGGAGGTACTCCATGCACTATGAAACCCCGTATGTAAACTATACCTACCCCATCTATGATACAAAAGTCGACCATCTCGGTGAAATCGTGTCCACTGGTACAGTTTTGGATGAAGGCGATGTCGTTTTTAAGGATGAACTTTCCGTCAAACCTCTTGCCTCCGACATCCCCCTCCCCTCCTATGCTCACCCCACGGACGCCGGACTGGACCTGCACGCCATCAGTGTGGAAGCACCCGGTACCGTCATCGTTGCCACCTGTATTATCCAGCCTGGCATGACCGCTAAAGTACATACCGGCATCGCCATCAAGCTGCCCCACGGCACATTCGGCGCTGTCTATCCCCGCAGCGGCCTTGCCACCAAAACCGGCCTCGCCCCCGCCAATATGGTTGGTGTCATTGATGAAAACTATACTGGCGAAATCATCGTGGCCTTACATAACTACAGCAATGAACCTCAGGCGTTCGCCATCGGGGATCGTATCGCCCAGCTGGTCGTCCAACCCGTTGTCCACTGCACCGTCACCCAGGTTGCCGAACTCCCCGATACAGACCGCGGTAGTGGATCTTTCGGAAGTACAGGAAAACAGTAATGCACAAGTTTTATCATATGAATTGCTTCTTGGATTTAGGTAGTAGCAACCGTTCTATTTACAACAACTATATTTTCAAAGAAGGTGCGCCGCCTCCCTATTTCAAAAGTTTTCATACTTTTGAAGAACTTTATGATTTTGCTTCTTCTGATTGTTCATTTTGCAGCACTGGCAACTCCTTGCTTTATGATAGATTTGTTACATTTCATTGTACTGAAGATAATCTAACAATCACAGCCAAAACCTTCAAAGCTCCTGTTATCATCCGGACGCAATATAAAGAATGTTCCACCAAGGATTATAACTTTGATTTCTTCAAAGAAAACTTATCCATGGACGACTTTATCATCTTTCTGCAGGAGCACGGTCTTATCGGAGGCAACACTTAATGAATCTTACTTTTGTTCCAAACGCCCTTGAAAAAATCTCTCCCACCTGGGTTATATCAGACATTACATACCCCGATGGTATCATAACCCGCACCGAGGACGATTACCTTCGCCGCATCGGCAGCACCTTCAAGGGTATTTCTTTCCTTGGCCCCGGCTATCCTGCCTGGTTTGAATACTCCAAAGATAACCTCGGTGCTTCCAAGTCTGGCTTCTTACATACCAGCCTTGTTAAAGAGCTTGGAATTATCCTTGATATAGGTTATGCCAAGCTTGCCATCACAACCGAACATAGCATTTTCTTTCTGGAATCCGCAGAACCCGTTCAGGAAACCGCTGAAATTCATGAGCTGATGGATCAAATCAACGCTCTAAATAAGTAACAAAAACAATTCAAGGTTGCGCTCTTAACGCGCGGGTGGGTATGGGGTTTATTATTTATGACATTATCAGAAAAATCAGAACTGCTGCACCTGTTACAGCTCTATCAGGATGATCTTTTGCGTAAAAACCGTGAGAACATTCAAACAGCTGATGCTGTTGCCAAAGATAGCCTGTCCTTTATGGACGCTTCTTATTTTTACGGTATTAAAGCCCAGTACAACCACGCCCGCCTGATTGCTCGTAAGTTATCAGTTGAAATCGGTAAAGATGTCAAATCTTACTGGGAGCTGTCCTGATTCACAAACAAAAAACCGTGCCGGCACAACCACCCACACGGTTCATCCCATTACTTTAATTTTTCCAAAATCTCATCAGCACTCATGCCGTTTGCCAGCAGCTGGTTGATCATTTCCTGCGCCTGAATTTTCTTTGCTTCCGCCTCAGCAGCAATGTCCGCCTTGGCCTTTTTCTCTTCCAGCTTGGTCAGCTTTTTCTCCGCGGCCTTCACATCCGCCTTCTGCATTTTCAAGGTTTCTTTCATGGATTGCAGGTCAGTTTTCAGCTCCTCAATGCTGGCATTGGTCTTGGCAACTTCAGCTTCCGCCTCTTCCTTTTCTTTCTGAGCCTGGGCAATCAAAGCCTCATAATCATTCGCCGCCACTTTTACTTTATTCTTGCTTCCCTTGGTTCTCGGCATAGTGCTAACCTCCTACAAAATATTTTATGCGTTCAGTATATCACAGCGGTTTTCAAACTGCAATAGACGTTCAAAGGGGGAATTCTCTCTGCTTATTTTTTATGATACCTGCGCCCTGCTCAATATGGGCGCACATGTTGTCGATCGTCCATTTATTATCTCCGTCCAAACCCTGCTGGAGCTGGAATCCATCAAAACCAGCCGCACCAAAGATGAATCCGTTCGTTATCGTGCCCGCCAAATGGCTCACTATCTCGATAGCGCCCACGATTCCGACCTTTATCAAGTTTCCAATGCTACCGATTATCTGAACGATGATACCTGCCCGTTTCGCAGCACACTGCCCAACACCCCGGATTCCATCATCATTTATGCGGCCTGGAAAACATACAGCCAAAACCAGGATATGATCTTCTGCACGGACGATCTTTGCTGTAAACACCTGGCCTCTTCCCTCACCCACCTGCCCGTCTGCTCCTCCAAGGATCTTCTCCCCCGCCAAAGCTATACCGGCTTTCTGGAGGTCACTCCAACCGATGAGCAATACGCTGCCCTCTATGAGCAGCCGGAACGAAAATACCTTTGGCCTTATCCCCAATCAATATCTTATCGCTCACAGCCCCGCAGACAGCTCCGTACAGGCGTTTAAGTGGGCAGGCGGTAAACATGTCGCGGTGGATTATAAGCCCTTCAAAACGCAGGCATTTGGCGCTGTCAGGGCCAAGGAGAAAGATATTTACCAGATGCTCGCCTTTGACAGCCTCTTACATAACCAAATCACCATGCTGTGCGGTCCTGCCGGTACTGGCAAAAGCTATCTGGCTCTGGCTCACATGCTCAAGCTGCTGGAAACCCACAAGATTGATAAAATCATCGTGTTCACCAACCCCTGCGCCACATCCGGCGCTGCCCGCCTTGGCTTTTACCCAGGCACCCGCAATGAAAAGCTGCTTGACAGCCAAATCGGCAACATGCTCGGCGCTAAACTCGGCGATACTTTGGAACTCAAGCGCTATATTGACGCCAATGAAATCCAGCTTCTCCCCTTCTCGGACCTGCGCGGCTTTGATACCACCGGCAAGAACTGCGCCGTCTATATTACCGAGGCCCAGAACCTTGATATTGAAATGATGCGGCTTGCTCTTCAGCGTATCGGCGAAGATTCCATCTGTATCATTGATGGTGATTATGACGCCCAGGTCGATCTCGATATCTACTCTGGCGATAACAACGGCATGCGCCGCCTCTCCCAGGTCTTCCGCGGTCAGGATTTCTATGGCGAGGTCAAGCTCCAAAAAATCTACCGTTCCCGTATCGCCGCACTTGCACAGGAGATGTAATCAATGACAGCTAATACTGATAAACTTCTTTCAATTCTTACCGGCATTCTTATTACCGTTCTGGTTTATTTTTTGGTCTTTTGGTTTCACCTGGCTCTCGCCAAGTTTATTTTGGTGCCTATGTTTGGCACCGCCATCTGCTCCACATTGAACCAATTATTCAACACCGCATCCTTCACCCCGCAAATGCTGCCCTCTACATATGCCTGGGCCTGCCTGATCGGCGGCATCTTCTTCTGGCCTCATATCAGCAGCAGTAAACATTAAGGAGTACACGCCATGAAAAAATATACCGCACAAACGCTCACTGATGAAGGCTACACCATTGAGAACGCTCAGATTACAAACGTATCACTTTCAACCACAAATTATTGCTGTCTCTCTCTTGATCTTACTCTCAAAGCTGCCAGTTGGGATGTTGTTTACGGCGGTTACTGCCTTGGCAAAGTCTACCCCGACAGCTATGAAAAAGATTCTTACGAGGGTTCTGCCATCGGTATGGAGGCTATCATGCGCATCATGGATGTCGTCGGTGTTTCCCGTCTGGAAGACATGAAAGGTAAATACATTCGTGTCGCTACCAAGGGCTGGGGCAGCACCGTTAAAATCATCGGCAATATCATCAACAACCTCTGGTTCGATTATGACTCTTTCTTCAAAGATAAGGAATCAGCCTCCGTTCAAGACGCAATCACAGAACTCGTTACCGTTTCAGCCGACCTGGCGGATTGATTACTTTCTTCGTCTTACCACCACTCGCGGCTGTGCATGTCCAAACAAACTCTGCTTCGGCATTTCAAGCGCTGTTTCAAACTCCTCGTCAAATTTGGCCCGCACCTTAAAATAGTCCGTGATTTTTTCCTGGATCTCCCGCAGCGCCTGCTGTTCTTTTTCAATCTGGATGTATTGTTCTCTTGTGCAGCTGTCCCCTTCCTGTATCCGCTGTTTCCATTCACTCAGGGCATCCTCCTGGTAGCCGCACAGCTCCAGCATCTCATTGCAAAATCTTACGCTTGTCGGTCCTGCCATTCATAACCACTCCTTGCCTTTTTCTTTTATTTTACCATATCAGAGGTGATTTCTCTATGAATTTCTTTACTGCTGACCTTCATTTTTCTCACCGTAACATTATCCGCTTCGATGACCGTCCGTTTCCTGACCTGCCCTCTATGCACGCGGAGCTTATCAAGCGCTGGAACAGCGTTGTCTCTCCGGATGATAATGTTTATGTCATTGGCGATATGTTCTGGGACCCATCCGAAGCTCCTATGATCCTTGAACAGCTCAATGGCCATATCCATCTCATCAAGGGCAACCACGATAAAATCTCACCGGAAATGATGCGCTACTTTTCTTCCATCAAGGGCTATGATGAACTCACAGCCGGCAAATACAAACTTATTCTCTGCCACTACCCTATCATGTTCTACAACCACTCCTATTCGCCGGAGTGCTACATGCTCTGCGGCCACGTCCATAACACCCGTGAGAACGCCTATCTCGCCAAGTGGAAAGCAGAACTGCGCGATAATGCGGTCGGTATCGCCAGTAACAAGGGCAACATCATCAACGTTGGCTGTATGCTGCATGATTATACCCCCAAAACCCTTAACCAGCTCATTGCCTGGGATAAGGAAGGAGGCTGGAAAGTTGAGTAAAACAATCTTTACCTTTACAGAAGAATTTGATGATGCCGGCCATCTCATCAAACGCACCATCACAACCGAACAGGGCGAAACAGTTCTGCCGGTAACGCCAAACACCAAGCCGATTGATAACATGCCGTTTATCCTCACTCCAACCCCCCGGAAAGCGCCGCTTGATATAATCTGGAAAGCGCCACCTGATGTAACCTGTAATTCTACCGGAGGTACCGTCCATGAATCCTAAAGAATTTGAACTGGCTGCCTGCACCGCCATCTCCCGCTACTTCAATGATAACGCTGATGTAACTGGTGTCTATCTGTCACCGGATGATATCTACACCGTCTGGTCGTGTAAAACTCTTCAAAACAATAAAGGTCTTTTCACCACCCCTGTCAAAGACGGCCTGTATTACGAAGCTACCTACAACGGCGATAAGCAGGAACTCTACGTTGACTGTTATCAAAAGCTTAAAAACTTTGCAGTAAAAGTCAGCGAATAAAACAACAAAGCCCCTATCCACTGTCACCCAGCGGACGGGGGCTATCTTTTAGTTCAGGCCAAAATCAGCTAACAACGGGTTCTTCAACAGCATCCCCACAATCACATACCGGTAAGATTTCACACTGCCGTCATAGTAAAGGGTTCCTCGTATCCTCTGCTTTTTCACCAGTCCGGCCATGAACTCTGCCTGCTCTTTTGTAAAATACAAAGAAACCTGCGGGTAGTTCTTGTCATCCAGCCGCGTTGTAATGTGCCGGTTGATTTCCAGTTCTGTCGGCAGCACATAGCTTCCTTCCAGGTGCGGCATCAAAGCCCGGTATTCTTTGGTACCTTTCATCACGCAGCGGTCGGCACCCACCGCCATCATTCTGCCAAGCTCTTCCTGCAACAGCCGGTTTGCCACGGTTCCAATGCGGGTATCTTCAACCTCGGCCTCGTCGTTCAGCACCTCGCGTACACGCATACTCAGCCGCAGGTTGATTTTTACTTCCTTTGCCATCACTTAACTGTCTCCAGTAGCTCTTTCAGCTTCGCAGCTTTTTCAATCAAATCTGTCAGCGTCTTAATGTCTTCTGCCCGCTGCTCCTGGCTCATCTTTTTCAGTCCTCTCTTATATGCCGGCGTTGCAATCTTCTTGCCAATCTTACCGGCCAGCGGCTGTAACGTTTTCTGAACAAATGTTTTGGTTTCGGCTTTCTTTTCAGCTACCTCCACCTCGCGTTCAAGTGCAGCCTGTTTTTCAGTTTCCTCAGTTGCGTTTTCCGTTTCTTTTTCAACCAGTGTTTTAATTCCGTTTTTCAGCTCTGTCAGTACATCTTCAAAAAGTTGGTCGCGCTCTTCCGTTGAGCCGCCTTTCCAAACGTTTTTCAACCCTGCCATAACTTCATTCTTAATCTCGTCTTGTAGATCTTTTACCTCTGGGTTTTCAATGGCAAAAAGTTCCTCAAACAAAGAACCAATTCTCTGTTGCTGTTCCTGGTTGAGCCTTGTTAATTCTTCGCCTTCATTTCGTGTCAGATACTTTTCATCTAACATTTGCAGCAGCTGCTTATTTAACGTATGTTCAATTCGTATGTCTTTATCAATCGTCCGCCCGACTGCACCACTGATTTCCTTCAGGGCTTTCTTGGCCTCGGCCTGGTTCATGTTATATGGCTCTTTTTGCAGACACTCAATAAATTCAACTGTTGCCTTGCGCCGGATCATTTCATCACCAAAACCACCACGCACCTGCAGGTTCGCGCTGTACAAAATAACTTTCTTTTCATTGGGGGATAGGGGAGTGGTAACTACATTACAGTTCTTGGCCGCATTCCATGTCGCGTCCTGTTCCTGCAGCAGCATCAATGCTCGGTATCTCCGCTCGCCAGAAAGCAAAACATACACCGTCTTACCATCTTCCTGCTCCGGGAACACAACCAGGTTGTGCAGCAGGCCATTGCGCTTAATGTCTTCAGCTAATATTTCAATATCTTCTCCATTGTCATTCTGGCGAAAAATCTCGTTGTCCGGGTTCAGCCGGATGTCTGCCAGGCTGATATCCTTATTTTCAAACTCAATGGTCTTATTGCCAACAATCTTTCCAACCAGGGCACGGCCGGCATCGTTATCGTTCACTTCTTTTGCTGCACTGCTGGTAGGAATGTTCAGTTTCTTTTCATTGCTTTTCTTCGGCTTTGATTTCAAACCCATCTCACTTTTCCTCCTTATCCAGTTTTTCAAGCCGCTGTTTCAGCTCTTTATAAGCCGCCACATAGCTCTTGCCAATCGGTTGCGTTTTGGCAGAATAACATACCGGCACACATCTTCTCACCGATGTCTTCACGGCCAAAGCGCTGGGTATCTCAGTCTTGAACAGGGTAGGGCCAAGCACTCTCTGGCATTCTTCTCGCGTCTCTCTCGTGGCCGCACCCTTGTCCACCATGGTCAAAATCACGCCGATTCCTTTCAGGTTTGTCTTTGGGTTCTTGCGCAGCTCATTGCAAATGGAATAAGTTCTAAATGCCGAATCCTCAGAAAACGAATCGCACATCATCGGGATCAATACATAATCCGCTGCCACTAAGGCGTTTGAAAGGATCATACTGTCACGGGTTGGCTGGGTATCCACAATGATATAATCATAATTCTCCCGCACCTGGTCCAAAAAGTATAGCAAAAAGTCGGCCGTAGATTCCAGCTGTCTTGGGTCGCCCACATCATACTGCTGCGCATCAGCCAATAGGTCCGGCAGCCGCTTGTTGATCCGCGGTGTCTGGCTGCTTGCCGGGATCATATCAACATTCTCATACTCTGTTTCCACAATATAGTCCTTCGTGGGGGTGTACTTGAAGCCGTCAAACATATCGTACAGCGCTTTGCGGGAATAGGCATTGCTCGTGATTGTATTGCCGCCGCTCAACGCAAAGGTCAGGTTGCCCTGTGGGTCAGTGTCCACACACAAAACCTTTTTTCCTTCATCTCCCATTAAGTAAGCAAGGTTAGAAGCAGTAACTGTTTTACCAGAGCCGCCCTTTTCAATCGCAATCGTAATAATTTTTGCAGCCATATACAGCCCTCCATGTAAAAGAACCAATTCTTTGTTGCTATTTTAATTTCATTATAACACATCAGCACTCAAAGTCAACAAGCAAAAGAATCAGTTCTTTGTTGCTGTAATAAAGTTAAAAATAGGGGAGCCACCTCGTCAGCAGCTCCCCCTGGTTATTCTTCAAATGTTGTTTCATCCAGCCGAAACATCGGCTCTTTGCCGTCCTGTCCCATCCGCCGTTTTCCACTCTCAATGATCGTGGCGGAATTTTCTACAATGTCGCTGTACACCACCGTGCGGTAATACTGCGCAGATTTCTTTTCCACATCCTGCCTCAGCATCACGCTAAACTTCTCCAGTTCTCCCAACGCCCAGCTTTTCAGCCCGTGGTTATTTTGGATGATTCCGTTCAGCGCTTCCAGTGTTTCTTCAGCCTGGTCTTGTTTGTTCTGGTTGGTCAATATCTTGGCCGCATAAGTAAACACATTTGCCAAAACATTCCGCTCTTCTACGGTCAGCTCCTTCTTGTAGCCCGCATAGCCAGCCCGGTCTTCTATCTCGCCCCGCGCCTTGCGGAACGTCATTCTCATCACAGCCGGGGACAGGGGAGAGACCTCTCCGGTTTCAGCCGCCAGCACAGCTTGTTTCTTCGCCTTTTGTTTGCGTGCTACCTCCTGGTCGCTGCGCTGGTTCGCGCTCAAAAACGCCCGTACCTTCTCCATCTCTTTGCGTGATTTGTACTTGATAAAGATATACAGATGGGTGTATTTCCGCACGCCTTTGGTTCGCACCGGCTCATAGTCAAACCACAGGTCTGTCATCTCATTGATTTCATTTTTTACCAGCTTCAAAACATTGCGTTCAAAGTCTGAAAAATTCGGGTACTTTTCTGTCAACGGTTTTTCGCGGTCATACTTGTTATCCACATCGGACTTTTTGCGGTTCATACCGCGCTCTTCTTTGGTCGGTACAGACAGCAGGTTTTTGAAATCATCAATGCCAAACTTTTTGTACTTGTATCCGCGCAACTGGCTCCGCTTGGCGGGGAACATCCCCAGCACCTCGTCCGTCACCGGCTCAAACACCAGCCCATTGGCGTATTCGTAGTCCCGGTTGCCGTTATCATAAGATAAGATAATTTCATACACACGCATAGAATAGGTGCTCTGCATCATCAGCAGGTATTCAATGCTATAGGATGTATAATTGCTTGTCAGCTGTGCAATGTCTTTCCAAATGTCCTCATTGAACCGCATACTGATGGTTTTGCCCTCAGTATCAATAATCGAACCTTTGCGTACCCAGCTCATACTTTTGTACTTGGTCGGGGCAATCGGCACCCAAAATGTCCGGTTCTCCAAATTTTCAATCGTGTGCTGCAAATATGCCACATAGGCCGGCTTTTCCGCGTTCACACCCGTCAGCTTTGAAAAGTCGCTGAACGTAATCGTGTAATACTTCGAAGCATCCGTGTCGTTTTTCTGGTCAATCTTGGAAAGCAGCATGAACAAAATTTTCTGCTCGTTGCGCGGCAGGGAATACTTGGTCTTCTGGATCAGGTCATTGCTCTTGGTGATGTAAGAGCCAACGGCAAAAGGGGAGCCGGTCTTCTTTTCCTGCTCCTTTTTCGCCTTAACCTCTTCGTCCGTCATCACCTCTCCGGTAATCGCCGCGCCTGTACCTGCACTATTTACTTTTTGGTTTTTCATCATTCTGTTCGCCCGCATAGCCTGTCCGCCATGTCAAGCTCAACCTCCAAATCACAGTGTATGTATCGCATCGCACAGGTGGGTATACCTAACGCATTATATCTGCATCATATCCTATTTTTATTCGCTTGTCAAGCCAAAATTTTTTGCGCTTTTCTTCAAAACAAAACTCGTAGTAAAATTTTTTGCGCTTATTATTATTTATTATTTATATTTTATATTTATATTATATAAGGTATATTGCGAGGTTCTTTTACACGAGCTGCGAGTTTCTTTTATTCTACATATGAGTTTCTTTTACACAAGCTACGAGTTTCTTTTATTCTAGCTACGAGTTTCTTTTACGCAAAATCCTGTTTTTCGGTGTCAAACAACCTCGTAATTGCCGTCAAAAAATCTCGCCGTTCGCATCAAACAATCTCGTAATTGGCACAAAATTTTTCTTTTTCTGCGCCTTTTGTCAAGCAGCCTCGTAGTTCAAAACCAAACTGGGCAGGGTAGGGGAGTGCTTTCACTCTTAATTTTTTGCGCTTTTTCTAATCAAAGAATCTCGTAGCTCAAACCGCTGCATCAACCATCCATATCTGGCCGTCTGAACCATATTTTTTCAATCTTTTGGTCAAACAAACTCGTAATTCTAGCTATGGGTGGTCATAAATCAACTTCAAGTCCTGCCATGCGCCGCCCGTCCATAACGTCCTGACTTTATTACAATCGGTATTTTTTGCGCTTTTTCACCGTAAAAGAAACTCGTAGTTCAACTCTAAATGCTCTGCTCATCAATCGGCAGCAGGGGAGAGGGGTTGATTTTTTTGCAGTTTTCGGCGTAAAACAAACTCGTAATAGCTGTAGCAGCCAGCACCGGCCGGATTCAATCTTGTCGCATGTATCATCTATCAATTCATAAACCGTTCATATTGGCCGTTTTCCCAGTTTCACACCCCATAAACCCATATACCAAAAAAGTATACATCCCACATGCCGGCAATTCAACAAAAATCAATCCCGTCAACCAAATAACAACCGTGTACACATTCTTGGGTATAACTTTATACAACCTGCCTATTGTATTCGTACCCATAAATGTGTACAATAAGGTCAATCTAAAAAGCAAATCAGGAGGGAATAAGTATGGAAATCAAACCTATGGGTAATACAGAACAGGAAAAAATGTCCAGCTTGTGGGGTTATTTCATCGCGTGCTGCAAAATTCTTGATGATGTTACAATCGAGTATCAAGAACCCTGTGTATCGGATTATTACCTCAATCACATTAGCGCCATGCAAAGCAAAACAATCCTTTCCGGCATGGAAAAATTTCATACACTCGCTAATGAGCGGGTGGTTAAAATGCCCTCTAAACTCTATCCTCAAGGCAAAGCCGTTCTAGATGTGATGACTGCTATTGTTGCCGCCAGCGGAAAATACCCGATTACCAAAACCAGAATCGCAAATCTGCATGAATTTGAGCTTCTGGCCCGTGCGACAATCGGTACCTGCTGGAGAGAGGGTAATATGCTCAAGGTTGTCCGCAATCTGGAGGGTATCTCCCTACAAAAACTGGCGGAAAAAAGCGGCATTAGCAAAAACACAATTTTCCGCATTGAGAACAACCAGTCTATCCCGCGCATTGATGTTCTGCGTAAGCTTGCTGATGCTCTGGAAGCCCCTCTGGAACTTGTAGCCATCGGCATTGGCAAAACTGAACCGGAAACAGCCCCCGAAGAAGAAGTCCCTAACCCCAATGCCCCTAAATTGCCGAGCGTTTACGACAGCCAGGATCGTAGCGCAGACGATGAAATCAAAGTTTTTCAAAAATAAAAAGGTAAACCACAATGCCTCAAAAATTAAAAATTGCACCCAACACTGTTTTTGATCAGTGGACCGTCATTGGCCGTTCTAAGGACCCGGCAAAAGCGAAAAAAGGATACCTTGAATGCCGTTGTTCTTGCGGAACTGTTTCTGATGTTTCCGGGCACTCGCTCATTAGCGGGAAAAGTAAATCATGCAAAAAATGCGGGTATGCAAGATCGGCGCTTACTAAATTAGAAGCAAACACTAAAAATTCAAAAGAAAAATATGAAGGCAAAATAGTCAACGGTTTTTTTATAAAAAAGATTGTTGATAAAGAAAAAAGCGGCACCTGTACCAGATGTATTGCAATTTGTCCCAAGTGTGGGCGCGAATTCACAACGCGGCTGTCAAGCATAAAGAATTTACAATTCTGTGGTCATTGCGAACGAGACAAAAAAGAACTATTGGAAATAACCAGAAAAGTCGTAAACGTAGATGGAACCGACTTGTCAAAAATTCGTTCGCGCATAAACGGAACAGTAAATAAAAACTCTAGAACCGGGATAAACGGTGTTGCGCTTACCAAAAAAGGCACCTACAAAGCATATATTAACTTTAAGCATAAACGCATTCACCTTGGCTTTTTCACCAATCTAAAAGACGCAGCCGCTGCCAGAAAAGAAGCCGAAGAAATCCTTTACAATAAATTTTTAGACGATAACGCCGGTTGGGAACAGCGCCTGGCAGACGCAATGGCCGAACACAAAAAGAACAAGGAATAACCGTCAACTTCGCTAAAGCTTAATTTAGCGAAATATAGGGAACCCAATAAAATCTTCAAAACCTCCTTGACATATGACATAAAACGTCATACGAACAGGAGGCTTTCTTATGGCTCTTACTACTGAACAGGTTTTTGCACTGGGCATTCTTTATAATAAACTTGCCACGACTGTCTATGGCGAGGATGGCCCCAAGGCCAATAACTTCCAAAACGCAACCATGTATCCTTTAATGGAAGTCGCGCAGCTCATTCTTCGTGCCCACACAGAACATCGCATGACCCCGGAGCTGGACCGCCTCATTGCTCAGACTTACTCCACAATTACCGAGGATGATATGCAAAACGAGTTTTCTAAGCTGCTTCCTATCGAGCTGCAAGGCGCTTTTGCCCTTGGCTATTATCATGGCCAGGCCGAAAAGTATTCAGATATCAAACCTCTCGGCCTCAAAGCCATGCGTTCCCGTGCCAACCTGACAGCCCAGCAGGCCGCGGATAAACTCGGTGTATCCCTCCGTCAATACCAACGCATTGAATCCGGCGAAAACAAAGCCTCCATTCAGACAGCACAAACTCTCGCCTCGCTGTTTCAGTGCTCTGTCAATGACTTGTTCTAAGGAGATAATATTATGACGACTGAAATCATCGTAGACGTTTTTGCCTGCACTCACAAAACTTCAGATCATGGCTCTGTCACAACCACCTATTTTACTTTTGTATCAAATGATCTGTATCAGGCTCACCGTCTTCCGGCTGGCTGGGTTCTTCAAGGCCAAAAACCATCCGGTGTTCCGCATCAAAAGCTCGTCACCATGGAGCTACCGGATTATATCCATGAAAGCGACACCAGTTTTGGCACCAGCTATATCTCTGAATATTCCACCCAGGATGGCAACGCAAATAAAGTTTTCATCTACTGTGATGCTATCCCGGTCCTTGACGGTTTTGAACCCGCTATTGATGCCACCATTCAAACCATCAAGATCTCCACACCCACCCCATCCGGCAAGCGTGAAGATCTTCCCGCCAAGGTTCTTTCCATCTCTGAACTATACTAATCATCCAACCTGCTAAAAAATAGGGAGCACCCAAGGTTTCAAACCAAAGGTACTCCCTATTCCTGTTTGTATAATAACGTAATGTTTTGCCATAGCGTACATGGACTGGCGTTTTTGTGGCCATTTATTTTGGTCGTAAAAAGAAATGAGGCTACCTAACTAGCATTTAGGCGGCCTCATCTGAACTGGGTACATTGTAGCAGATGTATTGATATTATATACCATAGGCAACAGACTGTCAATTTTAATACTTTCATAAACCGAACCGTTGTCGTTGATCGTCCGTGAGCATTTGTTTATCATATTGAACAAGCTGTACGCCAGTATCTATATAACTTTTTCGTTTGTAAAGTAAAGTGAACTTAGAAAGCCCCTTTGTATACTCTCCTTGTGGATCACTTGTGGATGGAAAGATGCTTTTGCAAAAATAGCAATCAGCCTCTTTGTCTAAAAATAAATAACAAGGTAGTCTGTGTTCTACATTATTTATTAAAATTTCAGCCCGTATTTTGGAAAATGCTTTTTGCCGTTGATCCCATCTGAAAATTAAATTATTAGAATCAAGATACTCTTCAAGATAACAAACGCAACAAACACGTTTTTTTGCGCCAGTATAGAGCAAACAGTCATTAAAAATATCAGTGTTGATACATCTGGTTAAAATATCTGCATAAACCTTCTGCTTCGCTGTTGTTCTAAAATAACTGTTTCCGCTAAAATGTTGTAAACCGCATAGATGATAAAAATGTTCATCTTTGAAACGAAGTTTGATATGTTTAGCTTCTCCCTTACGGGCAATTACTAAATCATATTCTATATTTACCAACCTGGAAAATCTGTCCGCTGCGCTATAAAGAGATGATAGCATCTTAAACATCCTTGCATTGCAAAAAATAAGGGAGCCTCGCCAAAAGCAAGACCCCCTTGATGTGTGTTTTCTTTCAGCTTACGCCTATCCGATTTGAGGTTCACACACAACCCCTCCAGAGGCTCGCTGAACGGGTGCGTATCGGAACACCTACTCAGGTCACAGCCTCTCAGTAGACACTCGCTGTTGCCTACCTTTGTGCTTATATTATATGCGCTTTACAGTAAAAAGTCAAGTGTGCCGCGACAAGTCGCACATTATACTAGCATTGTAATAAATTGTCAAGTAAAAACCTTAACGCTTAAACAAAAACTCCTGTATATCGTCAAATGCTCGCTGCATCTGCTCCACATTGTCGCCGTTCAGGTTGTGCCCCAGCTGTGCAAATTCTGCCCGCAGTAGCATGTTAATGCTTTCATCCAGGCTATTCAGGTGCTTCTTCACACCCTCCAACTGCTTGTCAAACGTGTCGCAGCGCCCTTCTACCGTTTTCAGCCGCTCTTCAATCTTGTCCATCCGGGCGTCCTGGTCTTTGTTTGGCTTTTTCAAAAAGTTGTTGAACTTAACCCCCTGGGCAATCGCATTCGAAATACTAACCACCGCCGCACAAGCTGAAAGCACCAACATCAGTATATCCTGCGCCGTAAATGTAAATACCGGGTTAGGCATCTGCGTTCACCTTCTCTCCGGCAGCAGCTTCACCCGCCTTCATCTGCTCGTAAGCCGCCTGGGCAATCGCACGCGCCTGCTCCTCTGTAATGGTAACACCGGCCTGCTTGGCCACTTCCATAATCAGTTCTGCGGCACGCTTGTTCTTTTCCTCGCCGGAAATATCGTTAAAATACTGCTTGATATATTTACAGGCGCTTAACCCCCACTGCATCAACAGCGGGTAGCCGCTCAACAGGTTCAGTGCCTTGTTTACTGTCTCCTGGGCGTTCGGCAACACATATTTGCCGACCATAAAAGCAACCACGCAAACCAGGCCCATCACAATATATACAATTCCCTGTTCCATACCTAACCTCCAATCTCTTCCGTGTCACTTGTCTCATCAATCGGCGTAAAAATTTCATCACCAGGGGGCGCATTGTCACCCTCTGTTTTTTCTTCTTCCGCTACTTTTTCCCTCACCTTAATCCAGGCGTTACACAAATTCTCCGCACTCATTGCCGCAAACAGCCCAATGTTAAAAGACGATTCCGGTAACTGTCCGGTCCTAAAACACAGAATCATGTATACAATCGCGTAAATAATCGTTGCGCCCATCGTAAAAACAATAATCTTTTTGCTGAACCTCATCAGGCTCCAGTTTTCCTTCATAAAAATCACCTGCTTTGGCTGCACTCAGGTATGGCTCTTCACCGCTTTTTGGCTGATATAACCATAAACCGTTTTGAACCAGCCGTTCACGACCGTCTCATACCCAATGCAAACAGGCTTGCCGGTCTTGGCATTCGGGCTGCTGATCACCCCAATGGACTGGTACTGCATTCCGGCGCCCTTGCGCACATTCCACTTGCCGTTATTCAGGGTAATGGCTTTTGTCACAGTCTTTTTCACTGCCGGTTCAACCTTCGGCTCCTCAGCCGCTTCCTGCTTGTCCACCTGTACACTGTGCTGGTTTGCATTGGCCCACAAAATCACACCGCGGCTGGCCGGCTTAAAGTCATCATCCAGCCAACACAGCGGGTTCTCGCGCACACCTTTCCAGCGCACCTCAAAGTGCAAATGAGCACCAAAACAGTTGCCGGTCTGGCCGCTGTAACCAATCACTTCGCCGGTTTTCACCTTCTGTCCAACCTTCACTGTGATAGAATTCAAATGAGCATACAACGTTTCCAGCTTGCCGCCTTTATACGCCGTATGCTCAATCTTCACCATATTGCCATAACTGTTGGTGTCGCCCTGGGTCACTCGCCCATTCCAATGGTAAACCACGCGCACCGTTCCGTCTTCCGCCGCAAATACCGGTGTTCCCACCAAAGCGCGAAGGTCGATTGCCCTGTGCAGCGCCCCACTGTTATATTTCCAGCCAGCCGTAATCACATGCTGTGCCAATGGCCACCCAAAACACACTTCTCCATTCTTCAGCCGCATCTTCCATCAGCCTCCTTTTAACATTCCATCGTATTGTAAAGTGATTTTGCTTCACGGTTATTTTAGCTTAGTTAATAATCTCACCTCATTTCACAAGTACCCGGATGTGGTTTTCATCCAATCGTTCCATCACACGGTATCCGGTTTCTGCTTTAGTTCCAATGCCATTATCATTGGCAGCACAAAATCCGTTTACTTCGCAGGTGCCGTCGTCCACCACAACCAGCTTCCCCATCAGGCCAACAGCATCCCATTCCTTGCGCTGTCCGCGGGCAATATACTGTTTGTCATTATCATAGTTCGGGTTCAACACCAGGCCGTTCTCTGTGGTGCTGTCATGCTTCAGTGCTCCAAAAATGTCACGCTCGTACATATCAGCCCACTGGTCCTCAGCAGTATCGCCCAGCACAGTCGGGTTGCCGGATACAATACCCAAAATGTAAGTATCTTTGCTGTTTGCCAGTCGAATGTATTTCCCATCCAGCGTCACAAACATGCCACGTCGATCTTCTCCATCAGGGTTCCCGTCCTGCCATTCAAACATTTCCGCATAGTCAGCGCCGGAAGAAGAATAGGTTCCACCGTAAGCCTCACCACCATAATCAATACGGAAGCTATTGCTTTTAGCGGAAGATGTACCATTACCAAAAATTAAAACATTACTTGTCGGAGAACCGTCAAACAAAATAGCATAAGTCGAGACGCAATAATTTCCTCCAACAAAGCCACTATTCAATCCTCCGAAATATAAAGTGGCATAATTATTTCCACCTTTTAATCCAGTAACTTTGTTTCCGGTACCAATAATTAAAGAGCGAGATGGCCCAATATCAGCTCCGGCACCAGCAGAAACTGTGTCAATAGAATTTTCTCCCAGGATAACATTTCCACGTCCGTCCATAAGGCTGTTCGTTACATTTGCTTTTGTCAGGCTAATCGTACCACTGCTTACGGTAATATTATCGCCAATCTTAACTCCACCCAATGTAGAACTTGTCGCAGTCGGCAGTGTATAACTCGTACTGTTCGCCGGTGTCATATAAATCTGGTTAGCATTCAGTTTTCCATTTGTCTTAGCCGTATTATACTGGCTTTGTGTCAGGTAGTTAATTACCAAACTGTCCAGCTTTGTATCAGTTGCCATAATCATATACCTCTCGTTACAATCGCGCTGATCGTCGTCAGTCCGCTCGGCAGCCCAGTCAGTTTTCCGTTGCTAATGCTTAGGCTCAGGTTGGTGCTGCTTGGGCCACCGTATATGGCGCCCTTGTGGTACTTGTCGCCCTCAAACGCGATCAGGCTCGTAGTCTGCTGGCCCCAGCCGCCTTGACTGGTCATGGTGCCGTAACCCCAAATCTTGATTGCCCCGTCAGTGCGCTTAAAATTCACGCTGGGGTTGGTATCCGTGACGGCATAAGCCTCCACATTGTTATTGCCACTGCCGCCGGAACTCCCGCCGCCGGCATAAGTCCCTGTCACACCAAAAATGCTCACACCGCTCTTAATGTTCCCGGCCACCAGGTTTGCATCGCCTTTAATGGTCTGAGCACCACTTAAATACTGGCTTGCCGCAATACTTTGGTCACTGGTCTTTGGGGTGTAAGTCGCAGCACTTTTTTTCGTCACGCCGCTTCCCACATAAGTTCTCGATACTGCATTTACTGTAACCTGGCTCAAACCGTCATAGCCATTGTCTGCCTTGATCGTCTGTGCGCTCTCACTGGGGCTAACCGTCTTGCTCTGCAAACTCGCCCCACTGGCACCACCAGTCACAAAACCTCCCTGCATATCCACCTGCGTACTTCCTAAATAAACTCCCATATAAAAATCACCACCTACTAATTGTCACACTTGTTGCGCCCACACTGGCTGCCGTAATGCTGATCGATTTCTCACTGCTGCCATCCCATGCGCCCTGGCTTGTCCCGTTCAGGTTAATCGTCAAAGCTGCATTCACCTTGTTGGCGCTTGTTGCGGCACCGCCCGCACTGCTGGACCCAGCATAGTTGTGGGTGTGGCTGCTCGGCGCCTTACCATCAATCAAACCTTTCAATACCTTGCCCTGGTTTGCGCTCAAGCTATCTGTTGTCGAAGTCGAAGTCAAATTGTCCTGGATTCCTCGCCATGTATTTGCCGGTACAGCCCAGGTTCCGTCACTGCGCAGGTAACGGTTCGCATTGCCCGCCACCGGCGCAATCACCAAGCCAGTACTGCCCGCTTCGCTTGTGGTCGCTCCCTTAAAAGTGCCATAAGTCGTGTTGGTATCCTGGGTCGTAATGGTGCTGGTCGTACCGTCATCTTTGGTACAGGTAATCGTTGTGCCGTTTACACTCAGGGATTTAATCACACCATGAGTATGACTGCTCGGTGTAAAGGTGCTCGGTTTCCCCGTCACGCTGTCCCATGTGTGGGTATGTCCGGCCACAGCATAGTCGCTGGTGCTCTTGGTTACAATCGTGCCAAATGCGCCCTTACTGCAATACGCCAGGTTAGAGGCCGTCCCGCTGTAAGCACCGTTCCAATACGCCATAAAAGCCATGTCGGGAACATACTGCTGGTCGGTCGCTGCATCTTTCCATCCACTGGCTCCTTGTGCTGTCAAAGTTCGCACATTCTTGGCCGCCGCCGTTCCCAGCGCCGGGAAGTCCGTGATCTGGCTCTTGGTGTGCGTGTGGCTGGCTGCGGCTTTTCCGTCTACCAGGTCTTTTAGCACTTTGCCCTGTGCAGCACTCAGGCTTTGATCCGTGGCATCACTGGTCAGGTTATTCTGTACCCCACGCCATGTATTTGTATCGGTAAACACAGCACTCGCCGGCACACTCTTACCCAGTGTATAGGTAGTCGCCACCGGTTTGCCATCACTAAAATAAACCGGCTGTGTCGCACTGCCTGCACTCGAACTCAATTTCGTTGCAGAATCAGCAGACCCAGCCGCCTTAGCGTTCTTTACACTGAAATTTGATGGGTTATACACATACATGTCTGACCCATTCTCACCACCCCAAAGCCATGTCGGCTGGCCATCTTTGCCAGACCAATTAAATGTCATAGGGGTATCGGCGTCTCCGTTTCTTCCAAGCTTTGCAGCAGTGCCTGTCAGTTTACCGATAAAATTAGGCGCAGTGACAGAATCACTGACATAAAGCTTAGAAAGCAGGCGTGTCACGCCATTTACAATCAAATTAGAAAGTTGAGCCATTCCATCACCTCCGTCAGTTTTCGATGAAATTATCTGCAATTATCTTGTTATCAAATAGTTCAAAAATTCCAATTCCAATATTATCAACTCGATAATACAGATCGATATAGCCAGTGGAAATACACACACCATTGTAACCGGGTAATCCATCGTTCCATTTTGACCAACATCCTATGGCTCCAAACCAATTTCCATTCGTTCCATTATTGCCAACAAGATAAGTTGGACCGTTCAACATATGTACGCCTCCATAAGAGGAACCGGATGCAGTGTATCCATTCGTGATTTTTGTAATATTCGCGGCTTTCGTTTGTTCAAAAGTGGCTTTCATTGGATTTGCTGACTGGATAAAACGATACTTTTCTTCATCAGAATTTTTGGTCTGCTTCTGCTTATACATAAGTTCCCATTTGCCGGTTGTGTTATAATTGCAGAGCGAAACATTAAACCACCTATTATCATCCAGATAAAATGGTTTTGAAAAATCACCTTTAGTAAAAAGGGCATTTGCTGGTTGATTGTGATGTGCAACGCGAACCCACACACTTCCATCAGGTTCAGTATACCCAGTTGAGTCATATGTGTTTACAATAGTGTTCACAAACTGATCAGCCTTCACGCACCCACTTTTGCAAATTTGTACACTCATGTTTCAATCAGCTCTCCCTTCGTCATCATCGTTCCAGTGCTTGTAATCGAAACCGGTGTGTTGTATAGCTCTGCAATGTCCGCGTCCGATAGAGCAGTAGCATAAATGCGGAAATCGGAAAGCTTGCCATGGAAATTTGTATTCCAATCACTTCCCGCATAACTGTCACCCAATGTAAATGTGCCCGCAGGCATTATTGTTTTATCTGCATAGGTAGCGCTGCAATTTTTCTTGCCATCCAAATACCAGGTCGCTACACCTTCTTTGTATACATAAGTGAACAAATGCCAGGTATTTACCGCAATATTACTTCCGCCTTTCACATAATTCGGGCTAACGCTTCCACGGTATCCCCACTGCGCACAGCCTTCGGTATTAACTGCCAGCCACAAACCGGAGTCGCCATAACCGTTACTGTTCAACCAAGTAGAATATGCGCCGCCTTCAATTTGGTTCAGCCAAACACTAATCGTGAATTTGCTCGCAGCCTGCCCACCAAACGGCATTTTCCCAGTAATATAATTTTTATAAGGGAACTCATAACACTTATCATACATCGGGCTGTTCCCAGCCAAAACCGGCCGGCAAGCGCTTGTAACACTGCCATGGTTTCTCATTCCGCTCGTGTCATACACCGTGTTATCCGCCCAGCTGCCATTGCTTCCACTTGCTGCCGTACTGCACTCACTTACACAAACGTCTTTCAAGTCAAAATCACAAGTGTAAACCGTATCTTTGGTTGCAAGACTATCGGAATAAAATTCAACCAGCGGTTTTGTGTCATACTCCGTGCCGGATCTTGTGTACTTTGCGTCCAGCTTGATCTGGATGTGATATTCATGCCACTGGTTATCTGCCACAGTAATGGTCTTCGTACTCGTAACCCAGTCATTGTTGATATGCGCTGCTCTAAAGTAAATGTTAAAGTTCTTGCTGTGGCATCGTACTTTGCAGCTGTAATCGTATGTCTTGCCCGCAGTAAAACTAAAAGTGGGGAAGTAAAAATTAGGCCAGGCATTATTACCGGTTCCTGTATAACTCAGCTTGTAATTATACCCGCGTTCATTTGCCAGCTTGGTCACAGTATAGTTACTACCGCTCGGCTTCCCCTCAAAATTATCTCCACTATATTTGTTAATACTCCCTGTTGCATACGGGTCATTCAGCGGGTAATGGCAGCACAGCCCCTGCGCAATCGCCTTAATCTCCTTCGGCCCCAGCGCATTGTCGTAAATACGGAAGTCACAAAGGCTGCCATTATAATAGTAAATATCACCGCCGGTATAATGGAAACATCCAATCCCCACGCCAATACTGTCCGCAAACGTCGGTGCAGTTCCGCTAAACGTAGCATCAACCTGTGCCACACCGTTCACATAAATCTTGATATTCGTTCCACTTTTAACAAACGCAACGTGGGTCCACTGGCCGCCCGTTACGCTAAATGTCCAAGTTGCATTGCCAAACCATGCCCGGCATTGTGTCGTGCTTTTAACTTCCAACCCATAGCCATAGGAGATATAATCTACTCGTCCAACAGAGAACACATACTGGGCAGCCGTTCCGGTATAATTCGTGTTTACCCATACTACCCAACTAAAATTATCCAGGTAATCAAAATCATGTACATTGGCAGTTTTTACCACTGTATTCCCGGCAAACGTGGCGCATTTGCCCATATTACCGTTTCCCCAGCTGCCGGGCGCACCGGTCATCGTGGTTCCATTCAGCCCTTGCTGTCGGGTATCTCCGTTAAACGGAACCCATACCTGTAAAGCCAAATCGCGCCACCTCCTTAACTAAACGTAAAATTCACGCACTTGTTTGTCGCGTCATACCGCAGCGTGCAACCATCGCCAATCATCACTTCATTGGCACTCATTCTTCCGGCCACACCAACACCGCCGCTCACTTTCACCGCACCGGTTGTCTTACTGGTGCTGGCCGTGGTATTCGTAAATGCCGTCACACCGGTAACAGTACCGCCAGCTAGAGGCAGGTAACTATGTGTATGGCTCGGCAAATCGCTTGCAGCCAATTTTCTAAAACTTGCCACTCCATTCGCGGTGGCCGGTGCCGCAAGCACTGTAGCTGCTGTACGGGAAATGGTTGCATCATAAACTTTAGAACTAAAATTAGTCAATAATTCAATATTATGGTTATGGCTTGCCGTTGCAAACTGGTTCTTATTGATCGCCCGCAGCTCATACCCATTCCAGCCAGCAAGCCAAGTGTAATCTGTATAACTCATGCCGGCTTTTGAATAAGCAAATGTTGTATCTGAAGACTTATTGCCTATGTCTTTTATACTATTATGGGTATGTCCCATAGCAGCTTTCCCATCCACCAGGGTTTTCAGCGCCTTGCCCTGCGCTGCGCTCAAACTGTCAGTCGTACTGTCGCTGGTCAAATTGTTTTGGATGCCGCGCCAAGTGTCGGTGTCTGTCAGCTTGTCCTGCACCCATCCGCTCCAGGTCCCGTTTACACAATGGCGGCGGTAAGCGGCACTGTCGCTGTAAACAATCTGGGTATAATAATTTCCACTTGCCTGGTGAATTACAATCAAGCCAAAATTGTCTACGTTACTTGGTTTATTTGTCACGTTGTTGCCGCCGCCAGAACTGTAAAATCCTGGCGTCACCACATCGTTTAAGTTCTCGTTTGTCAACACAATCATGGCGGCTTTGCTCTCATTCAGGATCTTACCCTGGTTTGCCGCAAGGCTCTGGTCGGTTGCAGTGCTGGTCAGTCCATTCACAACCGGTCGCCATGTATTGGTATCCTGTGTCGGCGGGGTATACTCCAACGCGCCAATAACATTGGCCTTCGTCAAGCTGATTGTACCGGAATTGTTTGTAATGTTCGCTCCGGTCTTAACACCGCCCAACACACTGCTGGTCGCCGTGGGCAGGCTGTATTTGTTCGCTCCCTCGGCAATCCCATCCAATTTTTTCTTATCGGCTGCGCTCATAAAGCCAGCCGCGCTCTGTGTAGCTCCCCCGTGCCCGTGGCTAATGGGCGCAAAAATGGTTTTCAGCTTGCCAAAAAAGTAGCTCAACCCCGCGTTACTCAAATATCCCACTTTACCACACCTCCTCTTGATTTAGTTTTTAAGATGCCAAAATGGTATCAATTTCAGTGTTCTGGATCGCATCAATGGTAAACACCTGGCCCAGTCCATCCCACTTCTCGCCATTCCAGGCATAGTTCATGCCATTGCCAACGTCGTATACATCGCCAATGATCTGGCCGCTGGTCGGCAGCTTGTCATAGCTTGCCACACTACCTTTGTAACGGTACATAGCGGTAATGTCGCTCTTCAGGGCATAGGTGTTTGCCTCGCCAAAAGCATCCAGTTTCTTCTTGTCGGCAGTGCTCATCAGGCCATGGGCGCCCTGGGTGGCATCATTGTAGGTGGTGTTTGTGCTGGGGATACCCAATGCCGTAATATCGCCCTTGGCAACCGCAGTCACAGTGCTTACATGTCCGGTCGCATCCACAGTAATTTTGTACAGGCCACTGTCATGTGCGGTATAGCTGGGGTGTACATACTTGTTGGCACCGGCAGCAATGCCGTCCAGTTTTGTTTTGTCAGCGGCGGTCATCAAACCGTGTGCGCTCTGGGTTGCATCGTTGTAAGTGGTATTGGTCGGGGTTGCCCAGGTGCCATCACCGCGCAGATACAATCCCTGCTGCCCTTTGGCAGGTGCGCTCACCAGGCCGGAACTACCAGCCGTATCAGCGGTCGCACCCTTAAAGTTGGTATAGGTGGTGTCTTTGTCAGCAACCCACTTGGCCGTACCATCGGCACTCCAGCCCAGGATCATGCCGTCAGAACCACCTACCGGGATGTGCTTGTTGCCGCTTGTAGCTGGATGTACATATTTGTTTGCACCGTCCGCAACACCGTCCAGCTTCTTCTTATCAGCGGCACTCATCAGGCCGGCGCTCGTGGTGCTTGCAGCTCCATAGGTGGTGTTCGGAGGGGTCGTCCAAGCACCGGTCGAATCCAGCCAGCGCTGCGCACCCTTCGTCGGGCTGGGCACCAATCCGCTCTTGCCATCCGCATCAACCGTTGCGCCGCTCATCACGCTGTAGGTGGTATCCTTTTCGTTTACCCACTTAGCGGTGCCGTCCGCGCTCCAACCCAAAATCTGGTTGGCACTGCCGCCTGCAGGGATATGTTTATTCCCGCTGGTTGTCGGGTGGATGTAATTCATCAGGCCGGCCAGTTTGGTCTTTTCTGCCGTGGTGTAATCATTGGTCGAAAGCCCCTTGCCATCAACCTTGTCTACCTTGCCCGCCAGCAAAGCTTTAATCTTCTGACAAAAATAAAGCAGACCGTCATAACTCAAAAATTTCATATTATCCCCTCCTATTCGTCTTTGAATAAATTATCAATTTGGCTGTTGGTAATCTCGTCAATCACAGCTTCCGGGCTTGGGGTGTTGATAATCAGTCTCCCATCTGCATCCGCCGTCACGCTCGTAATGCCGGTGCCGCGCACCTTTACCGTACCTTTTGCCACATCACCATGTTTCAGCTCCAAATTGACTTCTGTGGCATCAGCCTTGCTGGCCCCAATTGTAAAATCAGTATCATTCAGCATTACCCAACCAGAGTTATAAATATATAAATCTCCGGGCGGCAGGTAATAAATCTTCCCGGCCAGCGGGGCCAATGGCAGCTCACTCACTCGTTCCAGATCGCTTCCAATCCGAACTCGCCCGCCGGCTGTGTCCCGGTAAGTGTTTCCCGTATCCAAGCAGCATACCAGCTGTCCATCCACAATAGGAGTTTTATCCAGCTGCGACTGTTGGATCTCGCATAAAGAAAGTTTTGACATCGTAAAACTCCTTTTTGTAACAATAAAAAAACCGCCTACCTGCGTACAGATAAGCGGTTTCGATTCAGTATTTAATTTGACAAATTTTGCATTGACAGTATAATAATAGCAGAACTAAGGCACCAACGTTTATTCCTTTTTGCCATATCTTCCTCATAGACGTAATAGGCGGTCAAACCTCCCATCTGCCGCAAGGCATTGTGGAGCGCCCTTACTTTGCCTTCCGGTAAATTTATTTTTGCCAGGAGGTGATGCTTATGCCGGATCTATCCTTTGTTGATACCATCGTCATTATTGGCGTTGTGTTCACTGGGGTACAAACTGTCGTAGCAGTTATCACGTTTTTTCGTGGTAATAAAAAGTAAAACCGCCCTGTCGCCCACAGAACGGTTTTTGCTATGATGGTTTAACTGTCATACATAAACTATAAACTGAGGTAGACCGTCTATGTCGGTGCCTTAGTTCTACTATTATTATATATTCAACATCGTTGTTTGTCAATACAATATAAAACCTTCGCTGCACAGTGCATGTTCTCCTTATTTCGCAAAACACTGGCTCCACAGCGAAGGCTATTTTTTATGTCAATTTGAAATAACTAACCGCTTGGCCGTCTCAGCCAATGGTCTTCCAGGTAATAGCGCCCTCAACAACCTTCACACGGGTATCCATGGCAGTGTTCAGGCCGTCAGCATACTCCTTGGCGGCATCACGGGCAGCATCAGCCTTGGTGGTTGCGTCAGCAGCGGCAGCAGCAATGGCCTCGCTCTTGGCGGCAGCCAGCTGTTTAGTGCCCACCTTGGCATCCCAGGTGGCCTTCTGTTCCTTGGTCACATGGATGTCGGCATTCGCAGCGTGCGTATCCAGGGCGGTCTGCACAGCCTTGATCTTTTTGTCAGCTTCGGCCTTGGTATAAGCATCAGGCACAGCAACATACAGGCCGTCTTCCTCCAGGGTAATGGAGTTGTCAGCCTTGGCGCTCACTTTCACCTTTACACTGATCTTATTGTCGGTAGAAACAGTAACCTCAGCGGTGGAAGTTGCCAGACCGGTGTAAACATCAATCAGGCTGCCAACCGGGATTTTGATCACATCGCCGCTGGTAATGGTCAGCTCAATGTTTTTGTCCTTGGCATTATAGGTGCCGCTGGTCACAACCAGATCCTTGCCCAGCGCAATGGTCAGTTCGTCGCCGCCAAATACCGGTAGCTTGATGGTGCGGGTGCTTGCGTCATAAGTCGGTGCATGCACAACGCCAGTCAGGGTGGTAGCAACGGGGTCGCCGCCCTTGGCAACACTCAGCACGCCATCATTGTAGGTAACATCGGTAACAAACACACCCTTGCTGCCAACAACACCCTCAATCTTGGCATCAACGTAGTCGGCAACAGCCTTGGTGGTCGGCACATTGTCATCGCTGGCGTCGGCAGCCGGGATCTCAGTCACGGTGGCCTTGTTCAGCTGGATATAGCTGGTGCCATTGAACACATGCAGGGTAAAGTCGCTGGTGCGCACATAAACAACGCCCTGCACCTGGCCGGAACCAGGCAGGGTGCTCACCAGCTTGCAGCTCTTGGTGTATTCAACTGCACCCTTAAAAATCTGCAAAGTGTCAGTCAAAAAATACAGGGTGTCGTTGTCCTTTGCCTCCAGGGCTTCAAAGTTAGCTTTGGTGCCATAATTAAATTTTACTTCTGCCATAATTATCTCTCCTTAAATTTCATGTTGTTTTTGTCGGTTAAAATTCCTGCCAAACAAATCCAGTGCTTGCAGTGCTGAACGGCTCAACAGCAAACTTCCCGGTGTCCAACAGCTGTACAATCCACGGCTCGTACTTGCCCTCGGTGTTTTTAATCATTACGGTCTGTCCGGCATAAGTGTCGCTGCTGTTGTTCAGCTGCTCATTGGCTTGCCCGTTGCTGTCAAAAACACGGGTACGGGGGCGGATCGCCTGTTTGCTCTTATCGTCACGGATGTAATAAAACTCCGATGTGTCCTTGGTAATAACCAGGTCCTTCTCGTCAATAATTCCATTCGTAATTGCTGTATCCAGATTTTCCGCGTTACCATAGCCCAACTTGCTTGTGGTTGCCATTCTCCCAACTCCTTTCTCCATTTGTCGCTATATAGAAAAAACGCAGGCGGCCAAGCCTTAAAACTCAACCACCCGCATATTTCCATCAGTTGTACTATCGCCACCGCCGCCGGTACCGCCGCCGCTCTTGATCTGCACCGCGTTGCCAATCGGGTTTCCGTTGGCGGTCAGCTGCAGCATCTCATTCTTGTAGCTCAGGTTGTCGGCTTTGTTATTCATCATGCTGTTGTTTTTGTCGATCATAGCTTTCAGCATGGCCTGCATCGCAATAATCCGCTGGTCCAAAGCATTCAGTGCTTCGTCCGGGATCGTGGCCGCCCAGTCGTAAACATCAATAATTTTAATTTCGCCCGGTCCAACCTTGCGGATGTACTGGGTAGTCCTTCCTTCAGCATCCATCTCAATGTTGCCAAAGGTCAGCTGGAACTCAATCACACCGGCTTCACTGGTCAGCGCTGTGTCAAATGGCAGCTTATATTCCAGTTTGTTTTTATACAGCTCGTCACTCAGCGTCAAAAACTCGGTGCGGTATTTCTTGCTCACCGGCAACCGGTATTCCAGCATCACCACATAGTCGCGCATGTCTTTGCCCTTGTATTCCGGGTCAGTCAAAAAATGCAGGGTGTCTACCAGTTTGCTCTGCTGCATCACGCGCTCCACCACACTGGCGGTCAGGGTATTATCCTCGTTAATCAGGATCGTGTACATTGCTCGTCTCCTTTCCGCCCACAATGTAGTCAAACTCATTGCGGCTGATTTTGCCTTTGTGCCACAGCGCATTTAGGGTCTCTTCTTTTAATCGGCGATCCAAATACAGCCGCCGCAAACTCTCCACAAAGTCGCTCATAGCACACCTCCTTCAATCAGGCTCAGGGTATAAGCATCAATAATAGCCTCAGGGGTTTTGGCCCCCAAGGCTTTCAGCTTGTCATATTCATAAACACTGATCTCTTCCAACTGCACGGTATCATATCCTGTCGCCGGAATGTTATAGTATCCGTCCACATGCCAGATGTAGCGCCCATCACTGCTCACAATTCCTTCGGCATCATCTGCCGTGCAGTTCACCATGATCCCGTGTTTTGCCTGGTATTTCACAAAATTCAGGTGGTCAAGGGCATCGATCACCTGGCCGTTATACATCACCTTGTAATACATTTTGTCCCTCAACCTCCTTTACACACTGAACATCACGCGCACGCCATGCTGCTCGGTCGGGGTAACATAGCTGTAAATCTGACCATCCGCCGCAACCTGCAAAAAGTAATCTGCATACTGAACATTCGGGCTGCGTGTCCAATAAGTGGTGGCCGCGCCATCATCGTCATAGCAGATCCGGCTCTGGTTGTCCGTCATGTAGCTAATCGTTGTGCCTTCGTAAATATACGGCTCGCTGTTCATGCTGGGGTTCAGTTCATACGCTGCCGGAATAAAGAAGTAACAATCTGCCGTCACAATTTCCTTGGACTTATTACCGGCGCTAGACGTCACTTTTACCTGCTGGATCAACTGCTGCCAGCCTATCGGCAAAGCATTCGGCAACCGCTTGTCCAGGTAGGTACGCAGCGTTGTTGCGGGCCAGCCACCATTGTTGTAATAGGCGTTGGTAATCGGCATCTTGCGTGCCAGTGTATTCTTCGCCAAAAACGTCATGGAACAGCGCTTGTTGCTGTTATCACTCAGGTAAAACTGCTTGAATCCACACATCTCATATTCGCGGTCCTCATGCGGCCATGCAGCCAGTTTTCGGCAGGCACTGTCACCCAGGTCAGCGTACCAAACTTTCGCCCAATACACATCACCCTTGGCAAACCGTTCGTATTCACCGTCGTCTGCCTTGGCGCATCCAAATACCAGCGTTGCATCGGTCTTGGTAATTCGTCCACGGTTAATCTCGGTGTAAACAATGTCGTCACCGTAAATATTAGCCGTATACACATGCAAGTTGTTTTCGCTCTTCTTGTGGCGCATTACCACCATGTCACGGGTTCCAACTGTGGCAGCTGTTGCGCTTTCAGTGCCCCAACTGATCTTGGCTCCATTATTGTTCCAAATGCGGATACCGTTCATGCCGTTGGTTTCAAAACACTGCATCAGCACAGCATTGGCCGTATCGGTTGTGGTCATCCGATAATCTACCGCCAGCACCCAGTCCCGGTCTTCCTTCAACAACTGCGCACCGGTGTCCACATAGTTGGTGCCATCAAATGTCTTTTTCTCGTTAATCAAAACCTTCTCTTCAATGTCAGAGTAGCTAAAGTCGTTGCCCATCGTAATGGTCACAGCGTCCTTGGGGCTAACCACCTTATTCTCCACACCAACCTTTTTCATTGCGTAAATCTCAACCGGGCGCAAACTGCCAATCTCTTTGCCGTCAAAATAGCCGGATGTATATTCGCAGCTGTCATATACCGCATTGATGTCCTTGTCTCCGTTCACATATCCGCCCTTGTCCCAATGGTCAAACAGATAGAACTTATAGGCACCTTCCTCCGCCGTATAGGTCGGGGTATCGCTTTCGTACAGTACCATACTGCCATAAGGAGCAGTGGTTCTTTGCTTCTCAACGCCGTTGTTCAGGTAGCGCACCGTATACTGCCGAACGCTTTCGGTATACTTGGCTGTCACGGTCTGGTTGGTAAATACCGTAATAAATTCTGTGTCCCATCCGGCATAGGTAAAGTCGGTGCTCACCGTGCTCTTCTTAGTCGGCTTCGGGATCGGCTTTTCCGCACGGGTTACAGGGTCAACAGCCTTGCCGCCCTTGTCAATGTACTGCACATCCAAAACTGTGTGCTCGTCATCATCATTCACAAAGGTCCAGGTAAACTGTTCCACCAGTGTGTTGTAGCTGATCTTCAAATCCGGCCACTGTGCATTGAATTCTGCCAGCTTCTTTTCACGCATAATGGGCACATGTACCTTACCCTCCAGTACAGAGTGCTCAGTATTATAGCCATTCTCGTCCAGGCCGGTCATTGTATACAGCCGGTCAAGCAGCGCCGTATCCTCGCATTCCCAATCCAGGCCAGTCAGGCGCACGCGGTTCAAACCTGTGCATTTTTCCAACATGGCCTTCAGGTCAATGGTCGGGCAGCTTTCCACAACCAGTGTGGTCATGTTCTCATAGCTGTCAATCTTCAAATCGGTCAGGTAGTTCAGGCTCTGTGCCGTCAGGCTTGCAATCGCAGGCAGTTCAGCCTTTTTAATCTTGCCGCCCTTGGCAAACGCCACACCGGTAATACCGCTTCCGCCAGCATAAAAATCGGTCAGGTTTACACATCCCGCCAAGCTGATGGATTTCTTCAGGTTTGGCACATTCTGCAAATTCAGGTGTTCCAGCAGCGTATTGTTGCCAACCGCAAAGTCGGTCATATTTGTGTTGCGGTAGCCTTCGGTGCCGTTACCCACCTGCAAGTCGGTCAATTTCACACCATGGCTAAAATCAACATACCCAGGATAAAATCCGCTGATGTCGCCAATGCTCTGCATCAGGCTGGCATTGTAAACATAAACCTCGGTATCGTTCATGGCTGCAATCGGGCACTCAATCGTGTAGGTCTGGCCGCGCTTACCGCGCATTTTTACCGGGTTGGAGCCATACAAAACACTCACATAGGTATCTGCATACGGGCGGATATGGAACGTACCGTCCGGCTGCACGCCTGTCCAGTTGGTCGGGGTATAGCCGCGGATCGTCATATCATCAGCCGTGCAGGTCGTACCGCTGTACTTGCTCGCAATATACTTTTCCTGGTACTTCTGGTACTGACGGCGCTGGTGGCGCTTGTTGCCGTGCATCATCGGCAGGTAACTGGTCGTTCCATTGTCTTCATAGGTGCGGAAATATTTACGCCGCATGTCCATGATCCAAAGCTTTTCGGGCTTCACATCCTGGTACGCCTCAATCTTGCGCAAAATACGGTTTGCACTCCAGGCCAAAGCGCTCTCACGGTTCAGGTACATCTTCTGCAAGTCGTCAGCAAAAAGATCTCGTACCTTGCACCACAGCTTGCTGTCTGCCGCGTTAAACACGCTCTTGGTGCCAATGGTGTCGGTGTCCTCATAGCCGTAAGTCAGTGTCAATCCGCCCTCGTTGTCGTTGCCCTGACAGGTATCGTTATCGTAATCCATGCAAAAATCCCAATGGATCAGATCTTCTGTGTGGGGGAACACATTCTTGGCGCGGTTATCCACCATTGTGTGGCGCTCAGTGAACAGATAAAAGAACAGCACACTGTCCTTGATAAAGTGATCCTCAAAGTGGGTCTTAAACTCTTCATCATCTGCATTTACCACCCAGGTCAGCAAGCTCTGCCAGGCATTCTTTGCCGCCTGTGTTTCTTCCTCGGTGCAGTTTTTGCTAATATAGCGGAACTCAAAGCTGTGGTCGCCGTCCCAAGTTTCCTGGCTCAGATCATCACTCAAAAAGCGGGTCTGGGCATCGGTGTTGTTATCAATCTCAACAATAACTTCCTTGTGGTTTTCGGGGTCCATGCCCTGTGTGTCATTGTTCTTCTTGCTGTTGCCAATATCACCGCAGGCGTAAAAATGCCACTGGCCGTCCTTAAATACCGTCGCGTTCTCCACGTCCGTCTCCTGGATAAACACCACGCACGGGTAAAACGCCATCGTGTCGCGCACCTTCGGGTTCTCTTTCTTGGCTTTGCGGGTATACGGGTTAAACGTGTTGTACTCATCTGCAATGCAGGCGTTGTTTGCGTTTTCAGAGCTTGCAATATTTACCTTGATATTAAAATATTTCTCCGGGATACTGTTCTCGGTCAAAGTATAGGTGTTGCCGGTGCTGTCGTCACCAAACGTAAATCCGCCGGAACAGTTAATGTCAATGTTTCGGCCACTCTCGCCATACGCATTGGAGCTGGTGCCCTGGCCCTTATGGCTGCCGGTCGCCGTCCAGTTGTCCTCCACAGCGCGTCCGTTCTTGTAAATCTGCTGGATGGTGGTATTAAAAACCTCATTCTTTTTGCCGGTCGTAAAGGTCGGGGCACTGATCTTGATAATGCGCAGGTCCGGGCACTTCTCGGCCAAAAGGTCAGCATCCAGTTCGCCGCTCACGTTGGTAATATCGTTGCGGTTATAGCGTTCAATCATCAGCTCGGCGTTCTTGGCATCCGCAATAAAGTTGTCCAGGATCTCATCATCCGTCAGCTCCATGCCGTAGGTTTTCATGCGGTATACCTGTACATCACAGTCCGCAGAGCCAATCGTAATGCCAACCGGACTTGCTTGTGTAAAGTTGTCGCTTGCATCGTACAGTTCCACCTTGCAGGGGATACCGTCGCACCATAGCACCATCTCTTTATACTTGCTGTCCGGCAAAATATTGAACTCAAACTCCAAAAAGTCATCTTCGCAAATCGGCAGCTCAATGCGGTTCTGCTGGCTGGTCAGGGTAATCTTTTGTGCCTGTACCGTCAAACCAACGTTGCCATTTGCGCAGGTTAGTGCCGTAGCATCGTAGTCTCGCACATTGGTGGTCTTAAACACCAGCTTAAAGTTCTTACCCTTCTTTTTGGCATCGTCCGCAAATAGCTTATAATCCAGCGTGGCGGTAGTTCCGGCTTTCACGCAAAAGTAAGTGTCACCGTCCTCGTCAATCTGGTAGCCGCCATTGCTCCAGTCAAAGTTGTCGCTTACCGTCATCGCGGTATTGCCATCGGTCCACAGGCGGTTTTCGTCCGCATTGGTTCGGCCAGCCGGGTTAAAGTCAAACATCAGGTTGGTTTTCACCGGCTCAATGTTAATACCCAGCTCGGTAATTTTTACATTGATGGTCTTTACCGTCTCGCCGCAGGTAATGGTCAGCACATGGCTGCCAATCTCGCTGCTCTTGAACGTCCAGGTCTGTTTGGTGCGTCCTACCGTCAGCTTGCTGGCAACAACGCCATCCACAGCCAGGGTCACATTGGTGTTGCTGCTGGCCGGGTCATACACGGTATAGCTGATCGCAACATTGCTATACTGCTTGGCACTGTAATCCAGCACGGCGCAACTGATAATCGGGGTATTATTGCTCTCTTCCACCCACATAATATCGTGGCGCAGGGTGTTACTTGTCACCTGTTTGCCATTGATCTCCGCCGTCATGCTCACTTCCAGCAGGTGGCTGCCGTGCTTCTGGGTGGGCAAATTGTAGGTCATCTGGCGGCCTGTCACTGCAGTGCTTGTTCCGCCAATCACCTTGCCATCCAACTTAAAGCTGATGTTTTTGGCAATATTGCCATACGGAGTAAACCGGTAAGTTACTTCGCCGGAATAAAAAAGAGAGTCATCAAAAATGCTCTCCAAATAAAACTCAACAACATTAACCGACCAGTTCTTGCTGCCCACACTGCCCATGCTGTCCGTAACCTGCAGCCGCACAGTGTTGTCACCGCTATGCAAGTATTGCGTCACATCAAAGGTGTTCTTGCCCTGGATGATGGTTGTGGTTGCCACCTTGGTGTTGCCCACATACCAGTTGCCAGTCGCATTGCCGGTGTCATCACCAGCATTGTCCACACTCGTAAACTTAAAGCCGATCAATGCACTGTCACCCTGAACTACCGTCAGGCTGCTGTCACCAATTCGTTCAATGGTAATGGTGCTGGTTGCCTCACCGCCACCACCGCCACCACCCTTAATGGTAACAACAGTCTTGGTTGTGCCATCTTCCAACAGGCTCAAATGACCGTCATCACTGGTGTAAGTAATGTCGTACTCATGGCCGTTGCTGGGCTTAATATCTTTGATCTTTTCCTGGATTTCTGCAATGTCGCTGTTGGCCGTATCCACACTGCCCTGCAAAGCTGTCACGGTATTCTTGGTCACAGTCAAATCATTGGTAAATCCATCCAAAGCAGTTTTGTCTGCCTTATCAGCCAACAGTTTGTTGGTTGCTTCCTTATTATAATAATCACTCTGCAAGGTGTTCGGCAGGTCGCCCACACTATCCTGCAAAGCTTTCACGGCTTCGTTGTTGCTGGTCTTATATTCATCCAGTGCTGTGCTTACCGGGTTTACCGCTGCGCTGATCTTAGCATCCACCGTCTTGCCATATGCGGTCGTCCACTCTGCGCTGGGGTCGGTGCTCAAGGTTACAGTTTTAATCACTGCATCGCCGTTATAAAATGTTAAAGCACGGGTGCCCGCATCATACGCACAGTTAAAAGCCGCCAATCCGTCGATCCCGGAAATCTTGCCTTCCAACAGTGTAACAAAGCCGTCCACTTCTTCCTTGTTATAATACTTTGCAAGCTCCGTGGTCAGCTCAGTTTTCTTGGTGTAGTTGGTGTCAAGGTCATTCTGCAGCTCCTGTTTAATTCCTGCTGCCGCATTCTGGATCTTATTATCCACACCCGCCGCAGCGTTGGCTGCATCCTGGGCGCTGGCCTGTGCGGCACTGGCATAGCTGGAAGCCTGGCCAACCTTCTCGTCCATCAGGGCAACAAAGCTTGTGTACCAGTCTTTGTCCGGTTCCACCATCTTGGTGCCACTCAAAGCCTCCAAGATATTCAGCTCGCCGTCCGGTCGTGTGCGCCACATATAGGTCTCGCTGCGTTCATTTACACCGGTTGCAGTGATCTCAAAACGCACTGTCCCCTTTTTGCTTGTCACACTATTTGTAACTAGCCAATAGAATCGGATCGTATCCTCGTTGTAGGTAACATTGATCGGCGTGGCATATGCTTCCTGCCCGTCCACATTCAGGTAATGTACCTGCAGCATCATCTGCATCAAATCAATGCCGTCATATCGCCGCGGCATCTTAAACGGGATCACCTGGCTGTTGGTTTCCTGGGTAATGTTGATCTGGCTCTCGTCCATCACAACATTTTTCATATCGTCAATGCTCGAAAACGCATCGTCGTTGTATTGGCTGTACCACAGGTATTTTTCACTGCGGGTGTAGCCGCTGTCATCATTGGCCTGCGCCTGTGGCATATCAACCACCGCGGCCATGGGGGCAGCCTCAGCCTGCAATGCCACAGGCTCTGCTTTGGCCGCCATCTCAGCCGCCATCCGTTTCGACTCTTCAAAACTTAATGCCATGTTTTCCTCCTCCCCTTTCTATTTTCAAACAAACAATACAATATGGGCGTGGCACTTATCGCCATCGCTGTTCAGCTTCACGCGCCATTGGGTGTACACTGTGGATGTGTTCAAAGCCTGCTGCTTGTATACAGCCTGCAGTCCGCTTCCGCTGTCCCACACGTCCGTCCAGTTGCTGCCGTCGTTGCTGGCCTGCACCCACACTCGGTTAAGTCTGTTTTCTGTTCCGGTCTTACTCACACTGACCACAACCCATGCGTGCTGGCAACCGCCAGTCGTCACCACGTTGCTGTAATGGTCGCCATTGGTTGTATCCTTATCAATCGTTGCAATTCGGCCTCCGGCTTTACCAGTCAGGTCGGCAATGCTTTCGCCGTTCACAATCTTATCTTCTGTGCAGCCAATCCCTTTGCGGAAATCGGCCAGGTTCACGCGCACTTCCGGTGCCCAAAAATTACCGTCACTTTTGTATGCACCCTCGTCAATATTACGCAGCGCAAAATACTCGCTGTCGGTTCCAAAACCCATGTCATGGGCAAAGCCATAGCTGCGCCTGGTCAGGGTACCCTGCGTACAGTTGCCATTCTTATCAATAAACTTCTTGTCGCTGGCCACATCATTGGCGGTTGCCGCATTGGTGGGGTTATTCCCCCAGAAGGAAAAAGGGATTGGGGGGTTTTGGCCCGCTGGGCTTGCGTTCCCCCCCAGCCACATCACGTTATCGTAATAGCAGCCACTGTAAATATCGTTGGTTTTCTGGTTATCTGTGGCTACACACAGCCGGGTCACACCGTCCTTTTTCTGCACGGTCATCTTGGTGCTCTCGCGCTCGCCGCCTTGCAGCTGGGTCGTGGCAGAATAAGTCTTGATAGATCCTTTCACCAACTTGCCATCTACCCAGGCAGTTTTTCCTTCCAGGATAGATTTTTCATCCGCAGTGCCCGGCGTATTGCTGCCCAGCCCGCTTGCGCTGATTGCACCGCCGCTATAATAGCCGGCCTTGATCTGGTAGCTTTCGCCGTTGGCCAACTCTGCCGTTACATTGCCGTAATTCTGCATGGTGCCGGTTTTCAGGGTTTTGTTCTTGCTGTAAAATGTCTGTCCTGCCAGCACCTGGTCCGGCAAAGCAGTTGTGGCAGCCAGCTTGGAAGCCCCAATGCCGCTGCCGTTAGTAAAATTTACAATGTTTCTCCTCGTATCGTACTGAAAAATCACCCACTGCCCAGCACCAATCGCACCGTCACCCAGTTTCTCTGTGCCGCAGTAGGCGTTGCTGGTCATGTCTTTGCCATTGATCACCAGTCTGTGCCCGTCACTGAACGCCGTGGTAAAATATGCTTTGCCGTTGGCTGCGTTGCTGTAACTGCTGCCGCTCTTGCATGTCAGGGTATGGGTCCCGCCGCTGTAACTGTAGCTGTATTCATGGATCATCATGTCGGGGTCAAACTTGCCATCAATGATGTAATTCACCGCTCCGGCATAATGCTGTTCCAGTGCAGTAATCGCATGTTTCACATGGTTAATGTCCGCCGCTTTAATAATGTATTTGCGCAGGCCGCTGTTCTGGTTCAGGTAATTACTGGCTTCGGTATACTTGCCGTCTGCCAGGTACTTGGTGTACTGGGCTGCTGCTGCGGCATGGCCGCTGTCCAGGTCGGCATTGTCTTCAAACGTATCAATACCTTCCGGGAACTTTGTATAGGTATCTGCCATTACTTATCACTCTCCTGTTTCATCTTTTACAGGGTACGGGTAATACGGGTAAAACCTCATCAGCGTCACATCCATCGTTCCCTGCCCCAAGCTCTTATCAATCTTTTTAATAATAAATTGCACGGCTGTCTTGCCGCCCATGTAACGCGGGCAGTATTCAACCTTAGTGTTCACATCCAGCCACGGCACCAGCAGCATCTTCACCGTAATGCTGTCGGTCAATCGCGCCCGCTTCCACAACTCGTATTCGGCAACATCCAAAATGCCGTCATCTGTAGTGTAATTGTCGTACTCACCGCCGCTCAAAACCACATTGCGTCGTCCAATTCGTTCAATGCTGAACGGGCTGTTCAAAAACTGGTCGTCTTCCTCATACCCTTCAATATCCGGGTTGGCGGTACTCACAACCTCCAAATTCTGGCAGTTCTCGGTTTCTTTCAGCTTGTCCAGCTCTTCCTTGCTCGGTTTTGCATCTTTCAACATCACCATGGCGTGCGGCTGTACCTGCCCATAAAAATAAAAGCGCCCTTTGCCACCATTCTCATTCGGGGAATAATCGGCATCGTAGCGCACCACATATTGTACTTTTGGTTTCATGCAGTCCTGCTTGGCCTTTTTGTTGTTGCCGGCTTCATCTGTGCTGATGGTATACAGGCTCAAAACATCGGTCACAACCGCATCGCTGCTCTCTGTTGCTTTGGCGCTGATCTTCACCTGGTACCCTTTGTCGGCATCGTACAGGTCGGCCACATTGTCCGGCGGCGTAAACAAAATCAGCTTCTTACCGCTCAATGCCAATCCAACCACGTTTAATGTTATGGCTTTCTTTGTCGTGTCCACCACCAGGTCTGTGCAACTCACATCTGGGCTTGCCGCAGCGCCAAACACCTCTACGCAGTTTCGCACCTCGCTGTAATCCACCGTTGCGTCTTCGCTGATGATCAAATCATTAAACACATCGGCATTCAGCACCAGCGGGTCATCCTCACAGCTTGGGATCTGCTGGCATTTGAACACATCATCCTCAAAAAATATTTCAAACGGGTAATACAAATCCCGCAACTGTGTCAAAATTGTCCACACACTGGTCGCCGCATCAAACTCCTGGTCATAAGGGATCGTTCGGTTCCAATATTCTACAAATACTTTGTTGATCCCCACTTCCTGTAATAGCTCCACCATCGCCCTGCGGATTCCGCCCCCGGCCTTAAACACGGTTTTAATACCTGTCAACTGTCCGGCCAACGTGTCATTCAGCATTGCTGTCAGGTCCATACAGTTAATGGTCAGGCTCCGGGTCTGTGTGTCATAGTTGTATCCGTTCTGGCTGAACACATATACCCCCTGGCTGTACCAGATAATATCGTCCAGCATCGGGGTCTTCACACCAATGTAAATCCAAACATACTTGTTCATCCACTCGCTCTCGCTGTACTGGCTGATCGCATGTTTTTCGTCCAGCACAATGGTCGAAGTGTACGTTCGCCGGATGTCCGCATCTGCATCTACGGAAATTCTTCCTTCGGTCGTAATGCCCTGCAAACTGTCAATCGTCTTCATCCGGTCGTTCAGCAGGTCAATGCGGGTGTACAGCTCAATGTTATGGGAGTATAAGGTTCGTATGTCTTCTGTGCTTGGCACATACATCGCGCATCAACTCCCTTCAATATCTTCTGCAATAAACCCGTTGCGGTACAAATCGGTGCTGCTCTCCAAGCTGCCAATCTCCACAAAATCAAACGCCACGGCAACCTTGTCATAATGGTCGCTGTAGCTGATACTCGGCTGGTTAATAATGTTCGCCATCCAGCTGCGCCCGTCAAACAGCTTCAAGATCTTCGGCTTCTTGTTGGTACACCAGTCCACAAATTGCTTGCGGTACCGGGCACCGCCATCCCCGTCATAATCATCCGTGTCAAAACTGTATTTCAGCACAGTGGCCGTAAAATTGCCCTGCTCATAGTTCAGGTCGCTACCGTAAATCACATACGGGTAACGGCTGCTCATAGTTTCCACCACACTGTTTGGCTGTGTTCTGGTCGTACTGGTCACGCTGGCATCAAATAATAGGTGGTAACTAATGTCTCCGTCCGTCAGCACCGCACCGTCAAAGCTGCTCAAAATCTTGTTCGTGAACATGTCCTGCTCGGCATCGTCAATAATCGGCACAAACGCATACTCATACTCGGTGTTGCGCCCATCTGCGTACCAATCAATGTGTACCCAGTTGTTCAGTTCTTTTTCCCATTCCTTCAGGGTTTCATCATTCACCGGGGTTGGCCGGTGCTTGGTCGCCAGGGTGATCCAGTTATAGGTTCCAACCCGGCGTCGTTTTAACCGCATCTCGCTGATCTGTTCTGCCCGGTAGCGCAGGTTGCCGCCCAGGGTGTCACCGTTAAAGGCCGCATAAATGGCCGTCTGGGCCTGCCATCCATTGTCCAGATTGTACTTGCCGTAATCCTTGTCGGCATCACGGCTTAACAGCAGGTCGTCATAAACACCGTTCTGCAGCTTCAGCACATTCAGCGCCTCATTATAAGGCGGGTATGGCAAAATCGCATTCTGCCCCATTAAAATATCGGCTCCCACAATCATTCCACACCCCTCCTTTACTCCCAGTGCAGCTCAAACAGGCCGCCCTGGTTTTTCAAATACACCTTAAACCATCCAGTCGGCGCACTGGTTTTTATATTGCTCTGCAAACAGTATCCGCCGCAGGTCAGTTCCAGGTAATAACATGTTTTCTTTTCATTCGTCTGGTAGTTGTAAGCATTGCTGCTGTAATCGTCCGCAATATCACGGCGGCACAAAAACAACTTCAAAGCATACGGATCTTCATCCATTGTCGGCATACTGATCCCGTTACTCCGTTTGTTCCACAGCCCAATCAGTAGCTTGTTCCAGCGGTCGCTTCTCATGTTCAGCCCCAAGGCATAGCTGCTGTCCACCACGCTTCCTTCTTCCACATGGCTGCCCTGTACCTTAAATCCGTCTTTGAACGTCATGTCGGCCTTAACCGGGTCGGTGTCGTCCACCGTCAGATCTACTGCCTGGTCCCCGGCCGATCCGCTTACATAGTGGTAATCATCCTTGTTGTCGTTGCGGTCCTTGCCCTCAATCGTCACAACATAAGATTTCACCCAAATGCAGCCCTCTTCATAATGGTTTTCCAGCGCCACAGCCGCATAGCCATCACCGCCCACATAGCCAATCAGCAGCTCACAAAATCCAGTGTCCAGCTTCATGCCGTGCTGGGTAATGCCCTGTGCTCTGGCGTAATAAGTCGTGTCATTGCGTAAGTTGCTGATAATATACGCCTTGTCCGGCACCCGCAGCGTCTCACTGCTCTTCACCAGGCTCTTGCTGGCATCATACAGCTCAATCGTATATTCGTTCAGCTCTTCGCCCTGGGTGCTCTCGTATTGCACTGTAAACTCAAAAGCACTGTATTCAATGTTGGTTTTGTCCTTGGTGCTGATCTCTTTGAACTTAAACACCGGTGTCTCCACACAATAAAACAGCAAGATGTCGCTCCATTCGCTCCACGCACTGTCTTGGCCGCACACCCGTACTTTAATGCCAAACGCCGCACTGCTGTTTGTAATGCTGCTGGCCTTCAAAGTAAACTCGGATCTCTGGGTGCTCACCTCACCACTCTGGTAAGTTGGGCTGCCCAGTTCCTCTGCGCTCATGGCATTGGCCCAAATTTGCGCCTCCACCTTGGTAATCACACCAATGTATCGGAACCGGAATGTATAATCTTTTGTCGCATCAAATGCTGATACGGTATATAATGCTGGTTTGCTCATCCTCCCGCCACTCCCCTCCCTCTCTAAACAACAAAAGCCGCCCAACCAATCAAGGTCAGGCGGTTATTCTTATCTTAATAATGCTATTAGCTTATATTTATTTTACGTTTTCTTCCGGCTTATCCTTTGCTGCATCTACCGGTGTTTCCTCGGCCTTTTCTGCCGCAGCCTTCTTAGCCACTTCCATCTCTTCCTGTATCGCGCTCTTGCGGATATTCTGCACATCACGCAGCAAACTCTCCAAAATCAACTCCACTGCATACGGCGGCAACCCAACCTGGTTCACACCGTCACAAATGTAAGTCTTCAACTGTTCGCATTTCAAATTAAAATTCTCCATCATAAAATCTCCTCGTCAAAATTAAACCAAAATGCCGCCAATAAACCGCAACCCATGCTGTTTCAACTTCACATCTGTCACATAGCCCTGCGCATTTTTTACAAGCTCAATTCCGTATACAAACGGCAATCCCTGTGTCGTGGGGGTAAGCGTTTCTACCTCGTTGTTCCCATCCCAGCCAAGCGTCTGCCCACCCCAGTTGGTTGTGCCGTCATAAACATATATAGATGGAATGTTGCCATCATTTTTCTTATATAGCTGAACATTACCTCTAAGCTGTGTGGTTGAAAAATCAATAACAAATCGTCCAGAAGTATCAGACTCCTTTTGCGCAGTCAAGGTTCCATTAGCATTACCAAAAATAATCCGTTCTGTAACCAATCCAGCCTTAGAAAGCGATGACATGGATGATGAACTGGTAACTTCTCCGGCCCTGAATGTAATAGAAGAACCATCTAATACCATTGTATTTGTGTGAGTAGTGGTTTTTTCTGTATCATCATACTGGTAAGTATCAAGCTTTAACATAGCATCTGCAATCTGCACTACATTTTCTGTACCATATGTTTCATCGTAGCCGTTCAATCTGGCAAGCGTATTATCCCCAGACTTAATAAGGATAGAATTTTTATCAAGCGTTGTAACAAACTGCCCATCAGTCGTATGAACTACTGAATTATCCAGATCAAAATAAACGCTTCCATCCTTGGAGCTAATCTTACCAGTTTTAATCAGGTCAGAGTTAATCTCACCAGACTTAATATAGGTTGCATTAAAATACACATTGCCATCCTCAATAAACATGCCCTGGCTTGCTCCATTATTGGTCAACCGGTTAAAGATGTCCTCCTGTGTCAGCTTCTTATCAACCGCATCAATCACTTCGTCCTTGTTCGTGTAATTGTCTTTTTTGCCCCAGTCTCCGGCATCATATGCCTCGCCTTTCGCCTTGGGTTTTCCACAAACAAGCACTTCTGCCCCCGTGTACCACAAATCACCTTCGTCATACGGTGGCTCCGGGTGTTCGTCCTTGCTGGCATCTGCCGTAAACACACGCCGCTTTCCATCCGCCGTATCCTGTGCCTTGCTGGCCGCTTCAAGTGCATTGGTTACATCTTTGTCCTGTACCAGCTCCCACTTGTAGCTGCCATCGTCACCTTTCATAAATCGGTATGCTTTGCCTGTCTCTGTGTTATAAAACAGGTCATCCACATGTTTTTCTTTTTCCTCATCTGTCGTCCAGCTCTTGGCCGGCTCGTTATCCAGCGTAGGGTCATAGGCGTAAAAGTGCTGCTCGGCCTTGCTGTCAATCTGGTCTTGCATATCTTTCGTTACACCATTCACATAATCTTTCATGTCATTTTTGCTGGCGTAACTATCCTTTTTTACCCAGTCGCTGGCATTATATTTGTCACTGGCCGTGCGTGCTACCGTACAAACCAGAATATCTTCTCCATTAAACCACAAATCGCCCGTGTCATACGGCGGCTCCGGGTGTTCCCCTTTGCTGGCATCAGCCGTAAATACCTGGCGCTTACCATCTCCGGTGTCTTGTGCCTTGCTTGCAGCTTCCAGCGCATCCAGCGTTTCCTTATCTGTCACTTCTACCCAGCTGCCGGTTTTTGTTTCTTCGTTGTATGTCCACTGCCAGCCTTTCTTACTGCTGGTGTTATAAAACAAATCGCCGTTGTGCGCTTTCTTTGTGGTGTCGTCTTTCCAACTCATGGCAGGCCAGTTCTCAAGCGTCGGGTCATAGTTATAAAAATACTGTTCAACCTTGCCGTCCACCTGTGCCTGCAGCTTATCAACCTTATTCACATAATCTTTCAGGTCTTCCTCAACCTTGTCCTGCTTCAACAGGTTCCGGTCAATTTCATACGGCTTAATGTACAGCCGCTTAAAGTCATTCTGCGGGGCAATCACAGCTACAGCATCGTTCACCTGGAACAGCGCATTACTCGCAATGGTGTATTCCTTGCCAAAAGCCGCCACTACATAGCCGCTGTGGTCGTCCAGCACCTTCACAATTGTGCCAACAGCTGTACGGTCAAACTTGGCATTGCTAATTAGTCTCTCACAGTAACGCTTCACCTCTTTTGCCAGGTCTTTCAGCCCCGCAATGGCATCATCCAATGTGTTCTTCGCCATAGCTTTTCCTCCAAAATAAAAAAGCCGGGCAGCCACATAGGCCACCCGGTATATCGTCATCGGTATTATCGCTTAAACCAATATTTCTTTACATCTGATTTTTCATCATAACAAAGCTCAACGTATTTAATTTCTCCTCTGGGAATCATAACAATTCGGTCATCCATTGTTGTAAGGACATTACCCTCTTTATCTAAAACATCATATCCAGATAAAAGTAATACGTTCTTTTTATCATCCATTCCAACATAAGAACCACTAAAATCGTTCTCGCAGTCTGTATAAACTACCATATTGGTTCCACGTTTATAGTCAATAACATCTTCCCACACGCTATCGCTTGGGGACCATTTGAACAGCTTATGCAACACCTGCTTAATTTTCACGTTTCTGCGCAGAACAGAAAGAACGGCACCAAGAACACAGGCCACAATGTACTGTAACTTCTTGGTTGGTACCACCTGCATAAGCAGAAAACTAATTACCACAGAATAAACCAGGTAATGTTGAGGCAACTGTTTGTCAAGCAGCCTGTTATAAATCCATAACATCAATAAACCAGGCACCACATACTGCAAAATAGCAGGAATCATGGCAACTAGCTCGTTTAAGTATTGTGTTATTTCCATCACTTATTTTCCTTTTTGTCCTCTGCTTTTTTCCAAGAGGAGCTATTTTTATTGTTCTTGGCTTCCGGGTTAAACGTAAACTCCGTGTTCGGCTTGTTTTGGCTTTCAGTCTTTGCCATCGGTATAACACTTCCTACTTTATTATAATAGGGTCATTATACCATACAAAAAGCCGGACAACAACAATCTGTCACCCGATGTAAATTGACTTATAAAATTATCGCATTGCTCGTACAAGAGCACTAAATTCTTGTTCTGTTTTGGCAAATCGGTATGGAGCATACTCTCCATATGCTGTTGGTCTGCTAATCGTCACTAATTGTACGCCTTTATCTCCAACCGCAGCATTTAAGGCTCTTTTCATTTCAACAAGATGCTTGCCGTGAGTTGTTTTCAAAGCAATACAACCATAAGCATATCTATCTTTCGCTACTAAATAGCACATGATTCAGAGCCTCCTTAAAAAGCAACAACCATCATCTTACCTTATTATATAAGGGACCTAACCGCTGATCTCTCTCGGTTGGTTTCCCTCTGTCCTGTTTGTAATTACCGCTTGCTGAACTCCTGCGCCATAATGGAGCCAATGTTCTGGTGCAAAATGCGGCCAAAATTCTCAACGTCATTCACACCGTTCATCACAATGTTAATGTCGCCAATGTGTACGCCGCTGCTGCCTGCACTGGCCAACTCAGCGTTCACATTCCCCATCCGCTTCAAAATAGCACTCTCCACAAAAGCTTCTGGGTTAATTGCCGCGCTGAACAGCCGGCGGGTCAGGTTTCCCGGCACAACGCCGTCCCCAACCTCCAGGCTGGTATAGCGTCCGGCTTCCGGCTGCCGCACAACAATCTCAGGCCCCGCCTCATCAACTCGCGCTCGTTCAAAGGCTGCAACGTTCATAATGCCGGTTGCATGGTTGGATGTACTGCTGGATTTTGTCGTTTTCACTTCGGCTTGGGCAACCTTCTTTTCCTTATCCAGCTCATCACTCTTGGTTTGGTACTCTTCCTCAATAACCTCAATCTTCAAACTCAAATCATTGATCTCAGCAGTTTTTTCCTCAATCTGCCGCAAAATATCAATGTAGTGATTCTTAAAGTCATCAAGTACATCCGTCCGCTGTCCCAGGATCTTCTCTTCCCAGTCCGCCCCAAGCCGTGCCACCGTGTTAATCCGGTTCTGCTCCGTCTCGTAAGCGTCCGCAACCTCTTCCCACTTGCTCTTATAATCTTCCAGCTGGTCAATCAGTTTCTGATTTTCCTTAATCTGGTTTTCCACATGGTCAGTGTTGCTCATGTTGTTCATGTAATCAGTTGTGATCTTATCAATCATAGCCTGATCCATGTTCAAGATCATCTGGTCTGCATTAGCGCCGTACAGCTGCCGCAAAATCGCAACGTTCTTACTGTTGGTGTATTCGTTCTGGCCTTCACTCAGCTTATCTTTGTATTCATCATAAGCGTCAATCTTGTCTTGCAGTTCCTGCTTCTTGTCTTCCAGCTCTTTTTCAAGCGCGGCCTTCTGGTCCTCCAGGGCTTTCTGGGCATCCTCATGCTCTTTCTGGCGCAAAGCATCGTTGTAATCTTCTTCGGTGCTCTTGACCTCACTCTCGTCAGCCTCCCAAACAAAGCCTTTGCCTTCACGATATACACGCACGCTGCGGTTCGCTTTGGCTGCATCCATGGCCGCCTTTTTGCGGGCAAGCTCAATCGCCTTTTCCTGGGCATCGTTGGTTTCGTTCAGCTTATCCAGCTCATCCTGCAAGGCGTCAATCCGCGGCTGGTAGCTGTCGTCCAGCGCCTCCTGCTCCTTCTGCAAAGCTTTCGTCCGCTTTTCAATCAGGTAGGTAGCGCCGTTCATAGCGGCATCAAGGTTGTTTTTCTCGTCTTCCAGCTGTTCTTTCAGGTCGTCCCACTGGTGTTCCAGTCGGTCAATCTCTTTGTCAATTCTAGCTGTTATGGTTTTAACAATCCCGTCAAGTGTCTTTTGCTCGCTTTCCAGGCTGTCCTTAATGCTCTCCAGCTCTTTCTTCTGCTTTTCCAGTGCTTTTTTCTGGGCCTCATAGGCTTCCTTTACAGCATCTGCTTCCGCTTCAATCCGTTCAAGATTTTTCTGTGCTGCCTCAGTCGCCGTTGCAGTAGCAGCAGCCGCTTTTGCATTTTTCTGGAACGTTGTACTTGTGGCCGGATTGTTTTTTGGAATGTAACCACCGCCGGTAATCGTTCCAACGCCTTGATTGTAAGCATTACCCTCCGCCATGGCCATTCCGCGTGCGCCCACAAAGCCATTTTTCAGCAGTTCTTCGCTCTTTTGGTGGTCAAACACAATCGCGTCTTTGGGTAGGTTCACAAACTCAGCACCATGCTCGCCAACCGTATACCACTTGCCGCTGTGCGGGTTTACCACCACTTCATAGCCAAGCTCACCAACCAACGCACGTTCAGCTCTGGTTAGTCCGCCATTAGTGCCAGCCGCATGGGCAACACTAAGACCTGTAAATCCTGTCCCGTTTCTCTCGGCGTAGGATTTGCCTGGTTTATACGGCTGCGAACTGCTGGAAGTTGATATGTTGGGTGTCGGTACGGTAATGGTTGTATCGCTTATCTGATTCATCAGCTCCGCAACGGTGCCAAGTTTTGTCAATGCTTCGGTGGTATTTAGATCCAAAGTGTACGGGGTTAAGAGTATATTAGCGATATCGGTAACGGTATCCTTCGTTTGACTCAGCTTATCTTCGCTGTCATCCGTTTCAACGTTCAAGATCTTGGCATCTTTCAGCGTCTGGGTAATCTCTTCTGTGCTCTTACCGGCATCTTCCAAACCCTGGGCATACACCTGGATCTCAACCTCAGTCGGTGCGCCCAGTTTTTCTTTCTGGGTATTCAAGTCGGCCAGCTTATCCTGGGCAGCTTCCAGCTCTGTCGCAACGCTAAAATCACCGCTGTTAAATCTTTGGGTCAGATCATCAACAGTCTTTTCAGCTTCCGAAGCGTCAATCCAAAGCTGTACTCGGCCATTCTTGTTCAGGTTGTCTGCGGCTTTATCAAGCGCACTCTGTAGCTCCTCGGCTTGTCCGTCAAATGTGTCCCCCTGACTGTTCATCTGATCAACAGCATCTTTGGCTTTCTCATAAGCGTCAACCAGTGCGTCTACATCAGTGCTATCAATATTCCCCTTGATGTTTTCGATTTTCTCATTAACTTCTTTGAGCTGGTTATTCCATTCGTCGTAACTGTCAGAGTCAGGTTTAACGCTGTCCATTTTTTCCTGCAGCTCGTCAGCCTGCATTTCAAGGCTTGTCAGTGTCTCACCAAAGAACGCATCATCCCAGTTAAAGTCAAATCCGTATTCCTGTAGCTCGCCAAAAATAGCCCGCACCATATCCGGTGTCAGCTTCATGGCGTCACAAAAATCATCAATGGTCTTTTTGCCCGCAATGGCCACATAACCGCTGCTGTCCTCTTCCATTAAGCCGGCCTTAACAGCATCATTCAAAAAGTTGGTAATGCCCTTACTGTCATCAGTCAGGTACTTTTTCAGTGTATCAACATATTGCTGTACGGCATTTTCGTCAACACTTTTCGGCACCAAAAACTCAACAGCAGCCTTATATTTCTGCGTGCCGATCTTACCGCTCTCCAGCGCGTCCTTAATCGCATCGTAAGCCTGGATCGCATCGTTATACATGGTGCCGGCTTCCGTAGCGTTCTGGGCATTCAGCCAATCCTGATAAGCCCCACTCACCTGCACCAGCTGACTGTATAGCAGCTCATAGTTCTGGCACTGTTCCCGCAGTTTCTTGTTTTCCTGCTCGCGGTTGCTAATGGCTTCTTTCAGTGTGCTCTGCTGCTCTTCACTCAGGTCGTTGTTCTTTTTCAACACGTCATTCAAGCGGCTCAATTCCTGCTTGTTCTCGGCATATTTTAGTTGTGCCTGGCTTCTTGCAACTCGAACTGTGGCTTTTGCTTCCTCAATTTTCTTGTCGGTTAGTTTCTTAGCCTTTTCCGTGTTGATCTGCATCGTGCCGTTTACATATTCCAGGCAGTCTGCGTAATCCTTGTCCGCATCTGTCAGTGCCTTAAAATTTTCGGCCGTCACGCCAACGCCGGTGGTCTGCGCCTGCAAGGCGGCTGTCACAGCGGAAATTGTCGTGGTAACTTTCTCCGCTGCACTGCTGGCATCAATAGTCACGCTATTAGCTTCAGTCCCAGTCTTGTTAAATGTTTTAAGCTCAGTAATAACATCATCAACGGCAAACCCAGCGTCCTGCATATACTTGATAAATTCTGCCAACAGGTCAAGATCAATACCACTAGAAAAAAGATTCCTGAAAGATTCATTATCAGCTATGTTAAAAAGCGCCCCCAGTGAGACACCAGCTGCATCTGCTTTGTCTTTAGCATCTTTCAACGCCTGACTATAATCGTCAAATTCGCTTGTAACACCAAAAAACTTTTTCGCTATATCCAGCATCTCACCCAAGGATTTACCGGAATTTTCAGCCTGTGTATTTAGGGCAATCAGCGCTTTGCTAGCACCTTCAGGGTCTTCTTTCAGCTTACTTACAACATCCGCATACTTGCTGTCATTAAAGTTCTGCTCAAACCAACTGGCAGGGTCAGTTTTCATATAATTATACTTCAGCGCATCCTCAATCTGGTTATAGATTTTCTTCTGCGTCGAAGTTAAGTTATCAAAACCAACAAGGTCTAAGGTTTCCTTATAGGTTTCAAGGTCATCAGCTTGGTCAAGGATTCCCTGATTGATTTTTTCAAGCTGGGTCTGGTACTGGTTAGCTTTATCGAGCCAGTTCTGCGCTTCATACGCTGTTTCAGCTTCTTTAGCTCTTTTATTAAATGTATCAATATTTTCGTTCAGGTAATCAATGGCGGCGGAATACTCACGGATATCATTGGAGCGTCCAAGAACCTTTTCTGCAAACTCATCCGGTTTAATCTTATCAAAAACCTCTTTGTAGTTTGCAAACACATTAGGCCCTTTTTTGTCAAAATCAAAATCTTCCCCAAAGTAGTCAAGGCCGTAATTTTCTTTGAAAGATTCAACCGTCTTATTAGCGGCGTCTCTGGCTTCTATCTCGGCCAAATGTTCCTTCAGCTCAATCTGCCGCTCAAGCCTAGTGTTCGCCGTTTCCAGCTTGTTAAGCTCTTGCTGGTCAGTATAGGTAATAACATCCTGGCTATTGATCGCAGCCATCCGTTCCTTGTTCTGCTCCAGCTCATCGTTCAAAGACTTGATCTCATCAGTCGTGTCCTGGTACGCCTTTTTGCTATTCTCCATTTTTTCTTTGGCGATCTCAGCACGGTTGATATAATCCTTAATGGCATTTACGGCTAATCTAAATCCTTCAGTAATAGCCCAAATGGCCGCGGCCTGAGCAGCAGTTGTCAACATCTGCAGGCCAATACCCTTGATGGCGTTTGTCAGCTTGCTTGCGCCAGTTACAGAACTAAAGAAGTTCTGCACGGAGATATTAGCCTTGTCTGTGTGGTTTACAAAATCCTGAAGAATGACAGAAGAGTCTTTAAGGGTGGCGTTAAATGATTCTTCCTTTTTATTAAAAGTTTCACTTGATTTATTTGTGTACGCATCCATAAACTTCTGTAAAGCTTTAGTGTCTGCGTCTAAATCTTTGACAAAATCATAATCTTTGTTAAAATTACCGGTTAGCCAAGAAAGTAGTGTTCCTTTTTTGGTGCCTCCCATATTATTAGCTTCGGTAAATGCTTTTCTAAAATCCGCAATAGATTCTCGCCATGCTTTACCATTAAGTGTTACAAAAGATCCAGAGGTAAGATCATTTCCTGTTCCCCACATGTTAAATAGATTCAAAATCTAGTTGTTCCGTTAATTACTGTGTGATATAATTAACGTAAGGTTATAAAAAGGAGGAACCGAAATGAGTAGAATGTTTGTTTGTCCTGTATGTGGACAGGTTCGAGGAACTGATGACCGTTTTGTTTTATGTGATTTTTGCAAAAATAAAGACGTCATTGTCTTAAATGACGAAGAAGTTAAAAACGTAAAAGATTACTTAGCATCTTTATCACGGGAAGAGTTTGAAAAATATATTTACTTTGAAAAAGAAGATAAATACCTTTATGACAACGGCTGGAAAAAAGACAAATATAGCAAGAAGATTCTTGAAGATAGTGCTGCTATAAGTGAATATCTTCGCTTAAAATATGTATTCAGTAATTCTTTGTTTGATAGCGAAAAATATAATCAACGGATAGAGTGGGATTACAAATGTATGGAGGATCAAGATAAACAAGCCCGCGAAAACGCCCGTCGCGCAGCGGAAGAAGCTTCTCGCCCTCGTTGCCCTAAGTGTGGCTGTACCGAGTTCCAGATGGTTCCCCGCAAGTGGTCTCCCCTTACTGGGTTCTTGACGAACAAGGTGGATAGAGTGTGCGTGAAGTGTAAGACAAGATTCTGATGCTGCACAGACTGTATTAAACAGTAAAGGATTGATATTATGTCTTTGGCAATGGTTTTAGCCAACCAGTATGGTATCGTTATGTCCGCAGATAAAAGAATGACATTAGCTCCAAAAACCTCTGATGGCCAAACATTTCTTTATCCGTCCTTAAATCATCAACAAAAATTATTCATGACAAAAAGTGGACACGGTATAGCTTTTACCGGAACGTTGACCTTAGATGACGGTACCGCTACAGCTGTCGTAATAAAAAATGCTATCGCTAAATACAACAGCCCACGAACATCTGTTTTAGACGAACTTAAAGGTTTGAAAAACGCGCTTAAGCAATACACCAAAGAAAAACAAATTACGCTAGTCGGGGCAGAAATCAACAATGGCAAACGACAAGTATTCACTCTTACACTAACAGACAAGAATATAGAAAAGAACACAAACGAAGAAGGACTTTGCCTGTTATCACGAGGAGATTGTTCCTTTGCTGAAATGCTCATGTCTTTTCAAAGCCGCAATTCTAATTGCGTTCATTTTTCTCTTCAAGAAAGTATAAATTACTTACGTTTTGTAAACAGCACTGTAGCAAAATTGCAATATTATAATGGAAACCTTCAATCTGTTAGTGAAGAATGCGATGTACTTGTGCTTACCCCCAAAGAAGCCAAATGGGTAATATCACCAGAAACTCTATTTTAACGGAATATTAACGGAACCATATCCACTTCCGTCATAAGTGGGAATAGGGCTTGCGGTTACTTTTTCTTTTGGCTTCTGCAACTCTTTAATTAGCGCCGCAATCTCTTTGGCGTTGCCCGTAATCTGAATTGTCATAAAACCCTCTTCCTTATATGTAGATTGGCTACTTGGCATAAACATCTCTCTGGTACTTTTGCGATTGTTTAGATTAACGTTCGGTTTATATGTAGCACCCATAATCATCCCTCCGTTCCTTGATTTTTGGGGCAATTAAAACAGCCGCCGTTATAAATTCCCATCATCGCAAACTTGTCCATCTGCTCCGCTTGGTTTGCCGTCAAGCTTTTGCAGTTGATTGCTACTGCCCGCATAACATATTCGCACTTATAAATCATTGCGTCTTGCTCAGAACTGTACTCTCGTTCAAACAAAACTTTGCGCTGGCAAGGCTTCAAAATACCTTCCATAAATGCCATAAAAATTTCCTCAATTTCCTATTATCTCCATTAGGAGGTGTTTTATAATGTCAAACATACAAGGAACACATATTTGCACTTATTGCGGGCAGACGATTCATTGGTATCTTCCACCAAGAAATCGCTATGCGTCAACAGGGACTTATCAATTGTTTACGATGCCAAGCGTCGATAAAGATAGTGTTCCTGTAAAAGAGGACATAGACCCAGACGCCTGTGAGCTTATTTACTCATATGATTGTCCTCTTTGTGGTCAGTACAATTCTTTCCCTCGCACTTGCAACAACAGCTCTGAATAAACGCATCTAAAACTTTCTTTTCAGAATTGTAATCCATGTCCTTATAAGCTATGTCGCTACAATCAATTAAAATTATGTGTTTTTCTTTCCCGTCATCACAGCAATAGCACAACTCGTCTTGTTTTACGTCATATGTACGGTTAAACAACAACTCTTTTTGGCACTGTCTCAATAAATCATTTGGTTTCATAAAAAATTACCTCTCAAAAATACCAAAAGCCCCGGCCATTAAAGGTCAGGGCTTATCTTTATTTATAACCTTCTTACGGCTTTCCCGTAATGTTCTGACTGTCTTTCTTCCCGTCTGGTTTTCACCATGGAATAGGGCTACCCATACAGTCGATGAACCAAAACACCAAAGTTCACACATCTTCTTCTGCGCACATTTCTGTACTCGGTGTCTCGGCTGCTGATTAAGCATTGTTTGCGCGGGTTAGCACCACCCCGTAGGGGCGGCTTTTCTCTCAGCATACCGCATCCGCATACTTGTTTCTGCCTTTCGGCTCCATAGTGTCCCATTACCGGCTCACTATGGCTATGCGGCTCTTAGCCTTTCCCAGCAATTTGGGTATTTAATTACCAACCAAGGCGCGTCCTATGCAGCTATCCCTCCTGCATAAGCGAGCATTTGAATACTGCCCTTGGTCTTCGCATTTGAAAGCGACAAAAACGCACTCAACGCTGCTGTCGCTGTAGGTATAACACCAGAAAATTTAATGAATCCATCTGAAGCATCCAGTAAGGCCGTTCCAAGACTGATAACGCCTTTAACCAGCCCGCTGTTCAGCAGATCAGTAGAGATCTCCTGGAACGTAGCTTCGAAAATCTTCAGTCGTCCTTCAACAGAATCCAGCACCCGCTCATTCTCAGCCATAGCGCTACCACTACTATTCAAGGATGTCTGTAGCACATCTGCGGCCTGGCTTGCCTGGCTCAACAATGCAGCCACACCATTTGCGCGGTTCTTACCGGCCAACAGCTCAAGCAGGGCAGCCTGGTCAACATCGCTCATCTTGCTATATACTTTAGCAATGCCCTGAATAATATCATAGGTACTCTTAAAGTCTCCGCTCTTGGTTAGGATGTCAAATCCACCCTTGCCGTCTACATTGGTCAGACCCATAATATCGGCACGCAGTTTGGACGTACTGGTTGCAACAGTGTCGGTTTCCTCGCCCATCTGTTCCAGTTCGGTCGTTGCGCCACGGATTCTCAAAGCCAGCACTTTCAGCGTACTGCCGGTCGTTTCAGCGTTTTGGACAACACTGTTCATGGCCGTGCCAAGTGCAATCGTCTGGTCAAGGGTGTTTCCTGCGGCTTCCATGGCCGATGCAGAGCGCTGCAAGATATCGCCCAAATCGCCAGAAGAAACAGCATAGTTGTTGGATACGTTATTCAGCTTGTCCACCAGGCTGATTGCATCGTTCGCCTGGATATTGAATGCCTTCATCGTGCCAACAATGTTTTCAGTGGCCTTATCAAAGCTATCAAGGTCATCGCCAACATTGTAATAGATGGCGCTTACATCAGCCAGCTTTGTCGCATCGCTCAGGCTGTAGCCCAGTCGTGCATAATCCGCCGTTGCATTCACAACGCTGCTAACATCCGTACCAATGTTCTTTGCGCGGGCACCAGCCTCAGTCAAAAAGCTCTGATATGTACTGTCTGTCTCGTTCGTAACCTTTTTCAGCTCCGTCATGGCAGTATCAATGTCCACAACATTCTGGTAGATTTGCTGCAAACTTCCCTGCAATAAGTGCAGTGCGCCCATAGCAATGGCCGTGCTGAAATGCTGGCCAAACAAGTCGCTGAATACTTGCCCAACCGTCTTACCCTCAAGCCCAAGTTCCTGTACTTTTGCTTTCAACCCGGCAACTTTTTGAGCAGTGCTATCCAGTGTTGTTTCCATCAAGTCCCGATTACCGGAACGCGCCGCAGTTTTAAGCTCATCAACAATGCTGTTGTAAGTGGCCATTAACTCAGGGTTTTTCTGGATCTGTTTATTGATCTCAACGTAACGTCTCAAAGTGTACAGCAAGTTGTTCAGGCGCTTCTGCAAACTCTCTAAGCTTTGGTTGTTTTTGGCAGTTAGGTTACTGCTGCGCATCGCGTTTGTGGTATTGCGGATTTGGATGCCAAGTGCAGCGAACAACTCATTAAGTGTGCTTATATTGCCTTTTCTTTTTCCGAGTTGATCAACGTAAGTATTAAAAACATTTAACAAGTCCTTGTATTCTGCCGTACCATTTTTGAACTTGTCATATACACCTTGAAGGGCTTCACTAAGGCCAGTAAATGTCTTGTACAAACCATTGTTCTCAGGTACTTCTCCGGCTTTTTTCAGGTTCTCACTGAGTGTTTTTGCATAATTGTTGATTTGTGTTATTTTTTGAGGCAACGCCTTAAACGCCTGCGTGGATTCTTGATCGGCCGAATTAAGAGCAAATTTGAATTGAGATAACACCTCAGAAGCAGCTTTTAGAGCCGCTTCATACTTTTTTAAGTTATAGTCACTAAAATTGTCTTTTAGATCAATTCTCGCGCTATCAAGAGAAATAAGTGCTTTTTGTACAGAACTAAATTTTTCATTATTCAGTAAAGATATTTTCCCATTCCCGAAATCTTGATAATACTTGTCCTGTAGATCTCTAAATTTTGCGTAAATACCGGAATAACTTTCGCTAACTTTATCTATAGATGATGCCGTTTTCGTAAAATCAGCAATTTCTTCTTTTAGTTTACGCATTGCTTTTTCTGCTATCTGCAAACTGGAATCGTCTAATTTTTGGACGAATATTGTCTGAGCAGCTGTTGCGGCATTCAAAGCTGTTCTCAAAGTAATAACATTTTTTTCAATCCCGTTATATACGTCAGATACTTTTAATAATCGCTCAAAATCTTTGTCAGTTATATTTGCTATATCTCCGAAATTATATCCGTTTTTTTTTGTTAAATCATTAGCATCATATTTGGCTTTTCGTAGCTGAGAATCCAGAGTTTTTGCAATCCCCGCATACGGATTTTTTGTGCTCCCCTTAACACCTGCGGTACTCGCGGTGCTGATCGTTGCCCGAACATTTGATAATTTGCTAACAATCGAGGTTACTTTCGTTTCAACTGCATCCAGCTGCTTTAGCGCCCCGCTCATATCAAACAGCTGTACATTTCCTCCCACACTGCTCTGGATATTTTTCAGCTGGTTGGTAATTTTTGTAATATCAGCCGGGTCAATCTCAAGGTGTGCGGTAATATTACTTGTAAGGTTTTTAATCTTATCCGCCAGTTCACTCTCATTGGCCAGTTCCGCTTTAACCTTCAGTTTATTCTTTTTTGCAATCTCATTCAGCTTCCCCTGCACACCACCGCCGTCAGGTTCCACCTTTACCTTAATACTTAAATCTTCCGCCATATACTTTCCCCCTTACGGTTCGGCTCAAGCCTTCAAAGGCCGATTCTTTTCAAATCAGCCGCTCAAGACAAGAGCCGAAGCTCTCGTCGCGTTAGTTATCAGGGAACTGCTCTTTTATGGCTTTCACAATCTCTCCATGTACGGCGCTGTTCCCATCTGCGATTTCTTTTGCCGTGTTTGCCACAAACGGGCGCGGGTGCAAATAGGCCGCATCAGGTGGCGAACCCCAAATGTTTTTCACATCGCCCTTCTCCACCATCTCAGCAAGCGGTGTATTGGTGCCGGTTTTGTATTGCCCACCAACGACTGATTCATTCGGCACACCAATATCCTTTACCGTAAGCACATGTTCTCTCACGCTGCTCACCACGCTGCTGTCGGCTTCCAATGCTCCTTCGCCCTGGCCGCGGCGCTCATATACTTTTGGCTGGTATACATCCAGTACATCTTCCTGGATATGCTTCTTCAAACAATTCTCCACAGCCGTTTTCGTCCCGCCATTTAGTGCCAGGTTAATTCGCCGCTGCAGTTCCAGTTCCAGCCCTTTCTGTGTGCTTACCGTCTTGGCCATTTAATTCTCCTTGCCGTTCACAACCTCAATCTTCACGGGCGGCTTCTTTGCGGGCTGCTCTTCGCTGCGCACTTTCTTTACCAGATCAGCCAAAAATTCCTGGTCTCCCAGCTGGCTCAAATTCCCTGCAATTTCTGCAAAGGCGTCTGCAATCCGGTCAAGCGGGTCCGGGTGGTTGATCGCATCAAATACTTTCATGTATTTTTCTTTCCGGTCTTTCATCTCGGCTTCACATGCCTCATAAAGTCCCGCTGTAATCACCGCAATATCCGGGTCTTCCACAATCTCAATGCCCTGTCGGCTGTAAACAAAGTCGCACATCTCATCTGTGTCCATCTTGTCCAGCTCCGCTTCCGGGGCAAAAAAGGTAATCACCGCAATGCGCCAAGCATAATCAAACAGCGCGTAATACTGCTTGCCGTCCTTCTCGCACATGTCGCAAACAAAATCCACGAATCGGATTCTGTCGCCCACACGGATGTTCTTCTTAATTTCCATAAAAAAATACCTCACAAAATAAAAAGCCCCGCCCTTTTCAGGCGGAGCCGTGTTCATGTTCTATTCGGGTACCATGCCCTAATTTTGTCATGCTCAACAAACTTTTCTGTCGTTTCCTGGCATAATCACAGTTTTACAGCGTGTCGTAGTGAACCTCCCCACCTAAGCCTTGCGGTTATAGATGAGGCTTCTCCGTGGATTGTAACCCCACGGTAAGTCTCTGCGTTACCCGAAGGTAGAGATACGGCCCAAACTTAGCTCACAACGCCTGACGGCATTGGCCACCACATAAGGGTTAGTCTCCCGCAAAGTTGTCACAACACAGTACATCTACATCAGGCAGTTACTTCGGGTTGAATCTCTTTTGGAGTGTTCAAAAAGTCATGCAGCTGTCTGAGAGAATGTAAAGTGCATTGGGTTCTGCGCTCAATGTCAGGAACTTTGGCCTTACATTGAGACCATGCCTTTTTTGACATGGGTTTTGTTACCTCGCGGATAAAATAGCGTGCGCCGATATTGTAGCACGCATTCAAATCCGCATTGTATTGTTTGCTGCTTGCAAAAGTAGCAAGGGAATGGTTACCTGGTGCGCGTTTTACTTTGCCGCTGCCGTCATACGCAAGTTTGCTGGTTCCCCAAGCGCAGATGTGCGAAATGCGGATACCACAGCGGTGAGCTTTATGCTCTGCAATGTGCTGGATACCATTTTTACGCCACATCTGGATTTTCTGCTTCTTGGACGATGCTTTCTTGCCTTTGAAGTCTAAATGTTCAAAGACAATTACATCGGCAGAATAGAGGACCGCGAATTCTACAACCGCGGCAGCAATCTTTTTGGATAATTCATCATTAACGCGCTTTGCATAGGCCCAAAAGTTATGTGCTTCACGGGACCCATGTAGTCTTTGGAACTTCTTGATGCGGTTAAGCACATGATACAGATGGTCTTTGTCACTTGGGAAGTTGATAAAACTCCTGGCAAGGATAGTTCCATCAGCAGTCATGATGCTGCATACCGCATCGGTATTGAGACCTAAATCGACGGCACAGACGCGCTGCTTATCGATAGGGGTATCACTCAGTTTAACGTTTTCATCGAACGCAAAACGAAGGCTGTATTTGCCAAAATGCTTTTCGAGTATAGGGGCTGACGCACAAGCGTGCATCCAGTATTTGCGCAAGTAAGCAATATCTGTCTTACGCAGCGTGACGGTTGCCCATACCCAGTCGTTTTTATAGAAAACCTTCAAGCGGACAGTATAGTGATTGCTCAAAGCAGTCAGCTCATTTTGGGAGTTCTGCAGTTCAACAGCTTTGCGCTTTGCTTTCTCGATTTTCTTTTCTTCCGCCGTGAGTTCGTCCTTAGGTTTAGGATTTTTTATGACTTTCACTTTTTCGGGTGCGCCGTCCACGAGGAACATATCATCGCGGAAGAATATAGGGAGAGCCTTTCTGTCCACTTGAAGGGTAGGCTGTTTATCCTTTTTGTCGGACACTTCCCAATTTGCCAAGTTGCTGCGATAACTGCTCACCGCACCAATAGCGACCGTAATGGTTGCACGACGCAGATACGACGGATACTTATAGAACAACTTGTCGAAATCAGGATACTTGGCTTCATGGTTTTTGGTGCTATGAACCAGTTTATCAATATAGCGCTGTTGCTCAAGATTACCGGTATCGATGCGTTTAACAGCATTCCAGTTTTCATTGACAACGCCAATCAGATAGGCGAGCGCCTTGCGATAAATACAAACAGTTTCATTGAGATTTACACTACAATTAACGATTCTTACCTGATAGCTAGATGTAATATTCAAAGCACTCACCTCCCTTACGGTTCACTATAATTCTATAATATCCAGTTCGCACAACCTGGCGACACCGTTATCAGAACGGAAAACAATAATTTCTGATTTCTACCCTTAAACACGAGCTAACCCCGCCTAAATTTTACAGCTATAGACGTGGCGTGCGCTCTCCATTATTCGTAATCAATCCACCCGCCACGCCGTTTACGGTATACAATCCAGCGCAAATGCTCGTCCGGGTACAGGTAATCAAACATCTTCCGCTTCATCAGTGCCACAGTGTCCGGGCATCCTTTAGTATCAATTACCTCTGTCGTGCCGTCTTTATACTTCAACCAAAAATCAGCCACATAGTTAATGGCTCGCACCGTCTCCATTCTTCCCCCACGTTCCTTGCGGTACTTTGGCTGTAGCTCATAGGGTTTCTGCAGCTGATAATCCACAATCTCTCCGCTGGCAACTCCCGGCAGCACAACATCCTTGTAATATTTCATCTCAAGTTCAGAGTCAAACACAATCCCGTCATAGGTGCGTTTGCTCTTGTCACGGCTCACATTATACTTACTTCGTCCGCTTACTTGCACAGCTCAATCTTCCCGTCTGTAATCTTGAACTTAACCACATCGCCAACGGCATAGCCATCTTTCACCGGCATCTGGTAGCCGTGCCCGTCACATTCAAAACCCATGTACCCGCGTTCCTTGTTGCAGTATACAACCACGCCCTTCAGCGGGCGCACCTGGCGCTTCAGGGGCACTTTGGGCAGGGCAGCAGTTTCAACAGGTTCAATCTTCACATCGGCAAAACCGCCGGTATTCTTGTCTTCCATGCACGCCACTCCTTTCGCGTTCTAAAAATGGAGGAGCTTTTCGCTCCCCCACGGATCAAACATCACAATTCAAACCTATATATAATAAGGTAGGGATTTGCGTTGATCACTCCATAAAGTTCATGGCGTAAACGTCGCCATCCTGGTTGGCCATGCAGTCAAAGGTGATAGAAACAGTGGTCGGATCACCAGTGTTCTGGAAAGCCAGGCTGAAACTTGCCTGCGGCTGAGCCTTGTAGTAAACCAGCTCACACTGCACCATCTCGTCGTCCTCGGTCTTGAACGGCATCATACCGTGGATCTCAAAGGCACGCGGGAATGTGTCAGAATCAAACTTGACAGTCTGAACACCATCGTTCTTGTCGTAGAAGTAGTAGGCAATATAGTTCTTGCCGTCCTGCAGGCCAGCGCCAGTAACCTTCTTGTCAGTGGTGGTAAGATCACTGATCTCAGTGCCAGCGTCGTCAGAAACAGCAAAAACCTGCACAGTGCCGGCCTTCGGGGTCTCACTCAGCTCAATACCGTCAGTGGTGGCGGTCAGCACCTCGCGCTTCATAATCTTTGCAATCTTGCCAATGTCCTGGCCGCTCAGCAGGGCAAACAGCTTAACAGGCATGATCTGGGTATCAACTTTCAGGGTGCCCGCACGCTCGCCATCAAAGCCAACACGGTTCGGTGCGCCCTGGCCGCCCTTTGCAAACACGCGGTTTGCGGTAAAGTCAGTGGTGGTCACGTTAGCAAAATCAATGGGCAGAAAAACTTTCTTGGTCTTGTAATCAAGCAGAACCAGATCAGCAACTTCACGGTTCGCCATATTCGGATTTACAGCCATATCTTAATCCTCCGTTACTATTTATCAGTTTCCATGCGTTTGTACCATCCGCCAAGGTCGTTTTCGCCACCCCATACGGCATAGTTCATGTCATGGATCTCATTTTGTTTTTTTATGTTCTGACGGTTAAAAGTGTCATGCACCTGGTACACCGTCAAATCATAAATATTCGTATAATTCAGGCTGTTATGGTTTGTCGCCAGCGCAGAGATGATGTTCCCCAACTCCAAATCAGGGTTACTCTTATACCCTTTTCGTTTCGATTTTTCATATTCAGCCTTTTTCTTTTGGAATCGTTCATAAAACTTGCGGGCAGCCTCATTTTTGAACTTCAAGTTTTCCTCCCGCTTCTGGTCTATGTACGCGGTTTGCAGGCAAATGTCGCAAATCTCTGCCCAGTTATCTCGCGTTATGGAACCATCAATCAGGATCTTATCGTCCACCTCGGTTTTATTCACCAGTACAGCATGGTGCGCTTCATCATATTCAAGCGGCGCATCAATAAAAAAGGCCAGTGCGGCAATCATCTCCGCCTGGCTTTCTTTGCTCATACTTAATAAATCAAAGGTGTTAATGGTGGCTTTTTCCTCCTCGCTCAAAGCTTCATACGGGTTCTCCTGCCCTGTTACTTTGGCAATGTCTTCAAACATCGCCTGTGGTGTCAGCAGCAAGGTACTTAGCGCAAACTGATAGCTCATATAGCCGCGCTTGTTAATGTCGCTCAGTCGTGGCGAGTGTACTCTGCCCACGTTTTTCACCATAAAACCTTCGGGATTCAGCAGTTCATAGTACGGTACTTTCACTTTGCGCCACCCATCTTGCGGTTGAACGCCATTACTTCGTATGTAATGCAGCGGCCGTAATAATTATTATTCGGCTTGTATACATCGTTGTTCAGCAACCGTACCTTCCCAATTCCAAAATCTTCGCTGCCGTTCAGCAAACGGTCAACGTTCATGGCCAACACATCGGCCTTCGTCCCCAGCACGCCGGGGTGTCGGTAACTCTTCATTACCTTCTTATTGCAATAGGCAAAAATGTACAGGTACACTCTGTATGCCGTATCGCTCGGTGCCTTAGCCACTACAGTCTCCATGCACAGGTAGGTATCCGCCGTTTCATTGATCTCCGGCACATACTCAAACTCGTAAATATGTCCGGTACTAATGCTCTTATCGCCCAGTAGCATCTCGTCCGTGTCAGTATCATCGTCCACGGGGCCAAGCAGCAGGTTAATAATGGTGTCGTCCTGTGCCAGCAGGGCGGCTACTTTGTGTTTGTATTCTCCCAGCTCACTCAGGTTCATACGTCCACCACCTTCACTGCAATGCTGTCTGTGCTCTTGCCGTCCGGTGCCACAACCGTCAATTTCACGGTGGCTCCATTCAGCACGGCATTATCCTCTGCGCATACCCGGCAGCTGTCCCCAGTTACCCGGTTCCACTGCACACTGTTGGCAAGGTATACCTTTGTTTCAAGTGCTTTATCATCAACGCTCAGGCTCCAGGTGCATCCCGGCAGCGGCTTGCCATCAATCGTGGCCTTAAAAATCTTGCCACGCCCGCAAATGCGCACTTTAGGTTCGCCCGCGTATTTAATAACCACTTCGCCGTCCTCCGGTGCTTGCTTTACCTCCTGGTAATCGCATAACATCTTTTCGGCGTTATCCTGTTCTTCCACATGCTGGTCCTGTTCAAGGTTCAAAACCAAAAATCCCGTCTGGGCGTCATTCCAGTCATAGCGTTCTGTCATAGCGTCCACACAGGTCACACGGTAAGTTTTAGGCTTGCCATTGATCTGCTCCATCATCAGGCGTTTCCCCACATCCAGCAAAGCCGATTCCTCATCATACGGTATTTTCACCTGGAATTCGCGGCTGGAAATGGTCATGTATACATCTTCGTTCAGGTTGGAAAAATACGGCTTGTCCACAACCGCCCACCGGGTAATAATTTCCCCGGTCTCATGGTTCTGCCACTGGATGCTCCGGTTACACAGCTCAATTTTGCCGCGCACGGTTATTTCATCGTCCGCATCGCGCTCTGTAATCAGCCAATGGCTTTTACTAAACAGCATAATTTTTCCAATCTCAAAGTTGTCGCCCGGCATGGTGCGTATAATCTTCTGGTTTGTCACCGTGCTGCTAATAATCATCATGTGGTGGGGTACCCCCTCAATCTCTACCTCTTTATAGGCAGGGGAGTCAGGCCCCATTCTCAGCGTTTCCCGTTTGCTCTTTTCAACCATCCGGTCACGCCGCGTATTTCCGTGCCTGCCAAGCATAGCAGCATATGTCTCATAGTTCATACGCTACCACCTCACTCAGTCAAACTCGAAATTTCCCCATTGCGGAAAGAGTACAGGTTGATCTCCTTCATCTGCTGCCGCTCTGTCGTGGTCAGCAGGGTCGTCATCTTCTCCAGCAGGTTGGCTGGCGAAAACAACGTAAAATCCTTTGTGCTCAATCCGTTCTGCAATGCGTCTGTGTTATAAACATACTGGCGCACAAAATGCACAATCATGCCCAGTGCCAAAATATCCTTCTCGCGGTTCGTCAGCGTAATGTTGAACTCCAGCAGGTCATCTTCCCTATCATTCAGGTCCTGTTTGCACACATCCTCAAAATCGCTGATTGCCATCTTCAAAAGATCCAGCTGCATTGCTTCTCTTGTCACCGCATTGTAGTCCAGGAACTCATAGTTGCGGACTTGGCCACGGTAACGCTCATAAACTTCCTCGTATCTTGTGCCCATTGGCCCGCACCATTCCTCTCATTATTCTTCGGTTCCACCGATCGTCACAATCTCAACGCCGCTCTTGCGGGTTCTGGGTTTCTTGGGTGCCTCCAACGCAACGGATTCTTCTAAGTCACAATCCAGCACATCGTTCAATGCTTTAATCATGGCACGGCTGTCCAGCTGGTCTGCCTTCAGCATCTCCTTTGCGCGGATACGGATGCTGTCGCGCATCCCCTCGCTCATCTTGGGCACCTTCTCGCGGATCTCATCCGGGGTCCACTTAAATACCTCGTCAAAGTTCTCCGTGGTCAGCGCATTCTTGTAATAACGTTCCACACCCAGCTTGCGCAATACGTTGGCGTCCTCAATCAAAATCCAGTTATCACGGAAAAACCGCGGCTGGCTGCCACGCATTACAAGCAGCTCGGCGTAGTCCATCTCCTGCACCTCGCCAAACTCGGTCCACTCAACGGTGTAGCCGGGGTTGCGGGTCGAAGCATAAAACAAGTTGCCATGGGTGCCGTTCTTGCATTCCACCATGGTCTCATTGGTAATCTTCGCAGTTGCCAAAACATACCTCCAAAATATTCCTTATATAAAAAAAAGAACCCCGCCTTGCGGCAGGGGGATCGTTCAGCTCAAAATCAGGCAAACTTGTAGCTGCCAAAGTCGCGGTCCAGAATAATGGAAATACCGGTACGCTTGGTCATCAGGAATTCCTGGGTCAGGTCAGCCTTGTTCATCGGGTCGCCCATCAGCATGGTAACTTCACCCTCGGTAACGCGCTTCACGGGCTTGGTGTCACCGGCAAAAATGTAAACAGTGTCGTCAGGCAGAATGAACTCAGTAGAGCCGATCTTGTGGCGCTGCTTCATCGCAATCATCGGGGTGCCGGCAATGTGGCCCAGGTAGCCCATGCTGTACAGGTCGCTCTTGGCCTGCTCGCCCATGGTAGCAGTGGTAATCTTGCGCAGTGCCTTGCGGGTACCAACGATAGTAGCAGTGTCTCCGGTAGAAGCTTCAATGTGCTCAATCAGGTCAAGCAGCTTGTCCTCATTGTAAGAACCGCTCTGGGTATAAACGGGGTCCAGCTTGGTGAACATGCTGGTCCATGCCAGATAAGCGCTGTCCAGATCATACTGGGTAAAGCTGCGGCCAACAGTGTCAACCAGGTCATTAAAGTCAATGCGGCCAGCCATCACGCGGTTCATTTCCTCGTAAACCTTCACAGCACGCAGCTGGGTATTCACGGTAATGTCCTGGCCGGCTTCCAGACGCTGACGGCGAACGCCCTGGGTGCCTTCAGCAATGTCGGCAACAGTCAGCAGGCACGGCTTGGTGGTATGGAAAATGTTGGTATCGCCCAGAGAGGTATTGCGGTCCTCAATAAAATTGGTAAAGAACTCGTCACCCTTCAGGCCCTCTTCACTGACCTTTTCAATCAGAACTTCGGTAATAGCAAACAGGTTGCTGCACTTGCCGTCGCGGATATCCTTGTAGCTCATGCTGGTCTTGCCATTATTAGCCTCAATCATGGCCTGGCGCAGAACTTCCTGGCTGTCTTTCACGCTGTATTCGCCCAGGTGGCCATGGTAGCCATCAACGGCCAGCTTAATCAGTTTCTCATCCATGTTAATACTCCTTTACATATAAAGATAGGTGCAGCCATAGGCCACACCAGTAATTAGTTATAACTAACTCGCTGATACAAAGAATCAGGCGATCACGTCAACGATGCAATAGGTATACTGGCCATCGCCAAAGCCAACCTTCACAGGGTCGCGCTTGATCACACCAAAAACATTGTCAGCAGAAGCATCAGCCTCAATTTTCAGCTTGGTAGAACCAGCAGCAAAGGCAACAAACTTGCCCTTTTCGGGGGTACCGTCAAAAGCTTCAGCAGTAACGCGGAAAGAATCAGCGCCGGCAACCAGCAGGTAAACGCGAACAGGCTTGCCAGCTTCGTTCTCCCACTCGGTCAGGTAATGGGTGCGGGTCTCATCGTAAAACAGCTCAACACCGGCAACCAGGGCCAGCAGGGAGCGCTTGGAATCAGCAGCAGGTGCTTCAGCCTTGTAGGTTTCGGGGCCGATCGCATCACCAATCACAACAATGTTGCCATTATCAATGGCGGCAGGGCTGCCATCCTTGTAAAAAACAACACTCTTCAGGTAGGCAGCGTTGCTGGAACCAACCAGCATATCGGTGCCAACAACAGCATGTTTAATGTTAGCCATAATATGTAACTCCTTTTTTTACTCTTTTGTATGCAGGTAACGTTCGAACAGGTCGCCATAGCGCTTCTCTGTTTTCTGGGTGCCATTCACGCCAAACCGTACCTTGTTTACCTCGCCCTTCTTTTCTTTGGGCGGAACATAACTGAACTCAGCGGCCTTTTTGCCCAATAGCTTGTAGCAAGCATCTTCCAAAACGGTAAACTCCATCGTCTTGTTATCTCGCAGCTTGGCATAATCAGCATCGCCATCCAGCTTCTGATCCATAACGGCAAACAGCTGTTCGCGTTTAGCGCTCTCTTCTTCTTTGGCAGCAGCAGCCTCGGCCGCAACGTAAGCATCATATTTCGGCTTCATCTCGTCATACTCTGCTTTCAGTTCGCTGTACTGCTTGTTGGCGGCCTCCAGTTTTTCGGTCTGCTCTTTGGCCTTGTCGCCCATGGTGCTGTATAGCGCGGGCACGCCCATATCGGCACTGCCTTCATCCCAGGCTTCGTACTTTACCTTCATGCGTTTCTTGCTGGCAAAATCAACTTTCACGTTGTCGCCATCCATGGTAAAGGTAAAGCTGTAGATCTTCCAATCCTGGCAATCCATCACAACGGCAAGATCATCCTGCACATCCTGCAGCCAATAGCGGCTTACTTCATAGCCCCACGGGTCAATCATGGTTTCAGCGCTAATGGCCTCGTTTACTTCGTTCAGCTTGTCGCACAGGTTCAGGCTGTAATCCGCAGCAGGTTCTCCGCCTTCCGGTTCCGCAGCGGGTTCCGGTTCTGCCGGGGGTTCGGGTTCTGCAGGTTCAGCAGCAGGCTCTGCGGCCGGCTCACTTTCCGGTTCACCCTGCGGCTCTTCCGGCTCGGCAGATTTTGCTGCAGCCATCTCTTCACACTTCGCTTTCAGTTCCTCAATGGTAATTTCCTCCAAAGAGAACTCCAGCGTAGAAGCGTCAATGCCGTAAGAAGCCAGAATTTCTTCTTTTTCTTTCAAGCAATCGTCTCCTTTCGCAAAATTATCTATCTGAGCCTCCTTGGAGGATTCAGATCTCTGTAAAGCTGTGTATTCCGCCAGCATATCCTTAACCTGGCTCGCAATCGTCGCGGCGGTAAAATTCGCCGTAACTGTGCTGCCCGTCATTGCTGGTCGGATTTGCGGGTCAGTGGTGGAAAGCACGCAGCAGCCATCAAAATCAAAATTCTGCACAACATAGTAGCCGTCTTTATCCACATAGCCTTCCATGTTGGTGATCTCCATGCTCTGCCCTTTCACCACATCCCGCTCAAAAATCCCACAGGAATCGTCAAACTTGGTCCACAGCAACCCGTCAACGCGCAAATATTCCCGTGTTTTTCCTGTGCCGTCATCCCGGCTTACCCAGCGCGGGTTGCAGCTCTCCGGTATTACACCGTAAGCGCTGCCGGCATATACATATCGAATCCCGTCCTCGTCCACAATCAGTTCATGTTCATGACCCTTAAAATCAAGCTCATCATCGTCATTTTGCTCAATGTATCCAAGGATCGGGGTATTCGCAATACTCTTTGCTGCCCGGTCAACTACCTCTTTTTCAAACCGCGATCCGTTCAGGTTGCCGCCAGTATGCAGCACATCAATCGTCACGTTAATAAAACGCGCATCTTTGCCCATCACTTCTCCGGTTTTTTCAAAGGTAATTGGCAGGCGGTTCAACCGCTCACTCACATCCAATCACCCCGTAAACTAAAAAAGGCCGCTTGCATAGCGGTCTCTCAAAAGTAATTTCGTTTTTTCTGCTGTGCGGCAAACTCCTGCACAGCCTTCAAATCATCGTCGTCAAGTTCAAAAATATATACTGTATGGCCGCCACTATCGTGCTCTTCCTGCACTAGCTTCTTTTTCTGGCGCAGCAAATATAGTACCACGTCACGGCCACGCACCTTAACTTCACGCTTCATCGCTCAATCAGCCTCCTGTCGCCAGGTCTTCCTCGCTGCTGTTCTCGCCTGCGTCTGTCAGCGCCTTACCCTCACTTACATTGGTGGGTCGTCCGCCTTCATCTGTCGCGGCATTACTGTCAGCAGCGCTCTGCGTGTTGGAGCTTATCAGCGGCACCTCATTGGCCGACAGGTTCAATACCGTGTTTTCCAGGTACTGCATGTTCTCCACATCGCTTGGGCTGTATCCGCTTGTTGCCATAATGGCACTGCGCACCGGCATTCCGTATTGGCCATCTTTTACAAGGCGGTCATGCACTTCCTGCCGGTTAAAATACGTCACATCTAAAATATTTACCTTAAACTTAACTGCCGTCGAAACACTCTTTAATTTACGGTTGATCCAGCGTTCAATCTGCCGCATCATCGCAAACACAATCATCTGGTCATTCACGGTGGAAAGGCTCAGCGTAGAGCTGCTGGGGTCTTCACCGCCACCAAACAAGATGTTGTTGACACCCGCCTGCTTCCACATCGAATTTTCAGCTTTTGCCACATCGTCACTGCCGCTCACAGCTCCACTTTTTTCAAAGTCCCAGCTGCTGATCTTCATCGGACTCATAATCGCGCCAATGTTCTCCGGCAGCACGTTGCACAGCATGTCGTAAAACTCTTTGCACAGGTCGTAGTCAATCAAAAATGTACCGTCATCCCCCACCGGGATCTCCAGCGCCAACGCCTTGTAATTATTCACTTCGCTGGCATCCTTGCTGATCGCCCGGTAGTCTTCAATATCCGCCAGTGCGCTGAACAAGCTCACAAACGGCGGAATCGGCACATACGTCTGCTCGTTTACTTTCAAACAGATAGAATTTTCACTTGACAACTCCTGCCATTTCAAGCCGGAATCCTTCTGGTACGCACTGTACATCGTGGTAAATTCCGGCGGAAAATTTGGCAATCGCTCATTGTGAGAATCAAAGTAAGAAAAATTGAACGCAAAGTTGTATACACCATCCTCAATGCTGCTGATCTTGCAATAGTCTGCATCCAGCTGCTGGAATGTGTAGCTGTCGTTCGTTTCCCATGCGTATCCGTAATACACATCATCACGGAACGCCACCATCAACGCCCGGCTGAACTCATGCCGCAGGTTCATCTTTTCCAGCTGTGCCGTCACCGCATAGTAACCTTTTTTGAATTTTTGCAGGTTTACATTCTTGGAATAATCAACGCCATACGGCACCACAATGTAACTGAACGTGCTCATGTTGGCAAAATACTGGATCAGCCGCCTGTAATAGTTCGAAATATTGAACAGGTATTGGCTCATCTGCCGCAGCTGCACTTCATAGTTGGCCGGGTTCGCCAAATAGGTAACAATCTGGCTCTTGGTGTACTTTTTATAAGTAGGGTTGTAGTCGCGGTTATTTTCCAGGTCGCGGATCTTCACGTTTGCCAAGTTCGCATATCGCACCTTACTCATAAATTCCGTCAATGGCACAAAGCTTTTCTTGCCGTCCGGGCTGATCATGGCGACCTTTTTCTGCTGTATTTCTTCCATATAGCCGCCTCCTTAATGCCGCAGTCTGGGCGCTCTAAAGTTCATTTCAATCTTCTTATTGCGCATAAAGTTTTTGCTCATCATGCGTTCAACCTGCAGCGCAATGTAATAGTTGTAGCTTAGGCTGCTGTAACGGTCCTTGCGTGCGCCGGGCTTCTCATGCACACGGATCAAATTATTCGTTGCTTCATATTCCAGGTTCACCAACTCATTTACAGCCAATCCGGTATTGATGTACGGCATCTGCAGCGCCATCTTCTCCATGGGTGAAAGCTTGTCATAACCTTTAATGTTCGCCCGCAAAATCTCTTCGCAGTCATATTCGGATTCCAAAAACCGGATTCTCCCCTGTTGGATTCCGCTTCGCAACGCAATTGTCACGTCATTATTAAACTGGCTGCTGCCCATGATCGCCCAAATCACCTTGGGTGCCGTCTTGTCGGGGCACCGCTCCTGAAAATCCGGGTTATTGCAGCAGTTCAGCGGTGGGTATGTCTCGCCCGTCTCCGGGTCATAGCACTCGTGCATCAGCAGATCCATAATAGGAGCACCAAGGCCCTTTGCGTCAATGCCAATGTAGTCACACTCAAAATACTTAAAGTAACGGCGTAGCTTCAGCACCAAATCCTGCGTAATAATACCCTCGCAGTTTTCGGTGTACACCATGTTGCTGGTACACTTGCCTGTACTGTCCGGCACCAAACTGTTCAAAAAGATGCTGGTGGCATCATTGTCACGGCGCCTAGAACTCATCAGGGCAATATCGACCGTCAAAATCCGCTTCTCGCCGGTCTTCTTGGCCGGCAACTGGCAAGCCGCCTTATTGTTCAAAATCATGTTTGGCGCATAGAACGCTTTTATGATCCTGCGCTGCTTGTTAATGTCATCAAAGCTAAATAGCCCGCCGTCTGTCGTGCCAATAAACAGCGCCTCATTTTCCATGCGGAACCGTATGTCAGAAAACGTCGATTCTGTCATCTCGTCTTCTACCTGGCTCTTCAGCAGCAGGTTTTCCTTAATACTCATCTGATACGGGAATCGGAAACAATAGTAATTTTTCGTGGTGTCAAACATGTTCACAAAGTAATCCTTGCACAAATCCCATGACCAGTGCTGTTCAAACCATGCAGAGCTTAGGTACATCTGCTGGTTGCGTTCCGCCAAATGGGCATACTTGGGGTTATCCATGTAGCCGGGGTGGCGGATGTAGTTCAAAAACTTCTTCAAAACCAGATCCAGCACTTCCTTATCAACCATGCGGTACTCGTCAATGATTAGCAAACTCGCACGGCCGCCACGGGCAGTATCTGCGGCGGTCACAACCTCAATCACACTGTCATTGCGGAAGGTTATCTTCGCCACACTCTGGTTTATCGTTATATCTTTTATCTCACTTCGCAGTAATGGGCTTCGCGGCACCAACTCCTGCTCAATCTTTTTCAGTACCAAGCTGCCCTGGTTTCGCGTTTTGCTCGCAATCACAATCAAGCTGCCTGGGTACAAGATCGCTTTCCAACAGCAGAAAATTGCACATAGGAACGTCTTGCCTAGCAATAATGTTATCCTACCGGCTTTTTATCCGGCAGTTCTTATGGTTTCCCGTAAGTTCAGCATACATTTTCACCCTCTAAGGGTGCCGGGCACTCGTGGGCGGGTTATATTCTGTCAGTAACAGGTTCACCGCCTATGCGTTACAATACCTCCTTCTATTAAAAAGGTAGGTTATCTCGGTATTAGCATTTTACAGCCTCTACCGATTTTGTCCGGTTCACTCAAGCTGGTTTCCCAACCTGGGGGCCTAGTGTTGACCACGCGCCGCTATAAAACAAAAATTTGTGCATAGCGCCATGCAATAAATCAAAATCTGTTGGAACATCTTCAGGTTTACGTTCAAATAATCCTTGCAAAACCTCTGCGGGTTCGCCCGGTAAAAGCTAGCCCACAGCGCCACGGCATTCATAATCCGGCTTGTCTTATCTTCCGTAACCTCTCTTGCAGTTTTCTTCACCATTCAAGCACCACCTCACTCTCCGGGGGTGCCAAAAATAGCGTTGCGGATACTCTCGTTCTCTTCCTCTTCTCCGCCGGTATATTCGGGTCGGTGCGCCGTATAAGGTGCCATGCCTTCCTCGTATTCTTTCTGCCACGGGTTCTTGATCTTGAACAGTTCCATCATTGGCCCTGTCACCCAAGTGCGGAAATATTTGCCAATCCCATCCACATCTTTCCATTCAGGCGCAGCTTCCGGGATCGGCTTTTTGTCTTCCCACTTTTTAATCAAGGTGCCAAAGGTATTTGCCTCTGCAAGCGCATTATCGTTCGTCTGGTTTGGCTTAATATTGGCGCTGCCCAGCAGGTTCTGCAAAGTATCGCTGGCCTCTTTTACCTTCTTGGTGTCACCCGTTTGGTATGCCTTGGTCAGCATAATCTGCGCCATACTGATTGCTTTGAACAATTCTTCCTGCGCCTTGGTGGAGCACTCATACCGGGTAATCCAGTCCTTGTACTCATTGTCCAGCCGCACATACTCGGCCTCGTTGAACCCTGGCCCCCAAAACCCAACCATGCGCTGGCTTACCTTGCCGCCGTTTGGTCGTGTCTCGCTGATATCGCTCACATCATTGATCACCCGCCCGTTGATTTCTTCCAGGTAGGTATCAAAGGTCTTGCCATGGTTCTGGGTCATGTTGCAATGTCTGATCCAAGCTGTCATCCGGCTTGTGTTCGGGGCGTGCTTTGCCGTGCTTTTCAGCAGGCCCTCACTGTAATAAATGTCAAACAGCATGCACACCCGCTTCATGGCCTCATCCTCATTACCCAGCGCCTGGGTATAATGGTCAACCAGCTTGTCCATGCAGCTTTTGCATACCGGAAAGTAATGGTTGTTCCCTCGCCACAGCTCGCTCTGCGCAGGGGAAAAATTATCCTTCTGGTGCATAAACCGCTTGCCGCAACAGGCGCAAACAAAATACGCAGGCCCATCGTCCTCTGCCATCATGCGGCGGATCTTGGCCTGCGCTTCTGCGTTTTCTCGTAAAATTGTAGCTTTATTTTTAGAGCCTTTCGGTCTTCCGGCCATGTTCAGTCACCCGCCTTATCGGCGCGGTTCCCGTTCTCATCATAATCACGGAAGTTGTTCCGGCACTCGTTCCAAAACTCCACCACATCCATCAATTTCTGGCTGCGCTTAAACACACAGTAGCTTGTCTGGGTAATGGGGTTTATCTGCCGGCTCTCATAGCTCAAACCAAACGCCTTCAAAAAATTCGTAAGCCGCGCCGAATAACTACAAAAGTATTCGGGCTGCTTCTTCTCATACTCACCCACTCTAAAGACCATCCCCTCTCATCAAAAAATCCCACGCTCTAATCCAGCGTAATATCGTAACAGCAGTCCACGCCGTAAGCATTCACCACCAGCACGTTCTGCTCTGGTTTATTTCGCAATCTCTTATCCATGCAGTAGCAGTCCGCGCCATCCACACAGCCGCTTTCGTATACTTTCGTATCGTATACAGTCGTCAGGGCATTGGTGTGGCGGTGTCCCATCAGCACAATGTCGGGCTTATCACCTGTCATCATGGTCAAGGTCTGTACTACGCTGCCCGGTGTGTCTTTGTCACCATGCACTGCATACACCAGTCGGCCGCGTACCATAAAGTCCGCAATCGTCTCGTCAATCGTATTCTGGTAGGTTTCTACATTACCCAGCGCCGTGCAGCGTGCGCCCACAATATAAGTCACAAGCTTGTCCAGGTATTCACCGTGCTGGTTATCCTCCTTGGCAGGGAACACCCGGCTGTGGTTGCCCGGCACACTATAAATGTATACACGTTCAAACATACGGCTCAGTTCGGCCACAAACCAACTCACGGCTTCTCCGGCGCTGATCACCTGGTCCACTACATTCTCGTTGTTTTCCAGCCGGTTGTTCAGGTGGATCTCACCGTTTACCAGGTCTCCGCCCAGCACCAAAAAACAATTCTGACCATTGTGGCGCTTCTGGATCACATATACCTTTTCCGCATAGCGCTTCAGCCGGGCACGCAGCACCTGTTGGTCAAAACTATTGTAAAGGTTCTCAATCTTAACCCCCGCATGCAGGTCGGTCAGGTGAACAATCAGGTCGGTCGTCAGTGCTTCTGTACTAACTACCCCAATGTGTTCAAAAGTTTCCGGCTTATAAGCGCTGAATCGCCGTTCAATCAGCTCTCGCATGCTCTCTCCACGGGCTTGTACCCGCATCAGGCGACTCACTTCATTGCGCTCGTCTCGCAGCTTAACCTTTTCTTTCTCCAGCTCGCGGCGCTGCTCTTTAATCTCGCCCAAAATCTGCTGGGCGTCACTCAGGTTAGTTTCACTGGCGTGCGCCAGCATGCTGAACGCCTTCCAGTTCTTGCGGTATACGCACTCATCCTTGTCCTGGCCCAGCTCTTTATTGATCACATCCGCTACATCGTCCCAGGTGCCAATCTGGTCCTTGGCAGCACAAATGCGGTAGATGTATTCATTGTCAGTTTCCTTGGCAAGCTTGTGCAGTTCAAGCATTCACGTCACCCCGTGTATTCACAATTCCGGCGTGGTGCTTGTCACGCTCCATCTCGGCCAAAGCTTCCTGCGCAAAATAGTTGTTGGGCAAAGCCTGCAGCACATACGGCAGCTCGTCCACCATCGTCTTGTTCACGGTCGTAACCATATGCACACCGGGGAACTTCTTGCGCAACATTTTTGCTTCTTCCTTAGAAATAACAATCATCTTCAAAAATCTCCTTATAAAAAAATAATCTGAGAATAAAAGAACCCCCGGCCATAATGGTCAGGGGCACTCTACCCTCTATAATCATATATAGGGGGTTTTCAGCTTCAAGCGTTACAAGGTATTATTTTTGTTTCTGTAACGGGTCACACGGGCCAACGTCTTGGTGTTTTTCTCCAATTCCGCGCAGGTCTTGCAGTAGTGTGCCTTGGCATTCCACGCAATCTCTTCCCCGCACTTTTCGCAGTATCGGTTGTCAAACAGCCCAATCTTTGCGCACAATTTATCCATATTCAACCGGTTGTTCTCTGCCGTCACATCCCAGCAGTAAACACCTTCGCTTTTGTGATCATAAAACGGATACTCATACAAACAGCCAATCCGCCCCGGACCCGGCTTGCAAGTAATTCGGTTCAATATACCGCACTTGTCACTCAGCACATCCAGCTCCACCGGCGCTTCATAACCGTCCCACCAGTTCGCGCCATCAATATGTATCGTTGTCACATCTCGCCCAAAGCAAGAGCAAAACTGTTTGATCCTGTATCGGTTCATCAGATCCAGCGTGTCACTACCATTCAGCCGGCACATAACAATCACGCCAAGCAAAACCTTCACCTGTCGCTGCGTCAGCCCATAAGTACGGATCGCCAGCCGGATGTAAGTCAGGTCGCTCTCATAAAGGCAAATCTTGTCAACCTGCCGCAATCCACACTTCTTCAGCTGTTTTTTCTTGTACTGCTGGATTAGGTCCAACCGGTCATACTGCCTTATGTACTTGGGGTCTGTATGGGCCAGCTGCATATCTGCACAAAAATCTGGCTCATACCCACTCTGCGCCAACAACCGCCGTAACAGCCGCGGGCTTTCATTGTAATCGTCAAAATTATCCAGCAGCATCTTTTCATTGCAATAATAGCTGTAATACATTACCCCTCTCCTCCTTCAATCGGTTCAATGTTCAGTTCGTTGCCAACCGGCACCAGGGCATAACGCTTGCCCAGGTACTCGTATTCACCGTCATCGCACAGCTGCGGCAAGCAAATGTTCACCTGCTGGATATTCTCCACAATGCCGGTGCCGGCCACCACCCACATAAACTTCTTGCTGCGGCGGGGGTATTTCTGGTAGCAAAGCATCACGGCAATGTTGGCCAGTTCTTTGGGGTCAAGGCAAATCTCTGCACACCGGGCACGGAACTTGTTATAGTACAGCTGCCAGTCAACCTCAAAGTTGGCGGCAAACTCCTTTGTAACGCCCTCAGCCTCCAGCTCATCTTTGAACCGGTCAAAGTAACGGCAATGGTATTCAGTCTCTGCCAGCTCGGCTACCGTTTTATTAAACTCAAAGTAGATTTTTTCAATTGCATCAAAATGCTCCTGGCTAAATCCCACCTCCGCGTCAATCATAATTGTGTAATCAAACCCGTCACTCCTTTTGTGGCGCAGCCCGTCCGCCCACTTTTCAATAACCCAACACATCTTATTCATGTTGCTGTGGGCGCAGCTCAGGCGCTTCATCCGCTTATAGTACGGGCTTGCATACTTCATAAAATACGGCAAAGGTCTGCCATACTTGGCAATTTGCCGCGGCACCGGGTACAGCACACCCGTCTTTGCAAAATCGCATTCTTGCTTGTGGACTATATCATCATCTCACACTCTTGGCGTGTATGAGAGGCTGGCACTTCCACGCCGGATTTTCACCGGATCGCGTACATCCCTTGCGGGCTAGTCTCTTGACCTTCCTTATTATATGTATAAGGCTTGGCACAGGATTGTATCAAACCATGATAGTTTCCCTGTTAGCACACAGACAAAACGCCATTTCCTGCGTTTCCACATTTGTCCTGTGTACACCCTGCTCTTGCAGGTTCACCAGCTGTTTCCACTGCGCGTCATCGCACAGGGCCACCGATTCTTGATGGCTTTCGTTTTTCAATTACCCCGTATGTCACCATACAGGCCAGACTATCTCTTCCATGTTTCCATGGCCACGCGCTTGGCGTCCGGGCTATCATCTCCCGGCCTACAGGGCTACACTCATCACCCCTAGTCTTTACACCTTCAGTAATTACCAGTAACTGGCAATCAAAGCTTGGCACGGTATTGTCTTTACGCTGTATTGTAAAGAGTTTCACCGTTAGCCGCCCTTTAGGCGACACTGCTGATAAGGCATTCACGCGGTTTTACAACGGCGAAGCCACCGTTGGTTATGGAGAGCAGGTCAACATACCGGGCGTATGTTTCTTTCTGCTTCTCGGTTTTTGGTGTTTTGTTGTGGTAGCAGCTCGCGTAATTGGAAATCTCACCAATCAAACTCTTCAAGCTGCGCATAATGCACGCCGTGCGGTTCTGGATCGTGTCCTTCTCCGCCAGCGCAGTTACTTTATCTTCAATGTCAATTACAATTTTTGCGTTCCTGTCCACACCCTTCATCATCAAAGGGCTGTCAAGAAGCAAGGTAAGATCTCCCATAAAAACCTGATGTACTTAATTGACAAAGTATTCAGGTTTTTCTCGACTATATCATATCCATGCCACACCGCAGTGTAGTTTAGGTCACAGCGCTTCCACAACGGGACTTTCACCCGCCATGTACTCTACTGACTCAACTTAACAAGTTGGTTTTCGATAGTCTGTGGATTTGACCGTCTTGTTCGAGTTTGTTTTGCTGTTCCTTCTGTTTACGTTCCCTCTTATCAGCAATAAATTTTGAGTGAGCATAAGCATCCGGCCACGGAATATTTAACGTGTTGGCGATTTCAAATGGACGCATACCATCAGCATACATTTGTTCCATCTGAGAAATTTCTTCATCGGTATACTTTCGTTCACCAGCTTTTTTATGTAAAACGGTAATACTATGAATGCAATTTTCTTTGGTTGTCATCCATTCCAGATTTGAAACCTCGTTATGCGCTTTATTTCCATCTTTATGGTTCACAACAGGTTTATCCATAGGATTTTCAATAAAAGCCATTGCCACAAGAACATGAACACGCTTTATTTTCTTCACTCCATCTTTACAAAGAGTGCAGATTTTATAACCATATGCATTCATTCTTTGAGCAACAAGAGACTCGTCTAAATGCTTAAAACGACATCCTTTACGCCCAGATCTCCAAGATCTTGCGTTGCGTTTTACACGTCCCAGGTTACTTACGCTGTAAAGTTCTTCATACCCTACAACGGGCATCCAAACTTCACCTTCTAAAGATTCAACCATCATCTTCACCTCCTTTTCTTTTATATTTTGCAGACGGTCAAACACCGGATTATACTTCGCAGTACGTCCCCGGTTAGCAGTTAATCAAACCATCATTTCCTATGGCTCCATAAAAATATGTATTAACCACACCATGATTTTTCATGTTCACTGTGTTTTATATCCGATCGTTTCCAATCGGTACGACAGAGGCTTCTCGCCTGATCGTAGTCGGCCCCGTTAAGCCGTTGCGGGGTAATACTCTTGCAATTAACAATCAACGTGTTCACCAACTGGCCGCAATATTTTTCCAGCAGCGGGTTGGTCACACCCTTCAGGATCACATGCTCGCTCTTGCAAATGTGCGGATTTCGTTCAATTAGCCGTTCGCCAAGCGTTGTTCCTGTTCTGTCAAAACTGTAAAACTCATCCGCCTCCAGCGCTCCCTTCAAGGGTAGGCCGGCGATGTGTTCCATCAGCATAATCAGGTCAGGCACTAGGAACTTAAAGCTTCCGCGCAGCCACAACTTGCCGCACTTCATGTCGTCCTTGTATTTTCCAAGCAGGTTGGTTATGTACTTTCGCACCCCCTCCTCTTTCAGCATCTCCGGGTTCTTCAAAATCGCCGCGCAATAATTATTCAGCGGTTTGTGCCGGTCAGCCAGCATGCCCAAAAAGCAGTAGGTGTATACCGGGTCACCGTTCTCAATCTTTTCAACCCAATCAATGCTGTAATCTGCCAGGTGCTCAAACTCGTCCACCGGCAAATCCAGGTCCTGCAAAATCTGGTAATTACCGCGGGTGTATAGCGGTTCTGTGTCAATGTCAAACTGCCACTTTGCAATGCCAATGCAGTGCTTGTTCTTCTTGAACTGGTACCAGTATTCCTCCCAGTCCGCAATCGTGCCGGTCTTCTTAAAATACTTGTACCCCTTGTACATGCTCTCGCAGGCAATAATCTTGGGTTCAGCCCCTGGGCTGACATCGTGTTCCACGCCCCAAATGTCTTTGATGAATCGTACCCCGCGTTCTGCAAAAAACGTCTCATAATCCATCTGGTTCAGCACACCCTTAAAGTACGGCATACGCCACACCACACTGGTCACGGGCGTCTCACTGCCCAACCGCCGCTGTATCTCCTGCATAATCTTGGGGTGTGCAATCCCGCAACCGTCAAAGGCGTTTATCTCAATGTCGCGGGTAGTTTCTGCAATGTCTTTCTGCACCCACTCGCGGTCAGCCCCGGTCTTGCGGTCTTTGAACTGGATCTTGCGGTCATATACATATTTAATGTTCTGGTTTGGTATCGTCACAAAACAGTCCGGCACCACCACAATGGTCGGGTACCAGTTCTCAATGCAGTGGCAGCTGGAAAAGCACAAACCACGGTAGGCGAGATATTTCGAAATTATTGTCGTATCTATGTTAATTCCCATCGTGATTCTCACGTCAAGGTCGTGGGCCAACCGCCTGTCCACAAAGCTCAAAATGCCCTGCCGCACCATACTAGCGCTGCGTTCACTCAGCACAAACTCTTGCTTTCCAATCTTAAACCCGTGCTGGATCAACCGCTTCATGGCCGCCTTCTTGTTCTGGCCACCTACGCAATCCACAAACACAACAAACCGGTTATACTCGTTGCTCTCGTATGTAAGCAGCCTGATCTGCCGGAACAGCATGTTATCACCCTGCTTTACATAAAAGCGCTCTTCCTCCTCCTGGCTGATCTGGATGTTATAGTCATGGTTGATAATGTAGGTCAGGTTCAACTTTCGCACAATATATAGTGGTGGTGCGAACATTACTCGTCCTCCTTGTTATTCGGGTCATCCTCTTTGTCTTCAGCTTTTTCCAGGTTGTAAATCTTTTCAATGCTAACCCGCCCGCTGTCAAACGCCTCACGGGAAAGTGCCGCCCACAGCAGCGCGTACAAAACCGGCAGCGCCACAAAAATTCCAACCGTGGCCATAGTGCCCAACATCTGCAACGCCAGCCGGATCACCACAATGCAGCTTCCAACCAGCACCATGGCCTTAAATCCCTGCCACAGGTCATGCAGAAAATTTGTCAGTATCAACAAAGTTTCAGCTTCTTTCTTGTTCAAAGTTTTATACCTCCAAAAAAATATTTTTATTGTTGGTTAAATCGCTGAATTAAAAAAGATACTAGAGATTAAATGTGGCTTGCTTTCATCTGGCACAACAATATTGGGGCCGTCATTATTCAATACTTTAATCTCCGGCGTTGTCATCTCTTCTGTCATCTCAGCACCTTCACCTTTTCCCTTTGACGGCTTACAGCTACCAACGGGATACCACCGGGAATGCTCTTTTCCTGGTTTTTTACGGTACCTGCCTTGTGCATTCCAGATGGCCTTAGCAGGGCCTTCTTCATCGCACAGCAGATTCAAAGCAACCATCATATCGGGTTTGCCTTTCACACCAATCCCTTCAGGAATCACTCCGTAACAAGGCGTAACCAACCCCAAACTATAAAGATCTTTAACTGCGTTCGTTAGCGTTCCAGTATGATAACGTAGTTCTGTGGCCACACCGCTTAAAACTCCCACCCACACAGGGAGTGTGCCTGAGCTTTCGTTGATGTAAGTTTTCTGCCACAATGTACGGCGGTAGTTAAAGTAAAGATACACCCTAAACAAGGTTTCCGCCCCACGCCCATCCGGGCATTCAGCCAGAACTAGCTTGCGCAAAACGTGGTACTCTTTACATCCAAGAAGAGCAAAACTGAACGTTCCATTTCCCGTCATAAACACATCTTTCATATCCGGGCAGAAACGGTATCGAAACAGCTCTGAAGGCTTACTAGAATCAAAATCCTCTGTATGCACTACTCCACCCTCTTCAAGATACTGTATCACCTTAATCACTCGGTTGTGTTGTTCTCTTCTCTTTTTGCCAACCCCAAACGTGCCTGTTGTGTTTGTAATCTCAGCGATTGTAGCAATGGTCCAGATGTCTTCTTCATCCTCGTAAACCGGCACTGCCCGCATATAAAGCGCCAAATAAACGGGTAGGATTTCTTTTACATCTTTCAAAAAAATCAGATCAGCGGGCACCTGTATGTAAAAATCATTGATCCGATCCTCCTTAATAAACATTCTTACTTATCGCTCCTAATCATTAAAATCGCCCTGAAAATTGCGTGTTATTGCTTGCGTTAAAAAGCTCTGAAACCCTGTTTTTGAAGGGTTTATTCAGAAAGCGGCCTAAAAATTGCGTGTCATTGATAGCACTAAGGTTCAAAACCACCCCCTAAAACTGCGTGAAAATAGGATGTAATTATAAATCTCTCGTTAATGTTATAAGCGGCTCGTTTCCCCGGCGTTTGTTCTTGTGTGGGCGCATGAGGTCGTTCTCTTGGTTGTTACTGCGTTCCTGCAGGTTACTGCGTTCCGCTTTCGTAGTTGCGTAAAGGTTGTTATGGTGCAAAGGGTTTGGTTCAATCGCGTCCTTGAGTTAATGCGGTAAAGTTGTGTTTCGTTCCTTTTTTAAGTAAGGGCTTGGTTGAATCGCTTCCTTTAGTTCTTCGCGTTTTTTGTTTGTGTAGCCGCACCTCATAACTGTGTGGGCGCATGGGTTTTGGTGGGATCGTTCCTTGGTTTTTTTCGTTACTGGTTTTATACAATCGCCCAGCGCTTTTAACGCATCCTGCTGATTTATGTATCGCATGTCGTATCTTCTTGTGTCGTGGCTCATAGCGTGTCCCTGCGCGTCTCAGGCCATGTTATACCGTGCGGTGTCGCGGTTTATGAATAGATCGCTGGTTTCGACATTACCGGTTCATCAAAACAGCCCAGCCCAAAATCTCCCGGCCAATATTCGCCCTGCAGCCATTCGCTCTGGCTCTGAATAATTTCGTCCAGGTTATCAGGATCTTTCACCAGGTTCATTGGCATCAGTAGCGGAAGGTACTCGCCGTCGTCATCCATGATAGTGAACAAACTGGCCAGATCGTCCGCCGTTGCGCTTTGTAACTTTTCAAGCCTTGTCATATGCTTTATCCACCTCCTTAGCCTGACGTACAGGCGTTTCCAACTCGTATCTTAGCTGGGCTGAATAATTTGTTTCTGCGATCAAAGGCTCGTCATAGGGGCTTGCAGGGCCATGTCCGCCAATGGGGTTAATTTTATCCATCGTTGCCCACACATCCCGCGCCAGCATCAGCTCAATCGTATCCATAACTTCATCCAGCGTTTTCTCGCCGCACAGGTGCGCACAAAGCAGTTTGCCAAGCTCCCAATGACTTTTATTCGACATGTCCTTTATCACAGAATCCCTCCTTTGTTGTCTCGCAGTCATGCAGTGTGCAGTAGTATAAATCTGGGCGTATAATGGAATGTACCACCTTGTCACAGTCCTCACACCGCACATATTTTGTCATGGTGGGTGCCGCATCAATTGCCTCCAAAACCCGCTGCACACCATCCAGGTAAGCTTGCCATTCGGCCTCTGAATACTTCGGGTCGCGCTCAATGCAGTACGCCTCAAACTCCTCCGCATCAATCAGTCGTGCCATAAAAATTTTTCACCTTATTTTTCGTTTTTATTGTTCATGAAGATTTTACATATGAACTTTTCGTAATATCTCTTGGCGATGTGTTTTGCTATTGTTATCATCTTCCACACGCTAAAAATCAACAGCGTACAGTTAATCCCCAACATCAACAGCAAAAGCGGTCCATATATGTAAATCATCAGTATAGCGTCCACTGTAGATTCCCACGCCTCGTTCATATGCTGCCTCCAGTACCCAAGTCCCGCATCATCTCGTCGGTCAGGTAGTACACCGTGCTGGTATACCGATCTTCGAACGATTCATTGTCGTATGTGGTGCGGTCGTAAAAGTCGGCCTTGTAGCTGTTATCTTCATCAGAATATTTTATGGTGACGTAATCTACATCCTCGGTTTCTTCTTTTATGCTCCCATCATCCTGTATTACGCCGCAGTGCAGGTATGTGTCAGCGCCGCAAATGCCGCCATACCGGTTTGTATACGGCCGCGTTTCAAGGAATGCGTAGGAGATCTTGTGCGTGGTATATACAGCAGTTGTGTCTACAGCTTTTGGCGCTTTAGCTTCTAAGTAAAGGGCAAAGTGTATAGCGGCTCCCA
>OGQT01000084.1_pt1 | contig 87501 bp, 140 predicted proteins | sample 1553261 | NCBI WGS metagenome assembly OGQT01 (sample SAMEA2579992, study PRJEB22360) | human gut metagenome | biome: human gut; feature: human-associated habitat; material: faeces | place: Denmark | collected 2008/2010
ACATCGCAAGTCTGCCACATACTGGTGGCTCCGCTCTCCATTCTGTGCCGACAGTGGATATGCCATTACTATCGACTCCGTTGGCGACCGGAGTGTTTTCGCCTGCTACGACTTGGGTGGTATCCGCCCCTGTATAATTCTACCGCAGGACGCGATGGTGGACGACACTGGGCATGTGGTAGCGTAAACCGGAAAACCGAAGAAAGGAGAAGAAAATGGAAATAATTGATGAAACTGGGAATGAAATTTTCAACCCTAATCTTGAACTTGGATATCTTATAAATGACATTAAAACAATCCACCATGACAAAGTTGATGAGGTGAAAGAAAAATATCACTACGAAACCATTGCTGAATATCCAAATGGAGGCAAAGATGTAAAAAAAATTGTTGACGTTGAAGCAGTAGAAGCAAAAGATGCTTGGGATGAAGAAATCCCAATTCAAAAATATATCTTATATACAGCAGAAGAGCTAGAAGCAAAACTAAACGAAATTAAAAATGCTAAAATTGCAAAATCCAAAACTGACCTTAAAGAATATCTTGCGTCTCATCCACTCCAATGGATTGATGGAGAGTATTATTCCGTTACAGAAGAAAAACAAGCACTATTGACAAGTAACCTTGCCGCTTATCAGATTTCATCTACAATCGGGGAGCCTATGGAGCTTACATGGAATACAACAGGAGATAGATGTAGGGCGTGGACTTACGAAAATCTTGCGGCGCTGTCTCTCGCTATTGTTAAATATGTCAAACCAATAGTGTCTAAGCAACAAGATATTGAAGTAAAAATTAAAGAATGCAAATCTAAAAATGAAGTTGACAATATTGAGATTAAATATGAATAAGGTGATTGTATGAGAAATCTTGCAAAAGAATCACTTAAAATTATAATCTTGTTTTTAATTGGTGGTTTTGCATATTGCGGAATAGAAATGCTTTGTCGTGGACATACTCATTGGACAATGGGCGCTCTTGGAGGTTTTTGTTTCGTTGTCATTGGCGGATTAAATAATTATCTACCTTGGAAAATGGAAATTTGGAAACAGTCTATAATTGGTGCACTCGTTGTAACGTGTTGTGAGTTTATCGCAGGAATTATACTAAATCTATTTCTGGGTCTTCACATTTGGGATTATTCAAATCTACCATTTAATATTCTTGGTTAGATTTGCTTACCGTTTACTATTCTGTGGTTTTTCTTATGTATCGTTGCTATTATCGTTGACGATTATTTAAGATATTTCTTGTTCCACGAAGAAAAACCTAAATATTATTTATCTAAGAAATGGATGGTATAATGGCTGTTAAAACATACAGTCTAAAAGAACACGGTAATACAAAATTATCTACAAATTTTACCGTAAAGGAGTTTGCCCGTAAGGATAGCTCTGATACACAAAAAAGCGGTGTTGTAAAATACGATGTATCTATCTATGATGCAACTAAATCAATATACGCTTGGCATAGCTTGCCATCTACATTTAACGTTGAAGCTGGTATATCAGAGATTGACTCTGATTAAAATATTAACTCTTTTGGAGGATTAAATTATGGGAAAACTTTTGAGAGATGAAACTTTTGTTGCTGCTATGAATAAGCAGAACGCTCTGCTGGAAGTTCTTGCTGCTGACAAACTACAGCAGATGTCTGGTAACTGGGCAGAAGTTGCTACTCTAGTTCGTGCTGGTTATGCAGAATATGTTTATGATTTTGGCGACCAGTTTAAGGATAAGTGGATTGATACCGCTAGTTCAAATAAGGAATATGCGAACTATAATTGGCACGTTGCTCATTTCGGCAATTACTCACTTCAGGATGGCGAAACCGTACCGGGTATGACTATTCAGGCACACTATGCGCATCCATTTGGTGTACAGTTCAGCCACCAGAGAGCATTTTTGAAGTGCGATACTGAATTGGCCGTTGGTGATTATTACTTTGTTATTGAAACCAAATGGGGTAATAATGTCGCTGCTGGTGATATTGTCAGCTTCACTCTTACTAAACCAGTTCCTGCCGGTGGACGTATTTCTGGTTGCTATGGAGCACCCGACCAAGCAAAAGCCAACTGGCGTATCTATACTTGGGCGGCAGACGGTAAGACTAAGGTTGAAGACAGCATTACTCCAACCTTTACTGCCACTGGTACTAATCTTGGTACTATGAAGCTCGATAAGCGCAACGGTAACTTGAACTCCTGTCAGGAAATGGCTTATGGATGGAACAGGTGGAAAACATCCGCACTACGTCAGTACCTGAATAGCTCTGCTACTAAGGGTAACTGGTGGGTAGCACAGGATGAGTGGGATATTGCACCTGACGAGTTGGCATCTCGTGATGGTTTCTTGACTGGTATGCCAGCCGACCTTTTAGATGCTATCAAGCCTGTTAAGATTGTTACCTACCCAAATACCGTAAATGATGATATTGCTGGTAACACTCCTGACGTTACCTACGATAAGGTATTCTTGCCAGCACTTGAGCAGATTTATGTAAATCCTCAGAAAGCTGGCGAAGGAGACGCTTGGGAATACTGGAAGCGTGTTGCTGGCACTACCACTCCGTTGGCTCAGTGGGGTACTTATCCTCAGATGATTACCTATGCTGTTGAGAACACTTCTAGCGCACAGTTTGTGCGCTTGCGGTCTGCTTATCGTGCCAGTGCTAATAATACGTGGCATGTCAGCTCTAGCGGCGGCGTCAGCGGCAACGCCGCGAGCGACTCGTATAGGTTCTCGCCCGCTTGTGTCATCTGCTAATCCTAGTAATCTTGCACGAATACTTTCGTGCAAGATTTTCTATTTAGATTAAAAGCAGTAATTTCCTTAGAGAAATACTGTTGTCCGAATATTAACAATAAAAGCAAATATATAAAAATTAAATTAAGGAGGCCGCACAATGTCTGTTCCGGCTGGTCAAAGAAAAGAAAATAGACTAGAAGTCGTTATGCAAGCCAGAGAGCTTGCAGTCTACACTTTAAGAATCACATCTAACAAGAATGTATTTATTCCTGATTACGATGAATCGGTCAAACTAAAAATCCAAGATTCCGCATTAACCATCTTTAATAATCTTATGGATGCAAACAACATTAGAGTTGACGATAATGTTGGAAGATGGCAGGAGCGCGATAAGCTCCAAAGAGATGCGGCAAAAGCGTGTAATACACTATTAAACCTTATATACTTGGCATAGACGTTATATCATCTAAGAGCCAGTCGTATTAAGTATTGGTCTGAATCTGTTATTTCAGTCAGGGGTTTAATTCGTAAGTGGAATCACAGCGATTGTACTCGGTATGGACATCTCCTTAAAGAATCTAAAGAAAAAGACGAAACTTAATTTTTATATATATATTTGGGTTATAACCTGATTCAGTATGTGCGCTTGCGGTCTGCTTATCGTGCCAGTGCTAATAATACGTGGAATGTCAACTCTAGCGGCAACGTCAACAACAACAACGCGAGCAACTCGAATAGGTTCTCGCCCGATTGTATTTGAAAGTCCCTAATAAAAATCTTACGCATAGCGCAAGCTAGGTTCTCGACTTCAAACACAAGGAGGTTATAACCCTGTTATCTTGCTTAAAGAATCATAAAAGATAACTAAACCACTCTATGCCGATGGCGTTGGCTTTCGAGCTAGTACGTCTATATACGGCTTAGTTTAGTTGCTGTGTCTAAATTTAATGAGTAACAATTAGGAATCGAATCAAGTAGTAAATGTCCTAGACTTCGAGCACCTACTTGATTCTTTATATAAGTGTAAGAAAAATGTTAGCTGGAAAGAATCTGTTGCTAATTTCTATATTCATGGAATTGAGCAAGTTCTTAAACTAGAAGAACAACTTGCAAACAGAACATATCAACCTCGCCCGACTAAGACGGTTCATATCACTCATCCAAAAGAAAGAATTGCTGTAAGCATAGCTTTTAGAGACAGAGTGTATCAACGTAGCCTTAATGACAATATAGTGTATCCGTTAATGACTCGAAGTTTTATTTATGATAATTGTGCTTGTCAAAAAGGAAAAGGAACTGATTTTGCTAGAGGTCGTTTAAAATGTCATCTGCAAAGATGCTATAGAAAGAACGGTCTTGATGCTTGGGTTCTTCAATGCGACATTAAACACTATTATGATAATATGCGGCACGATACAACAAATGCCTTGTTTAGAGAGAAATTACCAGCAGAATATGCAGATAGAGTCTGTAGAATATTAAATGAACAATATCTTGGTGATACTGGGTATAATCCCGGTAGCCAAGTTGTTCAGATTGCTGGTATTTCTGTTCTGGATAAACTTGACCATAAGATTAAAGAACGTATGCACATTAAGTATTATATTCGTTATATGGATGACTTTATTCTTATTCATCACGATAGAAATTACTTAATCAAGTGTATGCATGAGATTCAAGAAGAACTAGCTAAAATTGGCCTTGAATTGCATCCTAAGAAAACCAAACTCTATAGAGTTGGTAAGGGTATTCCATTCTTGGGATTTAAATTTAGGCTTACCGAAACCGGTAAGGTCGTTATGTCAATCCTTGGAGATAATGTTAAGAATGAAAAACGTAAATTACGTAAAATGGTTAAACTTGTTGTAAAAGGTCGTAGAACCAAAGAAAAAATAGATTAGTGCTATAGCTGTTGGGTTGCTCATGCAGAGCATGGCAATTCATATAGACTGATATAGCGAATGAATAAATTCTACAATGATTTATGGAGGTAGAATTATGATTTTTCAGAAGGCGATTATGAATCCTCACGAGGAGAAGATGGTCGAATATCGCAATGCTCAGATTAGCAATCAACAGTCTTTGATTGAGTATATTGCTGTTATGAGTGATATTGAACTACCTGTCGAAGAAGAGAAAACCGCTAGTATGGGCGGCATGGAAGATATGGAGGGCTAATATATGACCGATATGGAACTGTCCGCACACGGAAAGAAAGCTAAGTATTACTACGATTCTGGTTTCTGGACTAAAAAGATGGTCTATAACGTAACTAAAAAGGGTTGGATTACTCCAGAAGAGTACGAGTATATTACTGACGATAAGTACATTTAATAAGTTGGGTGTAGCTTAATACTGCACCCATATTTTTAATTTAGAAGGTTGAATAGCTTGAACGGAACTTATATTTTTGAAATTGTAAATAGAACAATCTATCGTCAATGATAAAGGAAATAAATTGAATGCTAGTGGTAAAGCTATCATTTCTAGCGATGGAGAAAATATTATTAAAGATAACCTTCTCATAAAAATGGTAGACTGTCCTGCTGTTATTTCCAAAATTAACTAATGGAGAATATATCAACTTATTTAACAAGAAGGTGATAATCATGGTTAAAACTTATAGTGTAAAAAATCAAGGTAATGTCAAATTATCTGCAAACTTTACTGTAAAAGAGTTTGCTTGCAAAGATGGCTCTGATTCCGTTCTTATTGATTTAGCTCTTGTTGAAGTCCTACAAAAAATTCGTGAACATTTTGGCAAACCAGTTATAATAAATTCTGCATATCGTACCCCAGAGCATAACCGCAGGGTCGGTGGTTCTGCTGGTTCCTATCATGTAAAAGGTATGGCGGCAGATATCCAGATTGCTGGTGTTTCCGCTGTTGAATTGGCATATTACGCACAAACTATCACGAATGGTGTTGGAGTGTACTACTACGGTAACACAAACTTTATCCATGTTGATACCAGACCAAGAGAAACATTTTGGCTTTGTGCAAGAGCTGGCGTATACGAATATTATAGAGTTGACCTAATGCCAATTATCAAACGCGGAACAAATGTTGGTAAAACAAGTGCTGTAAAATTCGTTCAAAAGAAACTTGGTATACCTATTGATGGTCAATTTGGAAAGAACACTGAAGATGAGGTAAAAAAGTTCCAGAGAGCACATAATCTAACTGCCGATGGAATTGTAGGTATGAATACTTGGAAAGCAATGTTTGTTAGATAATCTAAGGAGAGATAAATATGACTATTGAACTGTTTTGTACTTTGCTTCTTGCTTTTGGTACTTTGACTACAATCGTTGTTGAGTTCCTAAAGAAGATTCTTACTGGTCTAAAGATTAACTATAACACATCCGCTATCGCTCTTGGCACTGGTGGACTTGTTGGTGTAGTTGGTACTTGTGCGTACTTTGTAATGGCAAATATCGCATTTACTCCACAGAGTATTATGTGGATTATTTTTGAAGGTATCTGTGTCATTATGGGTTCACAGCTAGGCTACGATAAGATTGTGGCAATAATTAAACAAATAACTGCTAATAAAAAGGCATAATATAATAGGGATAGTAACATTTTAGTTACTATCCCTATCTTTTTTGCGCTTACTGAACTTCTGTTATAATTTCATTTGGGAGCCTATTATCAATACGTTCCCATCTGTTTCTATATTTCTGTAGATATGTCCCATCCTCAAGAAGAATACAAAGCAGACAACACCTTTTATACCTACGTTTGCATTCTTCTTTTGTCTTGTTAATTAAATCTTTGTAATCCTCATAACAAGCATCGAAATAGAAACAATTGAGTTTGTAACTGCCAATCAGAACACCGACACGCTCTTGCTTCATATTAGTTACCAGAGTTAGTCACAACGGTATCTGCACCAGTGACAGTAATCCAACCATGCTTCAGACGTGCTTCAGCTTCCTTCATCTTAATCAGATTATCAGTGATAGATTCAGAAATAATTCGGTTAGATTCTGCTTCAGCTTGTGCTTCGATAACCTTAATGTCGGCTTCGGCCTGTGCCTTAACCTTGTCGGTTTCAGCCTGTGCGAGTGCAGTCTGCTTATTCAGTTCAGCAATTTCTGCGTCCTGCTTGGCCTGTTCTTTTGCGCGAATCTTGTCCTTTAGAGCATCATCCAAATCAACATCAATAACAAGCGCACTGGAGACATTGATACCATACTCGGATGTCAGCTTTTCGTTCAGATATTCAGTAATGGCGCTGTTTACTTCGGACTTCTTGTCAGAATAAATATCCATCACAGTAAATCTTGGAGTAACGTCCTTAACATAGCTGATAATGCTATTCTGAATTTTACTTGCGACCAGACTCTCACCATCAATGCCGCCAAACTTAGTATACAGTTCAACAACACGGTCAGGCAGGAAATTATAGTTGACAGTCAGATTGATGCCAACCATACCACCACTAGCGGGAGCGTCAATATGCCAATCCGCGTGTTCTTTTACACCATAGTCCTCCGGGTCATTGGAGAACACAATCTGCTGTTGACTGATGGGGAAGTTGGCAACGTGTTTCATGGGGCTTGTAAAGTGCCAGCCCTGAGAAAGAGTGGTCTGTTCTGCGCCGTTTGCGGAGTAGACGACACCAACATAGCCAACAGGAACACGGACAACACAAGTCACCACGATAATCAATGCGATAACTGCGGCAACAACGCCGGAAATAATTTTCTTCATACAGTCTCCTTTGATTTTGTTTTAGATTTATCTATTCAAAACTTATTCTCGATAAAGTAGTAAACAATTACCGCAATTACCAAGAACAAGATAATCCACTGTTTAATGAATAACATAGATTTGATACCTCAATACACCAATCATCCAAAATCATCCACCACTATCAGAATAGCTCATACACAGTAGTGTCATCCAATTCGGTCGTGCTGTATTCAATGAAATACGCGCCTCTTTTAGATAATTTCTCGTCAACCTTGCGCTTTGCCTCATTAGGACTAATAGCGCAAGTGATACAGTGTCTTACACGTTTGTTGTTATCAATGTCGTACTGAACACCAGCGACAAGATAATATTTCTTATTCATTCCGTTCTCGCTTCCTATCCCTTAGAACACCTATATTATACCATACTATATACTAAAACGCAAGGGATTCTTTGTGAACAATTTGTTAATTGTCGATATTTACAACGACCTCTTTAGCCTCCTTGTCGAAGTGTACACGGCCACTCCAACGACTCAGATGGTATCGTGTGCCGCCTAAATTGAACACGACAGGCCAATCCTCAAGTGGCAGAGTGTCGCCATAATCAGCCGCCATCTCCTGCAAATCAACACACAAATCCTCAAAACTGATACCCATTCTCACTTAACCTCCGAGCTATCTAAAATAAACCGATTTTTCATAGTGCATACAAATGTTGCAGGAATAATATTCTGCTGAAGCTCAATACTAATATCAGAGATATTATTGATTTCCTCAATAGCATCATTGATAGACTTGTTAGAATTTCGGTTAGTTGTAACCATCATCTTAGCAAGTTCATTGCCATCATAAGCAGTATAAGTCCATTTCTGTTCACCTTCTGGTTTATATGCCAGCATAATCTCATATAATCTAGCAGAATACTTATGTGTAAAGTGCATAACAGTATTTGCGTTATAGTCAATCTGGCTGGTCATATTACAATAGCTTGCAAACAGAGGGTTTAACTGAACACCAACAATTCTGTCAGCGCCAATCACAGGTTTGTCAATAATACCACGCAATTCATATTCCTTCCCAACGCTTGTCATAATAGGAATACGCTTGCAAGCAAGCTCCAGTAATGCATTAGTTGCGCTTCTACTAGATTGACCACCACGTGAAGTAATCACATGTGCAAAATAGTCATCTAAAGAGAAGTGTACAGTCAACATGCCAGCATCACCGTTGTATCGGAACTCATTTGCTTTCATAAGAATATACATAAAAGCTCGCTGTTCAACTGTGCTAAAACTGTATCGAGATTTCTTAATGAACTGCTTACTAAGAGTAATTCTCTTTTCATAAATCTTGGCGCGGTCAAATTTAGTCCATCCGGGATGATATTGATTGTGTCGCTTAATCAATTCTTTGGCCTGATATCGCTGAAGAACAGTAAGACCTTCGTATCGTACATTCAGCATAGGCGAATGCTCATTGATTAAATATCGTTCGACAAGTGCAGATTCAGCTTCAGAATCTAGTTCAACGAAGTAAATAGTAGACTCTTTTAGTTCTTTTAGATGTTCTCTGCTAATATTGTCACTTAGGTCAGATTCGTGTTTATTGATTCTATCTCTTAGATTAGAATTGCATTTTCCAACATACAGCCACGGATGAAGTGGATGAATGTATCTGTATACGTAATATCCCATATCATAAACCTCTATGGCGATTTGTGTTAATTACTTCTCTATTGAAGCATTCGTTTACAATCGTTTGCGTAGCCCATGTTTTTAAGAAATCACTACTGACACAATCGTTTGACTTGACAATAATTTTATATGATGCAAACATCGGAATTGTGTTTGTATCATAATTTACTGGCACTACAGAAATATCAATTCCGCTTTTCTTTAGATTAAATGTCTCGAGTGCCTTATACATAAGGTCACTACAAATAAAGTTTGCTACACACTTATCGTAGTTTCCCGGAATAGTATATATACTCATCATGGTACCTCACATAACACAGCAATTTCTGGTTCATTATATCTTAGACACGTTTTAAAATATTCAAGGAATCGCTTATGCATATACATATCATGAATGAGAGCATTTTTAGGGATATAATGTGTATTATATGCGATTATTCTTTTGCTTACAACATAAGTAGCTCCAGATTCATTCCTCTCTGTTGTAAGATATGAAATATATAAAGTCGTGCCCCATAGACTAGAAAAATCATATACTATCGTTACAATATCACCATTTTCTTGGTCGATTATCTTGTATATATCATCAAATTTTGAAGTGAACTTTTTCTGTTCGCGGAATGTATATCCATCATGCTCTCCAACAGAAAAATTAAATTTATTAAAAACGTCAGGAAGTGGCATCATTACCTCCATTAGTAAGGCTCTAAATTGTTGTGTATAATGACTTCCGGCATATTACGCTCCAATCTTTCCATAAAGTATCTCATGAACACATCATGATGGCTCATTTGATGAATCATCGTATTCAGAGAGATATTATGAGGATTGGCGACGGATAATACAAAGTCACCAACTTCGATGCCGCCAGTATCAGTTTTAATTACCTTATCATACGAAATCGTTAGATATCTTCTTGTCACAAAGTCTGCGCCTTCATAATCTATGTTAGTGATGTTAGTTCTATCGTTATCTAACAATTTCGCTATATCTTTCATTTCCATCGGTGCGTCATTCAGTGTTGCTTCGCGGATATAATAATCTCCGAATATAGAACCGCTCACTTCATATTCAAAGAAATTTCTAGGCACAATTATACCTCCATATTTACCCAAATACGCTCGTTGGGTGTTGGGCCAAAAGCAGACTCACGCTCCTTGAATCCATATTTAGATAAATCACCATCAGCATCGGTGGTACAAACATGAATCACCCTTTTGTCAATAATTGTATACATATTGCCGTGTTCGAGAGGTCTATTATCATACTCACAGTATGGAAGCCAACCTTTCCTGAAACCTGTTTTAGCATCGTACACTTCGTTATCGAAGTAATCTTCGATAATCACACTGTCAGTTGGAACTGTATAACAAAGAACTCCTCTTACGACATTATTCATAAAATACTACCACCATTTAAATTAAATAACTCGGATGCTTTCGCATACAGAACGTCGTGCTTATTCTCAATTGAATCTAAGAAATACAGATGCAGAAGGTGGTTTAAAGTCTTGCGGATGCGGATACCTTTAAAGCCAATTTCCATAAGGTCATCTCCGTTAATGTCAAGGTCTTTCACAGTGAATACATTTTCGTCCTTAACGTCATAGAAGATGCTCATAGAGTCGTAGCACCGTTCCCAACTGTCTGAATAGCAAGCAGGAATATTACTCTGCATCAGCATCAAATCAAGCATACGTTCTGTATCTTCCTTACCAAGTTTGTTGATAATAACACGCATCGTATATTTGCTCATAGGGACTGATTCAAAGGATTGTTTGATGATGCGACACACGGATTCCATAGTAGCGTTATCAAACTTCAGGTCTTTCATAACGTTATGTGCGACAGCACTTGCCGCAGTTGCAATTTCTTCCAAAGTCAAATGCCTGCGAATTTCACTTTCAAACATCGTGAGATTGCGGAACAACAATGCATAAGAAGTAATCTTATCGCGGTGATTCTCGCCCTCAATAAATTCATGAGCAATATCTGTATAAAGGTCGAAGCGACTCGGATTTTCTGTATAAGAGATATTTCCCGTTAGATTATCAAGTTCTGGAATAATCTCGACAAGAATATCACTGAACTTCATCATAATATCACCGAACCTGTATGTCGTAATCATCTTATCAAGTTCGGTGCGGATTCTTTCTTTAGATACACACTCTAGCTTCTTTTTGCAGATACGCATACCATAAGCTGTATCTTCGTCAATATCGTAGCCAAAGACGCAAGCGAATCGCATAGCGCGGAGAATGCGTAGGCCATCCTCCTGAAATCTAAGAACAGGATTACCAACACACATAATCTTCTCTGTACGGAGACACCAGAAGCCGTTGTAGGGGTCAACAAAGCCACGTTCTTTATTGTACGCCATAGCGTTAATAGAAAAGTCACGTCTGCTTAAATCTTCCTCAATGGTTTTGGCGAACTTTACGCTGTCTGGATGCCGACCATCAGAGTAGTCACCATCAATGCGAAATGTGGTGATTTCGTAACCAACATCATCAATCATAATAGTGACTGTGCCGTGCTTAATACCAGTTTCGATAATCTGCTTATCACTGAATACAGATTTAATCTGTTCCGGTGTTGCAGACGTAGTGATGTCATAATCTTTTGGAGTTTTCATCCGAAGCATATCTCTGACGCAACCACCAACAAGGTAAGCCTCATATCCTGCATTAGATAAAGACTCCAATAAAGACATAGCGGTATTAAATCGCTTATCCTTTTCAATCTGTGCCAAGCAACGCTTCTGAAATGATTCAGAAATAGCATAATTATTGCTGTTTAATTTTCTACTCATAAACCCCTCAACAGGGATAGTATTAGGTAACTCCTGTGTTCTAAAACTCATTTACTCCTCCATGTATACCTTCGTCGCAAGATAAATACGACTCGCAATCTCTTCGCAATACGCCTTGTTGATAATATTGCCAAGATAACAACGGATATTGTCCTTCGTCTCTTTAATAGTTTGGCCGTTTTTAATCTTTATTGATTCAACAGCGGCAATATTGTAACAAAGCTGTTCAATTACACTTCGTCCATCGAAAGTTCTTCCGTTATGAGTTTCTTGCGCGACATATCGGTTGATAAGCGGCTGAACATCACGTGTTGCTAAATCCCAAACTTTCATTGTAATCTCCTTATTCCTTCCACGCATATACGATTAAAGAAAAAATGAGACTCGCGATGAAATAGACGAACCACCAGCCGATGATAGCCCACCATGAAATAGAGATTAAGCCAAATACCTTCAGTACAGCTACAATAATTGCAACAATATCTCCAAGTCCAAATCGCATATCAAAATCCTCCTTATTAAACAAAGCCAAGCCACTTTCATTTCTTTGTGCTTATATTATACCAAAAATACTGCGATTTGTCAAGCCCTTTACGAAAAAACACTATGGTAAATTTTACCATAGTGTTGTATACAACAGTTAGTTTTTACTAACTGCAAGTTTATCGACAATATTTTCAAGAGATTTAATGTTCAGTTCTCTTCGTTCCTGTTTGCTACGTTCCAGCTTTAATGTTATCCTGCTCTGTAATTTACATTCATATTCAGCGTCATCTGGGCAATCAGCATAACAGAATCCCCATGCTGTAACCGCCGTGTAATGTTCATCTTCACCACGATAAATAAATATCGGAGTTATACCATCACGTTTGTAATAGCCTAAAGTCGGGCCAAACAATGTATAGCCGCCTTCTGGCGACCCTTTGATTCCACAAGCAAATACTGGATTATTCTTGGGAATTTCTCTTTCAAATTTATAAACCATATTTACCTCTTAAATGCCAACAACAGCATGAGAAATTACTTCTTTTTTATGATTCAGACGTTTGGTTCTGTACTTTTTGAAAAACTGCGTATTAGATAGTTTGTTCTCAAAGTTTTTCCAGTTAAAATCTACTAACTTACCGTCAACCACTTTGTTAATAGTCATATTGCATACAAGATAACATCTGTCATCAATTTTCTTTGTAAAGCCAATTTTATAGCTGTGATATGGAGTGTTGTGTAGTGGATGGAAGTAGCAATATGTGTTACACATAGACAACTGTTCTGATTTAACGAAGTTGCTGAACTCTTTGAAAGTCCATGTATAATGATTTACAATGCACATTTTAGAACTCTGATGCAAAGCATCAAAATCTAACTTATATCTCTTTATAGTGAAGTTATATTTCATTAAATACTAACGCCTCCTTATCCACCGAAAGGGCAAGTAATTTCTCGTTCATTCTTCTTTAGACGTTTGAATAGGTATTTTCTAAATATATCAACTCCAAACATCTCTCTTGCAACGTCATGCCTCGTTAAATAGTCGTGATGCTTTAGGCTGATGGCTATTGTCTCGTTCTGTCTGGTAACACAGCGGACAGTAATACTCGTTACTTCCCAGTCACGCCCAGTGTATAAGATAACTTCTATAATGCTATCGCTATATCTCTTTATAAATAGCTCTAAATCAGATAAAGTAGCATATTCGGCTATGTCCACTTCTCTGCCGAGCCAGTCATCATCGTTATGGTAACATATAGCATTACATTTATATAATCTCATTTAGATTACTCCGACACCCTGTAATCCAAGAATTAAAGCAATGAGAATCCAAGAAATTGCTACACCATCATACTTCTTGTGGTAGACAAAGTAACCACTGTACGATGCAAGAATAACACACAAAATAGTATAAATATTCATTAGATAACTCCTTTTCCTACAAGTGCAACAACGACTAGAAGTACGCAACCGCCAAATATAGCGTCTATGAACTCTGCATCAAGCAGTTTGTTACCGATATATACTCCAATACAAAACGGAATTACATTGTGTATGAGAAATTCATAACTCATTTAGCGTCACCGACCTTCTGATTATTACGAATATCATAGATACGGTCAACACTATAATCCATAATATCCTTAATAATATCACTCACACTATCGTTGATGTTTGATGCGGTATCGCCAGCATACTCAGTAATTGCTTGAATATTTTGCGGAGTTGCAAATTTAGCAAGCGCCATCTTATAACAAGTGTCTTCTGACGGACAGAAAATACCGAGGATAATAATAACAACACCAATGATGATACCTTTAATAGATTTTTTTACAAAACTTGTCAAATCGTCGTCACCAAGTGAACCACATAGGACAATGGTTGAAATAAGAATCGCTATACCTCCAAAAACCATTAAAGTAATTCCGAGTCCATCTGCAATTCCAGCAAAATAGAAAAACCAAGGGCTAATAATAGGAGTATTCATCTAAAAATTACCTCACCGTCTTCATTTTTAATAAAGTGCGCACTTACATCTTCGATAAACCCACTAAATTTACGCACATATTCGTTAATAAGCCGGTTGTAGGTTGCTACAGCCTCATCATAATTATCATAATACAGATAATTACTAGCAGAAAAACGCTCCTTTTTACCATTCGGAACAAAGCAAGCGTTCCAATTACGATTGTTTACTTTACCAAGAACAGGTGGCCTGTTTACTGTAATTTTGTTTCTGCCAAATTTGAACCCGACACACCAAACATCCGTGTTAAGAGGAACTGTGTTAATATAGTATTGCATAATTACTCCACTCTATAATTCTTTAGATATTTCACTTCTTTTGTAGCTGGCATACGACCCCGAATATAGTGATTTCGGTGTTTATCCCAGTATGAACCAATAATCGTGTTCACATCCATTGGTTCGTATTGCCGACCTCTATACAATCTTGTTTGCTTAGGCAAATATTCATCCCAATATTCGATAAGGCTATCTCCTCGAATAGCTTGACGGTAAACGCTAATCATATAGCCAAGTTTTAACAAGTGAATTGCATAGCACCTTTCAAGTGTAAACTTTTTTGTTCTGTTTACATAGTATAAAAGGGCACAATGACTCTTTTCCATATCTTAATAATGCCTCTTAAAACATAACCTCTGGCAATGTACGTTTATAGTATATCAAATTCTTCTCATAAATAGAGTGAAAATCTGACATATTGTTCCACATTACAATGGAGCCGTGTCCAATAAGATTGATTGTATAAAACTTCTTTGTTGTATCAGTTAAAATGTTTTCAATTTCTCTGGCCTCTTCTATAGCACCGCACGGGATTGCTAATTTCGTAAACGGCGCATTTTTAATATAGCAATGACTATGAAGGATGTAGTTTATATTACTATACTTATTATAAAGTAGCATCTGCACAGGCGTATCAACTGACGGCTTGTCTGTGCCACAGTACATAAGTTTATCGTTATCCATATATACCGGGACGAAATTCTCAAGTGTGATAAATCGTTTATCAATATTGCGTTTAGACACGAAAATATACCCATTTCTTCTAAAACTCGGCATACCCTTTCCGCATCGTCCAACTTGCGGTGGTAACTTTCGTATACTGGCGTTACCAACAAAACGTGTTGTCACGCAACCTGTCGGCATAAATTCCTGAAATTTTGTAGCGTATCTTTTTACTGTATCAACAAAATCGTTCTCATCTGGAACATCAATAACTCTGTCCGATTTATACTCATTTTGTTTGAACTGGTCAAAATACCACGACAAAACAAGACCTTTATCTGTGACGGATTGTGTCGTGTTCTGCCGAGTCATAGATTTAAGAAAAATCAACCTATTTATACAGGTTTGCATTGCAAGCTCAATATCTATTCCATCATACCATACAGAACCAAGTGGGTCAAATATCGTAATATTAAAAAGCCCAGTATCTGTTCTCTTAAACTTGAATGATAGATTTGCCTTTACAGAAATAGTTCTTTGCAAAAGTTCTTGGAATGAATATTTGTCAACATCGTCTCTCTTAGATGTGATGAGCATTGTAAATGGGTCGTAATCTTTTACGTTCCTATTTTTTACGAAGCTGTTATCAATATTGGGCCACCAAAAAACAAAATCATAATGCTTTTTGTTAATTAAATTCAAAATATTTTGAATCTCATCATAATCGCCGCCGTTGAATAACAATACGCTTTCTATACGACTATCATTTTTTAAAATGTTATAACATTTGTTTGCCAAACCAGATTTTTCGCCATCATTACCAAAATCTCCGGCTACAATAATTGCAGTATATCCCACTTTACACACCTCATACATAACATTTTAACATCCACAACTATCTGGGTCTGTGAATCCTTTTCTCTTAACCACTTACACCCCACGCCTTACCACATTGCTATAACTACATTCTGGGCAGTTGCTCTTGTATACATCAGGATAAGGGCTACAACAAATTTCTACTTTAACTTCATCAAGGTTCATTTGATAAATACATCCACAACCACGGCAGGCAAATGTAATGCGATTTCTGTTGTCACCATTTACTAAAATTCTCATATATTATCTCCGTTATTCCCAGTAAGTCTTGAAGAACCCCTGATTTGGGTCACTATAGCTTCGTCCTTCGCAATCCTCGTAAGTTCCTTTATACGATGCAGAAACAAGTTTCAGTGGATATTTAAGTTTATCAATATCACCGTTAAAACGACTAATGTTAATACCACGCCAACGATTGCCATAATGACCGGTCTTACCTTTGGTAAGAATATCTTCCATAGTAGACGGATATTTGTCACCATCGTAAATCATATTGGGGCGTTTGTTCCAATATGCAAGAATACCGTAAAGGTCGGCCATATTATCTTTGGTGTCCCAAAGAACCCGACCATATCCCCGATAGTGGTCTTTAATAAAACCACCACCGAACTCCTTCGGAATAAGAATTTTGTAGCTATCGCCATCTACGATATTACTCCGTTTCGTAGTTTTATCTGCTCTCATCCAAGAAAAGCATCCCATAACAATTTTCTCCTCAAAAATTTAACGTACCTACGTTGTTTTTTATTACACAAAAGTCAAATTTTATCTAAAAAATAGTGACCATAATCTCGTTTGTATGGATGTGAAATTTCTTCCATATCTTTTGCTGAATACAGGTTATGATGAACGTCCATAGTTATATCGCCGAGTAGTGCATCTACGATATCAAATGGAGAAATGCCGTTTAAAAGCATTTCTTCCATTCTCTGCCGAAGAAGCTGTTCCATCTTTTCGTATGTTCCCATATACATTATCACCTTAAAACGGCCATACCCATTCAAAAATATCAACGACAATATGAAAACCAATATAGCCGATTCCTAAAAGTCCACCAAGAATAAAAATACTAATGACAACATCAATTACTTCTCTATAAATCTCCATCTTGCCCCCTTGTCATACTTATTCCAAATCTCTTTAGCCCTTTCATAAGATATGCCATAGGTAGGACAACTTATCGTATTTTTATCTTTCTGCATACCCAGAAACGTCTTATCAGTAGTTTTATAAGGAAGTTCAAACTCAACTAAGCCGCCATCAATGATACAGAGAACAAAATTGATTAAACAAACTGGAATGAATATAATCGCATAAAACCAAGTTTTAATTTCCTGTTTTCTATACAACGCCTTATCCTCATCTAAGATAAGATAGTAGTCGCAGAGCTTTCGCCCCCATTCTACACAGTTGTTATACTTGCCAATATATGTCCAATCTGACAATGTGATACGCTTTTTAATCATCTTATCTCCTATTATGTTATTGTTATAAATCCGGCGACAAAAGAATCTGCCGCTAAACATCCAAGCGTGTATAAAGCAGTGGTAAATAAACCACGGGGAATCGCCCACACTACCAAACCATAAAGTTCAAGCAATGCTACAATCGCTATAACGCTAAAGGTAGCTACCATAAAGAAAATATCAGAGAAATCCATAAAACCACCTCACTCTGTATCAATCACGATTGTTCCGTCAAAACCTTCGTAAATGATAGCGTCACTGAGCTTACACGTTGCAAGCTCTTGTACCCAAGCAGCTTCTTTTCCACAGTGTGGACATTTATACGAGCGATGTTTGCCAGTCTCGATTGTGATTTCCTGCTCAGGATTATCTTTTGCAAGTTTCTGTAATTTATCAATAACTTTATAAACTTTCATACACTATTCCATCCGATTCATCAGAGTACATATAGTTGTGCGCATAGTCAATTTCAGTTTTCCAAATTTTGAGGTAGTCGTCGATTGGGATTCCCCAACAATAAAGGTCATAGTCGTTATAGTGTTCAAGCCCATAGTCGGCGACATATTTAATAATCTCGTGACGAGTCTCACGCATCAACTTCAAGGTATTATCGTTCGTAGCACCGTTACGACCAGCAAGTTCTTGATAGTAAATCGCTTCGTTAAGTTGTTCCAAATCGCTTTTCAGCTTTGCTTGTGCGACATCAACATTGTATCTTTTTTTACAATGCTTTTTGGCTTCTGCTCTGCACTTTTCCAGTTCTTTTGTAAGCCGTGTATTTTCTACTGCTGAAGTAATAGAAGTAAGAACCATGTCTGCATCATCAATCGGCTTGCTGACTGCTTCTGCTTTATAGTTCTCATCAAAGTCACCATTGATTTTAGCAAAATTCTTGATACCTTCAATATCTGTGACAGAAGCTGAATTATTTTTAATAAACGCTTCTACATCTGTAAGCATTTTAGAGAAGATACTGCCGTATGTTGTTCTAGTTTCTGTCACAAGGCTATAATATAAAGAGGAACATCTACAATCTTTAATCTTTTTTAGTATATCACTAAGTTCCTTGCAATAAACAGTATAGAAACGGTTAAATTGCTCAAGTTTATACGAAGTAAGATACTCGTCAATTTTATGCATAGAATTGGAAACATTGTCACTACTGATGATACCTATGTCTCTCATGCAAAGAAGATAATCAACACGTTTGTCGTCCAATTCTTTATCTATATGATTGATTGGCCTTTTCTTTTCGGGTGCATAATCCGAGTCTCTTGCATCATCGTACCAAGATGATTTTACAGAATCGGTGATAATTGCAACAAACACTCCAACAAAGAAAACAATCCAAATGATACATACAATCATTGTTATCCAGTCCATAATATCCTCCGTTGCTATCTGTCTTTCTTATACCAATATTATACCACACAAAGTAAGAAAAGTCAAGGGGAATCTAAAGAAAAAGACTGGAAGAAATTTCCAGTCTTACAACTATTGGTTGTATTATTTCGGGAGATTCCCGGACTCAAGCATACGACCAAGCGTGAAATAAATACACATATATCCATCACATGAAAGTGGAATAAAGTTGTTATAGATTCTTACGGCAGCAATTTTATCCCGATAAAAGATGCTATCAAGTATTCTATCCTTTTCCCAGCATTCACTAAAAACATGGTTACGAATCAGTGAGGCATCATCGTTACTGAGATGCCAAGGGCCATCATCTGTATATACAACAATCCCTTGTACACACTCGTCTTCGTCATCGTCAACGATTGTGTACAGAAATTCTTCACGATACGGCGTTGCCTTATATTCGTCAAGAGTTATCTGTCGTATCACAATATCTCTTGGGTCAAAATTATCAATAGACACCATAAGTTAATACACCTTATTCTCATCAAGGCGGCTTACATCGACAGGCACAAATAAGCAATCCGCATCAGTTTCCAAATGATTTTTTGCCTTCACCTGTGCTTCTTTTACAGTATCAGCACAAACGATAACTCTTGTAGAATACTTCTTGCACCCATCATCCATATCCCCACGAACAATATACCACTCGCCCATTTAGTCCTCCTTGTGCCATTCAGAAAATACAGAAGTATCATCAGAATTTGCAAACACCTCTACGCCTACAACATCGGCAGTAACAGGCTTACCGTTAATATCATTTCCCATCATCATGCTAGAAAACATCCGTTTAAATTCGTCACGAATCTGACCAGCGACGGTCGTCTCAGTAACACCGGCGGCAATAGCCTTTTTCAAATTCTCGTCAATCTGTGCGGCATCCATGCTATTTTCAATAGTAAATTCAATCTTAATCTTCATAATTATTTCTCCAATCTATTTCCCAAAACATCGTAGTTATCGTAGTAACGATACATAGAAGTTACCCAAGGTCGCTTTTCAATACAACCGTCATAGAAGACAAGCGTTCCAGCTAAACTAGCACCACACTCATTGAGCGCTTTCCGAATAACTGCCTCTGTACGTCCCATAAAGTAAGAATCATCAATAAGCACGTAATTCTCACCGGGCTTTACATATTCAGAAAGGTCTAACCTCGTATTAGATTTACGTAAACCGCCCGGAACAATCAGGTCTGTAGTAAAACCATAATTGAAATATGCAATGCCGGTTTTACCGGTAACAACATATCTATACTTGCCGTGCGGATACCTTATATTAACATCGTGGTCAAGCATTGCAAGAATCTCTTTGCTTGCTCTGATAGAATCGTCAAGCTGGTCAAAGAAAATCTCGCCACCAACAAACTTTTCCAGAAGCTCGTTTACCTTTGTGACAACAATATTGTAACTCATTTTGCTTTTATCTTAACCTTTCTATCATTTATGATACGATTTTCAATTTCTTTATTTTCTGACGCAACGTCACGCATCTTTGCTACTTCTCTGTCCTGTACTTCACGGACAACTTCTCTAATGTCTTTTAGATTTTTTAACTGCGCATCAACCGTTTCTGTTGCATACAAACTTTTCAAACCCTTACTAACAGCCAAGCACATTGCGAAGTAATCAAAATACGTCGCGGGGTTTAAAACGACATAGTTATTGTTTTTACTAGCGATATGACAAATTACAAAACTATGTCTCATATCTTTACAAGACCAGTCATAATAGTCACAAGGCACAAATTCATCTGCCGCGTAATCACAGCTAACATAGTCAAAATCTGCGCAAAGCTCTTTGACAGATAACAACCGTTTAATCTGTGCATACTTCATCTTAGGTAGAAGTTCATTGGGGCAGTGCAATCTATATTTACAAAAGGCTCTATACTGAGGAACCTGTGACCCGGTAGGCGATACCTTAATCAGCAATAGAATAAACCAGATGATAACTACGACTACATACGACTTTGAAAAATTACACGTGAAAAGTGCAATAACAGCCGGAAGAAAGCCAAAAATTGAGTAAATCCAAAAGAAGCCATAACTAATCATTCTCTTATAACCTTTCCACCAAAATAATCCCACTCAGAGCCATCTGCGAAATACATTGCGTCACTAATTTTAGCCTTCTTCTTTAACTCAGCTTCGTCAGGGGTTGAATTAAAAAGAGCATTATAGACCATACGATAGCAGTTCATATTAGGACTATACTTAGGACTACGAAAAATAGGCATATCGTCACCAGTGATGTACTTCATGATTGCCGCACATACACCAGCGGAACGACTACAACCAGCCTCACACTGAACGATGATTTTTTCAACGTATACTTTCATCATCCAGTTCTTAATAAAGTTTGCTACCTCTACGCCCTGTTCATCAGACATAGCAGTTTCCCACTTTGTACTAACTTCGCAATCGTTGAACTGTAATCTAAGGAAATGGATATTATTTGCAGTGCAATCATCACCAGCAAGTGGTGCGCCAACATCAGTGATAGAAACTACGAGCGTTTCAACATTGTCCGGGTTCATAAGGTAATCTTCTAGCACATAACGACTCATTACCTTGAAATCTGGATAACTCATATTTTCCTCCTCACGAAATAGATTCGTTCTCGCTACCGTGCATCATACGAATCATATAAATATTCTCACGAACAAGCATAAGAGTTTTGCCAAGCTGATTACGACCAACAGTACATTCGTAATCCATCCCCCAATAACGGTCATTCCAACTGTTACCCTCAACTAAAGTCATTCCCTTAGTTGCTAACAGTTTATCGGCCAGCTTGGGATTCTGGATGAACTTCGCCATAACAATCTCGTACATCACTTTGTCTTTTACATCATCCCAGTCTGAACGTAAATCAACAAGGCGACGACCCTCTCGTTTAGATTTAGACGGGTCAAGTGTCGCAAAATACTTACGCTTTTCAATATCCAAAGTTTTCTGCGCCTGAAAAGCCGCCTCAGAACTGCCATAAGCAATTCCATCATAAGTTACCGGACACTGATAGAAGTTGCTCAAAAAGAAATACTCGCCATCGAAACGGTTAATAACATTCTGCATATTTATAGTCAACCTTCCTCTTTATTCAAAATCTTCTTTTTCAAATCCATCATTATCAACCTGATTACTCAATATAATATTACATATCGCGTCAATAGTCCAGCCAATTATTATTTTAAATAATACAAGGTACGGCAACCAAAAGATAACAAAAAAAGAAACGACAGCAAGCTCTTTTACCCCATCACATTGCCATAGTCCGTATTCAGTATAAATATCTGGAAAGCATTCGAGAAAGTATATTGAACCGACTCCAATATATAGTATAAGTAATAACGGCACTAACCCGAACATATCAATCTAACCTCCATTCCGTAACTATATTATAGCAAAAATACCCGGAAAAGTCAAGGGCTTTCCGGGTAAAATTTTCAATATTACACTTCAGTAGAGTAAAGCATTTTTTCTATATCGCTTTTCTTTGGATGCCTACCACAACATTTGGATTCCGGGCAGTACAACAGTCTATCGCACTGAGGAACGAGATAGCCGCCAATATCTGGGATTGCATCGCATACAGCGTAGCGCATCTTAGATGCTAATTCTCGATGAACCTCTTCGGTTCTCGTACAAAGTCGCAATCCCATATAATGAATGAGTGCTTCAAGTGTAAATCCAATGCAAACAGCGGAATACGTACTCATTGGCAATACGTATCGCGCCTGTTCGTTTGCGCGTTCTTTAGGTCTACCCTTAGATTTAACATACCCGTCAATCTCATCATAAAGTTCGACAGTTTTAGCCATGTGTTCATTATATTTATTGAGTAATTCTGGATTATCCTTAATTTCAATCGGAATCTGATAACCAAAATTATTCTTGTTCACATATCTAAAGCTCTGAACATTTTTGAAAACGCCTGTTTCATGCCTCACTAGCTGGTCAATCACAAAACGAGGACAGTCTGTAATTTTAAAGATGAAGTACACGCCGCGACTCCCAGAAAAATGCCCAGACAAAAAACAATGCTTACCTATAACCTCTGGATTTTTTACCTTGGAATCATAACAGACCGATGCAACTTCAGACCATGTTTTCCAAACATTTTTAGCCTCATCTACGTTTATCAGTTCCACATTCATTGATTCTAACACCGTCCTTTACAAGAGCACAATTAACAATAGCCTTTACGTCGTATTCACCATTTTCAAGTTTTGTATACTCAATGTCTGCGTCACCAATAGTGGTATCATATCCATTGGCTGTGTATTTACAAATAATTCCCCAGACCACCCATATAGTTGCCTGTAAAGCTGCCAAATAAGGATTGCCGATTTCGGCAGAGTTCTTCGTAATAGAAATTGTTGTAGTGGGATTTTTCACTTTTCTTTCAAAGTTCACATCAAGATGCTTCTTTTCGCCATCAATCAGTAAGTCACCATTAAAATTCGTTTTAAATCTCCCAGTCTTTTTAAAGCAAGCATCAGTCTGTGATACTCCCATATTCTTATCGCAAATAGCCATAAACATATCACTGGAACTCATCTTGCTAGGCATATTAAAATTTGCAACAGGATTACTATTTTTCTTAGTCATTATTATACCTCAATATTTAAAGTAGAATCATGTGGAATAACTTCGCTCTTAAAAGGGAACAAAACCGTAGTAAATACATCGCTGTCTGTGGCTTCATCTGTCTCAGACTTCGGCGAGTATACCTTTAAAGAATTAACACCAAACTGCGGTTTAATTCGCATATAGTAAGCGCCTTCATACTCAAAGACGCCACCGACTGATACATCTTCAAATCTTACTTTTTTGTTATCTGAATCTAAAACAACATTTACCTTTGTTGCCATATTTATACCTCCAAATCATCCCAGTTATCGTAATCAATAATCTTCTTTTTATAAGCTACAGCACACTCGTGCTCAATTTTACAATCACGAGCACCAGACCATCCGGGTAAGAATACTACAATATCTGCATCTGCCATCATATAGAGCGACATTCCAAGACACTTTAATGGCGTTGCCGGGTCTTCATTATCTAAATCATCGAAGATTGTATCCATTACTTCAATCTCCTCGTTAGATAGCTTACCTAACCTATCTGCCCATTCATTATGTTCGGTGCGAATCTGTTCGCTTGTCTTACCTCGCATCGGCTGGCTAATAAATACTCTCACCATATTAACCCTCCGAACTTTTATTTTCGACTTCTTTTAGGTGTTTCTGCCAAACATCTACCATTTCTTGCATATCGCCCGGATAGCAGAGCATAGCAAATAACTCTGGTCTAAGTTGCCAATTCTTGTTGCTTTCAACTAAAAGTCCGGGTGCGAGTTCACAAACATCAAACTTACCCATTTTAATACAGTTACAAGTGTACGGATGCGTTACAATCCGAAGATAATACTCGCCCTTAAACTTGAATAACGTTCCGGGTTCAACAGAACCTAAATTCACTTTTTCTGCCATAATCAGCTACCTCTCTTAATAGGCAACCACTCTGTAACGGTAATTACCTTTTCGTGTCTCTCGACCTCTTCTGGCTGATAATCAAATTCACTATCCTGATACTCTGTCAGACCCTTAAACCAACTGATGCCGAAGTGCCGTCCACCGAGTTCAACAACTGTGTACATACTTCTAACCCATCGTCCATCGTCACCTTCCTGCGTGTCGATGTCATAATCATATACAAGTTTACTCAACTCGTTACTTGTAAGTGACTCGCCGCTATCAATCTTAGATAGCATCTTCTTTTCAAAATCTTCCATATTTTACTCCTTTAATAATAGTAGTTTTTTATTAAATATATTCCAAAGCCTTACCAATTACAAATAGCTTCTCGGTAGGATATTCACGACCAGTCGCGCTGATTGTTCTTGCAACTTTCTTTTCCCAAATACAAGTAAAATCATCTGGCATCCATTGTTCGCTAACAATGACAATATTATTCTTGCTAAATTCCCTACAAATATCATAGAATTTATCGTAATCAAATCCCTTTGATACATCATACTTTGTAGTATTTAAGTAAGGAATATCAAAATAAAAAACTACTTCCTTTTGACCGTCGAAGCTCTTCCATAATTCGAGAAAATCACCTGACGTAAAGATAATATTCTTTAGATTCGGTGCTTGCTGTTCGAGATTTCTCTTTCCTTCTTGATAATAGTCACGGACTTTATCACCATATTTAGTATGCTCAATTACTGTGTTTGCATAACCGCCATCAAAGAACTTACCATTGTAAGATGCAAGAAATCCAACATTACCAACAAGCCAGTTCGGGTAATTATCTTTATTCTGTTTTACTTCAGTATACGTATCTTTAGATACTTTATCAAGTAATTCTCCACCATTGGCAACATATTTCAAAAGTGCAATAAGATATTTATTCTTATCAATTCCATGACGTATATCGCAGTTGATTTTATCAATTATGTTTGCGCCGCCAACGAATCCTTCGATATACACGTATGCGCCACTCTTGTCAATAAACGATTGGATAATCGGGCAAATGTCTTTTGCAATTCTTGCCTTGCTTCCCATATACTTCATAGAATTACCACCTTACTGGCTCTAAGCCATTCTCAATCAAAAACTTATTCGCTTTTGCGAAGTGACCGTTACCAAAGAAGCCACGGTTTGCACTTAGCGGTGACGGATGCGCAGATTCTAGGAACTTATGATTTTGATTTGTAATTAGATTCTTTTTAGACCCGGCATTCTTGCCCCATAATAAGTAAATGATAGGTTGGTTGTACTTCTCCAACTCTTTAATTGCGTCATCAGTCAGTATTTCCCAACCTAGATTTGCGTGTGAAAGAGGTTCGTGCTTTCTAACTGTAAGAATTGTATTTAAGAGTAATACGCCCTGCTCTGCCCATCTTGTCAAGTCCTGCGACCATTCACTGCGTTCAACTGTTTCAGAATTAAGCTCCTTTTGAATATTCTTCAATGAAGGTGGTGTTGGATAGACTTCATTTCTTACTGAGAATGATAACCCCATAGCCTGTCCTTCACCGTGGTAACAATCCTGACCGATTATTACCACTTTTGTATTATGTATAGGCGTTAATTCAAACGCCTTAAAAATATCCTGCATCGGTGGATATACAGTTTTTGTTGCATATTCCTGTACAAGAAATCTTTTTAGATTTTTATAAAACGGTTTTTGCTGTTCTGTGTCAAAGAACGGTTGCCAATCATTTCCAATGTTAATCATCGACATCCTCCATAATCCCATGACCTGTCTTTGCTTTAAATGCTTCGCAGATTGCGGAATGACGCTTTACAATATACTGATATTCATTATCATAAGGACTTGTGAATTTAATCTGCCGAACTGAATTTCTAAACATGAAATACAATGTATCCTCTGATTCGTTTATTAAATCTAAAACAAGCTGACTGTATTCGTTATCACTCATTATTACTCACCGTGTCATCAACAAGTTCGTCACACATAAACTCCCATTTCGTAACATCAAGAACCCTATCACAAACAGTCACATTCTTATCTAGGCCACAACTTTTGGTAATTACGCCATCTTTATCACACCAAAAGAAGCCAGCCTTATTCTTAATGTACCTAATCCAAAGGCTCCAATATTCAGGACGAATCATAATATCGTGCTTCTTTGCATAACTAATTGCGTCAATAAAACTTTTCTCTACAATCATATTTTACCTCTTCATAAGTTCCATCATTTTCTTTGCGGCGTTATACTGGCATCGTGCAACATCATACTTAACGTATGCGTCATGGTTACTGCCGGGCTGCTTATCGAGCACATTGCCGTAGTAATCCATTGCACTTTTCAATTCTGCCAGATAGCGTTCAGCATCGGTTACATGAGTCATGGCAATAGCCTCCTAAAATTTACTACCTATAGTATAACAGAAACCCCTTGATTTGTCAAGGGGTTTCAGAAAATTTTTAGATATTCACAGGGTACTTTTCCTTGAGCTGACCTAATAGCGTCTCATAGACAGCTCTGGCCTCCGGGGACAATTCCTCGATGGATTTTTTTACAGCCTCCGGGGAGCGTCTCTGGGTGGCTTTAGCAGCCTTCTGCTGAAGCACATAGCCTTCAAGTTCCCAGAGTTTGCTCTCAACGTGTTCACGACAAATCTTTCGACCAACATCTAAGTCAAAATTCTTCGGGTCAACACATGCGCTTGATTCAACAATCACGAAGTCGTTCTCCAACTTGTAAGCGCAAATCAAGCACTTATCAAATACGACGATTTCTTTTACTTCTGCTGTATCAAGCAGATTATTTATGTGTTCCTGTGTTACTGTCATCATTTCACCTCATATACTAAATTTTCAAGTAATGCAACTCGTGTAAGAAGTCCTACGCCACTGGGTACTGGTGTAATTAGCGCATCATCAGAGTAACAAGACCTATCAACATCACCGCACAACTTACCATCACCACCACGAGTAATCCCGACATCAATCACTACGGTTTCTGGCCTAATCATATCTGGTGTAATTAGCCCCGGTCTACCAGTGGCTGTCACAATTAAATCTGATTGTAAACACCATTTTTTTAAATCAACCGTATGGCTATCACACCAAATTACTGTTGCCCCACGTCCTTTAATTAAATTTGCACACGGTTCACCAACTATGTGGCTTTTGCCAATTACTGTGCAAACTTTCCCAACGAAATTATAATTGAGTTCGTTATCCAATAACTCAATTACCCCTTTAGGAGTTGCAGGGACAAACTTAGTATTAGGTAAAAAACCATCAACGTCAAATTCTGGTTTAATATGTGTCGCAATTCCTTTTAGATGTTCTGGAACAGGCAACTGAACTATAACACCAGCGACCTTTGAATTTTCTTGCGACATTATTAAAATTCTCAACGCTTCTGCATATTCCGTATCTACTGGAAGTTTATATATTATCGTGCGCAATCCAACTTCTTCGCAATCACGTATCTTTCCATTTACATAAGCATTGCTTGCCGGATTGTCTCCAAACTGGATTATTACGAGTGTATCCCTCGACGGCTTTGTTTTAGACAAATAATCTTGTATATCCGTCTTTCGCTTCTAAACATAAGATTTGACATCAATCAAAAAATCAGCTCCAATCAATATTAGCGTTATCATAGATTACACGTGAGTAATCCTTTAGTGCATTATAGGAATTGTCTTTCTTAATTTCCCAAAGCATATCATTTACAAACTTCTTTGTTTGTGGATGCATTGCAATCGGTTTAGAACATTTCCCAAGCCACCATTGCCACTCTTTATCTAGGGTAAAGGACTCGCCCATATAGGCGCGTCCTGCACCAAGATAATCACACACCATTTCAAGTGCGTATTTATACGGCATCTTTAGCGGTTCCCCACCTTTATCAAAGTTATCTTGCCAATACTCATAATGATGCGGGTTGCGTCCTTTATGGTGTTGCCACGCCATAGAGTAACCATTCTCTTCCTTACAGGCGTCGATAGGGCTTCTATTACCCTGATAATACTTTACGCTTTCCCAAAACTCGACTGGCGAGAATTTACTAAGGTCATGGGTAATTCCCTGCCAAGGAATACCAGCCTTACAACAGAAGTAAAATACCCAATACTTATGAACAAGAATTTTCTTTAAATGTAAAAAGAAATTACTCAGTTTCATATAGTGCCTTTTCCTCCGGGAATCTCTTATAATATACGTCTTTCTCGTCTGGGCATTCTTTGAAATATTCAGCCCTCTGTTCTGGATGACGCATAAACAGTCTGCGAATCATGTCAAGCCGTTCGTATTCCTGATATTCTTTAGACTGCTTATTGTGCATAGGTTGCCAATAAGCAGTAGTAAGTGCCACCATCTTATATGCTTCTTCAAAGGTAACGTCAGTTACTTTACAATAAGTTCGACTCTTATCCCAGTTTGTATCATTCAGAACACGAGCATCTTTTTCTGAATACCAACACCATTTATCTCCGATTCCACAATATGTCATCCCATATTTTCCGAACAAATCCGGGTAATCTACTTCTGCACCAAGCCAAGGGAAACAGTATTTCTTGAGAAATTCCCAAGGTTTAAGTTTCTCAATGTTCTTTAACTCATTCTGCATTTAGACACCTCACTTTTTATCAGTGCTACCAAATCCACCATTACGAACGCCATCCGCATCATCGTCATTTGTCTTTAGATAATTCATAAAGATACCCTGTGCAATAGCCATTCCAGTTTTCACATTTACACTATCAGAGTTGTGATTTTCAAGACGATACTTAATAAAGATATGACCTTCGTTATCAGACTTAGAATAGTCACTGTCTACGATGCCGATAGTATTGGCAAGACGCATATAGTGCCTAGTGCCAAGACCACTACGAGGTGCAATCATTAAGAACTTATCATCGTCCATAATCGCACGAATACCAGTGGGAATAATAAGCTCTGCGTTAGGCTCTTCAAGAATAAACTCGAATGGACTAAAGAAATCATAACCGCAAGAGCCTATAGTGCTACGTCTCGGAAGTCTTAAATTGTCATAGATATTCTTGATACAACCCTTTTCAATTTCGTCCCCAAAAATTGCGACATAATCTTTTTCAAACTGTTCATAACTAATCTTTTCAAACTTAACCATCGTTATACTCCTTAGCCTCTTTTTAAATAGTTTACAAAACCTCTTGCTTTTGCATCTAAAGCATCAAGGTCACTATCATTATTCAAAACAAAATCGTAATTATAAGATTCCGTGTATTTATCAGAATCATTAGATACAACTTGCTGATTGTTGGAACGTTTAACTAGAACTGTCATTGCGCCGAAGTCTCTTACAATACGTGCAATCTCCCCCGGCTCTCTGATATGTATAAACAGAAGCTCCTGTTCTGGCTGGTTTTTAAACCAGTGAATCTCTTCTGCAATTTTCTTATATGGAATATCGTCATATTCAGCAAGCAGTTCCTTTAGCTTACTGAGAAACAAACGCGACATTGGGTCTTTATCGCCATTCCATCCAGCGAACCGCGCTACATCTTTTACGAAATCAACGCTTGAAAAATTAGTAGTTGCGGCATATTTACTTACAAACGACACAAAGGTATCTTTACCACTTCTCGGCATACCATTGATAATAATGACCTTATGTATAAAAATCACTCCTCGATAGCAATTAAATCATCGGTATAAAATAACCACTTGACAGGAGAACTATCTTCTGCTAGTTCGTAAGCAATACCAGTAAACTTAGTACCCTTCTTTGTGTCAACCGCAGTAAACACAACATCCCTATTCTTTAGCAAGAACTTTCTAAATCTATCTGCAACAGACAACTTACGTGACAGAATCTTGTCAACGTCAAGTTTCACCTTTTTCCCATCAAGCGTATCAATCTTATCGTAAGAAATTTCTACCTTCATTTTACGCCACCTTCATTTTCAAATGGAAAATCTTCCAAGTCCAAATATTGTCGTCACATACAATCTGATAGCTTAACCCATCAGAACCAACATGCGTATCATAATCAACATTGTCATTATCCAAATCATTAAGAATAAGATTGACGTTCCAATCCATCTTTCTTAATGCAATCTCTTTAGAGCTACAAACAATTGGAGCAAAAAGCTCATTATCCGATACGCTACAAAGTAACCACATAAAACATCTCCTTACATAACCACAAATTCATAATCAGTAATATAGAAGTAACCACGCTTGTTCTTGTACCAATCACGAATCTTAATTACATCATTCTTCTTGAACTTGCATTTCTTATACAGTTTGTAAGGAACTGTATAAGAACTACGCTTACCAGAACCAATGGACTGCGCATCAATAATAACGCCCCAAGGCTCAACAGATTCACGCTGTTTCATTACCTTCATTTCGAGAATAACAATCTTAGGTCTATCTTCGGATTTGTCAGTCTTAATGCCAATGTAACCCATATATTCAAGCTGATTAGCAATCTTGGTTTTAATGTCAACATCACCAAGATTCATAGTCATAATATACTGTTCAATCTCGTTCAAGATATTATGACAATTTAACTTATTAAACTGCTTTTCGGTTTCGTTAGCATTGCGCTTAATAATGTTCATTGTAATCTCGTCTGGAATCTTACTCTTAGCAATCGTTTTCGCTTCGCCCTTCTTAAAGAACTGGAACTGCTTGAAGATTGTTGCCAACTCTCTACAAGTACCGAACTCTTCAAAATAATCGAGTTTAATCAAAGTTTCAACTTGGTCACGAGGCATACCCGATGCCTGAATATCATACAACAGGTCAGTGAATGTCTTATAAGAGTTATCCTTCAAAGAATACAAAAAATCAGAATATCCTGCATTTAATCCCTTGATACTGCTCGTACCTTTATAAATACTATTCGTAGCAAGGTCATAGAAGTATTCTGCCTTTGCGTGTCTGAATTTAGGAGCAAGAATTTTTACCTTACGACTATTTGCGTATTCAATAGCTTCTGCTGTCTTGTTATCGTCACCGTTCCATGCGTTAAGGCAAGAAGTCAAATACTGCAACGGATAATGATAGCGCAGATATGCACATTCATAGCTGATGCAAGAATAGCTCAAACTATGAACCAGTGAGAACGAATACCGTGTAGCATCGAGAATACACTGTAAGAACGGATTGATAATCTTGTCAGATTGCTCATCAGTCAAATGATATTTGACCTTTGCGTTCTTTTCCCAACCTTCCTTAATAATAGGAAGCTGGTCACGTGTACCAAGTTTCTTACCGATAATCTTACGGAGCTTATCAGCTCTCAAGAAATCGTAACCACAGAACTCCTGCACAAAAGCCATCTGAGGCTCTTGCATAATTGCATACCCCATAGAAGAGCCAAGTAAATTATCAATCTCTTTAATTCCTGTTTTAGATACGATACCGTTCGTCGCATCATCATAAACTCCCTTGCCACAAGGACGGATAAGAGCATTGATGAATGTCAGCAAATCCAAACGTGTCATATTAGGAATCTGCTTCTTAATCTTGTTGTAGACCTCTGGCGACAGCATCTTATCAACTGTACGCTGACCGTAGTTGGAGTTCATCTGGAAAATCAAAGATGTATCTTCTTTAATACTATTCCAGACCGCATCATCCTCAAAGTCAATCGTCTTAGGTGACAATCTCTCGATGCCAGCTAATTTACAAGTTTCATTGATAATACCCACGTTATCGAGGCCAAGTGCATCCTGCTTTGTAAAATTAAGGGAATCAAGCTCCTTCATATTGATGCAGGAGACAGGATAGGGGTCATCTTTTAGATAGCACAGGCCAAATTCCGACTCAATGTCATGGTCGGAAACAACGACACCAGACGGATGAGAACCGATACTGACGATAGTACCAATAACAATATCAACATACTTGAACAACTCCGGATATTTCTTACGCCAGCTATCATCAATGGTAACAATCTTTTCCTCATCGACTGCTACTTCATGAACGGCCTTTGCAATCGTATCAACCTCATCCAAAGGCATATCCAATCCACGTCCGATATCACGAATTGCACCCTTTAATGCGATTGTGTTGAACGTAATAATTTCGCAAGTCTTGACATTCGGAAGGTCTAGGTGGTCGTTCAACATCCAAAACTTCAATTTATCACGGTCTTTTGCCGAGTTATCCATATCAACGTCAGCCAAGCTGTACTTAGATTTATCCATGAATCGCCAGAAATAAAATCCATATTTCAATGGGTTCACTTCTGTCACGCCCAAAGCGTACAAAGCCAAGGAACTAGCGGCGCTTCCACGTGCAGGGCCTTGCCACATATCATGCGAATGTTCCCAACGCACAATATGGTCTTCGAGAAGAATAAAGTCAGTCGCATTCAAAGCCTTAAAAGTGTCAATTTCCTGCTCCAAACGCGCAGTTACTTCTTCTCTTGAAAATCCCTCTTTGATAATCGGTTCGATAGTTTCTGGTGCAAACAACTTTTCACGAAGGACTTTCTCGCCATCATCGTAAATCTTTGCGTACTTGAAACTTCTATCAAGCTCAAAGGTTTCAATCATATCTGCCATAACATTTGTGTTATTGATTGCAGACATATATTCTTCTTCACTGAGAGCATCTTGTGTTCTATATGCTTCGACAAGTTCATCGTAGGTTTTCCATGTCAAATCCCAACCGACTTCATCATCGAAGAAAACGCCCTTGCCGCGCTGTAGTGCGCTACGGCCAAGTTCATGTTCCGCGTTCAAACAGTGGGTATCAGTACCAGCAATCAATCTAATACCAGTTTCCTTGGACAGATTTGCCAAGTATCTATTATACTCAAACTGCTTCTGCGTATTATGGTGCTGGACTTCCAAGAAACATCTATCTTTATGCCTTGTTAAGAATCTAAGATAAGACTCCCTCGCACTTTCAGTTCCTCTGCACAATGCAGATGCGACACAGGCAGTAGTAATAATAATGTTATTACTCGTGGAGAACAGTTCAGCGAACGTAATTCGGGGTGCATAGTAATAATGACCGTCAACACGATTAAATGCCTTACCCTGCAAGACGTTAAGTTCCTTAACACCCTCCCAGTTTCTAGCAATCAAAACGCAGTGGTAATTATCACGAATCTTTTCCTCACCCTCGTCTGGAATACGCTCGGTAAGGTATGCTTCCATGGCATGAATATATTTCATGCCAGCGGCCTCAATGGCATCTTTCTTGTGAACCCATTCAAAGATATTGCCATGCTCTGAAAAGGCCATAGCAGTCATTCCACACGCTTTTGCCTTTTCTATGTACTGCTTATATGTAGTAACTGAGTCAATGTTCGTGACTGCATTACTCAGCATAGTATGTAAGTGGTAGACTGTATAGTTTGCCATTACATCACCTCATCAATACGGAGTATTATTAGCGGCGGCTTGTTCGTAATCAAGAACTCTATCACCAACAAGCAAGCCGTTCTTACCAAAAATCGGGCTGTTGTATCTAATCAAGCCTTTGTCCCAAGAATACTGCTTGAATCTATCATCACCGTCACCATACAGGCGGCGAGTTACGCGGTCATATCTAAGACCAATTCTTTCACCATGAATACCAAGCGTTCTATCCTTAAAGACTGTGAACTGTCTGTCGTATCCCTGTGCCTTCAAATCATTATCCCAAACCTTCTCAAGCCCGTAGATTCTATCAGCCATATTAACAATGTTAGATGTACCAAGAATCTCATACTCGGAAAGTGGAATACCGGCCTGTTGTTTACGAGGATGGCAAACAAGATGAATTTCCAACCCATTCTGCTTTGTAAAATGAATCAATTTATTCATAAAGTCAACCTGAATGCCAGTCACTTCTGTATCAGAAATACCACGGAAATTCAGACACAGCCAGTTATCAAGAACAAAAACTTTTGTGCCAAACCGCTTATAAACTTCCTTCATCTTATTAAAGACCATATCTGGGTTAGACAAAAGCAGATTGTCATAAACAAAGATTTTTTTTGCATAGTATTGCTTGATGGCTTGTGTTGCTTGCGGGGTAGGTTTATAGAACTGGAATCCATTAGCACCAGTATATTCAACAGAGTGCTGTCTACCAGCCGCCTGTGCCAAGACCCAGTTTAACATCTGGCTTGTTGTCGATTCAGCATTAAACCAGAACACTGTATTTCCCTTATCAATCGCTTCAAGCACAACGGTTTGAGAAATCATAGTAGTTTTACCGCAGTTATTTGTGACACAAATACAGTTGTTTCTGCGCATTATCCATGTATGACTCGGAACAGTAAAGCAATATTTAAATCCATCCTTAGTTTTATACTCCTCAATTTTTGTTTTTGACGATTCTTCTCTTGCAATCATCGAACAGAAAATCCTATCAGAAATAACAACACGGTATGTGACGGATTTTCTAGTGTATATCTTTCCACAAGTAATGTATTTTTGCCCACGTCTGTCATCAACGCCAATAGATGCGCCGCGACCAGTGGCACTAAAGGCAAACTGCACAAAGTCTGCCGTTTTTTTGATTGTCGTTGAAAATACACGCCTACCTTTTTTGTCAATACTGCCATCCCAAAAAAGGATGTTGTCACAAATGACCATCAGTTGTTCATAAGAGCAATCATACCAATAATCTGTAAATTCCTTTTCTCTGCGAGGGGCATAGAAATAAAAGTCGGTATAACCATTTGCCGAGGATTCACGCTCGGTGTATTTAATGCCACACTCGTCAAAAATCTTACGAACCTCAACTTTTTTTCTATCCTTCTTCAGATGGAATCTACATAGGTTAGTTTTATTGTGAGTAAAAGTACCATCACAAATAACTGCGCACATCAATTTAATTTCCGCATCACTTAAATCAATGCCAACGCCAGAATACTCAAAAGACCGTTTAAATTTTCCGCTAAATCCATTTACATTCTTCTCATGAATTTTATGAATTTCATCAAACGTCTTCTCACGTCTTTTGCCATTAGAATCCCAATAACATACATTGTGTTCATCAGATAAGCACTGGTCAATTCCTCTGGCAGAAAAATGCCATAGCGTATCTGCCTTGTATTTATGATAAATCCAAGGAGTAACAAGTGACGTTGTTCCATCATCGTTATACTGTAACACCTTATCGCCATTCTGGAAATCAGCAATTCGCTTCCACTTAGTACCATCAAAGAACTCCGTGTCACAGTCAACACAACCCGAGTAGGCAGTCCAGATGTTCAATGTTCCGTCAATGAAACCGTAAATCTGTCTATCAAGCGAATTGATACCGCTCGGAATATATTCAGTCTGTTCAATATCAAATTCCTCAACGTCCATCAGGTCGATAACGCTTTCCATAGGAATTTCTTCGGCAGAGTTAATCAACGCGAGGATTCTTGCGCTACCACAAGCCAACAAAACATTATTCGCATCGGTTTTACGAATATCTACATTCTCATTAAAGCTATGATAGTAATTATAAACCGCTTCTTCATCATCCTCCGTAGGTTTGACAATCTTAATACGATATTCACCAAGGCGAGGAATGGCTTTCTTCATACCACTTTCTCCAGCATCATCGTTATCAAACCAAAGGATAATATCTTCAAACTGGTCTAAGAACTCATAGTTAAAGTTAATCCAGTTATCATCATTTGCGCCAGATGGAATACTTACGACGTTTTTGAAGCCAGCCTCAATACAGGCCATAGTATCGTTCATACCCTCTGTCAACAAAAGCGGCTGTGTTATATCAATCTTGTTAATGTTATAAAGAATAGGGCAAGTATCAGCATTTTTCTGATAGAAATATTTTGGTTCGCCACTCTTAATTGCATGACTAGGACGATATTTGACTGTAACAACACGTCCGGTCAAATCCCTAAACTGATATGCAACGTTCCCATGCATATCAGAACCAAGGCCGACATAACGACACGTCTCTTCGGAAATACCGCGCTTTGCCATATACTCCAACGCAACACCGGAAATATCATCTTCGATTTTAGGATATCTAAAGTTCTTGAAATAATCCTTCTGTTCAGTTGGCGCTGTAAAACTAAACAGAGATGGGTCGTATTTTACCTTTGTTTCATCTAACAAACGCTTAACTGCCTTCATGTAAGGTTCACCAAACTTATACATATAATAGTCCAAGATACCGAACACCTTACCAGTGGAGAAGTCCTTAAAGTAGTAGTCCTTTTTCATCCACATCATTGAAGGATTATTGTCGTTAGCATTGAAGATAGATTTTGCAGAGCCTTTCTCTGGATTCCACTCTTCAAGCGGATAACCCTCTGCGATAATCTCTGCTTGTCTATCACCAAGAACTCCTTTTGCTTCAATGATTTTATCCAGAAGTTCACTCATGCAAATCTTTCTCCTTAGTTAGTTAATTGTCCGTAAGGACATTGATGACGAAAATCACAGAAATTGTTACAATAGAAGTCGAACTTTCCATTGTTCTCTTGAGTGATAGGTTTGAACTCAAATTCGCCCTCTATCTCATTAACGGTTGATTCTATCCAGTCTAAGACTTCGTTTAGCCTATTCTCGTCGAAATCAACCCATGTCCATTTATTTAATCTAAACATAAAGAACGCCATCTTTTTCGGATATTCGCCATACATTTGTTTCATTGCCCAAGCATAGGAATATAACTGCTTCTCGTATTCGATGCGTTCCGCTTTGCTCTTCCAATTTCCTTTAGATTTATAATCAATAATCAGTAGGCCATCATCGTTTTCTGCAATAACGTCTATTTGACCTTGCAATCTAAATTTGTCTTTGAAAGGTAGTTCAAAATGTTTTTCAGTTTCTAAAATCTTAAAATCAAAACCTGTAAAATTACTTAGAAAATCATAGCCGTCCTTGTAATATTTATACCCCATATCCCTTGAAAAGTTCTTTTCCATCTGCAAAGTGAAAGTAGATGTTACATTCTCTGCATAATGCTTCTCATAATACGAAAGCATATCATATATATCAAGTTCACCTTTTCCATACATCTCCAATATCTTGTGCATATATGACCCAAATTCGCTTGTACCGTGTGACTCTGGAATCATCTTCATATCATCAAAATAATGAAGATAATAGTAATATTTACAATTAAAGAAACTTTTTAGTTTTGAAAAAGAGTAGGTATTTACCTACACATTCTTATTCATATCCATGTCAATCATCCCTATAATAAAAAATGGGGCGGAGCGCAACCGCTCGCCCCATAAATCATACTTTAGTTATTAGAATGGCAGTTCGTCATTGTCCTCAGATGGTGCATTTGCTACCATAGTTGCCGGAGCATCATTGGTAGTTGCGGTATTTGCATTGCCGCCATTCTTACCGCCGCAGAAAGAAATGTTGCTTGCAACAATCTCGATTGCGATACGGTTATTACCGTCCTTATCAGTGTACTTCCGAGACTGCAAAGAACCTTCAAGGGCAATCATATCGCCCTGATGGAAATACTTGCAGACAAAATCTGCGGTCTGCCGCCAAGCAACGACATTCAGGAAATCTGCCTGACGCTCATTGGTGGTCTTGTCAACATAATTGCGTTCAACTGCGACACTAAAGCTAGTCACGCTAGTGCCGTTATCAAGCTGACGCAGTTCCGGGTCACGAACCATACGACCCATAATAACAACATGATTCAGCATATTTCAAATTCTCCTTTAGATTAGAAAATAACATACGTTTCAAGATATTTCTTCAACTGACCAGCATTGGTAAACTTGTGCGTTGCAAGTTCCTCCATAGCTTTCTGTGTTGCGTCAGCAGAAGAGCTAAGTCTATAGATATAACGACTATACTTGATGTTGCCATTTACGGCCTCCATCAAAATAATCTTTGCAATCTGTCTACCGGAAAGATAAGCACTTTTCATTATGCTAAACTCTCCAATTCTGCAAGAACAGCCTTTGCTACATCACCATCTGTAATCGTATTATAGTTTGCAACAGGCTTGCCATTTACGATATGATGCTTAGAAATAGCCTTTGCAATATCCATACGGTCAACGCCCTTGGTCTTGAGGGCTTCAATCAGACTTGCAATAGATTCAATACTGGATGCAACTTCCGAATCAGATGCTTTGCCGACTGCCGCAGGATTACCGGTAGAAATATCTGCCTTTACAGGATTATAATTGTTTGCGTAGGAATTGTCGTCAGCGCCATCGTTTGCCCAGTCGATAATCTTAGCACCATGACTTTCATCCAATCGAGTAATACCTTCATTTTCAAAAATGTGGGTATTATCCTTTTCGCACTTTGCCATGTGACTATCGCGGTCAATCATAAAAGTCGTAGTAAAGTAGTATTCAAAGCCCTCGCGCTGTTTTGCGCCAACACCGAGCTTCTTGACAGTAACCTTACCACGGTCATCCTTATCGACCTCATACTGGTCTTTACCCTTCATCGTACTAATAATGTGGATGGGCGAATATGCCATGGTATCAATGAACTTATCATGACGAGGAGTAACCTTCGCCCATGCCTGATAGTTTCCACCAAACTGCTGTTGCAAATCAAGACAACCACCACGTCCTTCCCATTCAGCGGACGAACTATCAATCACAAGAATTGAATACTTCTGCTGAACAGCAAAGTTGATAAGGTCGATAAACAGCTCAGGATTGTAAGGGGGATTCAAGTCAACAATATCGAACTTAAACTCCTTGGCATAATACCGACCACGAGGGCCTTCTGTATTCGCAAAAAGAATTTTACCGTTAGTTCCCTCAAGAACATCACGCTTCCGCATTTCGTCAATCATACCAGTTGCCAAACGCAATGCGGAATAACTCTTGCCGCATCCACTAGGCCCCATCAGCGCAATCTTGACAGCAATCTTCTCACGTACAGCTTCTTGTACATTAAAATTAAATGCCATGTAAATTACCTCTTATGTATATAGAATAAATCGAACAACTATATTATATCAAATTTTTTGAAATTTGTCAAGTGGTTTTTGAAAATAATTTTTCGGTTTTGTAGACTCGGCCTTGCCGCACATCTACCTGTCTTGCAATCTGCTTAGACCAAATACACTCGAAATCATCCGGTGCGGTTTCTTCACTTACGAGAACAGTGCACCTTTTAGATAGCTCTCTGACATAATCCCAAAAGGCATCATGGTCGAAATCACCAGTAGAATATCCAGTAGTTCCTTTATATGGTGGGTCTAAATACACGACCGAACCATTCGGGATTGATACATCTCGATAATCACCACACAAGAACTCTGCATTCTTTAAACCGTTTAGGTCACGATAAATACTGTGACTTGCACCAGCACAAAAATCTTCACCGCGCTTATTTCTTGCAAGACCGCCAAACCACTTACCAGAATAACTACACGCAAAACCAACATATCCGGTCAATCCGGGGTCTTCATCTTTGTGCGCTTTCACGTAATCGTATGTTGACTTCGTGATTTTATCCGGTAACTGCCTTCCGGCCTGAACATCTCGCCACATGGCGATTAGATACGGATGCGCGTCATTAAGAATTTTGCGATTCGCATTGACACGCGACTCAATAGAACAGCTCCCGCAAAACAAAGATATAAAATCACGATTTCCTATCACTGAATTGATATAATCAGAAATATCTTTTGCGATTCTGCTCTTGCCACCTAAATATCTCATCTAAACACCTGTTATGTATAAGGGGTAATTACCCCTCGTTGTGTACATACTTGGTCGCAATAAATGCGTCCTTATCTGCAACAACCTTATCGCGGTTCTCGGTCACGAGAACGATTGCGGCCTCCTGTGCCGCAATCTCATGCTCACATTCGGCAATGGCGGCCTTCAGTGCCTTAATGTAACGCTTGTGCTCTGCAATCTTAGCATCCTTCTTGGCAATCTTGTACTTGAACTCTGCCAGCTTCTTACCGAAGTCCGCGTCAAAGGTATCCTCTGCGTGACACACGGCCATCACCTTGATACGCTTGCCAAACTCGTGACCCAGAGCGATAACGCGATTGTGATTCTCATAAACCTTCAGCTTCATAATTTTTTCTCCTTTAGTTCTTTTGTTTTTGTTTTATTGCCTTTCGACTGTCTATATTATAGCATAGAAACCGGCCAAAGTCAAGGGGTTTTGGAAAATTTCTTAAAGAAAAATCCGGGATGATTACTACCTAGTAGTAGTATACCATCCCGGATTCAAGAAGTCAAGAGGTCATTCTAAATTTTTTAATTCAGAATTTATGAAGTCTATCTTTTGCTCTATAAACAACAACTGCTGGTTGTAATAGTCGGACTGATACACTTCACAAGACTGAAGCAAACCGTTCGTCTCGTCGAGTTCTGACTGAACCCCATTTAGTTCATCTAATAGGAACTGTCGATAATCAGATTTACCCTATTCAGCAAAGTATTCAGAATATTCGTAATAAAGCTCTGTAATTTCAATAGTAGCTTTATTTTTCTTCTGACCGTTCGCCTTTCGCTTTTTTACAGCACCCTCGCCGCAAGTATAAATATAGAACGCATCTTCCATATTTGTGGCTTTATCCATTGCGTATCTAAGAATCAATGCACCAGCTCTAATGTTTGTCTCTGGGTTATACAAACCTTTCTTAGATGTTTTTAGTCCATTATTTGAAAGAAAATTCAAAATATCTGACGTACATCCAACTTGCATTAGGCCAATATAGCTTGTGCCAACATCGTTCTTAAATCTTGACTCGTGATAGATAATAGCAACTAACGCAGAATACGGAACATCAAGTTCCTCACTCACTTCTCTTGTATATACTTTTAGATTGTTATTCCACGATTCATATAATTCAAACTTGTCACTAAAATCTGCCGCTTTTGACGGAACTGCCACAGCGCAAATTATCACAAATGTTGTAAGCAAAGCAATGATAGCTCCTAGCAGTTTCTTCATGCAACCATCTCCTATTCATAAATAATAAAAATTGGGAACGAATCGTACTCACTCGTTCCCATCCACCAAATATCGCGTGGTCGTATTCTCTAGTCCCGACCCGGACTGCCGCTTTCTCCCACGGTGGGGCGTGATACCCTTCCGAGTATCGTTTCTCAAGCCAGCTTGAGGATAAATGATGGGGTGGCGCGAACACCATTGTCGGCATCAAAACCACTAATCAGAGCACCGCAAAGTGTAATAGTGTACCTCTATTACAACAGTTCGGTCTGCTCCTAAAGGCATCCCTTTACCAGTCCGCTTTGATTCTCATTTACTGGAGCGTCATATTGGAGTCGAACCAATCTAAAAGAGATTTGCAGTCTCTCGCCTAGCCGTCTGGCACATGACGCATATTTGCAATTTAGGTTTTGCGAACCACGCATCGAGCATATATTCCGTTAAATCCCCTTGTGATACAATCACTCCGAGACGGTTTTGTAACACCGTATGCTCCATTTTGTTCATCTTTACGGTCGTGGCGTGGTAGAAGGGATTTGAACCCCTGCACGGCTTACGCCGCCTACTTGCTTTCCAAGCAAGCCCCTTCAACCTCTTGGGTACTACCACATAATAAATAAGTGGTGTTTCCAGAATGAATTGAACATTCGACCTCAATCTTATCAGGATTGCGCTCTAACCAACTGAGCTATGGAAACATAAAACGCTGTCTTTCCAGCAGTCATCGGTTTATCCGCAATGTGCTTGTTCCTTGACACAAACGCGGCATACTGTCATATCACGCATTTACTATATTTTTTACGAATACCAGCTACAATAGTCGCAACTCGAAAACTACTTACCGCTTGGTGTTACTTCAAGAATTTATATGTAAAACCTTATCAATGGAGTAATCATCAACATACGTAACTCTGTCCGACTGATTATTTTTTGGTTTTTCAGTCCTCACTGCGATTGTTTTTCTAGTGCCAATATCTTCAATCGGAACTAAAATTACACGATTAAGTGGGACAAGATAAAAAGCAAAATAATCAACATCATTCTCATAAGTCGTATAATGCTTATTTGTCGTATGATTTGTGCTACTTGCGCACTTACACGTTATTGCACCAGTTTCCTCAACTTCGTTACAATACTTGACCTGAATTTTGTTTAATTTTCCATTAAACTCTGCTATCAAATCATATCTAGCATTATCACCAAACGGTACAGATACTTGAATACCTCTTCTAATAAACTCTGCAAGAACGATACTTTCGCCTATATTTCCTTTATCCTTACTATTTATATTACTTCACACCCTTTTAGAGTTACGACCACATAATGAAAGCACGAATACCCGCCCACGTGCATGGTACTTGCTCTTCTGTCTTGTCAGTACCTCCCAAGTCCATTAACTCTATGGACACGGTAGTTAAAATACTTGCCTATACCTATTCTACCACAGCATAGGTGCGATTGGAGCCACCTGTAGGAATCAAACCTACGACGTATGCGATACGAACGCATCATTCTATCTACTGAATTAAAGTGGCATGGAGCCAGTGACAGGACTCGAACCTGCGAGAACCCTTTCGGCATCGGGATTACAAAACCCGCGTTCTACCAACTGAACTACACTGGCTAATCCAAAAGACACATTAAAAATTGAACAATAATGGCGCTCAAAATTTCATAGAAGTTTGCTGGATGTGTCTTTCTGTACAAAATAAAGGAGAATTTTACTTTCTTACCTTCATATCTAACATAATAAGCCTATCTTCACGTCTGAAAGAGATAATATCGTACCATCTTTTCAGGATTTCCTTGAATTGTTCAAGTTCGCTATTTGTGAACGGTTCACGTTCATCTCTTAGATACAAGGTAACTATGCCGTTTTCTTCGCCGATTTTTAATCGGGAAATCTTGCTCATGATATTATCACCAGCAACTTCACCCAACATCTGAAAGAAAACCATTGGATTGTTATTATCAATCTACTGCATCGGATTCATTTCCCTTCTTTTAGATTTTCTGGTGGCTGCGTATGGACTCGAACCATAAACCTCGTCCTTATAATGAAAAAATGTGTAGCTGTTACTATCTAAAATAGATAGGTTTTACGCGCTCTAGCCTATTGAGCTACACAGCCATAATGGTGAGTTTCAGGTCACTCAACCGCAAATTAAGTTTTTGTTTTATCCACAGCAGGACTGACAGGACTTGTTTAGCTTATAAACTGTCGTATGGTGCGAAATACAGGACTCGAACCTGTAGCTTCCTCCGTGTAAAGGAGACACTCTTCCAGTTGAGTTAATCTCGCATAATAAATACAGCAATCGGAGTCGAACCGACATCTTCACCTTGGCTTTTAAGAAAAATAATTGCGGCTTATGTCTATATAGACACATTCTTATTTGGGTGATGTTTTACCATTGAAACCATACTGTATTCTGGTGTGCATGGTGGGACTTGAACCCACAATGTCTTGCGACACTGCCATCTCAAAGCAGCTCCTATGCCAATTCGGATACATACACATATAAATGTCGGCTTACGCACTCTCATGAGTTGGCATTGTCACCGATAATCAGGGTTACTGTCGTAACAGTCTCCCATAAAAGGCTACCCTTTGTCCAACGTAATTTAAGACTCACTTATCTGGTACGGCAGACAAGACTCGAACTCGCAACCTATCGGTTCGTAGCCGATTGCTCTATCCAGTTGAACTACTGCCGCATATAAATTGCTGTCTTTCCAGCAGTCATTGTTAGCCTATCCAATAATCCTAGACTTTTATAGCTATACGCTGTTATCCAAACCGAAAAATGGGTATTATTATGTCAGTAAGATATTGTTTTGGTTATCAGCTAAAAATTATACATCACTCCACTCGTCATCTGTATATTTCTTAATGTCAGATGTACGATATGGAAGATTATATCTTTTACACCAATTTCTAATACAGTTATCTGAAACTCCACATATAGATGCGATATGCTTAAATGGCATATTTCTAATCATGGATTTAAGCGTATCCCTATCTATCATATTCGGATTTGCTGTTTCTTTATATTGCTTCAAGTTTCTACACCTTAAACATCTCACAGCCCTATCCGATATGGCACATCCGCAATCAACACATCTATTATATGCTTTTTCATATACATTTTGTTGTTCTTCTATCACATTACGAACATCTGCTCCGACAATTTTATCAAAAGTAAAGTCATCAACAAATGTAGAAGCTGTAGTTTGATTGTTCTTTGCACGTTCTTTTCTAATCTTTATCTAAATCCTATTCCCTATGTAACTTGTTGGAATTATAACAGCAACATCCCATACATATATGTAAAATGCCATATAATCAACATCGTTAACATATAATTCTCTATGCTTACTTTTTGTTAATGGATTTACTATATTAGAACATGGACAGCTTATCGAACCATCAACTATTTGTTGATTGCAGAACTTTATCTGTATCTTATTCAGCTTTCCATTAAATTCCGCTATCATATCATAGCGTTCATTATCGCCGTAAGGTATTGAAACTGGTATTCCTCTCTAAACAAATTCATATAAAATACGCGACTCTGCAATATTACCTTTCATCTTTGAATTTACCATATTCATACCCCATTTATCTACTGCTCTAACCAACTGAGCTACTCGACCATAAAGTACCCGGTGGCAGGATTGAACTGCCGCTTAGTGATTGAGAGTCACTCGTCTTAGCCAACTTGACTAACCGGACATATTAGACACGACTATAAGTGGGACTCGAACCCACGTCTCCACATTTCGGTGTGGCGTTCTAACCATCTAAACTATATCCGCAATCATTGAGGCGAACAAAAAGTGTTGCTGTTCGTGTCTATCGAGTTCAGAAAAAGATGAAGAATAACTAAAAATTAGACGCAGAACGGAATCGAACCGTAAAAGATTGTTTTAAGCATTCTTTTTAAACCATTAAAATTTATGGATTGCTGTATGCGTCTGTGGTACGCCTAGTAGGAATTGAACCCACATAAAAACTTTAGAAGAGTTTTGTCCTATCCATTGAACGATAAGCGCATATAAACGACCTTGCCCCCGCAAGAAATTCGTGCGCACGAACTTGGTTTTTAACTCATCAACATAGACTAGCTATTGATGTTTAACTTAACCAAACAAAGTCTAACTGGCGCGTCCTAACAGAGTCAAACTGTTACTAAAAATTTTGGAGATTTTCGTGCTATTCGTTACACTAAGGACGTATATTTGAGGAACTTTCGTTCCTCTTAACACCCTTATTATATCAAATTTTTTGTCATTTGTCAAGGGCTTTTGAAAAATATTTTTAAATTTTTATCAGAACATCTGGATTAGCTGACCTAGCTTCATCCAGAGTGGCGTAGATACTGTCACTGTTCTGATAGATGATGTTAGGTGCGCTTAAAGTCTCATCGAGGTCACGAACGTGCGCCATAATTTTAGCTTTATTGTCACGGTCAACCTCGACTTTAATATAAATAACAATGCCTTTATAAATATAGGCTTCCTTGTTATACATATTTTTAGGTCTTACAGCGTACACAACATCGCCGCAAGAAAACGGAATGTTAATGTTCATACTCACCAAAGAAGTTTATGCCATCCATCACTATCACGATAGAGGTCACATATTGCAGATTTATGCGTTTCATTGAACTGTTTTTCTGCGATTTTAAATGCTTCCTTTTCAGAAGGGGCATCAATGTCATAATGCTCATAACGCAAATTACATAATGTCCAACTTCCGTATGCGTACCTAAAATCAAAACTATATTTAGGCATTTTATTCTCCAACAAAAACCAGCTTATCAATATAGTCACGGCCTTCGCCAGTAAACTTGGGAATCTCGTGGTCAATAGACCAGCCATTACCATCTCGTACACAGCAAGAGCCACGCTTTAATTCAGTCGCAAGGTCGTTCCAGTTGATACCCTTTTCTGTCATCAGCATATCCTGAATTTCAGACGTACTCTTACCATTCAGAACAGTATGCGAGAAGTTTGCCTGACCGACTGCCTGAATACTGTTTCGAGAAGCGTCAAGCTGTCTCCACAAGAAACAGTTACAAACTTCCTCTTTCGGGATATTAAAGGCGCGAGAATCGAAACACAAGCCCTTTTCTTTACACTTTGCCAACGTAGCAGAATAAGCGTCAATTTCAAACTTATTCACGCCAGAGGACAATGCCATCTTAGTGAGGGTTCTATTGGCATTACGTTCAAAATACTTATTAAATGCCAACGTAGCCATTGATGCACTAAGGCTTACCAGCTTGTTTAGATTATAACCAAACCAAGCATCGGTTTCCAGCTTATCATAATCAACAAGGCACAAAGTAATTTCATCAGACTGCGTATAACCAATCACACAGCCCTGAATGTTTTCACACAGATACTTCATCGTGTCCTGCATTGTTGCAGTGAAAACTACGTCAAAGGGCTTCTTTAGACTCTTTGTAAAGGTATGCCCAGCACGAGAGTCGATTCGGACAATAACAGGCATACGCCGCGTCAGATAAACACGATATGCGCCCTCATAATAAGTTTTCATTCTGTCATCAAGTGTCATCACGGTCAAATACGCTCCTTCCTCTGTAATATGTTCCGCCTTTATAGAATGAGTCAAACTTCAACCCATTAGGCAGTGCCATATACATAATACGATAATTTCCGTCTTTTAGATGTTTCATCTGTGGCATATTGCCACTTCGCTTCAAGCGATTATACAAACGCTTAACATCGTTTCCAGTAACTTTGTTAATTACCGTAGCGATTATCCTCGTCTTCGGACTCTCTGTAACTGGAACTAATTTGCGCTTATCAACGTATTTCAGTTCATAGACAAAAACCATCGTGCAATCACCTACAGATATTAACTACCATTTCCTTGTTCTTATCAAAATCACGATGTTCTTTACACATACAATCCATTGTCAAGTAAACATCGGTCATAAATTCATCTGCTGGGAAATACATCTGGCAATCCTGTACTCCATTTACAACAGCCCACTCATAAAGACGTTTCGGTGTCATAGGAATCGACTCGTGTACTTTTACAGCGTCACATTTCATGTAATATACCTTCTTTCTATTCCCCTTGGAACACCTATATTCTATCATACTTTTTGCGATTTGTCAAGTGGTTTTGAGAAAAATTTTGGTGGGGCATCCCCGACTCGAACGGAGAAATTCACTTTAGGAGAGTGATGTTTTATCCAGTTAGACTAATACCCCATGTAAAAGCAGGGCATACACCCTGCAAGAATCTAAAAGAGAATGATTACTGATTGTCGCCGTCAACATGGACGTTTACAGTAGAACCGCTGTTAGATGCGGCCAGCTTACCGCCCAGAACGCCAGACAACAGCATCATAGGGTTGAAACCAGTAGCATCAGTAAAGCCATCGGTAATCTGCTTCATGGTCTTGGTAACGTCACCAGTCAGCTTTGCGGTGTTACCCTCACCATACATAGTGATATTGCCAATATTTGCCATAGGTGCGGCAACTGCGGCGGCAATATCAGGCAATTTGTCGATATAAGCCTTTGCAACAGCCAGCTTCATATCCATAGTTGCGGCATCACCGTACTCACGCATAGCTTCTGCCTTTTTCAGAGTACCCTCTGCTTCTGCCAGTGCCTTTGCACGAATAGCTTCTGCTTCTGCAACACCCTTTGCCTTGATACCAGCGGCTTCGTTTTCTGCGGCAATACGCTTTGCCTCAGAGGTAATCTTTTCAGCTTCTGCCCTCTGGGTAGCCTCGACCTTCTCTGCCTCTGCCTTCTTCTGACGGTCGAACAGTGAAGCCTCGGACTGACGCTGTACAGTATACAAATGCGCATCTGCGGCCTGCTGGTCTGCGTAACGCTTTGCTTCTGCGGTCTTTTTAACCTCTGCCTCCAGAGACTTTTCCTTAATGGCAACCTCACGTTCCTTCAGTTCAATTTCCTTTTCCTGACGGGCAAGGTTTGCGTTTGCGGTCGCAATTTCCTGCGCCTTACGCTGCTCTTCTGCTTCAATTCCACGAGCGGCATCAGCACGAGCCTGTTCAACTTCTGTTACCTTCTTCAGCTGTGCTTTCTTAATAGCCAGTTCGTTCTGCTTCTGAGCGATTTCAGCATCGGCTACAACCTGTGCTTCATTTGCGGCACGTGCGCTTTCTGCTTCTGCAATGGCAATTTCTGCCTTTGCCTGCGCCTGTGCTTTCTTAGCGTCCTTGGAAATCTGGACAGTATTCTCAATGCCCAGATTCTCAATCACACCGTTTCTATCCTTGAAGTTCTGGATGTTAAACGTAGTCAGCTTCAAACCGAGGTCTGCGAGGTTTGGTGCGACATTCTCCATGACCTTCTCAGCAAACTGTTTCTTGTCTCCCTGAATCAGTTCCTTCAGAGTAGTCTGAGAAATAATTTCGCGGATGTTACCTTCCAAAATAGGCTGAACAATCGTCTGGATGTCTGCGATAGAATACCCAAGAAACTTGGATGCGGCAACCGCCATACGCTCCGGGTCGGTATCAATAGCCATATTAGCAACTGCATCAACATTGATATTGATAGCGTCCTTAGTTGGAATCTCATCACGAGACGTAAAGTCTACCTGAATGTTCTCCAAAGACATATAATCAACACGCTGAATCAGCGGAATGACAAAACAAGCCTTACCATGAACAGTCTTGCTACCAGACGGCCCAGTAATGACCATCGCTTTATTAGGCGGTGCTTTCTTATAGCAAGACTTAAAAACAATAACAATCAATGCAATTACAGCGATAATTGCGACAATAGGAACAAATGCTAAAAGATTAACCATACTTTCTCCTTTAGATTAAAAATTAACGGTGGCGGCATTGCCACCGTTTAGTCAAACATTAGGCATGAATCTGTGCGTAACGCTCACCATTCAGAACCTTCAACATAGCCTCGTAAGCATTATAACCGATAGTTCCGAGAACATCACGGAAAGTGCTTGCGGCATTACCGCTAAATGCAGTAACGTAGTCGTTGTAGTTATTGTGGTGAGTAGAACCAGCCCAAGCATTTACGCACCAGAACACAACATGGGGAAGAGTATAACCGTGCGCAGCATACATATTCTTCATAGAATCGAAGTAGTTGTCGCCCTGAATCAACGCCTTATTAAACTGCATCTTTACCTACCCTCGGTTTCCCGATATTTGTTAGGGGAATAGACTATACCTTTATCCGTCTAACCACCGATTAGATGGATACCTTATTATAGTCGTTGAACGTCATTGCTACAAAATTAAATCAAATTATTTGTAAATGTATTTCTCTTCCGTTCAAGAAAAATACTTGATTCACTATATAGATATTGCTCAAATCTTTTTACTTGATTTGTTCCACCAATCTTTAATGAATAATGGTTATCGCCACTACTTTTATAAAGAGATGAGTTTGTTCCAGTAATAGCTGACAGTATACTCAATAACGAGCTAAGAAACTCATAATCGCCATCAAAGCTGATACCAAGATAACCGTATTTTTTATTCGCTACATACACGGAACCATCCCCATCAAAATATCCTCTAATAAAGTGACTGATTAGGTTATCTGGGACTATAGAATTATTTGGAAATTTCAATATACTACTCTTTCTGTAATACACACCCTTGTCAATTAAATCTAACACTAGCTGTTTATCATGGATAGAAAATTGACAAAACTTCTTTCCAATATTATAGCCATTTCTTGATTCATATATCCCTATACTATGGTCGCTTTCCATACACTTCTTTAGTTTTTCAAGATGTAAAATATCTTTTACGTCAAGTCTCACACTAAATACATCGTTAGTTACGCATCCATCAGCATATATGAAACCAAGCCAATAAGCCTTCTCTTCTGTATCAATGACCTTGAAATAATCATGGTTGAATTTCTTTTGATGCTGTTGGCTCAATGTTCTCAATTCAACGCCATTTGATAAGAGGATTTCTTTTATTGTTTTTATATTATAGTGAAATTCATTTGCTATATACGACATACTTTTATATTGAACGGTGTATGTCTGTATAATTTGATTTACTTCGTCTTTACTAATCATGTTTGATTAGTAGCAAGTTTCGCTGCTGATTATCCAATCTTGATTATTTTCACTATACCTCGGTTATTAACCTCGCCACTATCTGTATCACTACGATAGCTTAGTAAATCAAGCTCTAAGGAACTTCCAGCAATTTAAAGGATTTATTTTCTCATAACATTACTGTTACGTCCGACTGTGCAGTTAGTTAATCGGAGATGATAACAAGTGCCTTGGGCAACTCGTCATCAGTCAGATGATTGTCGGTAGCGGTCTTGAGAATCTTAGCAAAAGCTGCTTCAAGGTTAGTAGAACCCATCCAATCAGCTTTTGCGGCCTTCTTCAGATTGCCAAGCATACTCTGTTCATCCAGAGTGACATAACAAGGATTGGTACTAAAGGTCATAAACAGATTCTTATAAGGGCCGCTATTACGCTCTGCAAAATACATTGCAAGACCAAGCGCAGACTCAATAGGCTGACCACGCATAGAACCAGACGTATCTGCCATAACCATCACGTTATGGTTTCCGTCAATGTAGTTGGGCAGTGCTTTCCACTGTGCTTCAACAACAGCGTCTTCCTTATCTGCCAAACCACCGCAGTTGTAGTAACCGGAGCGATAAGAAACCATTCCACCGCCACCCATGTACTGATGTACAAGGTCATAAGGATACAGAGTGTTAGATTTAATAGTCTTTTCTCCGGCCTTAACAGCGTTGATATAGTCGGTAAATCCTTCGTGGTCGTGACGAGCGAATGCGCTACGATAGTTAGTCATTGCCTTAGAGGGGACGGCCTCGTAGTTAATATCAGTCCACTTGTTTGCAGACATATTAACCTCGGTCACGTTAATGTACTTACGCAGTTTAGCCAGAGTTTTCTGGTACTGCATATAAGACAGCCCCAGCTTACGAGCAGTCAAACGACCAAGTTCAACAGACTTCTTAGAAGAGGTGTTGACGGACTTCAGCCACTTAGCCATCAGAGAACAGGACTTACCAGAATTGACATTCTTGATGTCCTCGGCAAACTGTCCACGAACCATCTGCCATACGTCATTCTCGACCTTAGTACCAACAAAGACGTAAATATCGTCCCAGCGACCATACTCAGGCAAGAACTTCAAATTCTTACGCATAGTAGAAGGATGATATTCTGCGACCCAGCGAAGCATCTCACGCGCAACGTCACGTTCTCCCTGTCCACCTCTCACGTCACGACAATAGAAAGCCAGCTTAATTGCCAACTCGGGATTCTCGTTCCATGCCGCAGAGAACGCATCACGAACATCATTGATTCGAGTGCGCATACCACCAGCGGTAGAGAACAGGTCAAGCATCTTGCTACCAGTAGTATTGTAGCACTTTGCTCCATTTGCGGTAGTAGTCATTCGTGCAGATTCACGAACTGCATTTGCAAAATTTGCCATAATTAGATACTCCTTTTATCCAAATAATTTATTGCTGATTGTATCTTTTGCAACCATCTTATCTTTTGTAGATGCGATTCCAACCTTAATCATTTCGGTTTCCCAAATATGATAAGCGCCTTCGTAACTCATCTTACCGCCCATATTGATGACCGCATTAGCAAAATCTGTTGCATCTTTTTCACTAACACCAAGATTCATCAAAGCGGTCAAAAAGCCGTTTTTCCTTATGGTTCTCGCACCTCCTTGAACGTCAACTTTATATCCTAATCAAATCTCCACCTATAATTTTGTACTCATCATAGCTCCATCTTAAACAGTTATGAATTGATACAGTCACAGCGCCATTTCTTACTGCTGAGTCAAGCATCTGTCTCACAGCTGTCATCACCTCTACTTCTGAGTCAAATCGGTTCATTATTCTATTATCAATAGGAAGTTGACGGCCTTTACTATCCCAAAATGTTAAGCTATACATATTCATATCTGTACCACTTCGGATTATATTTTGTCAAGAGGTTTAGATAATACTTTTACTTAGATTTCATAATCGGGCTTCCGTCCCCATCGTGAACAACCCAGCCATTAGAGACAGCTTCGTACCCAAATTTTTCGATAATATGCCCAGTATCAGTCATAAGAGTAACCTTCTGCTGATTCTGACCCATAGCATACTTGAGTGGCTCAACTCCATCAATAGTGTTATTGCTACGCTCGTATACTTCCATAATGGGCATATCTGCTTCACCATCAGTCGGGAGCGTATAAAATTTCACAGATGAAATGTTGTCGAGATACCGTGTTTCAGTATGCGCGACCCCGTTTAGTTTCTTTGCTTCATCAACTTTAACGACCATTCTTAATTCTCCTTTTATTCAAGATTTTTTGGAACATCTATATAATACCATACTTTCACAGAAAAGTCAAGGGGTTTTTGAATTTTTCTTCAATCTAAAGTATGATTCGTAGATAGCATTGGCTAACTGGTAAATTTTACCATAAGTAGTCCAACTAGCTAAATTTAACGTAACTACGTTACTTACAGAATTGTAATTTGCGTATGTATACATACCATACAAGTCAGAAATCATAATCTGCAACATACAGTTGTCTACGTCAAACTCCAACGTTATCTTATTATAATCTAAAGAATGCTTCGGGCAAATACCAGACGTAGAAAGAAGACCCAGCAATAAACTATACATATCACCAAAGTCTTCTTTATATCTGGCCTTATCATTCAAAACACTCTTGTCGATAGCTTCAAAATGATTAGGCAAATACATAATTCAATTACTGTTTAAACAAAGTAGCAAACATCTTAGATGCTTCACTACGAACATCGGTGTCAAGAAATACGCAAGCAAAATTAGGGCTACCCTTAAATTCGTCACACATCTTAACAAGTGGATTACTAATAGTCTTATTGATTAGAGACTGCTTATAGTCACCAGAAAAGAAAATTCTTGAGTTCTGACCAAGCCGTGTGCCAACCAAACGCAACTGTGATTCCGTCAAATCCTCTGCTTCATCAACAACCATAATGGTACTATCATAAGTAGTTCCTTTTAGATAATAAGGAATCTGAACATCAAGTACACCACGCTGCTTTAGGCTCTGTAACTCGAACTCACCGCCCTTTAGCTGTTGCTCCAAAGGCTTAAAGAAGTCACCAACTTTCTGTTCAAACTCTCCGGGCAAGTAACCGACTGCGCTACCTTCACCACGCGCTTCACGCACACCGAGAATTTTGGACTGATATCCCTTTTCATTTACACCATACAATCCCATCTGCATAGTTAGAAATGATTTCATTTTTGTTAATCTTACTGTTTCCAATAAGGTCAGACTATATCTTTAATATAAGTTAGAATTAGTTAGATTTTATAGCTGTAGTTGCAAATTCATATTTTCTCGGCAAGAAATATTTTGCGTCCTTATAAAGATATTCACATAGCTTTACGCAATTAGAGCCATTCCACACAGCATGATATGCACCATTATTGTACTGAATCTTTGTGGTATTCTCGATACCAATTTTGGAGTTTATTATATCTCTGAACTGCACAACGATATGCTCTAATCCTTCCGTGAAGTTCCCATGAACAATGCCGCTAGAAATATATAAACTACCATCACCGTCGAAAAGGCCACGTAAATATGCCCTCAACAAATCATCTGGTAAGTCCATGAATAAAGATTCGAGCACGTATGTCTTATTAGCAACCACGCCGTATTTTTCAAGAGAATCAACTATCTCTGTAGAACTGATACCAACAGAAACAGTAATTTTCCCATTCTTATTGCGATAGTATTTCTTGCTTTTAATATTCAATTCGCCTGAGAACAAATCCAAAATAGACTCGTCAGACTCTTGAAGTTCAAGTCTTAGTGTTTTACCAAAATTCCTCCCTGTCCTTGCTCCAACCGAACCATCTGCGGTTATAAAACCAAGGAGATACGCTTTTACTTCACTATCAATTACGTCAAAGTATGTCGTATTTGCAAGTCGATTTAGATATTTCCCTTCATTGTTTGTTCTAATACCAGCGCAATGTAAAATATCAGTAATCTTAGTCACTCTGCAATGAAAAGAGCTGGCTATATCTTTTAGATACATACCACTATTATACATTTCAATTACTAAATTGCTATCGCTTTCTGTTAATGTACTTTTATGTCTCATATTTTCACCCCCATTCTATATAAATTCTAATCTAACTTATATTATATCGCACTTAGTCGTTGAGCCTTCATCTAGCAAAGCTAGATGCTTGGTTGCTGATTGTCCAATATTAACGATTTTCACCATATCAGAGAACCTGTCTGCCCTATATTACGTCACCGCATATAGTTGGTACGTTAATCTCTAAGGATATTCCAGCAATTCACGATATGTTTAAGGTCAGGCAACCATTTCACCAGACCCGTAGGTTCCTAGTATTGCAACAATATCAATGTCCTTGTTATTTAAAGCGTCAAGCGCACATCTCTGCAAACTGTTCTTACCCTTAATAAACCCAGACGGTGGTAGCTTTAATTCAACAAATTTTTTACCATCAAAACGCATTTCTTTCGTTTTGCCAATCGACTTATCGTCAATTACAATATATTCATTGGCATACAACTTCGACATGTCAATAACGTCCATCTGCTCATTGATTTCGTCAGTTGTGCCGCTAATCTTAATATATCCCTCGTAAATATCTTCTTTGATGCTATTTAGAGTCTCTGTCTTTAGACCAAAGATATTTTTCGCAATGTTATAACAATTTACATCATCTGTAACGAAAACAACATCATCTGTTTCGGAATTTAACAGATATGCTTCTGTTGTAATAATTGCATCCGGCGTTACCTCAAGTCCTCTTGCGGCCAATTCCTTAACAATTCTGTCATAAGGATAGTTGCAAACGATGTAATTGTTTCCATCCTGAAAAGCGTGTGCCACTTTCCTTGCGCGATACCTAGTTTCATCGTCTTTCTTGCCAGATGTCTTGATGTTCTCAATTTCCTCAAGCGTTTTATGAGAACACGCAAATTTCTCAACAAATGCGCTTTCACGCAGACTCAGCAAGGCATTGGTATCATAGAAAGTTAATGCCATATTTCAACCTCTTTTATATGTATTTAACCGCCATTTGGCGGTTATTTCTTTAATGTGCGTTTACATCGCAGTTATGCACTTGCATAACCTCGTTATAGATTTCGTCACCAAGACGTTCACGCATCTTATCTTTTCCGATATTACCCTTGCCAAATGTATAGGGAATCATGTGATAGTTGATAAGAACTGCAATATGCAGTTTATCTTTGTCCGTAACTTCTTTCGGATAGTTCAAGAACAAAGAATCATACGCACCAACATTCTGATGACTGTAATAATGTGCGCTTCCATCAGTTGTTCCATTCATTTTAGTAAATGTCTTAGTAGCCGGTTTGCCGATATCATGGACAAGAGCAGCCCACTGAACATACATATTGTATTCCTCGTTTACTGCGTAACGCCATGCCTCTTTCATGTGTGCGCCAAGCGTAAACTCGTGATGCGGATTTTCCTGATTGTAATTCAGAAGGCTATCAACAAGGTCAAACGGTTCATACGGAGCTACCAACTTAACACGCCGAACGGTAATTTCGTCCCATCCCTCGAAGTAGTACGGGATGTCAATTCCCTTACGCATACGCTCCATGGCAGACATGGGGACTTTCCGCTCACGCTTCTGATTGCGCATAACGCAGACGGAATACGGAGTAGCCATAAAGACGCAATGCTTATGACAGTTTACCTTCGCCATCTCACGTAAGAATCCTTCGCGCCGTTTAGCATTGATATTCGTTGCATCATATACAACGCTAAAACCGTCTTTCATTGCAGTGCGAATGCGATTATGCAGGGTGTTAAATACCAAATTATTGTCAGTCTGGTCGTTTTCGTCACCAAAAAGTTCCTTGCGAATTGCATCAGAACTAAAGATAAGATACCCCTTTCCCATATATTCATTCGCCACAGTAGACTTTCCGCTTGCAGGAAGCCCAACAAGCATAATAAATTCTTGCATATTCATACCTCCTTAATTACAGTTGGCAGTATATCTAGCATCTTCACCAACGCCAAGATAACGAGAAACAAAATTCGGTAACGATGCGAAATTTTCAGAGATGACGTTTGCGAAATCAATCGCACCAGTCACGCTTTCACGTCCATCCATAATATAATGGATTTTCTTATTATCGCACTGGTCAACAGCGTTGATGGCAAATGATAAGTTAAAGTCTCCTTCAACAAATTGTGTCACGCTCAGGTCACGCATAACGCGACCAACAAACCTATCAACGTCAAACATAGCATATCTGATGCTACCCTGCCATTCGTTGTGTACGTTTGTGTTATCAATAATTTTTGTGCTTAAATTATTCACGTCAGTCTCGCCCGGAAGAATACCAGCACCGTGTCGAGTTGTATACCAACGTGTAGCGTAACAAACCTCAACATCAAACTCATCCATACTCTTCACGTCAAAACTATCTAAAACATCAAAATCTGAACCAAGTCCGGTATATGTCGGAGTCGTATTCTCGCCCTGCTCGTAATACTTTTGCGAAATTGCAAGCCCTTGTGCATTTTCGAGCACAATCCGTTTGTACCTAACGCTAAGTTCTTCTTTAGTGAACTTTTTTACCGTAACGTGTTTGATAAAGAAAGCTAAGTCGCTCAAGAAAGACAACACATAATCTTTCTCAAAATTGTTGATGAACTGTTCCGGGATGTCACGGCCATCAAGAACCTCATGTAAACGTGCAGGAACATAATCCATACAAATAATATCCAACTTTTCTGCAATCGGAACCCAGTTATTTTCTTCGTTTGCTTTCTGAATCTCTTTTACAGTAATTGCGTATTTCGGCTCTTTACTACGGATAATGGCTTCATAGACACCAAGACCACAAGAACCGAAACGACCATCTCCAAGCGCAGTTTCCCAACACTGGTTAATTAAAGCGTCCCAAGGTGTAGCAATGAAACAGTTTTCATCGACATATACGTTCGGAGTAAAACCAAGTTCACGCAGTTCATCCCACTCCGTAGAAAATACCATAGGATTTACCTGAAAAATTTCACTGATAATAGTATCAGCGCCGTTCATAGTTCCAGAACCGAAATGATGAAAAATGTGACGCTTATCTCCCTTTACAACAGTATGACCTCGCTGTGCTCCTCCATTTGTGAGCACGACAGCCATATCGCCGTTCTTGCATTCACGAGTAAAGTAGTCAACAGTTCTACCTTTTCCCTCGTCACCATACTGTGCGCCAATCACAATCTTAATGTCCATATAAACCCTCTCGTCAAGTATCTTTGACACCATTATTATATCATAGACGCTAAGAAAAGTCAAGGGGTTTTGCAAAATAAAAAGCGTGGATTTCTCCACGCTAAATCGTTAGATTTTAGAACTCGACCAAACCATTGACTGCTGTAGCAGTGTTATTCCCAGTTGTTGCCAGTCCTTCGATGGCCTTACGGACAACGATTCCAGTAGAACCATCCCAGCTATCACAGATAGCGTCAATGTCCTTGCCAGCCAGTGCTTCCAAAATGGAAACAACAATTTCGGCAATCTTGTTGTAGTCAGACACATGGATTGCACGTTCACCCAGAAGTTCACCAAAGCTATCATCGACAAGGCTTGTATCGTGATAACGATAACGATTAGAATAGTAGTTGCCCTGCTCGATAATCAGATGGAAAACATCCCAATCACGACTAACTGCATTCAGCAGCTCTTCGGAACTAATGCTGTCCTCTTCAATAGTAGTTCCAAATACCTTCTGAATCTGCTTACGAGTGAGTTTATCGGGACACGGCTCGTCACCCATAGTAATCAAAATACCCTTCTTATGACGCTTTTCGATTGCATCCGCACTAACATAATTGGTTGCAAAATACCAAGGAAGCGTATAAGACTCCTGACTATTGCCACCACCCCTTCCTTCGTACCACACCTTCTGCAAAGCCTCTGCGATGCGAATGTCGCTCTCAAACTGACTTACCTGAAGCGGTGCGAGGTCATAGTCAGCATCACCAACAGCCATAAAGCAAACCTGCGGGTCGGTAATGGAACCACGATTGTAAATCTCCTGCATCAGAGTATTAAGGTTCGTAATAACAGAACGCAGAACAGGCGACATAGAACCAGTGACATCCAGCGCAATGATAATAGGCGTACTATTCGGATTATCATGGCTGTCACGAGACTCGCGGACAGTAATATTTTTCGGATTCATGTCATCCGGCATAGCGGTTGACTGATACAGACTAGACGAGCCGCCACCAGAAACACTCGTCTTATTGCTGACATGACGAGTAGAATAACTGTCCCAATCTGCGCTAGTAAAGCTACCGTAACCCATAATTTTTTCTCCTTTATAATTACAATTTAATTTTACCCATTTCTGGATTCATCTTAGTAAATGTGCGTTTTCCAAACGCTGCTTCAAGCGCCATCTCCCACCGCTTCATTTCGGTCGGAGGATATTCGCCAGAGCCAGTTCTAAGCCACGTCATAATCTGGTCTGGAACTGTTGCATCTGAGATTTTTGAAGTACATCCAAGCAACTTAATTCCGAGCATCTTGATACATTCCATATCAGTGCTTTTCTTAGATTTCTTGTTACGCTTCGCAGACGGTGGCATAACATCATATACTTCGCTACTAACACCAATCATCTTTGCATCAACAGAGCGCGTATACCACCATCCACCATATAACATAATTCCATGTTTTTCAATATCAACAAAACAACTGTTAATGTCAATACCATTATGAACAACATTGTTATACGATAAGAAGCAAGCAAGATTAAGTAAGCGTGAAATTACCCAAGCTGTGTGCTTAATAGGAATCTTATTATTGAAATTATTCCATACCTCAGAAAGGGGAACACAGCCATGTTCGCGCTTAATGATAATCACACACTCCTCACTGTTCTCAAAATTTTGAACAATGCGCGGTAATGCGTAATCAATACTCTGCATCATATCTCTAGGACACGAAAATCTAATTGAACTAATATAGTTATCGTAATACTTCTTGTGTTGTCTCGGAATGACATATACAATATGATTATTACATAAATACATCTTTCCAAGTTCAAAACCGTATTCTTTCAGATACGATACGATAAGCGTTTTACCATTCGGTTTGCTTAAACGAATCTTGTTAGATTCTTCCCATGCACCTCTAGCGATTAAGTCTGTGGCCTTTTCATAGAACATCACAATTTTTGAAGTTACTTCCTGATAAGTCATCTCGCCATTGTGAAAATCTGGATGAAACATCTTTAAGTATTCACGATACTCTGCTTTCAAAATCGAAGGATTGTTTGTAAATACGTCATCTACAGACATCGCTTTCAGTACATCGTCAACTGTCTTACACTTCACTCTATCCCTCCGTTTCTGTAGTTATTATACACCTAGAATCTCGAATTGTCAAGTGGTTCTACTAGAAAATATTCACAATTTTACGACTCTGCTTTGTCAACATTTTGGTTAAAATCACGGTATAGAATATACTTTTTCACAACGTCGTTAGCAAACGAAATAACATTGAACCAATCTGGTACGTCTGGTTTATCTTTTACTGGCGGTTCGATATCTTTCACATTATCAAAAAACTGTGCACTATCAAGAACGCCGCACTTTACATTCCCGATAGAACATCTTTCAGATAAATTTGCAATATAAAATTCTGGACGCGAATTTGACTCTACGTCACTCTTATCCATAAGTTGATTATAAAGATTCTTCAGACGCAACGCTTCATACATACGCTTTGACTGTTTATTTTCTTCGTTGGAGCAAGCGTTCATCTCGTAGTAGTTTAAGATATGGTGAATAGCACCATATACAGCGTTCTGGTAATGCCAGATATATCTATCGTAAATTTTATTTCTAACATTATAAAAATCTCTAAAAGAGTCATCCACAATGACATAATCAGAGAATAACGCCTCAAGATTAACAAAACTGCCCTTCGCCAACTGTTTTGCAAAATCACGAATATCCATCAACTTTACCTGACCATCATCGGAAGAATCAGATGAAAACTCTGCTTGAGTTAGTGTCTTTACATCAGTTTTACCACTAATTAAATCATCGAGTGATGGCATTGTAACAACAACACAATCAATGTCAGAATCGTTATCATCAAGTCCATAATTCTGACTACCAAATAGGCCGACAAATACGACCTTGCATTTTCTATTCAGCTCGATATAGTCTTTTCTACGATTTAATCTCTTCAAGATTTTCTGATAATTAGCCATTCATCCTACTCCTTTCTGCCATCAACCATACAGACGGTGACAGTTTTGTATAGAACTCGCCATAAGCGTTACTGTTAAAAAACTTTTCCTGACTTTCAAGAGATAAGGACTCGATGTAATTAAACATATCATCCTCATTCTTATACTCAAGCAAATCTTCGTCTGTTGCATCACTGCTCTCAGAAAGTTCCTTGTTTGTTACCGCAACAATAGAAGCAAATGGACTAGCGCTCAAACATTTCTTACAGAGAAAAACTCTTGTTCCCCAACCATCAAACCTACTGCCATATTTAAGCGGCAAAATATCAATACCTTCAACGTCAACTGTAGTTCCGCAATTCATACACTTTTCATTATTCATTTTTTACCGCCAATCTTGAAATGTCTCACATAATATGTGAAACGTTCATTAAATTCTTCTTCGGTTAATTCTTTGTTAAAAATAACTTTCATTAGATTTGATATTGTCATTTTATAATGACCATCAAAAGAAAATTCTATAATATCGCATTCAGCATTAACGAAGTAAATTACCTCGCCATTATTTATTTTGTCTACCAACTGTCCGTAGGTATAATATGCCATTTAATAAATAACGCCGACTTTTCTTCGTATTAAAGATAGTATCGGCATCTTCTCCTTATTTTAGATTACTCGTCATGCTTCATCATATACTTACGGCTAACATTCTTAAAAGAGCGCTGACCGTCAAGGCTACGATAAACCCAACCTTCACGCAAGCCAGTACCAACAATACACTCACCGTCAGCATCCAGCTTTAAAGTTTCCATATCATCAGGCAAGATATAGTGCTCATCTGCGATAGGAACCCAGTCAATGCCATTAGCATTACAAATCTTCTTTGCATCCAAAGAATTGATACGCCCAACGTCAGAACGAATCAAATTGTAACCAAAGAAACGTACTTCACCATACTTATGAGGATTACCCTGAAGATTAGGGCCAGCGGTTTCGCCCTGCAATGCCGCATACTTCAAGTTATTATCCTTAATGTAGCGCTTTAAGAACTCGTCAATATGATACTTGTCGTTCATATCCCAGTATACATTGGATTCAGAATTTCCACCCTTGTTGTGCCAAGTAAACTGCTCACGGTCAAGCTGACGTACATTACGAGAACATACATAATACTCCCAACGACCAAACGGCTTCTTCTCCATAATATACGTAGAAGAAGTTCCATCAATCTTCTGAGTCTTAATCCAAGGCTCTTTGTCCTTCAGAATAAATGGCATATTCTCGCAGTTATGGGTTAAAACGCCATTTGCAAAGAAATTATGATTATCCGCAACGGTAATATCATACAAACTACCGTTCACAAACTTACCATTATAGTTATTCACACTCTTTACAGGAACTACGATAGTTCTATAAGACTTCTTATGAACAACGCCATCCAAAATAAATTCGGCATTAGCGAACTTATTAGTCACCTTGTACCGCATACAGTTAGGCACATAACCACAGATAATACCCATAAACTTATCTGTGTTCTCGGTATCAAGCGCCAAGGTATAGTAGCCTTTATCGTTAATAATCGTAGCGACAATACCAAACTTATCGTTCAGCATATTGACAAGCATCTTGTTTTCCTCAAGAGAGAAGGCACAAGTAGAAATCTTTGCACGTCCACCGTCATGATTATTCTTAATCAAAGTACCATCATCAAGATACCAAATAGCAAGCGACAGCGGAGTAATCTTTTCAAACATCTTATTAGTCAAGACTACCTCAGTCCCGTTCCAGCAATCCTCAAGAACATGATTGCTGATATTGCCATCCATATTCAAGCAAAAACGATAAACAGTGGTATCTGCATATCCGCTCTTCATAGGATAGACAGGCGAATCTTCGCAACCAAGATACTCCATCTTAAAATTAAGATATTCGCGCTGTGCTTCACCCTGCGTAAAGTTAATCTTTATACCGTCACCTTCTGCCCTAGCATCATGGTAAACTCCTGCATCACCAAGAATCGAACCATAAATAAAAGGAATAACGTCATCTGAATAACAGTTCGTATACATGAAAAGTTTATCAGACATAGAGAGTTCGTATGCGGTCTTATAACCATCCTGAGTCATAAACTTGTGGTCGTAAGAACATACGACATGATTTAGCTTTGCACAGCCAGCGCGATAAGGATAACCAATTTCAATCTTAGGCTCTGATGCAAGTTTCTGCCTACCAACAATAGGTTTCCACTCAATTTCGCCATTTGCGTTCACAGATGCCACCAAAACGTCGAGATTCTTATTTACAATATCGGCAATTCTAATATTGCCAATGTTGGTAAGAATCTTAGTATCGCCAATTAAGCAACGCTCTTCATCCGACTTCTTTACGTATTCAAACTTAGTAGGGAACTTACGAGGATTAGTTACCTTCTTGCCAGTAAAGAAATTCTTGATACGCTCGAAGAAAGTCAATTTCTTTTCAACCACATCCGACTTACGAGCGTTATCCTCTTCGACAGAATAGCGAACCTTTAAAATATCAGTAACATCGTCACCGATATTTGCATCCTTTAACTCATCAAATGCACTCACAGGCATAATCAAACCCTGAGAATATACCTTACACATTTTAATGCACTTAACTTTATAGTCACGCTTTGCCATAAAAGCAAACCGAGGGTCGTCTGCATTTACCTTAGAGTCAACCTCAAAATAAACGCACTTATCTCCGGGCTTAAACTGGTCTGCCTTGGAGACAATGACTCCCCATCCCCCTACTCTAGCGTACTCTACTCTATCATAACCATCCAGAGGGGAGATATCATCAATCTTAGTTACGTAACACAGTGCTCTCTTACCGTTAATAATCATATATTTAACCTATCCTTTCTACTTATCAAATAAAGCTATTCTTACATTGTGATGCGCCCTTTGTTTACCGCTGACGCGGTAAGGCATAAAGCTCTCTTTCCATCAATAATCATAACAATTTATCCTTTCGTGCTAATTTATTATTTATTACTATCTATCTCTTATTATAGCAAATTATCCTTTACTAGCAAAACATTGATAAATGACACAATGCAAGCTATTTTTTGTATGATACAATTTTAAGGATAATTACACTACCAATATGGGATTAGAACAACCAATGAATTATTGGTATATTTGCAGTTTAGGCATGGGGTATGCACAAGTCAAATCTAACCACAAATTATCAAAAATGTATATCGTTATAATTCTTCATAACATGAAGGGCGACGTATTACATTTTTATTTTTTATATTACATTTTGTTTTTACTTTTATATTTTTAAAATTCATTTCACGCTATACGGCCTAATATCGTAAGCGTAAAATTCAGTACCACAACCATGAATATCAACATATTCGCCATCTAAAAGCACAGCCATCTTAGTTACGTCTACAGTACCATAGCCACACTTCTCACCGAGAACAAATACACATCCACCATGATGTTGCATAATCTCAGAGAACGTCAACGGGCAAATACCCTCGTCCTCTTTTATTACCTACACCATCTGTGCAAGTTTATAAGACTCCATTAGATTCACCTCTCAATACAGAGGGAGATTACCAGTAATAGGGTCAATTACTCGTGAATCCAGCGGTTCAAATACAAGACAAGTGTAGGTTTCAACTCCGTGGAACTCTGTAGTACCGTTATCACGAACTAAACTCGTCATGATATCAGCTTCGTCTGCTTTCTTCTTTAGATTCAGAAGTTCCTCTTCACTGTCAACATAAAGACAAACCTTAGTATATGAATCAGAGAACCATTCAGACAGTGCCGAATCACCATCAACGACTATCCGTCCATCACCAACAGTATACCACGGCAAGCCATCCCTGTCAAGGGCTTTTAGGATAATATTTACAGCACCGTGACAAGCCTGTGCAATTGCTTTACCTTTCCTCATGTGTAAGTCTCGCCTAACTACAATAACCATCTTAGTCATCAGGGTAAACCACCTTCTCTACCTTGTCACTTGCTACATACAAACCACTAGAACACATCTTGTAAAAAGTTCCATACTTATTATATCTAACACCAACAACCTTGTCGATGCAAGAATATGCACAGGAATTGTCACGAACAATATCACCAATACTGATAAATTCCATTCTCATAATAATTCCTTTCTTTTACCACGAGAGTTTATCGTAAATATAAGCAATGATAAGAATGACAAGATAAAGCAAAAGAAATCCTGCGATAATTCCAAGGTCAATCCACATAGGGATAAACACCTTCCACCAAGACCAGTCAATCAGACCGCAGAGTTTGAGAACAATAAAAATAATCTGCAATACGCCCAAAAGACTTATGCCCGTTGTGGTAGTTTTTGTATTCTTAGACACCAGCAAGCACCTCGCTTACCGCTTTTGCAATCAACTTACCATCTGCCATAGAACGCAAAGCACCCATAGCAGCCTTCATTGCCTGTCCCTTATTCATGCTAGAATCAACAAGCACTGAAACACGTGCCTTGATGTCATCATAAGATAATTCTTCAGGCAAATAATCGGACAAAATTGCCAATTCGTCACGACACTTTTCGGCAGTTTCTACCCTATCACCCTTGATTGCAAACTCTAGCGTTTCGTTAATCTGCTTAATCTGCTTTTTTACTACAGAAATCATTTCGTCCGTAGTCAACATTCTACCAAGCTCAATTCTCTTATTTTGCATAGCCGCATACAAAAAACCAAGAGTATCAGCTACACGCTTATTCTGAGTTTTCTTTGCCGAGAACCAATCATCCTGAAACTTGTTAATATCCTTCATTATTACACCACCTTATAAATATTTTGATATACGCAAGTATATTTGTTTCCATCTTTTACATCAACATCACAATCCATGTGATAATGACCAAAGTACCAATGGTCGAATTTAACATCTTCAGCAACAACTTTTTGCAAAAAATTTGTCAACTTATCATGTTTATATTCGCCATTGCCGATAACATCCATAACGGAATCTGGAGCGCAATGACTGATTATATAATCACATTTATAATTATATTTTTCTAATGTATCAATTCCATACTGATATTCTGCATCTGATGGCATTTCCTCACGCCACCAGTCAATACCCTCTTTTCTATACCACTTGTCATGACTTTGCGCTTTTCCAAAACTAAAAAACTTTTTTCCGTCAAAATCATACATACCACCTTGCACAAAGCAATAGATGTGGTCGTTAATTTTGTGCGCTTTATCACCGTGAAAATCAACCAAAGGATATTTTTCAATCATCGGGTGGCATTCGTGATTTCCGGCACAAAAACAAGTAATATATGGCCTACGCAAGAACCACTGTTGCCACCATCTATCACTAAATCCATCATCCCACACAAAGCCAAAGTCACCACAGATGATAAGTGTATCTTTTTCTGTTAGATTATTAGATTCAAGCCAATGACTTGGAGTAATCTTGTCAATATCAATATACGAATGTGTATCTCCTGTTACGTATACCGACATAATTACTTCTCCTTCTTATTCTTACGGATATAGGTTACAACTCTATATCCAGCCATAAGAAACATCATAACACCAGCAGTCATAAGAACTACCTCAAAAATCTTTGTAATAACGCACATATAGTATCTTCAACTCCTTTATATGTGTCTTTTACACCAATATTATACCAAAAAATCAGAGATTTGTCAAGCTGTTTTCAAAAATAAATGGGCGCAATGCGCCCACGAATTAGTTTACAATAATGTTACAATTTCTCATAACTGTAAATGCTGCATTGGCCGCATCAACAGTCGTACCTTCTGTTGCCGAAGAATCCACAAACACTTCATTCTTGTAAAGTGCTGAACGAATCATAAGAGCGTTTGAAACAACGCAAATGTCAGTGCAAACGCCACAAATCTCAATTCTGTCGCCCGGAACACAATCACGAAGCAATGCGTTTACAAGTTCTGTAGAACCAAAAGAATTTTTGTAACAAATAGTGCAATCATGCCGGTAGAGCGCAAGTGCCGTTCCAACGTCATCTACAAGCGCGTGTCCAGAAGTACCATCTACACAATGAATTGGATATTTCTTAGATTCTGGCAACGAATCATATTCATCCATATTATGCGTGTCCATTGTCATGTAAATCTTACATTTATTTGATTTATACTTCTCAATCTTCTCTACAATCTTTTGCACAACAGTATCGCTAGGATGGAAGTCGTTCTGCATATCAATAATAACAAGTTTATCAGACATATTTAATCTCCTTAGTCATAACTAGGCTCATTTTTATCGTTTCGGAATCTAACGAAAACGGGAAATTGCAGACTCAACATACCGGTATCTTTGTCTTTAGATATATTCTTATACTTAACTTCGATAATGCTGCCAAGATATTTCCTTTTGTTATTCCAGATTTCAGAACGTAACTCGTCACTAAATCCACTTCCAACTCCAACAACATTTTCTTTATACTCTACATAAACTTTGCCAAGAGTGTTTGAAAGACGGCCATTACCAACCTCAAAACCGAGAATTGGCAAGTCCATTGTATAGAATCGCTTTGCTTTTAGAATACCAGAATTGCGCTTACACTGATACGGAACATCATAATTCACCATTACACCTTCCATACCAGCTTTCGTGGCGCGGTCAAGCCAATAATCAATCTTTGTTTCATCAGTACCTTCATAGAAAAATCTTACAACCTCAACATTTTCAATACCGAGACGATGAATGTCGTAAGATAATTCAATCAGCAAATCCTTACGAGCTTTGTACGAATCCTGAGAAACACCATTATCAAAATCTCTGTTAGAAATCCAGTCGAAAATAACATACTTGATACAAGACTTATCAGAATCTGGACTATTCAAAATACCAGTGCCTTTCGTAAAAGCATCGTTATCCGACAATCCTTCGCTATTCTTGTACACAAGTTCCCCATCAAGACACCAAACCGGAAGTTCCACTTCCAACTTCTTTAAATCTGACATAATGTGGTCTAGTCCAGTCCATAACTTACCCTGTCTACTATACATTTTTCCACGATAACAAATACATCTATTCCCGTTAATTTTCTGACTAACGGAAAACCACTCGCCATGCGGAATCTTAACATTATCAATAGATTTTGCAAGTTGTACATCGAATACTGGAATTAACTTGCATCTATACACGCTATTAACAGTTTTTGCGTCAACACCAAGACGCAGTTGTTTAGTGAACACATCATGTATAAACGCCATTTCATTGTTAAAGGTTGGTCTATCCTCAAAAGCAAGTCTTACCTTTTCCACGTATGACTGAACCACCCAAAGCGTATCATCATTCGCCGGGTTGTCCATAATATATTTACACACATCTAGCAACGTCATGTTAATATTGGGGTCTAATTTCTTTGCTAAATGTTTGCTCAATCTTGCACTAGATATACCAGTCGTTACGTTTTTGTCTAGCAAAAATTTCAGAAGTTCATCTGTCTCCTTACTTCTGAAATTATTCAATGCCCACTCTTTGAGAGCTTTCTTACTTTGCATTCTAAGATTAGAACAAAACAAAGTGCATTTAATATATTCAATGTCGATGTCGAACATCAATCAAATCTCCTAAACTTCTTTGCATTTTCAAAATAAATTCCAAGTACATCTAAATACTGCGGCCTTATCACCGCTTCTGCGTTTTTAACAAATGCAAACCAAGTATAAGAATACGGCTGCATTACTTTTTCGTAGTTCAACCGTTTCCACTTATCCCTTCCGTCCAGAACATATCCATCTATATTATAATCACGAATTGCATCAAGTGCAAGTATTCTACATCTCAACGTGTCACGATTATTCAACATAAATAGATAGGCAACAGCCATTACTATAAATGGCATTGCTGTTAACCACGGATGAATATTAGCAAACTCTATTATACTATCAACCATCGGATTCACCTCCACCCAAGATGGATTTCACCTCATCACGGATGGATTCAATTTCCTTAATTGCTTCCACTACCGACATATCTTTCTGTGATAGCTTACGCCTAGCTCTGATTTTAATGTAACCTTTTAATGCCGCATTAAAATCGTGGTAGTAGCCAAGCGTTTCTGCTACCTACTTACCAGCTTTATCAGTAGTAAAATGCACAAGGTCATAAGACCACTTCGATGGATTTATTGCATACTGCTTGTTAATCTGAATCATTACTTATTCACGTCCTTTGTAATATCTTCTGTAAACAATTTAACTTGCGGTTCAATATCATCAATGCAACTGTTGCATAAAGCTGCGAAACAACTACCAGAACCTTTATACGTATTCCATCTGATGCTCACAGCTGAAAGCTCTTCAGCTTCTTTTCCACACCTAAAGCATCTAGGTTTTATATCCATTCCTCTACTTCGCAAGTTAAAACCTCCTCCATCAAAAATGGGTCAAAATCACAAGCTCTAAAAGCAACAGAACAGTTGGTTACATTACTATAATATTCAAGCTGTGCAATTGCTTCTCTACTTGCGGATTCATCACAGTTCTTGTCAAATAACAGTGCGAAGCACTTTTCATCTCTATTAAAAACAGGGATGCATCGACCAACAAGACTTTTTACAGTAGACGATTTCTTTAATATAGACTTATATTCAGAAAGACATTCTTTATATGCTCTTAAAATCTTAGGAATATCTTTTCCCGTAGTCGTAACAGATACTGCAATAATAGGCATATCTGTATCAAGAATATCTCCACTGCGCTTAGACTTAATCATAATTACTCAAAATTCACCCTTAGTCCTCTCAAAAATAGAATAAATTGTATCGTTATTAAAACTTCTTCTGTCGATATATACTCGCTTACCTTGTGTATCATCGTATAACACATACTCATCTTCAACAATAATCATTGATGTAGCATCCAAAACACCACGTAAATTCTTTCGCAGTTTTGCAAAATCAATGCCAGAATCATAGTACACCTCTGCGCCAGATAACAAATGTCTAAAATGTTCTTCCGCATCATCTTTATATTTAGACTTCGCTATATCATAAAACGTATCAAGCGCATCGCAGAAGAACGCAGCCTTTTCAAAATCTTTTCTTCTGCACGAACCAGCAAAATCATAAATCAAAGACTCGTAATCCATTCTTTCAGGCTCTCCCTTTTTCTATCAAGCCACCGTTGTTCGTCAAGTATATTTCCAAAAAATAGACAAGTCGCTTGTATCTGATTATAATAGTTTAGATACACGAAACCTTTAGGAACACTAGGTAGCTTCACATTCTCCTCAAACATTATGTATATTGATGGCGGCATGAATGAATTATCTGCATTTGACACATGACCGCCACAACAGAATTTTGTCGTATATCCTTTTAGATTCAGCTACACTATCACATCCAGTATACTACTGTCGATATACGCAAAACTATGGTTACGATTTTTACAATCCTTTTTCCAACAATCGCAACAAATTAACGATACATCCTTCCTTGTCTCCACTTAATAAAGTTCACCCTGCTTTCACTCGCCAAACAAGCATGAACATCTTTCCATGATTCAGGGTATTGTTTCTCATAGACAAAAGGAGGAACACCATTCTTATATTCGTTACAACTGATAATATACATACATCTCAGTTTTCCATCTTCCAGACGGTACGATACATCATAATAGTACATCCTCAATTCACCCCAATCGCATGAAATTTCTTATTATGCTTCTTTAGATAATCAGAACGTGTTTTACTAACTCCATATACAGCAACAATTTTTACAAACGATGACTCCATGGAGTTCCACACATCGTCAGCACACTTCGCAAAGAGTCTGGCAACATATTTCTCCTTGCCAAACTCTCCTGTTTCGGTTTTCCGCATCTGATACAATACCTCAAACTTTTTATACATCTGAGACTTTTGAGAATCATCAACCGGGACAAGAGCAGTACACTTACTACGCTCTCTAATAGTATAGCCACGATTCATAAGTCCCTTGATAATCCTATCTTCCATACTGCCAATAGGAACTTTTGTGGTGTCTACAATTACTTCTTTTAAATCATGGTTAATCTCGTACATTTCAACTTCTCCATTAAAATGGTAAATCTTCATCTTGTCCACCAAAATTTACTAAATAATCAGTATTCTCGTCAACATGTGATTCTGGAAAAATATCCAGTTCGTCCTCATATCTTACGAATAATCCAATATCAATTTTTTTACGTTTACTCTCTGGATAATTCTTAAATATGTATTCGTAAATTAACTTTAACAGTTCGTCATCAGACACTTTATATCTGTCAGGACAGAATGTATATGTATTTAGCTCATCAAGAACCAGAAAGCCGTTTCTAACCAAATTGTGAAATGCTTTATTATATGTCTTGTAAGACATACCAGTATCTTCCATGACGTGTGCGGAAAAGAGGACAAGTTTTGTAATATTTCTTGTTCTCATGCTCCACAAGTACATATAGAATTGAATTTCACATGGCTCTAAATGACGAACTAATTCCACTGGGAATCTTTCGTAATTATAATCAGCATAATCAATAATTCGCTGATTTGCCACTGTTTTCGTTGTCAGAAGCTACACTCCTTATTTTTAATGAAAGATTGATTTTATTAAAAAATTACCACGCAATTTCAGAAACTGCATCTTTGGTTTTCTCAGCAATTTCACGACCAATTGCGCTTGAACCACGTTTTTCAATAATAAATGCAATAAATGCTTCGTTCCGCGCAAGACCACTTGCAACAGATTTAGCCAATTCAGCGATTTCATGCGGTGTCATAGTAACTTTAGAACTCATTTTATTTCTCCTTAATCAAAATGTCTTTTATAAAGTTCAAATGCTTCGTCAAGCGCAGTGTCAAGCGAAATCTTGTCACACATCATTCTCTTGCTATTTTCGCCATAAATTGCTAATGCAAGATTTACAATACAAATATCAGCGTTTGGATACGCATTAAGAAAATTACGTTTGTCGCTTACCCTCTTTTGCTCTTCTGATTCCATTTTTTCCTTTTCATCTTTGAGGTCATTCTTAATTCGGTCTGTTAGAATTTCTTTAATCCATTTTGACACATGTTCGTCAGCTAATGCGACTTTTGCTTCTTTATACGAGCATTTCACAGCAAAATCGTACTCCACAGGGAATCTCGTAGCATAATACCCATAGTCACCATAATACTTATCACAAAACATACATTTCTCCTTAATCTAAAAAACCGGTCTTTTAATATTCTCTTTTCTATTATACCACACTGCTGTGTGATTTGTCAAGTGGTTTTGAAAAATTTCTTGATGTCGATTTTACTTAGGTAAAAATTGCCTAAGATATAATATATATTACATTTATAGTATCGTAGGAGCGTCTGTAAGAGGTCTTTGTTTCAATAACAGTTACTCTACTTATGTCTGAAAATCATCCACAGACACTCCTAGCCGCCTGTCCTGTCAAGATTCTTACCAAATTTTACCACGACCCATCTCTGTAAAATCTAAATAAGAATAATTATTATTTATTTTAGATTATTACTATTATATATCTTAGGGAAATTTTCCCTAAGCACCCTCAAAGCCACTTGTTTTATTGCCATTCTAGCACATTCAAGTTGAGCCGTCAAGGGTTCTGGCCCAGTTCATAAAAAGTTAAGAATTTTCATTTAGATTCCCTTGACAAACCGTGATTTATTTGATATAATAGGGTCACAAAAGCGATGGAGGTACAAGATATGGAAAATACTGTAACTAGACCTGTGAATATGGTAAGACTTGGCAACCAAAAGCATGGATTTTCTTTTCAGGCGAGAGGCGATATCTACATGCTGACCGACTTATATCCAATCGAATCTGAGGATTGCGACGTTATGCAGACTGTGTGTATGACAAACGGTAGAATGCAGGGATTTGGAGCAGACGAATATGTTGAACCTGTCTATACGTTTACAGTTCACGCAAATCCTAGTTTAGCAAAATCTGAAAGGATTGTCAAGGACTTATGATACTTACTATCAAAAAAGCAGATTATAAATCTAAGTTAAAGACTGATTTGGTAAAAAGTAACTTGTTGGAGGTATGCAAGTGGTTCAACTTCATCGAGGACAATGGTCTTACTGAGTTTCCTGACAATCATATCACAATGTATATTAACTTAGATTATCATATTGATTTGCCAGATTGCTATATGAACAATGGTGTCTACTTTTATTCCTATAGTATGGCAATAGGCCGTAAACTTCCTACAAGACCGGCTTGGGATTGTTACGGCATTTTTGCGCCGAACAAGATTCCTATGCAATTCGTATTTATCAATAAGACCAGTAACATCTTTAACTCTTTTAACTTTGGTGCTCAGTTTTCTGCGTTAGAGACTGACTTGGTAGAAATTGACACGAGGGAATACGATGGTTGTTGAGTTAATTTACAGCGAAACTTTAGATGTCCTACAAAAATCTGAAGCAAAGCCGTATATCAAAAATGCACTCGATATTATCAATTTTATGGTCATGAATAACTTGGAGGACATTAACAGTTGTGACCGTTACTTTATGGCACTAACTTTTGATGAGCGAATCTCTTATCCAGAAATGTACGGCTACAACAATTATTGTAGAGCGCTGTCGCATTGCAATGGTAGACTCCCTAGCAATGGGGATATGCTGTGTTATTTATCTCGGTATAGGAACTACATCGAAATTGTATTTGTTGATAAAGAGAAAGACGTTTACTTCTCTTTAGATTTATTTACAAGTGTTATCAATGCTATTAGATATGGCATTACGCTTGATACGGAGAAATTTGAATGAAACTTTACGCAAGATTGGCAGATATGTCTGATATTGAGTATCTCAAGAATAACAATATGTATCAGACGGCTGTTAAATATATGAGTATACTTAATGAGCTTGGGTTACTTAGGTGTCGTCCTTGGACACAGACCGACAATGGAAACGCAAACGATAACGTGGCTACTGTTATTGCTTTTCGTCAGGTGGATGCAGACGAAGAAGACATTGCGATTGCCGCAGAATGTTATCATCCGTACAACAACGAAGAGTACATGAGACTGCCTTATAAGACGGACAAAGACATTGCGCTTGCATTTGTAGACGACAGGCATCGTGGTGAAGCATCTTTTATATTCCACGAAAACTATACCGGTGAGTACAATGAAGTACGCTTTCTGTCTGGAGATTGGAGCAGAGGTAGACCGAGAGTTCTGCTTGGTGAAATTTAAGGAGTATGTATGTCTAAAGGTTTTATGAGTTTTGACGATATCTCGCAAGACGTTCGCAATAATATCTTAGGTGTAATTGCGGCAAATCATATTGATTTTGACCCGACTAAGATTACTGGCGGAGTAAAGGATGCTTTTGATTTCACAGAGATGGAAAATCAAAACGGTCGGCTTGGGTATAATGGCGATACTTACAACACTACTTATAGAGTCCCTGATTATAACGGTTTCCGTGTATATGTAAATCAACCCGTTTCTGTCGGTGGCAATATTAGGTGTTTGGCTTTAGATTTTTACGATAAAGACATTGAGCGTTCTGATTACATCTATATGGAAATTGATAAGATGGAAATTGATAAGAGGTGAGGTGCAATAATGAATCATACAGGAGTTGATACGTTTAGATTATCTCAGGTAGTGAAGGACGAAGCGAATAAATTCTTAGATGCCGCAGAAATTGGCACTGACGAGGAATTTGTTGTTTGCGCTACCGAAATCCTCTCATGTCACGAATTTGAATCAAGAGGTTACTGTCGCGTGCCTTGTACAATCGGCAAAGCATATATCAAACAGTATCTTCCTAGAAACCATCATAAAATTTATCGTCTTGCATACATGACAACGCTTGATGCAAATGGAAATGAAAGACATCCGTTTTATCGCGTTATTAAACTTAAATCACAGCTGTCGTATACGCATCCAAGTGGCAATGAGCTTTATACATTCACCGTTGATAGTAATATGGATAGCGTTACAGTCAATGATAGTGAATCTACATATACATTACCCATGTCTAATACGCTTGATACGACTATTGACGCTTATGGCTATTATGGTAATTCATTTAGACGTGATTATGATTATGTGTATGGTGAGTCACCTTACGTTAGAGTAACAACAACAGATGTTTCATACAATACTCGCGAGTCAGAAGGAGTGCAGAGTCTACGATGAGAGATGAAAAGTGGAAAGCCATTACAAGATATTTTTGGAAGAATACCGCTCCTGAACTCGGTCTTGTCGAGAAATATTGGAGAAGCAAAGACCATTATACCGGTCATCATTCTTTCATTTGCGATAATAATGGACAGCTTCAGGTTTATGTTTCGACATACAAAGTCTACAGGATTCCATCATTGTATCTAAATACAAGGGTGTTCACGGACGCAAAAGAAAATTGCGATTGTTTTCGTGTTTATTTCTTTGAAGAAGGAACCGAACTGCTTCATAGCGAGCTATACGTAAGGAGATAATAATGTCTGCTGTACTTTTAGGAAAAACGAGGGGTGGTAATAGTGTACATCTCAACGTTTTTGCGAGACGTGCGTTTGCACTTGCAAATGAATACCTACCCGACTCTAACTTTCTTTTTACTGGTTTACGTGCATTATGTACCTCTGAAAATGTAAAGTTTTATAATGGTAATATTAGTGGGGCTTGTGTCGATGGTGGTACTTATGCGCGACTCTATTCGTATAGAGTACCTTGTAGAGAATGTGATTTATTTATCTATGTTGGCGATTATCGGTATTACTATGTTACGATGAAGTGTTTTGATGGTGATACTGAATATTATGTAGAATTTACATTTGAGCGAGAAATGGGTATCCCGTTTAATAAAGCAAATATTCAAAACATTACTGAAGAGGAAGTATGACAAATTCTGTAAGACACTTTAAGTTAAGCTGTTATTGTAGATACTTGTTCTATATTATGCGCCTACTTGGTGCAGATATATCTAAATATCAAGTTCATGTACCTAAATCTGTGCACCTAGAAAATTGTATAGATTATATAGAGCTAGAGCAAGGTAGCCCATATTTTCCATTATTCGATGTATCTTCTGATGACACTATAAGGGCTTGGCATCGTTTACCGTCACAACCATTTGATAAGAACGCATGGGTGTTCTATGCAAGAGGGATATATGAGGACAAGTATTTTTTAACTGTGTTCTGTATTGACTATCCAGATGAATTTCTTGAGATAGAAATACAGAGATGCAGAAAATGTGGTGACTTTACCACAGATAGGAGAAACTATGGACTGCAAAGAGCTTGATAGAATTTCCAGAAGTGGGTTTTCAAAAATTTTTGAGGATGAAGTAAGGTCTGTTCTTAAAGATATTGATTTGGGTATTGATGAAGCTCCTAGTTTTTTACGTTTTAGTATGTATAATTTTGTAGAATTTGCAAACGAGGAAAACTTCTCCAGAATACCATGTGCATCAAGGACGGTTTATTGTAGGAAGTTGCATGATTTCTGGTGTAATAAATATGAGATTGTGTACAGAACTAATTTGAGCACGTCTGGTCGTATGTCAAAGCGCGAGTTCATGCGGTCTGTTATTATCGTGTTTTCGGATTTTGTACCTGTGGAATTGACCAGAGATGTACGTTCCGAGGATGAGCGTGTCATTAGTGAACTTATTCAGTCTATTAGTATGAGGAGTTTCTAAATGCTCGGTTATAAACGTAGAGATGTAGTTGAGTCTTTTTGGGACGACTACAATAATGCAGGATTCGATAAACGATACTGGCGTGAAACATCTAAAAGTTGCTATCGTTATTCCAGAATTGAACAGGATAACGGCGAGTTAATTGTTGATGGACTTCGGCAATCATCCACTGTGCGAATCCCTTGCTCGGTTCATGATGTTGTGTTATATTTATGGACTAAGTATGATAAAAAATATATATGTTTGATGTTCCACGAGGTTGGAGATAAAGAACTATATGTCCATAGATACTATGTAAAGGATTATAGAAATGAATGAACTAATTGGAAAATACAGAGAGTATGTTGAGCATTTAATCGCACTTTCTTGTGGCGATACATCCGATTATAGATTTGATGAAACTCGCGCGGATAACATTGAAGGACAGCCGTTGCGTGGGAACAATTATGCGATATGGCAAGGAAGTGTTAATAAGGAGTGGGCAAGGATTCCTAGCCCTGACTTCGACAAGGATAGCGTGGTGTACTATTATTGTGGTGGTTATTATGATAGATGGCGTATACTTAACGCAGTTTCTAGCACGCATCCAGATAAACTGATTGTTGTTTCGTATACCCATAAATGACGGAGGGATTTAATGCTTATCAATCCTAAAAAGAAGAATGAAGAACGTGAACTTCTTGATAGTTATAAAGAATATCTAAAAGATGTAATCAGGATTAAAGGTATCAATCCTGACAGATGCAAGTTTGTTCATGGATATGTAAGTCACGTCACAGATTCAGTTGTTGCTGGTGGTTCACATCCTAAATCATTTGGTAACGAATTAAATAATTGGGAAAGGATTCCTAGTCCAGAATTTGATAAGGATAGTTGGGTGTATTTATTCAATGATTGTGGTGGTAACAATCGTATTGTTATCAATGCAATTGAATATGATAGACGTGTCGTAGTTGTTAGATATGAATGTCCTGCTGATAGTGACTGATAAGGTCACTATTTTTTATATCGTTAATTTTTATACGGATAAGAAAGTAGGTTTCTCTGAAAACATAAGGGCTACGTATCCAACGTTGTATACAACAGCTCTGGGTTTGTAAACTACCCGCCACCCCAGTGGGTTAATGGGTTAGTCACCACTAACTGCGTTCAACCCCTGACGGTTAGTTACGACTAACTAACTTCATCCCTTTACCGTAGTGAAGCGATTGTTACATACTTGCTTAGATGCTCACGATGTATACAACGTAACTGAACACTGTTGTATGCAATGTTGCATCCAACGTGATAGACCTACGATGTATACAATAAAAAATAAAATAAAAAATCCTTTACCACACTAAAGCACTAAAGACTTCAGCATGGTAAAGGACTAAAGTTTTTAATAATAATTCCTATTTACCAGATTTACCAGTTTTTGCCTTTTCTGGTAAATAGGAACGTTTGCTATTTGTTGTTGGGCGGTCTGCTGTTTCGCGGGTTCACCGCAACGGCTTGCAGTCAACAACCCACCAAGCCCACGGGTTAGTAGGTTCGCCGTTGATATCGAACACAACGCGCACCGACTCGCCCACGGTGTACCCGTCACCGTCAAATGCGAACACGTCACCACCAACGGCAACCTCAACCTGTTCGCCGCACACGGACACAATTTTTCCAGTTTTTGCCAGTTGGTTAGTCGGCTCAAACTCCCCTGCACCCACGTTGCAAGCGGTAAAGGTGAACAGGGCAAACACAACGGAAAGAACAACAAAAAACTTTTTCATAATAATACCTCTTTCTGCTTTTTACTTAAATAAATAAAGTGAAAACGCGGACTTGTTGAAAGTCTTTCAATAGTATCCGCTATTCGTTCAATCAATCAAAAGGCAAATCTTCGGACTTTGCCTTTTTGGCGTTGCTGTTACGTTCGGGCCGCTGATAAAGGGCTTTTCCCTCGGCGGCTTTCTGGATATGCCGAACGATTGCAAGCGCCGTTTTGCGTTCGTCCTGTTCGCCGGAACAATAGGAACGAAGTTCCTTCGTCCAGTCTTTCAACATGAACGCGCACCAAACGATTTGTTTGGCGCTTACAAAGTGCGGTAAACGGTATTCAAGCCGCGCCTCTTTATCGTTCCAGTCGTTCTCAAGGTTCAACCATGAACCATGCACATACTCCTCATCATCCCTTGCCCAGTGTGAAAAGTTACGGCCAAAAATCTTTTTGACCTGTTCGGGGTGTTCTCTCATCCACTTTTCAACGGGCTGGAACAGTTCACCGGAATGCCGTTGAATTTTCCGAACGTCCTCGGCCTTCATTCCATACCATGAAAAATTCATGTGATGTCCGCACGAACTATCAGACATATCCACCCATTTTGCAAGGTTCTCATACCATTGAAACAAGCCGTGAAAGTTGATTGCGCTGTATACATGGCCTTCGCCGCCAACAGTGCAGTCATGTTCAACGTACATTTTGAATTGCGCAACGAATGCGGCCTTTTTTGCATCTGACCAAAGGTCATACTCATTTGCAAATTCAACTTCCGGCGTGTAGATTATACGTTCGGAAGTTGTAGCCTTGCGGGTGTTATCGAATAGTGGTAACTTGTTCCCGTCCGGGGTGTAAAATGTTTCGTGGTATCTACGCACTCTTAAACATTCAGTGTGGACGAAACAAGAAGTTTGGTGGTTTGTGCTGGTTTTGATAAAATCATAATCAGCAATAGGCTCGCCGCAAAACGCGCATTTCGTGCCTTTGCGGGGTTTCTCAACATCAACACTAATTCCGTTAATACGCATATGTATTTCTCTTTCTCGGCTTTACAAGCCGTGTCAAAATGTTTTGTTCCATGTGGAACAATCGGATTTTTGTTTCATGCGGAAACTTCGCCTTGCACTTTTCTTTTTGTTCCGTCCCTCGTGCAAGTCGGGACAATGGCGGGGAACAATATTCTGTTTTCAAGGTGCTGTAAACTTTATCCTGTTTACAATACTATTATACAGTTGTATCAGTTGTAAATCAATATTGACTTCGTTGTTTTTCTGGTTGTGTTTTCAGTTGTGACGTAAAAGAAAACGGTAAAAATGCTGTGATTTTTTGTGCAAAACAACATAAGTTTCGTTGTATACAACACGAACTTGGTCTGTTTTGTGCAACGTGCACATAAAATCCCAACAAATCTTTTATATTTTTGTACAATATGCTACAACGGCTAGTTGTGGGTCTGTTTTTAGCACTCAGAAGCACAGAGTGCTAAAATGAGATATACTAACTTTCAACAAAAAATTTTATGAAAATAAAGAAAAATGCACTAAACACTTTATTTTTCATATCAAGATATGAAAAAGGCTTTACTTTCTTTTAGTTTTACGATGCTTTAGCAGTTAGCGCGACTAACTGCTAAATTCACAGACTGTTCATAATCTGTTGTATACAATCATACCTTTTGCGTTGTATACATTAGCAATCGGTCTGCCGGACTGCTAGAGTTAGTTAGTCTAAACTAACCAGTGGAGGCTGTTCAGTTAGTTATAACAAACTAACTTCAGTGCTTTAGTGTGATAAAGTTAGTTTGTGACAACTAACCGCTTTAGGACAATGAAGTTAGTTAGCTTAAACTAACCGCTGCGTCCATCGTTGGATACAAGCTAGTATCCCTTCTTGTGCGCAACGCGCACTCACGAATACATTTCAGGCTCGCCCCATCTACAACGAAAAATCTACAAAAATCTATACTTTTCAATCTAGCGCTATACTTTCATATCTTGATATGAGTCGAATTTACAAACCTATAACGCTCTAGTTCATATCAAAATATGAAAACGGAAAAAATTCATATAATTGCCAAAACAGAAAAATCTCTATAAATATACAAACTCCTGTCATATCTTGATATGAAATTCTAAAACAGAAAAATTTTGATAAATTCATATCTGGATATGAAATAACAAAATCTAAAAGAAAAGCCCACGCTTTTCAGCGTGAGCCTGTCGGATTTTACTTCGCCTCTTCAATCCAGATATAGCCGTAACGTTCCGCGATGACGTACTTCTTGCTCTTGTCGAGCTTCGGGGTTTCATAGGGCTTTACCCATCCCTTGCCATATCCCGCCATCTTCCACCACAAGCCGTTTTGGTAAAGTGCGCGGTTCATCTCGCGGCCTGTCATGGGGTGGCACTTTGTCCACTTCGGCTCGGTGCGCCATCCGTTCTTAGTGATGGTAACTTTCAGGTAGTAGCGGCTCCATGCGCGGTTGATTCTGGACTGACTATTCAATTTTGCCATCTTGCTCATGTTATGTACCTCTTTCTTTCTGTTAGTTTCTGTCGTTATGTATTCGGTTTGGGCTTTGGTCTGTCGCCCTTTCCATGGTTCTATTCTACCAGAACGCAAGGCAAAAATCAATAGCAAATTGAAAAGTTCACAAATTGTTCACAATTTAGTATAGTGAAGCGCATTTGCCCCGTTCAAGTTCATATCAAGATATGAAACAATCCGATTGCAATTCTCTTTTAGATTTCATATCTCGATATGAATTACTCAAATCAAAAAATCTGTAAAAATAATATCTTGATATGAAAAATATTAAAAGTTATATCAAGATATGAAGTCTCTGCCTGTTCATATCTTGATATTAGAATAACTATTTCCATGTCGGCAACGGCATCTGGGCAGAAGAGGACATGGGCTATATCCTCAAGGCTGTCGGTGACGTGATTACGGCTGTCGCCGCTATTTACGAGCCGCACTGCTTTACCTATTGTAAGGCGAAGAACATTCTGTTGGTTTGCGCCACCGATGAATCCATCGTATACGATGGCGACACGCTCAAGAAGCTGTGTGACGCAAACTACGATTAACAAAATTCTTCTTAGATTTACAAAGTTCGGTTTCGCAAACCGAAAAAAATAAAAAAATCTAAAAAGAATTTCAAAAATCCCTTGACAAATCCAAGAAAGTCTGATATAATAAAGACGTTCCAAGGGGAACAACAAAATACATTTGATAGCCCACAAGGGCAGAAAGTTGAGGTACAATATGTTTGAGAACGAAATGAACGCCGTCACCACCGAGACTGCCGAGGTCGCTACTGAGACTACCAAGAAGCACCGTGGCCGCGTGGCAAAGCCCGCAATGACCCTGACCGATGTGCTGAACAAGTTCGACACCGATGAGGTCAAGGCTTTCTCTGCCGAGTGGGGCAAGGACAAGCTGAAGGCCATTATCGTGAAGGTCGATGGTGTGCCTACTGCACTCGTTCCGGCTGACGCTGGCAAGGGCTTCAATATGCAGGACTACAACGACACCAAGTCCATGCTGTCCATCATCGACAAGGCGTATCCGGTGTCCGTCAAGCTGATTTAACAGCCTATCTATTGGAGGGTGGCGCATTCCATAATCACGCCATGCAGAATTTAGTAATGGTGCGGATGAGGAACCCGCTTTACCACAGCGCATTGCAGGCGTAAAAACATCTAGGAAAAACGTGTGGACATTGGCTGAAGAAATCTAGGTGTCAGTAGGCAATTCTGTGAAAAAAAATCTGTGTTCTGGTGCAATTGGTAAAGCACAACGCCCTATTGTGGCCTGTAAGGAGAAAGGGTTCGAGTCCCTAAAACACAGTTATACATTATAAGCACTAGCTCAAACGTAGAGCATCCCCCTTAAAAGGGGAAGATGGTTGGTGCAATCCCTTCCGTACTTAGAATGTATAGACCCAGCAATTTCACTTTAGATTTATAGATGTATGATGTTTAGAGATGTTTAATACAAATATAGATAGGATAATGGTCTAAAGCGAAATTATAAAAATCTACTGTTTCTATTCATAGAACAGCGTTTTTATGGCGCAGTGTTATCGTAAAACACTTGTTAGCGGCATTTACCGATAAGCACCCATTATAGCTGGGGTTTCGTGACGGATAGGTGATGTATCATGCGGCTCGTCACAACCGCATAGACCTATAAATTTCAGGCGAGAGAAAAGCAAAAGCACCGGGAGTTAACGTTCTCGGTGCTTTTCTCTTTGTCTTAGGTCTTTTCATAGCTTGATATGAAGTGGTCTTCTGCTATCAGTAATATCTTGATATGAACAGTTTACAATATACAAACTATAATATCTTGATATGAAAATACAAACAGAAAATCTAAAATAAATATAAAAATATGCTTGACTTTTTCTTTTGAGTATGGTATTATATAATCACAGAAACAAAGGAGGTTACAGAATGGGCGACAAGAAGTTCTGCAAGGTTACGTTCTACGCAGACCTTACGAACGATGATAAGCGGTTTCTTTTGAATGACTTCGCACAGACCATGACAGAGGCCGCACAGATTGATTCTGTGTGTGGGGTAAGCGTTACAGACCCCAACGATGAACGTGCGGAAGAACTGCTGAACAACGCAATCAGCTTTATTTCTATCGGCAGAAATATCCATGAAACCATCGATAAACTCATTGAGTGTGGGTTTAATCATGACGACCTCATTGCCTACGGGTTCAATGGGGATGACATTTCTGACGTTGAGGGCGGTGATGAAGAAGGTTGTTGACCGTTCTTGCATCAGTTTTATTGGCAATCATCGCAATGATTTTCTATTACCTAAAGAATGGCGGTTATGGATACATAGACCTTGACACCATTGGATATGTGCTTTTCTGGTTCTGTATCGCAGTCGTTCTTGTAGCAAGTCTAAAATAAAAAATTTCAAAAAGTATTGACAAAGTTCCCTGAATGGTGTATAATAAAGATGTTCCAAGGGGGATTCCCCAAGGACACCGCGACCTACGGCAGAAACAGTTGAGTGAGAAAGGATTTACAAAATGGAAAACAAGCCGCCCGGTTAATTTTTCCCTGTCTTAAAAAATCTGTGAAAACTGCATAACAAGGTATTTAATATGATTAGAAACAAAGGCCATCCCTAAGTAGCTAATATATCATATTTATTTAATAATTGAATGTTTTTCTTTTGTTGGTTTTCTGGTAAAACCGACCATCATAGGACGTTATGTTTCCTAGTGATGCTGACCGGGGTTAATGTTCTCGGTCGGAGGGCTGGCGGTTATGTGACAGACGCAAAGCTAGTTATCATTCCACTGGTTTGGTAATGATGCGTGTCTGGGGGCTATAACCAAGAGCCTATCATGGCGGGTTAGTCAAGCGGCTAAGACGCTGGGTTTTCATTCCAGAAGCAAGGGTTCGATTCCCTTACCCGTCACCATGCCAATTATTTGGCAATTCTTTATCGTGTGTAGACCAAATCTTCATCGTGTGTGGACTCTGGCTATCCCGGACATGATATAAAACCGTCCACTCTTATAGCGGTATAGCCAAACAGGTTAAGGCATCAGCCTCTGAAGCTGACATTTTCTGGTTCGAGTCCAGATACCGCTACCACTCCTCCTCGCAGGGGATATAGGCAGACACATCCCGGATATGATGTAAAACTATCCGTACATAGTGGGGTGTTGTCTAACGGTCAAGACTGCGCTCTCTAAAAGCGTTAAGGCACAGGACTCTGACTCCTGTTATGTAGGGTTCAAATCCCACCACCCCAACCAAGCTATGTTACTGGACATTCAATCCAGTGTCACCTATCGTTCTTGAAAGCCTCCAAACCTTTCAAGCTCACCTACTGCGCCCATAGCCAGTAGTAGTCATTTTACAAAGCAGATACCCAACTGCTCGTGAACAAAATCCGGTATTCTGAGTTGTGTAACTCCGTTGAATGTGAGAGCGAGAAACATTCACCTAACTTCTTTTAGAACATAGTCATGTTCCATGTGGAACAAAAGTAGAAATTGGACTAAGAATCTAAAAGAAGATTATATGGGTCAGTACGTCTAGTGGCGATGACACCCGACTGTAAATCGGGCACTTATGAAACACCGTAGGTTCGACTCCTACCTGACCCACCACTGCTAGACTTTTGGTAGTCCTTATAAGTCATGCCGTCCTTTATTAGTTCTGATTTCCGCGTTAGTGAAAAGGAACTTTATATGCGCCATTACTCGAACTGGCATAGAGGACACTCTCAAAAAGTGTATTTTCTGGGTTCAAATCCCAGATGGCGTACCATTTATGCTCCCATGATGAAATTGGTAAGAACATAGCGGACTTAAAATCCGCTGGCTGAAAGGCCATCCGGGTTCGACTCCCGGTGGGAGTACCACTAATCGGAGATTCTTATGGTAATTGAAAAGAATGACGAGTATGTTGTTTATCAAAACAAGGACGGTAGGTGGCGAGTGTACATCCGTGATGGACACAGAGTCATTTCATATCCTAGGTTTTTGATGGAACAACAGCTAGGTCGTGAACTGACAGATGATGAAGATGTTCACCACTTAGACCATGATGTGACAAATAACGATGTGTCAAACTTAGTTGTTATGTCAAAAGAAGAACACAACGCACTTCATGCCGCAGAGGAAAGAATCGACTATTACGACAAGGTTATGGTTTGTTCTGTGTGCGGTAAGGAATTTGTGTGGAGTGCTAAGTCGCAAAGGTATTTCTACCGCAACAAAACCAGGAAAGTGCCAAAGGCAAAATGTGGTTTTACCTCAGATAGACCATTTTGTTCAAGAAGCTGTGCCGCTAAGTATTCACGAGAGGTTCAGCTTGGCCGAATTACAAAGTGATTATACAAACTTCTTTTAGATTCAAGGACTGGTAAAAATTACCAAGAAAAATTTTTAATAAACCCCTTGACAAATCCGAAAAAGTTTGATATAATATAATTGTTCCAAAGGACAGCACCTTGAAAACTGAATAAAGGTCTTGACAAACCATGTGAAGAGGGATTGCTTCTCTGCATGGATGCCTCGGAAACAGCAGTGGTTTTATGACGATAGCCATAAAGCTAACTGTATCTTAAATTGAAAGGTTTAAGATAAACTGGCGAACGCTGGGATTGTAAGAGGCAGTGCCAAGGACAACGCCATGAAATGTGAAACCACATCCACCCCGAAATAGACGCTCGCTGTGCGAGAGTAAGCCGTAGACGGTTGCAGGGATGCAATAAGTTAATGCGGTAATCCAAACTAAGGGATGCTGACTTGACGTAGAGAAAATCTACTATAAGATGTGAATTTGCAAAAGTAGCCGTATGTCAGTTTAATGATGAACATTAAAAGATTGGGAATATTTAAAATTCTACTGAACGCTCGGTGAAATTTACAGGTAATCAATCCTGTGGCAGAATCGGTTCTCCGGGACTGGGGCAATAAGTTAGGGTTCGCTACCCGAAGCTCAGTATTGTCTCCTGCGTGACAGAATATCATGGAAGTTGGCAGAGGTACGGCGAAGGTCGTGTCAAGTCCTTTATTCAGTTTTTAAGAACTGATAGTATTCATATATTCACAAAGACCGTAACAGCAATTTATTAAAGTATCAAACTGTTAATTTGACTCACTTGAAACCCGGTCTTTTCTCCTTGCTCCGTTCGTCTAACGGTCAGGACGCACCCCTTATAAGGGTGTTATGGTTGGCCTTTCAGCGGGCTGGGTTCAAATCCCCCACGGAGCACCAAAAATGTAGACAACGATTGAGATAATTTCAAGAGAAAGTTGTCCACATGAAAAACCTCCTATCATAGACAGTAACAGCAATTTATATTTTAACATCAAATTTTGTAACTTGACACGTTAAAATCTGTCTAAATATGTAGATGTAGAACATCGGCTAGTTCACCGTCCTTCCAAGTCGGGGAGGTGGGTTCGACTCCCATCATCTACTCCACGTTATTCGTCATAAATATCTTCTGTTGGAATGCCCCCAAGATGGTAGGACGGGGTAGCGATAGGCCAGTGAGGTTCATGCCTGTCTTTGATTTGCCATTTCCGTTAGCATTGCCACGGTGGTTGGTCGTGGCGTGTGTACCTCCTTTCTGTATACCCTCTCACCCTTATGTTGACGTTCCGGTGAGAGGGTATTTTTTGCCCTTTTGATTTTCATAGCTTGATATGAATTACAATTTACAAACTGGCGTTTCATATCTCGATATGAAGATTGAAAAATCTAAAAGAATTAAAGAAATTGGGTATTGACTTTTCTGAAAAGTGTGCTATAATAGTGTCAATGAAAGCCACAGGAGGTACGAAAAATGGCTGAAGAAATTCTCGATTCGGTTGGCACTGATAACGAGTTCATGTTCCAGCTGAAGCAAGCCAAGTCCCTTTTCACTAACATTGACTCGTATAAAAAGTTTTATGCCGCAGAGTTGTCTAAGATTGACTTAGAACAGGAAGATATTCTGCACTACATTGAACTGCGCGAGAAAATGTCTGGCGCAGAACTTCTTAAAGCCGCTTGCGCTCTTCGTAAGATTCGTCATAAGCGGCGTTCCATCAAGAACAAACTGGCACTTACCGGTGTCTTCAGCGGTTGTGTAGGGTCTAAGGATAAGACCATTGTCTCCCTTATGAAAGACCCCTTAAATGACGATAAAAAGACCTATAATGTTCGCACCAACATTCTGAAAGAGGTGTTTGGCTATGAAGGTAAGAAAATCCATTGAGGACAAATATTTCATCAGATGGAGAAAAGATGGCAAGTATTTTTTCTGTAAACATCTGTCTAAGGTTGGACTCCATGTTCTCATTAAGCGTCTGATTCGTCAGGGCGTGAACGTGAATGACATGGAATTTTGGAAGGAGTAACAATGCTTAAAGTATACAATCGGTCTACTGGTGAGGAAATGGCTGTCAATATCGAGGATATCATGCGGGTGGAGAAAAAGACCTATAATCAGGCCGAAGCTACCCACTATCAGCGCACCTACGTTCTGCTGTGCAACCCTTGCTACGGCAAGTGGATGGACGTTAGCGAGGAGTACAACAAGGTCATTGATAAGTACCGTGGAAAGGCAGAGCTGGTAAAGTATACCCCCACGGTGTATGACCTCGAACAGCTTAAAGTCAACCCTGACCACATCAACGATATGCCGAGGTGGTACGTTCCGGGGCTTGACAGAGCGTT
>OGQT01000104.1_pt1 | contig 78221 bp, 96 predicted proteins | sample 1553261 | NCBI WGS metagenome assembly OGQT01 (sample SAMEA2579992, study PRJEB22360) | human gut metagenome | biome: human gut; feature: human-associated habitat; material: faeces | place: Denmark | collected 2008/2010
TATAATATAATAGGTAATCCTTACTCCAAAGAGTTTCGGATTTGAATTAAATCTTGATAACTTTGATACCTTGTTTGATATACTAACCTAAAAGTTTCCTTTCTCCCTAAATCGTTTACATCTTTTCCTTCTGGTAAAAACACCACCTTGACTTTTTTATAGGCAACAAGTTTGAGCGCAAGATTGATGGCATATCTTTTGGCATCTGGGTCCAACAATATAATATATCTTTGGCATGAGGATTTAAGTAACTCATTGACTTGGTACTGGCTAATAGCTTTGCCCATTGTGGCAATAGCTCTATCTCCGAGGGTGAGAGCATTAAGTGCTCCTTCGCAAATGAATACCGACCTGTACATTTCCAATGCGTCATAATTAAATATGATAAATTCTTTTCCAAGGCCTGTGATATCTTTGTTGGGGTTGTTATACCGAGGACCGTTTCCGATAACTTTTCTGGCATTGTAATACCTAAGTTGGCCATGGTAATAGAACGGTATAATAAGGTATCCGAAGAAAGGTTCCTTCGTCGCATAACCAACTCCATGTTTACATAACTCTTCGATACTAAATCCGCGGCCTTTGACATAGCTTCTAATGCTCCTTGCAATTTGTGAATCTCCGATACTAAGGAGTCTAAAACTATTGGGTAAGTACAAAGGCTTAGCTTCTGCAAGTTCAACCTTTTCATCGTGAAATTCAAGTTCTTCGAATTGTCCATTGTTTAAGAAATTTATGAGTTCATGGTAAGTATCGAATCCCTCAACATCCATAACTAATTGTGAAGGATTCGGATGTTTATTACATCTAAAGCAATTAGTTCTGTACATGGAAAGATTAACTCCCATCTTTAATTCCCTGTGACAGTAAGGGCAAGTTGGGAGTTTCATCCAGCCTCTTCGATATTCAAAAGCACCTAACCTCTTGATAAAATAGGTTTTGAGCTTAGACTTAAACTGGTTTGTTATTTTCATGTTCCCTTATAGCTTTACGAATTACTTTTCGGATTCTCTTTAAATCCTCTAAATCCAGGTCACCGATGGAAATTGTTTGCCAACCATTATGGGATATTTCTAAAGCTAATCCATCAGTCCATTTATCTTTTACTACTTTTACTTTCTTTGTTCTCATGTTTCTTATATTTTTCAATAACCCCTTTACTTAGTTGTAAAGCTATTCGTATGTCTTTCCAAGAATAGCCTAAATCTCTAAGGAATTTAATACATTTCTTAACCATATCTTTGTGAAGACCGGTTCTTAATTTGTACCTTGTAATATCTCCCATCTCATACCTACCTTCCCTATCTTTAACATTATCTTCTACTGAGCCCCAATAGAGGTTGTTTACTTTGTTATTTAAGGGATTATTATCCTTGTGACATACTAAAGGCAAGTTATCTGGATTAGGTATATAAACCATGGCTACTAACCTATTAAGCCTCCTTTCGTATTTAATGCCATCTTTATATAATCCAATCCTATAATATCCATTACCACTTAACCTTGGCTTAAGTTTAAAAGCTTCAGGTCTCTTACCACTTCTACATTTCATAGAATATACATCGCCATCTTTAGTTACATGGTAACCTGGAAACCCTGGTACATTGTCTTTAAATTTACTCATATCTATATATCTCCACTATTATTAGCCCTTTTCTTGGAATCAGCATCTGGATTATCTTTCTTTTTAAATTGCTCATCCAATTTACTACCGTATACTTCATCATATTGCTTTCGTTGTTCTTTAGTAAATTCTGTACATCTTTGTCTTTCGACATCACATTTGAATAAAGCTCTACCAGAAGGAAGACCATCTCTTTGTACTACAATCTCAACTCGAAGAATATTATCTTTCTCCTCTTGCTCAGTACAATTAAGACCCATTATAAATTGAGCATTACGAACAATTGCAATTGAACCAGAGATATCATTCTCATCATACTTGGTAGTTCTATGTTTCTTACCCTCCCTTGTAATATGATGAGCAGTCCATATAACATCTAAGTGTAGTTCCTCTGCTAAGTTCTGTAAGTCAATATATACGTTTGAGATTCTATCAAAATCCTCTTTATCTTTAGCTAATGATGCAAGCTTACCTGCATAATCGACCATCAATACCTTAATATCAATTCCCTGGCTTCTAAGAGTTAATATCTTCTCTCTTATATAATTGCAGTCAGTAATTAATGCGGGTACTCTTTCAACTACCAATTCAACTCCAAACCTTGCCAATTTCCTTAAATGCTTAGCCTCGAGTTTATCATAATCTCCGGAATATAATTCCTTCTTTGTTTTATTGATACTTGATTGAATGAAACGGTCCATGATTTGTTCTTGACCATTTTCTGTATCTATATATAATACCGACTTCTTCATTCTTAGGTATCCTCTTGCAAGGTTTACCATGAAGAATGTTTTCTTTGCCTTAGGTCTATCCAAGATTACATTTACTGAAGCAACTGGGAATCCACCAGCATTGGTCAAATCATTCAATTGCCTAAACGGGCAAGGAACCACTGAAGGTTCTGATTGTCTTTTAAATTGTCTCTCCGTAACATCTCGAATCATATATAAGGGTTCATCCTCTTTCTTAGGCTTACTCTTTTGAAGAACCTTCTCAATCTTTTTAGAATACTCCTCATATTGTTCGAAGTTATCCAAGTCGAATGAATCATTTAAGTTCTTCATCTCAACATAAGTAGAGAACTTATAAATCTTCTCTTTAATATAATCCGAATCAGATAATTGAATTGAATAGAGGTTTTTAATGGTTCTCTCAATAGTTGGGATGTCATCCTTAGTTACTAAATCTACATAAGCCTTGGATTCTAGCATTTCCTTTATCACTTCCTTTAATACATTCTGAGAGGGTATCTTTTTTGTTTTCTTAAAGTACTTAAGTATACCCTCACATATTAAGGAATGCTCAATAAGAACTAAGTAACTGGGTTTTAACCTTCCCAGTACTAAACCTCCTTCCTTGTCTTGAATAATGAACCGAAGTATCTCTAACTGAAAGTCCGGTGTAAAGCTAAATTTGATTTTATCTTTTTTCATACATTAATATATTGCAATATAATAACTAATAGATTTTGATAGTCTCCATATAGTTCTGAACTCATGTCCACAGTATCTAGTCTTCTAATCCTCAGCCGTTCGGTGAAATATTTTAATATTCTTATATTATATAATAAATAAATTTATATATTTGCATTAACGAAATATTTATAAAGATATGAGAAAGACCAACGGTAATAATGGTTCAGAACTGCACAGATTAAAACCTATGCGGGATTATGATGAAGCCATGTTTAATAGGTTGTATAAAGTTTGTAAACCTGTTATTAGGAACCTAACCAAACAGATAGATTACAAAAGATTCAACCTTACTCCAGATATAATATCTTCTTATTTCTGGGATAAAATGTTATTTGTTTTTAATAAGTACTACGGTACTTGTAGTGAAGAACATCTTAAAGCAAGAATCTTATCATCTCTAGCTACTTTTAAAAATAAGCTCCTGAGATTTGCATACGGAGAGATTGCAGAATACAACCAGAACTTATTTAAGCTTGAGGATTTATTTGATAATGATAAGGAGCTCGAAGATGATGAAGAAGAAGCTAAAGCCAAAGAAGATATGCTGGAATTGCTTTATGATTATATGAAAACTAATCTATCTTCAGATGCCTATATGTTATTCGAGGTATTAGTAACTCCTCCACCTTATATTAAAGAACGTATGCCTGAGTCAGGGAGAATTACCAATATACTTTTAGTAGAGTTCTTTGATATGCCTCGAACTAAGAATTCTATCAAGTATATTAGTGAACTAAAGGCGGATATCCAATACTGGGAAGAGAAAGCCAAAGAAGAACTGCATTACTAAACACAAAAAGAAAGGGACGTTTCCCAACGTCCCTATCCCAATTGTTAAGCAATTCATAAATTAAAAGTTCATTGATATTGTTACAAGTAGTTACACATTATTATAGTTTTATAATGTATGCTAGTACATAATAAGGAGGCCTATTCTCATGAGCTCGTCCTCCACCAGTATCAAGAGTATTATGATTCCACAGGGATACATAGGAATTATCTCTATCGGAAGATTTGGCACCAGTAAGGTTATTACCAATCCATTTCGTACCATTGGGAGCAACCATATCTGAAAAAGCTTCACAAAAATAGGCATCTTGAAATTCATGGTTATGAACAGGTATCTCGGTAGCACTTAATGTAACTTTATCTTTACCTCCAGTATTACCAATAAGATTATAATCCTCATTACCAGATTGCCAACCTACTATAAACTTACCAGATAAGTCTGGAGTTTGTAAATCATCTACAATCTGGCCATTACATAAAGCCCAGCCATCAGGAATCTGAGTACCATTCCACATAGCAATTAATCCTTTCGGTATACTTGAGCCTCCCACACTATTATTACTACCTAATTTTTCATCAATATAAGCCTTAATATCAAAATTAGGGAATCCCTGTAATAACCGTAAGAGAGTTTCTACATTAGATTGTTGCATACCATGGATAGCAGTATTATATTCTACTGGTTGAGGGAATCTTCCCCCATAGGGGACAATAGAATATTTCTCTACTGTATTATCTATAGAGTTAATACCTTGACCATAAATACCTATCAGTACCATGGAGGATTTGTCTACCAAGCCTTGAGCTACCGAAGCCATAGCTCTACTAGCTAGTGACTCATAAGTTAATTCCGTATCTTCTAATACGTTTGTTTTTGACAAGTTTCTAGACGCCTTAGCACTTGGATATAAGGGGTCTACCGACTTCTTATACAAACTGTAGAAGGAATTTGATTCATTCCAGAAAGCTCTGAATTGTACTGGGTTCTGTACTGGTTCTTCCAAAGGAGTATGATATGCAAATACAATCACATCTTCATTACTACCTTTAGAACCTTCGATATTTGAAATACGGATTGTTGCAGCATCCGATATAAATATCATACCATCCCTGGCAATACATCCGAAATTAACTTCTGGACCTTCTCCAGAATCCGAAGCCTTAGTCATATACCTTGCAATAATTCTATCCTTCATTGCCAGGTAAGCCGGTGAGGTAGGTTCTCCATTTGGGGATATTGTGATAACATTGTTATTTATCACTGCAGAACCGAATCCACAAAATGGGCCTATACCAACTGGGGCAGCTATTGCTTCAGCTACATCCTTAGATTTAATAATACCTTCGTAATCAAAATAAGTTTTCATACTGTATCTTCGTTTTTATTGTTCTTAAAATCTTTCGATTGATTCTTCATATCTTGGAAAGCATCTCCTACATCCTTGAACTTGAATGTTATAAATTTCCATAAGATAGCCCATATACTATACCTTTTCTTTACTCCATGAAGTTCACATATATGGTTGTAAATACTATCTATTTCGAAACAATAACATAGTATCAGGATTGTTATAGAAACTGTTATAGGATTAAGTCCATAAGGGTCTCCAATAGCCTTACCCATAATGGCTCCAAGTAATACGTAACATAAATAATCAATAACTTTATTAAGAGTTCTTCTTCCTGCTTTAGATTTCCTTACTTCTATACCCTGCATCCTACTGACGGATATTCCAAACCAGAAGTCCGAAAGTATTAATACAAAGGCTAATAAAATCATCCACCTTAGGTCAAAGATAATACCGTAAAATTCAGAAGTGAACCCTATAAAGCTAGTTTTGAAGACTGTGTTAAAAGAGTTGTTTTCCATCTATTTTTATTCTATTTTAAGTTTCCATTCTGTTTCTTCGGGAACCACTATTTGGATTCCCTGCTCTGATATATCGTTAGACTCCCATACTAATTCTGTTTTATCTACTATGTCTTTTATATTTACTAAAAATACTACTTTGACTGCAGGATTATCTTTTACATAAAAAGTATGTTTTCCAGGTAGATTGGTAAAGAACTGATAGGGACTGGTATGAACTACATCAGGAACCGTCTCATAAACTATATCACCAGAGTCTCCAGTATCCGAAGTACATGTTACAATAGTAGATACTTCTGGTACACTATCGCTTAGTTCTGCACTTACAGGATTAAGAGTTAATTTATACTGAGGTACTACTTTTTTTACGGTTAAAGTTACTACTGAACCTCGATAATAAAATTTATAGGTACCAGCAGTATCAAAGGTAATTAAGATATTCGAACTATAAGTTTCGGATAAACCTTCTACTGTAATACCAGTTATCTGACTACCACCATCTCCATATCTTAAATAAAATTGGCAATTCTGATTCTTGGTTAATTGATAACCGGCCTTGATATATTTAGTGGATTCCGTTTGAGAATATGGCTCTAGTTCATACCAATTTTCATCATCGGGATTCAGGGGTTCTAACCATAAATAGGATTCGGGTGTAGGTACATATTCTAATACCTCTACCTCTACCGTTTTGGTTGGGTCTCCTACGGATTCAAACTTATAAGTACCAGCTTCATTAAATAGATAATCTATACTTTTACCATAATAGAAATCTGGACCTTCTACATATCTATCTTCTAATTCTACATCCCCTAATTTTACCCAAGTACCCGAGATATTCTTTCTGTATACATTTATGGTATCATTGAAGTATGAATATAGGTTAGCACTTTCAAAGGTAGAATAATAGATACCCGAAGTAAGGAACAACTTAATAGAAGCAGTACCTTGAGCATTCAAGTTAAGCTTCTTATTAGATACTCCAATACCATAAGTAATTGTGTATCCCAATTTGTAAGCAACTACTGTACCATAATTTGCAGAATTACCAGAAGTATCTTTGGTACACCTGAATAAGAATGTACCTACCTTAGTGGGAGTCCATCTAGAACCATTCCTAACCAATACTCCTGGGTCTGTAGTAAGTACGGCAATCAAATCAGTAGTATTTTCATTTGGGTCTGAGGAACGAATAGTTATCTTAGATGATTCTAAATTAGTAATGTTTACATTTCGAGGTTCACATATTACAGTATAATTAGTAGCTATTGAAGTAACCTTTAAGATTATCCTCTTTGCCGGGAAGTCTGCAATAACAAATTCGTAAGTACCTGCAGAAGTTATTTCCCAAGTAGAACCAGAAGGTTTAATTTCATGAGTATTTATTAACTGAACACCTACCGGTTTAATACTACCTTGATAATTCAAATTAGCAGTAACCTTAACTTCAATCTTAGTATTACTACCAGTGATTACCAAGTTATCTAAGTCGGTACCGCCACTTATTAAGTCTGCATAGATATGATAAGACTTAGTGTAGTACTCTAAACCTATATCTACATAAGTAGTTACCGAATTATCTCCAACGCTTCTGAAGTAATATCTTTGGTCACCCTTCTTTGCATAAAAGATAGAACCACTTTCGTATAGCTTAGAGCTCCACTTGTTTTTTGAGGGGTCATATCCAGTTACCTGATACCTTAGGTCTGCATCATCATAATCCGAAGTTACAGTTACTCTAATAGGTACTTCTGTAATATGACCAGTTACAATCTTTACCGGAGATATCAGAGGTTCTGCAATTATCTTATAATTGTAAGCTAAGTCAAAACCATATTTAATATTTCCAGATACATTATAAGGTAAGAACCTATCGAATAATTTATCGATTGATTGTTTGAAAGCCTTGAACTCTTTAGTTGGAGATGTAAAGCCATGGCCCCCAATACTGATATCTACCTCGATACATTGAGCACAACCATAAATCTTATCATAGTTGTACTTATCGTACCTGGAATAATCAGTATCATATAATGGGTCTACCTTTTCCCATTTATCCATCTCTCCATCTGTTGGGTCTACAATGGTACATGTTAACCCATACATATTAAAAAGAATTTCGAAGAACTTCCTTGAGCCTCTAATCTTAAGTAATGAGATTGAGTACTTTAAAATTGTACGAATCTGTTCATCACTTAGGTTAGGAACTCCTGTATGTTCTCCTGTTCTAGCAAAAGGTAATTCTCCCAAGAACTCCCAGAGGTAGTTTAAATACCTCTGTTGAGTTTTATTGATATCGATTAAATCTAGAATATTATCAATATCAGAAGTAATATTATCTTGGAAGTATGAACCGCATATTTCTAGAAATCTTTCTAATATACCCTTACCATTGACTTTATAAGTATCTTGCTCCTTAAATTCAAATGGTAAGAAATCAATTAGGTTTTTAAGATTTGTCATACTGTTTCATTTACTTTAAGTGTTAACTGACTTGAATCTTCGAATACCGGGATATTATAACCTGGGTCTGTATAATCCTTGTTAGGTTCGGCAATGGTTATGGTATATCTGAATCCAGATTGATAACCATTGTTCTGAATATCAAGGGCAAAGATAAACCCATTTATATTATCTCGAATCTGTGTAGTCTTACCTATTTTTCCATCATAAGAAAATCCACCTTTCAGAGACTTGAGGGTAAACGTAGTTCCTGAAGAGAAAGATATAAAATAAGCCATAGAACCGTTAGCCTTATCCAATTGGAATTGACCAAGGATTAATTCCTTGTTACCATAAAGGGTTGTAGGCCAAGGTTTAGTATAGAATTTCTTTAAGTGTAGGTAATCTACTGATTCCAGATTATCTATAAGGGCATATATATCTGAGATTCTTACACTACCACCAATGTCTGAACTCTCAGGAGAATAAGCATTAAACAAAGCACCGAGTACCTGAGATTGAATTTCTGAGGTTTTATATGACTTCTTACCAGTAACTTCGATATCCAGTATAATATTAACTTTACCTGCCGACTTAACAGTTAACCAAGTAGTAAGAGGTGAATTCTGATGTAAGATATCATATACCTTCTTAATCATGGAAGAATTGGCAATTACCCCATTATCTGGAGCAATGTATACAATAAGTTTTCTACCGCATTCATATTCAGCTTTAGCTTTACTAACTCCATCTACCAGTTTAGCCAGGTCTACAAAGTCCTGTTTAGTAACAGCTACTCCCATAGTCTTAACACTCAAAGGTATATGTTCTTTGAGCATACCAAAGTTTTCGTAGTTAGAGCCACCACCTGCATTATAAGTATTACTTACAGTTGCATCAGATACTGAAGAGGATATTACTGATGGTACTGAGGTAATGGTACCAGACTTAACATTACCGTTACTACCAGATGTAAGGTAAAAAGTTAAATCAGATATCTTTGCACCAGCAGCAGGTTTCTTACCATATAAACCATCTCCAAAGGTAATATAAGGAGTTAGAGATTCATCTACTACTACCATGAAATGCTTATCGGTAGGTTTTGAATAAGCGAAGGTATTTACTAATACCCAAGATTCTCCACCAATCTTCATGTTCATAGTTCCATGTTCATAGTATTTACCATTGGGTAAAGTACCGAGAGTAATTCTTAATTTTTCTTCGGATGGTATAATCATACCATTAACCTGACTTTCAGTGTATAACTCATGTTGTACTACTGGTACCTTACAATCAATCACATTTGAATACCAAACTACATCTCTAGTAGATAACCATTTGTTCCCTGATTGGTCTGTGAATAAAGTACCTGCAGGTATAGTTAACTTAGCTCCAATGGAATCTCCAGATACATCCCTTGATATCATTAAGTCTACCGATGCAGCAATAGCACCTCTTGCATGATAATCCACCAAGGCACCATGCTTAACTACTGAACCATACTTTCTGGCAGTAGGTAAGAAGGTTTCCCTTGCCATGTTATCAATGTAGTAATGAAGAACTTCGGCAATAGCCGCAAATAATGAAAGGATAATGATTAATATGTTTCCTTCCGAATAATCTGTTATGAGTACATTCCCCTCTCTGTCTTTTATACCCATAAGAGATTCTATCAGCTTGGCCTTAATCTGTTGATAAGACCTCTGATAAGGGTTAAGCCATTTATTAGTGATTCCCATATTATTTTGTATTTAATGAATTATCTAAGTTGTTGTAGGTAAGGTATAGATATTGGCTAGAGCCTGTACCATTAATAGAATATTCTACTTCTATATTTACCTTTGCATCAACTCTAGCAACCTTGATACCTTTAAAGGTTAACCTTTGTTCCCAGGTACCAATTGCAGTTTTTATAAACTCTTTAATAATAAAACTCAGGGCTTGTGAATTTGGCTCTTCTATACATTCCCATAAGCGATTCCCAAAGTTTTCCTGTCGAAATCTCTGGCCTATCATATAATATAGGATAGAGTTAATATTATTTCTTACTAACTCCATATCTCCATTAACCGGATACCATCCAGTTTCACCCTTTTCATTTCTACTTAGTTGAATAGGGAAAGTCACACCTTTCCCTATTATGTCAGTAAAGTAATTATCCATTAGTGTATACATTTAGTATCCTCGTAATCTTCTTGTTTAAATTCCGAGAATGGTTTACTTGCTTGAGTTACAGTAGGACCCGAAGAACCTGGTCCAGTAGTTACACCAGAGTGTACATGAGAATTAAATAGAGCTCTAAGTGATTCTAGTTCTTGAACAGTTTGGTTTAGCTTTTCGGTTAGTTCTTTAATATTAACTACTCCTTGATTCTCTCCTTTGTTTAAGATTACTGTATCACCAGAACCTACACTTACGTCTCCTTGAGCTTGGATAGATATGTTACCTTTTGCAGTAACCCCAATGTCTCCATTGATGTACATGGTTAGTTTACCATTATCATCATCTAGAACTATTACATTGCCTTCTGGAGTAATAATACCCATTTTGTTTGGTCCATCTAAAGGACTTGGTATTTGATTTAAAGCCCAACCATGATATTCCCATAGGGGTTTAGTTGGGTCTCCAAACTCAAAAGTAACAAATACTATATCACCAACCTTAGGAGCTAAAAACTTAAAACCATTGTTGATAGAACCATGTTGACTCTTTGGGTAAGCCCAAGATATAATGCCACTCATTACTTCAGGACAACATACCTTGATACGATTCATATGTTTCTCTTGGTCATCATTATCTACCACAATGCCTCGATAGACTGAGTAATATCTACCCAATCCTTCGAGGCCTTCTTCTGTTATCAATTTAGCAGTTGAGTACATTATTCACTTATTTTTTTTGTTTTTATTATACTGAAGGTACATCTTCTCAGCATAGTTAATCCAATCAAAATTATACTTAGCCTTCATCTCTGGGGTAATCTTACTTGGGTCTACCCATTTTACCGTAACTTTACCCGGTTTAAGAATACCGTCAGAATATACCATATTGCCCTCAGTTTGTACAGTACCAGCAGCTATAGCCATTGGGTCTTTAGCATATATCTCATCCGTATAAAGCTTATTAAGTAAAAATTTTCCAGCACCTTTTGGGTCTACCATTTTACCAGTTTCTGGGTCCATATAAGCTTCAACAAAATAAGTTGCTTCATTATTAGTAAAGTTAAAGTTAATACTGGAGTCAGGCCCAGATTTTTTCTTATCTTTACCGAACTGGGTTTTAGCACCGGAAGCAGCATCATTGCTTACAATATCCTGAGTACTTAGGTGAGACTTAGCAGTTATCTGTCCATCCCGAGCATTATTCTTAATCAAATCTAGAGTGCATAGATAACCCTGACCTGCATCCATCGAATGTTGTACTGATTTAATATACCAATACCCAGACCAACGTTTACCTACATTCCCTAAAAAAATTACCTGAGAAGATTGTAATGAAGGTCTACCAACTACGGTCATTTGACAAGAAAGTTTTCTTTCGGTAGTTTTAAGACCACCATTAGCATTAGCATTCATAGCCCAAACATATTTATCTGCTCCACCATATCTACTAAATAGATTATGATATAACTTATATAAGGGTACTGATAAATCGTGTTTCTTCCAACGGCGTACTTTTACTTTCTTACCCATATTACCATAACCCAAATTATATTGTTGAGTATCGGTTGAAGATATCTCAACAATATTGGGGTCTTTTTGCATAGCTCCATAACCTCTATCCCAAGCACTAGAATAACTAGTTTGGTATTCTAAACCACCCATAGCTCTACCAGATTTTATCCTATAACCTTCTGGGTCATACTCAGTAGGGTCTATATATTCTTCAGCCATATACCTTATCTGTTCATCACCAGTAAATACATATTTCTCAGCTTCAAAATACTGTTTTAAATTACTTTCAGCAGATTTACCAGTCTTACAGGTTTTCTTAATTTGTTGAAGTATAGCTCGTTTATCAGCAGGTAAAGTTCTCTCTACTTCTGATATAGCTCTTTGATAATCTTCAACAGACATCTGATTAAGCTTAGCCTCTTTACTAGCATTAAAAGATTGGCCCGGAGTAGGTAATGGTTCTTTTGAATTAGCTTCTCTCAGAGTTTTTAAATCTGGAACAGCAAAACCCTTTGCTCTCTTCTGATTATCTACAAATTCAGCCTGAGTATTAGGGTGACCCAATCCGAAATTCTGACCGGTATTATAATCCCAAGAAGGTACTACTTCAGTATTATCTTGAGGAGTTACGGTCTTATCCCGTTTATGGGTTATCTGTTCTTTATCCTTGTCGGGTTCTTGAATACCAGTAGAACCCACAATAATATCTTTTTCATCCGAGTCTACAGTTTGGGATAGAATTGCTTTAACTCTTTTCTTTACATTCTGCATGGTAAATGATACTTTGAGTACTTCACCATTTTCGGATTGGTATATATAATTATATTCTGGCTCTTGGGTAAACTTTCGATTATGAATATAGATTACACCATCTCGAGAATCAATATACCAAGGACCATTAGGATAACCTTTCATCTTTTGTTCTAATTGAACTAAGATGTTATTACCTATTAACCCTAAGTCACTATCTATCAGAGCTTTCAAATCTGCTGGCATAGGTACTTGAGCTACTCCACTAAAACTATTAGAGTAAAGTATCTTTCCAACAGTATTTCGACTCTGTTCTGTCGGGACCTGTAGTGACTCGTAAACTTTATTACTTATTACTTGTTTAGCCATTACTGAAATATTTCTATGATTACACCGATATCATTGTTACAACCCTTATCTAAAAAATTAGATAAGCTATACTCTGATAAATCTGAATAGGTGTATGGTGGTTGGAATCTTAAATCTCCAACTGTATCTATACACTTTAATGTCACATGAGTACCAGTAGAATCGAATACACAATCTAAATCTCTTACCTTGATACTTCGTATTGGGCTTGAAATAAATTGGCCATCTGGATATATGTATCCCCACTGAAGATAAATAATAGAGCCTTCCTGGAGTTCTTGGATATCTACTGTATCGGGGTCTCCAGTATCAAATGTGATGGTTGCTAAGTTCTCCTTCTCCTCATCATATTTGTAGCTCCAATTACTTATATAAGCGCCAAGTGGTATGCCTGTAATTACATTCATTATAGGCATACCTCCAGAATCGAACAGTGCCATATAAGGTGTTGCTGTTCCATTATAAAGAATTGGTTGATTAGGTTTCTTAGTTGCCATACATTGGTATTCGTATTAACTTATAAGGTTCAAGTTCTGCAAAAGGGTTTAGGATATTATTAGCCTCAGCTATTAAATACCATTTCCCAGAATCACCATAATAACGATAAGCAATGTTCTGCAAGGTTTCTCCATCCATTACCGTATGTTGCTTATCGTTATTTGTATATGGAACCGAGGGTGGGATTGTTTCTAAGGAATAATCCCCATCATCATATTTAAGAGCTACTGCTCCATCATATGGGCTAGCTCCAGTTAAGTATTGATTTAAGTCTATCATAAACTTATTCCTTTCGTTTTCTTTAGAGTTTCTTCACTTACAATATCTGCATAGGATAAGTTATAAGCACTTACTCTCTTGAAGATTAATTCTTGAGTTGCAGCTGCAGGAAGTAATTTCAAATCATCAATCTCGCATGATTTACCTGCAACCCTTGTCCTTGAAGCATTTCGGAAATTGTTTAAGGTATAGGTTGCTGAAGTAAGTATATACTGATGGTTCTCAAATATACCAGAATTACCCCATTCAATCTTTAATATTGGTGGGCTTGCCTGATATGAGTTTGCCTTAGACCACATCTCTAATAACCTACATTTAGTGATTACCTCTTCTGGATTTTCTGGGTCATTACAGAACCAAGATACATTGAATTGAATTATATCCTCTGCTCCAGTGTAATGATACATGGGAGTATTACGTCCCATTGATTTAATGGTAGCCCAAGTAGTTTCTCCTCGGAAGTCAATAGAGGGAGGTCTATTTTGAAGAGTGATATATTGATAAGGTGTTGATACCAAATTATATATTACTACTTGGTTCATATTACGAACTTCGGGCATTACCATAAAAAGTTCTTTATTCTTATTTACGGAATTACCCTTAGCTGGGTCCATCTCTTCATAGCCAAAAGGAACTCCACCCTCTACCTGATGTTTTAATTCCATCCGATATTGGTTTTGTATCCTTTGGTTTACTTTGGGATTCTTTGATGTAGCTCTTGGTCCAAAAGGATTATTTGGGTCATATATCTTTCCCTTATCTGCAGTATCTTTAGGTAAGGTAGATGTAGCCCTGTTTAAATAAATCCTGGCCCTCCAAAGTTTATTTAAAGGACCAGTAAGAACTCCGGCAGAATCCCTGGTAAGGTCATTATACTTTTCAACAACCCCACCTGCTATTTGATTCAATATTCTTGCCATAATTGTTTTAGTTTATGCCTAAAGCTATACCAGTAAAATCAGATGAATTACCTGGAGCAAAATCTCCAACTGGTTCTCCATCTACTGAGATATTAATTCTTGAATCCTTGAAGCCATCTCTGATTGCAGACCTAACTGCCTCAACAAAAGCCTGTTGGTTTCTTTCTTGGATAGAAGCTTTATTATCATCAGAGTTTAAAGCTTCAGTATTCTTATCTACCGAACTTGTAAGGCCTCCGATTACCTCTATAAGTAAAGGTATACCTATGGATAAAGCTAATCCCAATGGACCACCTAAGAATCCCAAAAGTCTACTACCAAGTAATCTAGCACCAAATCCTATAGCACCTCTCTTAGCTACCTGTTGACCTGCCGTTCTAGTTACAGTAGAACCTACTGCAGCTCCTGCCCCTGCTCCAGCAAGTGTACTCATTGAAGTAAATCTCCCTTGTGAATCTCTGGCTATTACAGTACCTTTTTTGGTTTTACCTACAGTACCTCCCATGGGTAATGCAAAGAATTTACCTGGAGCCATTTGTAAGGCGGTCATCCTCATCATCATGGCAGATATATTCCTAAGGTGACCTTCAAGGATAGTAGCTTGAACATTTGTTTTAATCATACCAGCAGCCATACCTTCAGTCTCTGCCGTAGCTAAAGCTTGGAATGTACTAATCATTCGAATAGTACCCGAGATAAACTTAAACCCCTGATACAAGGTACCAACTAAAGCTCCAGTAGCAACTACCTTTACTAAGAATTTACCAGCCCAAGTTTCTTGGATATCATTGATTATTTTAAATAAACCTGAACCAAATTTTAGTAGAGGGTTAAATACCTTGGCTAGTGTAGAACCTACAGTTACTACAAAGTTCTCCCAGTTTGATTTAAACTGTTCTATAATACCCGCAGGGGTTTGTAACCTTTCTTGAGTTAAATTTTCTACTGTACCCTTTGCCGAGTTTACCTTATCCATAAGTTCAGTAAGCTTATTGGTACCTGACCAATAATCCTGAAGTAAAGCAGATGCTGCTCTTGTACCTCGAACTCCGAAGATATTGAACAGAGCAGAAGATATATCTATACCTCTTCTACCTCTAAGTTTATCTCCCAGCATGGTTATAATCTTATCTAACCTTAAAAGGTTTCCTTGGGAATCCACTAGAGAAGCTGGGTCTATACCTAAAGATTTTAGCATAGTACTACCTGCTTTTTTCTGCCCGGTTACGGAAAGTGTTAAATAGCGCATCATGTTTGCCAATGCAGTACCTGCAGATGAAGCTTGGATACCTTGATTACCAAGTACTCCAATGGCTGCAGCTGCATCGCCCATACTAATTTTAGCATTTCTAAATTCGGCTCCTGAATATTGGAAAGATTGTGCAAGGTCGGTTAATGAGATATTTGCAGAAGTTACTGCAGTTACCAATTGGTCTACTACCTGAGTAGCATTTTGAGAAGGTATATTGAAGGTCTGCATGATGTTAGTCATCAAGTCAGCAACTCCACCTTTCTCTCCAAGAGGCATACTAAAGATAGAAGCCAGTTTAGCTGCAGGGCCAATCATTTTTTCGATTTGCTCTACATTGTTACCGGCCATTGCCAAGTACCTTTCTCCTGATGCAATATCTTTTGCTGTAAGAGGTGTTACCTCGTTGACCTCCTTAGCAACCTGCATTAGCCTTGCCTGTTGAGCAGCATTTGCTCCAGACATCTTAGAAGCTAAGAATACTTGGTCGTATACTCCTGCAGAATATTGGTAGGCTTTAGCCATACCACCAACCAATTCTTTTCCAAAATCAAAAGCATTAGCAGCAGACATTTGAATACCTCTATTCCAGGTATTCATATCATTCATCATTGTTCTGAATGAATTAGATATCCTGCCTGCTTCATTGGAGAATCGGTCTTTTAATACCATTGCAACACCGACCTCAACTAAGCTTCTACTGTTTATCATTTATTTTTAATCTTTTTTAGGTTATCATAATATTCATCGGCTAAGTCTTTAAATCTTTTTCTTTCTCTATACGGAAGACGCAAAAAGCTGAGATAGTCAAGGACTATCTCAGCTCTACATATATAAGTGAATGTACCCGGGTGGTCTACGCTTCCGTCAGGTAGAAAAAAGAGGATGATAGCATAACTGGGTATTCAGCCTTTTCTCCAGTAGTGGGATTTTCTACTTCGGTATTACCGCTGAATACTGGGTCATAGGTAAATACTGCCTTACGAATTTCAGCCATATCCCTTACTGAAAAGAGAGAGAAGTTTTCTACCTTTTCCCATTTGTTATCTACTGATAGCCTTAGGTTTCTTGCCATCAAGCCAGCACTCTTGGTTTGTTTTTCTATTGGTAACATAACCAACCAACGTTCTCCTGCACCGGTCATCAAGTCAAACATAACTTGTTTACCAGAAGATAATACTACTTCGTAGTCTACGAGTTTCTTCTGCTCAGGATAATAAGGAATAGCATTAGGTTTTTCATCCATTTCCTTTTCTGTAGGTAATGTTCCATAATTCTCAAATACCATTTCCCGAAGTGATTGACCATAAGTTACTGACCCACCATTCTGGCCCCAATTATATTCAAATTCTACTTCTTCACCGAGTGAGAAAATTCTTGACATGAAGATAATGTGGTACCGGTCATTCAAAGGGATACGGTCTGCATCCTCTACCGTAAGTCTCCTGTTAGGAGTGAAGTCTGTATCTACCACAATTGCCTGAATAAACTTGGTAAGGTTCATCAGGTTCTTAGAGTCCATAGGATTAGATAAAATATCCTCATCTGCTCCATTCTGTTCACGGATTGAATACTTAAATCCGGAGGGTGCTGTAAATTCACAAGTTCTAAATTCCATATTTCTTTAATTTAATTAGTTACTTAAATCCATAGTATCTGATATAACAACAAGAAAGGGGTGAGCCCTTTTTAGGAATCCCACCCCTCCACCTAAAAATCTTAGTTGAAAATAGACTAAGCTTTTAATACTTATCGACAGTACCTACTGAGAATTCGATACTTTCGATTGTGTTTTCTGAAGCCATTCGGTCCAGGTCTAAACCTGTAATCTTACATGGCCATACCTCTTCGAAGAAGTGGGTGTTGAGTACAGAAACTCCGTCTTCGGCAAGTTCGTTTACGATTACATTTTCCCAGTATTGGCTTGGTACCAAACCACCACCTGCAATCATATCCTGGCATGAATAAAGCCAGTCATGAAGCCATGTATCTGAACCTGCAGTAGTTAATAACTTCCCTACTACTAAGTTACCTACTGTAACTCTACCGGCAGTTTTAACGTCCCGGTTAACGTCCCCATGAGCAACCTGGTCAATCTCAATATCTGGCAAAGTACAAGTTTGGAACAGATATGTATTGATTGGATGCTTAGGGAAAGTGATACTCCAAAGGAATTTCTTTCTCGGATTTTTTACTTTTGCTCCCATGTCTTTTAGTTTTATTCGTTTTCAACAATTGATACCGACTTAGAAGCCTGGTCAATAATGATTGACATTGTAACTTCTTGCATTGGTACGATATCTTTATATTTCAGGATAGCTTTATACTTACCCTGACGAACATCTTGTTCGTTGTTCACTGAGAGTTCACTGTATGAGTTAGCATCTTGGTCACCCATCCAGGTATATTCTGACATAGCATCGCCATCTACGCAGGCATCAAGAATAGGTTTAACCTCAAGCCAAATCTTATTCCAAGTGTTCCAAATATTGGGTTCTTCCAAATATCTTTCTAGGATTGGTCTAAGATTCTTTTTGAGATACAGATTCAATCTTACAATAGCCAGAAATCTTTCTGAATCTTGTTTTACCTGAGATGAGAAGCAATGCCATAACAAAGTTCTCTTACCCTGGTTAGGTACATCCTTTACGCAAATGATATTTACGTAGTTCTGAGCCAACTCATTAAGTTCGTTAGTTCTTGAAGGAGAACCATAATTCGGACATACAGGACCATTACCATCATAGATAATACCTCTGTTCATTCCGGCAAATGATTTCCATACACCGAATTGAGTTGCAGAAGCATCACCCAAACCAAAGATAGTTCCCAGTACATCTGAATCTACCAAGTTACCGTCTTCGTTGTAGTATTTAATACCACCACCGAAGTAAGCTACATACTTAGAGTTACCTACAGTACCAAGGCAAGTCTGTACCCAGGTATTGATACTTTTCAAGTCTCTTGGCTGGTCGCCTTGAGTATAGTGAGTGGTATACTTAGGTACTTCGATATAATAGGTATACTCCTGCAATTCCTTAACCATATCTACTGCAGCCTTGTGTACCTTAAGTACATCTTGATCTTTAGTAAGGTGTTGGTGAATATGAGAGCAAGCGAATTGGTATACATCTACATAATCCTTTACGAATTCTAGAGAAGCAATCCATTCGTCTGCAGTTGGAGTAGTACCTGCATTACCTATAGTACCATTAAGATTAACAACATCGGTAGTAATTACTGCATTGTTAAGTTTGATATCGATTGGGTTCTTTGTTCCATCGACATCATCAGTTAACCATTTAATGAAGTTATTCCAAGATTTGATACCTTCTACTGTATCGGTCATAACCGGTACAAGGTATTCTGAATTCTTTGCAAAAGCGCTTAGAGCAAGGTAGTCTACTGAAGTGTTGTTTACAGTATCTGCTGTTTTGTAGGTAATGATAGGGCCTTGTTCTAATACCTGACCATTAGCACTTACTACTTGATAGTAGATTGTGTTAGCTTGTTTGTAAACTTTTACATTAAAGGTTTCAGCACTACCGATGGGGTCTCCATAACCCTTAGTTACCAATCCGAATCCTACTGTAGTAGAACCCGAAGTAAACTTAAAGAGAGATTTAGGACTTGCTTCTTCAGAAGTAGATTCAGTAACCGAAGAACCATCTTCAGAAGACCTTGCTGCTCTAGCACTTCTTGCTGCAGCTACAGATATAACTCCCTTGGTTGCTCCCTTACCCAATACTCTAATAACACGAAGCTTAGAACCACCCATAAAAGCCTTCTCAATATTTGATACAGAACCATCTGGTACTATCTCAGAACCAAAGACTCTTTGGAAATGTGAGAAAGAAGTGATGATTTCTGAAGGGTCATCATAAGGACCTTTCGTGGTTCTAGCCAATACACATGAAACTCCTAACATAGGAGTAGTCTGTTGAACATTTCTGTTCTCAAACTCAAACTTAACTGAAGGTGAATTTGGCATATTTCTTATGTTTTAAAAGTTAGTTACTTATTTAATTAATACCCTGAAGTATTGTCCTTATTCACTTGGAGTTGAAGTAAATCGTTTTCCTTCTTTTCTACTGTACCTAAGAGTACTGAGATATCGGTGATGGGAACCAATTCTCCCTCTCCTGCAAGTTTTTCTGGCAAGATACCGTCTTTACATATGTACTGGTATACTTTTTCGAGTAGGCCATGACTTTCATCTGGATGGTCATAGTAATTACCTATCTCTATATAAAGGTTTCCAGTAGGAGCAACCTTACCATCTTCCCATTCTTCCAGGTCATTATAGTAAGGTCTTACATATCCTCTTGATGGCAAAGCTTCATACATGATACTATGAAGTAATCTCATATCTTGCTGAGTATTTGCCACAAGATGTATATCCAGAGTTATGTCTTTAGTCTCATAAGGAAATTCTGAAGCCTGGTAGTTACCATTCTCTAGTTTATCTCCTATGATATATTTGTTCACACCTATATCACCATTATAGAATCCTTGCAATTCTATGGTGATTCTGGGACAAGTCTTTGCACCTTTTACCTGATTATTACCTACTCCAAAGATAGGTATGAATTTCTTTAAGGCTTCTGAGTCTTCCTTAAATCTTTTCTCATTCTCTAAGGATAATGGTAGGTAATCATCAGGATTTAGTGTAAGCTTTCTTTTTAATGCCGTCGTTAGTAGACAGATATAGAAAGTCCTTTCTACTATTTCTTCTGTATTTACCATAATATTATATTAATTGAACCACTAATATCGGAGTAAACGCATATTTTCCACCATCAGTAAATACACACTCGAAGTTAGCAGAAGTTCCATCTATCATCGCTCCTGCAGTTTTTTTAGCATGTACCGTTGCTGACAAAGTAGTTTTAGGTGTATTTGATATATTACCATAATTAGTAATCCAATATGTTACAGTTACATTAGAATTAAATAACTTAACATCCTGTGATTGACCAACAGTGGGAATTTTAAAAGCCATAACTTCTTCAGAGACTTTTTCACCTTCTATTAATTTACTTCTATACCCAGTAATCGTAAATCCAACAGAAGTTTCATATTCATTAACATTCTGGTCTTTTGGTACGAATAAACTTGTAATTGGTGGTTCTAACCTATAAGTATAGGAAACTGTACCTGCTGCTTGAATAACCTTGATAGTTTTAGTATTATTGCTTTCACTCTGTTTAATAATTAGAGTTCCGGTAATATCCTGTTCAGTCTTATTCTTAGAATTTATTTTTACCTCTAGATTCTTTTCTGTTTGGTCAGTAAATCTAACAACATAATCAGTAAAAGGATTTCCCTCTACGAGTTCAGCAATAACATGTACATTTTCCCAATCTCCCTGAGGAGTACCATTAATCATTCCCCTACGACGGGATGTAACTACCAAAGTATCAGTGCCACCTTTACCCGGAATATTAAGTGTATCCTTATCTACCTCTAATTGATATTCGTAACTAAGGGTACCTTTCTTCTGAAGAAGGCTAACTGTTTTAGTAACTCCATTGACATCTACAATCAATGAAGCCTTCTTATCTGATTCAGTATCATTCATCTTTAATGGGTGTACCATTATAAGTGTAGGACCTTTACCAGATGTTTTACTTACTTCAAAATCTGCCATTATTTTGTATATTTTCTAAGTTCTTTTCTTACTTCATTACGTATAGACTTCTGTAAAGCATCAGCTCCACCTGCAGCTTTATAAGCAGGACCCCATAATTCACGAGGTGGTAAGTTACCATCTCTACTACCATACTCTAACATAATAGCAATTTGATTAAGGGTTTTACGAGAAGTCTTTCCAAAGTAGGTTGTCTTTTTCAATCCAGGAGGTAGACCAACAAAGGTTCTATCTTTTTGGTTCACTATAGTAACTGACCTTGCATATTGACCAGTAAGGTTTAATAGAGTATGAGAACCATACTTCTTAAGTGTAGCTACTGAATGTGGTGGCCAAGATACTCCGGAACCTGGAGGAGGAACTCCCGTATTTAAGCTCCTCTTAACAATACGAAGAAGTTGATTACCAAACTTCCTTGAACCCAAATCATAACCCCTTTGCATAATTTGAGGAGTTCTAGTAATCAACTTTTCTGCTTGCATTTGTTTTCTTGGGTCTACATAAATCTGAACACTTCCTATCGGGAGCGATATATTTATGTTAACCTTTTTTGCCATCTTTCTTTTCTTTGTTATTTAATCCTAACTCTTGGGCAATTTGCAAGAGAAGATTCTCCTGAGTTGATAATCGGATATCTATCTCTGTTTTGAATTTTTCAAGTTCTTCAGGTTTATAAGCCTGAGCCGGAGCTTGGGGAGCAATCATACCTTCAATTGTCTTAAATATATTATCACATTCGGTTACGATGGTTTCATACTTATCCCGATTATTAAGAACATTCAAGGCATTGGTTCTTTGAACATTTACCTCATTAACAATGTTCTTAAGATTGGTAGTGTAGTATACACCGTTATGAATACCTTCAGTAGTTTGAACAGGTAAGAAAATAGTTAATGAGGATACTGAATCCTGAATTACTACTTCTATACTTGAAACAAAGTTGCCATCATTGCCTGAAGACATAGGTTTAATTTCACCAACCCTGACTACCGTAGCCTTATCAAAGATTGGGTACATTGAACGTCTGTCTCTTTCTAAGGTATACAATGTATCACCTTTTTGTAGTTTCGAAAAAATCAATTCTTCCATAATTACCTCCTATTTATTAAGTTTAAACCGAATGATACTGCACCTGGATTCTTCTGCATAAAGTCTACCAAGTTTAAGAATTGATAGTATCCGAACTGGTCTACAAGGGCTTGGGCTTTGTTTGCTACTTCTTGAGCAATCTCCTGATTAGGAGCAGGCAAAGAAATCTGTATCTGATATTCGGTTAGTTTTTCTTTTTCCATCTCTCTAAGTTTTTAGGTGTTAAAACGAAGGAAGGAGTACACCTCGTAAGATGCACTCCTTCCCTTTGCAATGTCCGGTTCTTAATTAGGATGCCGGAGCTGTGGTTGTTTTGAGAGCGGAAACTGCAGCAGCACCAAAGCCACCACCTACCAATGCTCCACCAACTGCACCCCAACCAGAGCCCCAGCCTGAGTTTCTATTACAACCATCATTACAACAACGGTCTCTGTCGGCTACCACTACGGTACCTTCTCCAGATTTTAGTTCCATAACGTTTTAGTTTTAAACGGTTAAACATAGGTTAATTAATTTTGTATATAAGCCTATACGTATATAAATACCGCAGTATTGTTTTATTTGTACTAATTCTAAATAGGAGCTTGTATTGTTTGGTTGTTATCTGCCAATATAATAACCATGAAGTTAGCCCAAGTATCATTTTGCCCATTTTTTACAACTATGTTTAAGGAATCTCCAGCATGAGCAAAAACTCTAGCCCCAGTGTCCGGGTCAAGAACTTCCAAGCCTTGATTATTATTCCACTTAAATTGAGCCTGAGTACCAGTTCCAGAAAAGAAAGGAGCTGGATATGTCGATGGAGAATTAGGAGCACCTTGTGTCTGTGAAGTTATCTTAAACACATACAAAGTCACTAAACTCATTCCAGAGGATGATAATTTGAGTGTAAGTGTGTTCACCTTTGGAGCAGCTTGTGCTAAATCAACTTCAACATATTTATTACTCCCCTCTTGAGTATAAGTGGCAATTCCAGTTCTGCTACCATCACTGGGATTTGGGTCTGCAGCTACTTTGTCTCTTAGAGTATGAAAACCATAAGACCTTGTTATAACTGTCCATGAAACATCTTCCCGGGTTGTTGTTTCGACTCCGTTTATAACTTTTTGTCGATAAGAAGAAACTGTAACATATTTAGTTTCGCCACCAGATGCAAAAGTTAACATGGAAGGTGAAACGGTGAAGTAATAATTCCAAGTTACTACATATGCACTTTGAGTTACAGTAACTTCCTTATATACCGTACCCATAGTTGCTCTTACTACTACACTTCTTGGATTAGGTGTAGGATTCTCGGCTACTGTTAAAATATTACCAGATAAACTGAATCCAGTTACTGCAGTAGGTATACTTAAAGTAGGGGTACCAAATTCATTTGGAGCTGAACTGGTAGCTCCTGAAGACCAATGGTTAGTTCTTGGTGCCTGAGCCCCTGCATTGATTTCGGATGTACCTCCTTGCTCGGTAAGAGTAGTTGGATTAGCAAATATAGAAACTACCCAAGCTCCCTGAGTAACATTTACTACCTGGTTAGCTGCCTGGTATACATCTACAGATTTCGAAGCAGATTTACCATTCTGAGATAAGGTAAGGGTTCTATTACCCAATCTGGTTCTTGCTTTTTGTGTAGTACCAAGATTAGAACCTGATATGGCATTACTCCAATTTACTGTAGCCCCAGAAGTAATTGTACCACCATCATTGGTTTTACCATTCCATCCCCATGGTTGAGAATAAGAATATGTAAATACTCCAGAAGTTCCACCTGCAGCGGGTATATCGGCAATTCCACTGGTAGGATTTATGGTAATATCGCCATAAGTTTGTGTACCTGCGGCTTGGTTAAAGGTAACAGTAAATTTCTTACCGGATTCATTTTGAGTATAGGTCATTGAATGAGACCTTGAACTTAAACTTTTGTTCTCTTGTGCCGACCAGGATTCATTGGTATTTATTAACCAACTAGGCAAACCGGTATTGGTAAAAGATATCTGAACTAAGTTTCCATAAGTATGATTATTTCTATACTCTTGACGAGTAGAAGTCATGTCCAATATTTTATTAGCAGAACTAATACCTCCAAGAGCATTAAAGTTTATTCCTGGATATTTACTACTAAAAGTATATTCAAATCTCTGAGAAGCTGCTGCCTGAGAAACAGCACCGTCAATAGATTTTCCTGATTCTGCCTGAGTAAAGGTTACAGACCCATACCTTTCCTGGGTATTAAGATTTTCTGTAGCTTTTAAACCATTCTCAGAATAAATCCAATCAGGATGTGCAGATAAGTTGTAAGATACCGGAATAACTCCAGATTGGGCAACCCCATCCAGGTATTTTTGTTTTTGGGTAACCAAATCGAAACCAGCAGGAGTTGGAGCTCCACCCAAAGCAGTGAAGTTTAGAGTCTTATTAGTTAATGCCAGAGTATACTTATAAGTTACCTTATGTATATCACTAAGCTGTATGGTTTCATTATCACCATAGGAACTAGCATTAGAAATTTCCAAGCCTATGTAAGATTCTCCCGTTCCTGTAGGAGAGAGTGCTAACAATTCAGCCTTGGTAGGGCATTCATTTGAATCCTTACCAAGGCCTACTTTAGTTTTGACAGCACTCCAAGTTGCTATCTCTCCCATATTAATCCAAGTTTGTGAATAAAAGTTTCTTTTCCAATTCTTCGATTCTTGTCTTCAGAAGTTTGATACCTTCAATTGCCAGAACCGACATCTTAGAATAATCTACCTCTTTAACCACTACATAAGTTTCTCCATCCTTTTCGATTGTTTCGAAGACTTCAGGATTAGGTACAGTTTCAGGTTTAACCGTATTCTCAGAAACTAATTCTGGGAAATGTTTTTCGATTGCCTGAGCAATAGTACCTATATCATGACTACCTCGAATTATGAATGAATCGGTAGGTATAGAGCAAATCTCATCAAGAGTATGTTCCAAAGGTTTGATGAAGGATTTAAGTCTTTCATCGGATTCCTTCCATAACCCAGAAGGAGCAGATACTTTCTTAAATACAATCTCAGAGTTAGTTCCCATTCCCAACTGGTCTCTGGTTACATTGTGAGGATTAGATTTATTCTGAGTATGGGTATTTAAGTTAGCTTGTGCATTTGTACCTGCAGCCTTAGCATCTGCAATAGCAGTTGCCTGAGCAGTAGATACTGGTTTATCTGCATCTGACGTATTGTTAACATTACCTAAACCTACCTGAGCTTTGGTTACTCCATGGGGATTAGATTTGTTAGCAATATGAGAATCTACCTTAGCATTTACATTAGTATCTGCTTGAGCTCGGGTTGCAGTTTCATCCGAGATTAACTTTTCTACTCTATTGATTTCACCTTTTCGGTTATCTATTTCTTCATACAGTTTACCATCAGTAGCCTGGATTCTTCCCTCTAGAATATCTACAGCAGCAGTCATTCCGTCTTCTAGCTCTTTGAAATTAGCTGAATCGGCTGCCTTTCTATCGGATATTTCTTTATTGATAGCCGTAGTTAATTCAGCTTTAGCAGTTGCAATAGCCTCGTTTCTATCTACTACTTCCTGAGCTATATCATTAGCCAATTCTCCTTGAACACCAGAAATTGCAGCTTCCCTTGCAGCAGTTTCGGCAGCAATTTGATTAGGTAATGTGGTGTCAAGTTTAACCTTATCTGCAGCAGCCATAACACCGGCTTTAGTAGATGAAGCAGCAGGAATATCCAATCCTTGAATAGCTGTACCATCGGACTTTTCATATCGGATTGTAGCTTTAGAAGTATCCGTAACAATATCGGTTAATCGTATAGGATTAAAGGCTTTAAGAACATTAAGATTATCCGTAGTGGTTTTACCTTTTGCTCCATCATAAGCAGTACCAGTGATTTCACCAATTACTACTCCACCAGAAACAATGGGTGCCCAGGTAGTACCAGTCCATCTGAATTGATAGGTGGGTTCTCCATTGGTTACATTTTGATAAATCTTTCCTGCTTCCCCAACTATTGTTCTAGTATGGTCTGGATTCTCAAATAAGGCAATATTAGAAAGTTCTCCAGTAGGAGATTTATCATAGGTAGCATATACATCGATTACATCATCTACATAAGAAGGTAATTGATTAGCAGGTACTTTTCCATTTTCATCCAAAGAAGCCAAGCCATTTGCCTGAGCCTTAGTTGCAATGAATCCATCTAAGGCATCCTGAACTCCCTGTATATTTATAGTTAGGGCACCATCTGCCTGAGCTCTTGCCGTTACCTCCTGGTCAATACGAGTACCGAGAGCAGTATCTGCAGTGGTTCTATCTACTACCTCCTTATTGATAACCTGGGTTAACGCGTTATCTAAAATCCTATCTGCATCCTTACGGTCTTGAACCTCAGTTGCAATGGTACTTTCTAAGGTAGTCTTAGTAGTATTAATCAGTTCTTTCAGTTCTGTTTCCAATTCTGAAGCATCTGTTCCAAGACCATCAATCAAACCCTTCAATACTTTACCCTGGTTTGCACTTAAAGGTAACTTAGCATTACCTGTAGTTAGGTTATTAACTACATCTCCTTCGATAAGAAGTCTACCAGTTCTTATGAAAGAAATAGACCAAGCACCTTGAGCAGTTCTCTTGAACTCTCTGTAAAACTCATTACCAGCCGATTCATACATAAGTCTCAGAGTGATATCTCCAGTAGTAGGACCACTAAGCTGTAAGCTCAATCTGAATTGCTGATAGGAATTGTTACCAGTATCCACTAATATATAAGGTCGGTGTGTAGTGTTTGTTGCAATTTCTTGCAATAATTCATTAGTAAATACTGCTGCAATCTCTTCTGAAGTTGCCTGGGAAACCAGACTAAATGCTGCTGCAGGAATAATGATAGGTTCCAATTGAGCATCTAATTTCTTTAAAGAATCAACCACATTTACAGAACCTCCCATATAATTAGTATCGGTAAGTGCAGGCATCCCCAAATCATTGGTAAGACCTACTGCAGATTTTACCTTATTGAATTTAGAGTCAGCATCTGTCTTATCTACTTCAATACGTTTCTGTACTTTACCAAATGCAGCTGAAGCAGTATCGGTTGCCTTTACATCCAAGTCTGTAGGAGTATTACCTGCATTCTTTTCGTAGCCATCCAACTTAATGTCTGTACCATTCAATACCGGATTTGAATCCAATCGGTGAGTATTGATAGTATGAGCATTAGTAGCATCGATATTATCCTGCAAAGTATTATCAGCTGCCTTTCTTTCGGTTTTCTCAGTATCTATATTTTCCTGAAGAGTAGTATCTGCAGCTTCCCTTGCATCCTCTTCATCATCAATACGAGTACCAAGTGACGTATCTGCTGTAGTACGGTCTGATATCTCCTTGTCTAATTTAGTTTGGAGAGCAGTATCAGCATTGGTTCTATCCTGGATTTCCTTGTTAATCTTATTATCAAGGTTAGTATCAGCTGCCTTTCTTTCCGAAGTTTCCGTATCTATACGAACTCCCAATGCAGTATCAGCAGCACCTCTAGCAGCTTCTTCGGCATCAAGATTATCCTGGAGAACTTTATCGGCAGCTTTCCGTTCTTCGGTTTCTGTAGTAAGAGCCTGATTAGTATCAGTAATCAAACCTTCTACTCGAGTAATCTCTGCCTTACGTGCAGCTATCTCAGTTTCAAGCAAAGCCTTAATTTCCAAGTAAGAACCAGAAATATTATTCTGAATACCCTGGATTAATTCCAAGTTTCTCTGGATATTTGCCGAGTTCTGATTGATAAGAGCATCTTGGTTATTGGCTCTTGCCAACAATTCAGTACGAGTTTCAGTAACGTAGGTTCTTAAATCCTCTACTATCTTGGTAAGCTTAGTATCCAGAGTTGTAAGCTTAGTATCCAAAGCTGCATCACCAGATACCCGATTCTGAGTTTCAGTTTCAATCTTTGCAGTTAACTCCGTAAGTTTCTGAGTCATTGTAGTTGCAAAGTTTGGGTCGTTACCCAAAGCATCTGCAATTTCCTTCAAAGTATCAAGAACCTCTGGAGCTGAGCCAATGATTTTCTGAATTGCAGCTTCTACTTGTTCAGCAGTCTGGAATCCTGAATCATTCAATAACTCAGATACTTTGGTAATGTAGTTAGCTTTCTCTTGAATACCGTTCAGTTTTACCAAGAGGAGGTCTGTAAAGTCATTTGAAGAAAGTACTTTACCATCTACCTTGTCTACCTTCTTAGATTCTAATCCTTGAATAGCAGTAGTACGGTCCGAAACTTCCTGAGCTAAGGCATTATTAATAAGGGTATCGGCATTTTTACGGTCTGTTACCTCTTTATCAATATTTACCTGAAGTGCTGCATCACCTGAAATACGAACATTAGCCTCATCAGAGATACTCTTAGTTAAGGCATTTACCTCATCTTTGTGATTGGCGATAGCCGTATTCAAGTTTGCCTGGATTGCATCCTCTTTGGCAATAGCTCTTTCCTTTTCTACATTGATAGCTGCAGTATTAGCTTCTACCTTTGTTTTGAGTTCATTTACCTTTTCATTTGAACCGGTTTCCAATGAATTAATACGGTCGCTCAAAGTTTTATTTGCAGCTTCCCGGTCTTTAATTTCTTGGGTTACTTTTCCTTCTACTCTAGTAATTTCACCAGAGATAGTTTGATTAAGCCCCGATATCTGACCCTCTATTTTGGTTTCCAATGCAGCATCTGCCGATTTACGGTCTCCAACTTCCTTATCAAGGTTTACTTGAAGGATTTGGTCTGCAGCTTTCCGTTCTGCTTGTTCTGTACCCAGAGCAATATTGGTAGTATCAATACGAGAACTGAGGTTACTGTCACCGTTAGTACGGTCTACAATTTCCTCATTAATCATATCTTTAACCTCTTTGTAGTTATCACCTACAGTTTTAGTTACAGCCGTGATTGCTTCTGAGTTCTTCTGAATGTTAGCTGCATTAGTAGCAATTGCCGTAGTATTGGCATTTACTTGAGCAGTAAGTTCATTCTTAACCGTATTGATAGCATCCTGAATAGATAAAGCCAAATCGGATACTCTTTGATTAAGAGTAGCGATATTCTCAGTATGTGTTGCATCTGCCGCTTTTCTATCAGTAGCCTCTTTATTGATATTAGCTTGCAGAGTTGCATCGGCATCTTTACGGTCTTGGATTTCCTTAGCCAGGTTATCCTTAACTACATTCAAGGCAGTATCACCGATAGAAGTCTGAGCATCTACATACTCTTTAAGTTCGGTCTTAAGAGCAGCATCAGCTTCTTTACGTTCAGCTACCTCAGCATCAATATTTCCCTGGAGAGCAGTATCTGCATTGGTTCTATCCTGAATTTCCTGATTTACCTTCTCAGTAATTGCTGCCAACTTCTTAGTGATAGTTGTAACGAAGTTAGGGTCATCACCTAAGGCTTTGGCAATCTCTTCCAGAGTGTCAAGTACTTCTGGTGCAGAACCAATGATTTTCTGAATTGCAGCTTCTACATCAGCTTCGGTTTGATACTCAGCATCATTTACCAATTGTGATACTTGAGTAATATAATTAGCATGCTCTTCAATGCCATTCAACTTCTGAAGTAAGATATCAGTAAGATCATTCTTAGACAGGGTATAACCCTCTCTCTTATCTACCTTACTTTCTTTAAGGGCATTATCCCCTGCAATACGAGCTTCCTTTTCGGCTTCTACTGCAGCAAGTACTTCACCCTTATCGGTATTAGTCCTTTCGGATAGAGCAGTAATCTTCTGGTCAAGTATTTGGTCCTGAGCAGTACGGGTTGCTGCCTCTGAATCAATTTGCCCTTTTAGAACTTGGTCTCCAGATTCTCTTGCCTGAGATTCCTTATCTATATTGATTTGAAGAGTGTTATCTGCATTAGTTCTGTCAGCAACTTCCTTAGTCAAACCATTCTGCAAGGTTTCGTCTGCAGCTTTACGATTGGTAATCTCTTCTGCAAGTTTACTTTCAAGAGCAGCATCACCAGATTGACGAGTAGAAATTTCCTCGGTTAAGCTTTGACGAATTCCTGCATCCTGGTTTTCTCTTAATTGAGCCTCTTCGGCAATCTTCTGAGTAAGTTCTGCTTTGTCTTGAATATGGAGAGTAGTCATCTGGTGTATATCTTCCACCAGTTTATCATCTCCAGCCTTACGAGCCTCTGCTTCTTTATCTACCAGGTCTTTAGCATAAGCTTTAGCATCTGCCAAGGAACCAGTAGTTTCATTACGCAAGTCGGCAATGTCTGCAGTGTTCTTATCAACCTTAGCTTCCAGCTTATCGATTTTATCTACCAAAGCAATACGGGTATTATCAATCTTTTCATTGAGTAAATCCACAGCTTTGAGCAAAGCATCATTTACAGCAGTAATTCGAGAACCGAGTTCGACTTCTTTTTCTTTTGCCCGGTTAACCTCAGTAATCAAATCATTACGAAGGTCGGTAAGTTTATTTGTGATATTAGTTGCAAAGTTTGGGTCATTTCCTAATGCTTCTGCCAACTCCTTAAGAGTATCCAGAGCATCCCCAGCACCGTCAACCAAATCATTAATCATTTTCTTAACTTGTTCTTCAGTTTGAAACTTGGAGTCATTTTCTAACTGAGAAACTTTTGTAATATAATTGGCTTTCTCCTCGATTCCATCCAACTTATTTTTCAGTTCATCGGTGAAATCATTTTTCGATAAGTCATATCCCTCTTTCTTATCAACCTTGTTTTTGATAGAAAGAACGAAGGCCCAGAATTCATTAAGAGTTCCAGCAAAGCCAGCAGTAACAAAGTCATCATAGTAACCTTGTAATAGCCGCTGGTCAATTTCCTCGCAGGTGTAATATTTACTTACATACATATAGGTTTATATATTTAAGGGTTAATTAATAGGTTGTTTTACCCAAGAACAGTTCAGTATTATTACCTCTGAATGGTTCTCCTTCTGAACCACAGAAAGCATTCATGGGTATTTCTGGATTATCTGGGTCTACGTCTCCGCCATCCTCAACATCACCTCTGATTATTGCATAATCTGGTAATCTATTGACTCTGAACTTCATAGTTTGCCCAATACCTGGATGAGGTATTATCTTATCCCAAAGGTCTCCGAAATAATCTTGAAAGCAAGAAACGTATTTATCACCAGTCATAGATTGCATAGCTGTAATATCATTCCCTTGCCCTTTCATTTCAACATGTATTCCGCATATACCATGTAGGATTACCATATTACTATCGAACCAAATCCCATTTTGGGTTTCAATTCGAGTCCATCGTAATTGTAACATCTTTGCCATATACGTTCATTTTTATTCTACAAATTCGATTTTGGTATCTCTATCTCTCTTGAGAATGACCATGAACACCAATGCTTCGTCTTTGGCTTGGGCAACTTGTGTATCTCCTGCAGGTTTATAAGTAATACCATTAATTACGAACCTATCCTCAGACCAGTTAAAATCCCAATAACCTTCTGGAGTTAAGTATCCCAAGTTTTCTATATAGGATTTTGTAACTAGTATGGATAGATTCTCATCATCGAGTTCTCCAGTGATTGTGGCTTTATTGATAGGCCAGTTTCGAAAGGCATTGTAATAACAGAGAGCCTCGATGGGTATATTATAATATTTAGGGATATAATCTTCTCCATGACTTAGGAGTTGATTTACATTCTTTGCCCAAGTTATAGTTTGCCTTCCAGCATCTATATCCAAGAAATCATTGATAATCTTCTTGTATCTATCCCAAGAACGATTCTTTACCATTCTATGAGGAGTCTTGGTCATCTTTTCTTGATTAAAGTTCTACCGTTTCTTTTTACTGGTACACTTGGATTAGGTCCATCCAATATACCAGGTCTTCTTCTGTCAACTACTCGAGGAACTACTAACTTATTAACTGGTGCACAGAATGGTAAGTAGATTTCCAATCTTGTAGCTAACATACAAAGTCTTTGTTTTAATTCGTCTATGACACCTCCAGGTTGCAAAGCTTGTGAGAATGTTTTCCATAATGAAGATGTTGAATCTGAAAGCATATCATAGTACTGTACTTCAGTAGGCCCAGTAGTGATTTGTTTAATCCTATCACCTCTGGTAAGTTCTGGTTTCGAACTACCATCTCCCGCTTGTTCTTTGGTTGATGTTAGTTGACTAAGGTATTCTCCGGTACTCGTTAATAAATTAAGGAGCTTGACATTTAGATAATCCCAGGCTGCCAACTCCATTATTAATTGGTTTTCTAGAGCTTCATACATTAATTCATCATTATATTTATCCAAGGGAATACAATGATTTACTAGTGGTTGGATATATAATTGCCATTTAGTTATGTACATCTCCTTCTCTTCCATGGTCATGCCATCGGAGATTTCTGAAGGGATTAAATAATTAATGAGGTTATATATACTGTCCGTTAATGTAGTAACAGCCTTTGTATTTACAATTACTAATTTGGTAGCAGAAAGATTAAGTCCATCGGAGTTTGTGATATTCAAAGCTACTGTATAAAATCCGGACTTTTCATAAGTGTAAGTTGGTTGCTTAACATCGTAAGCGGACCCCTTATCATCACCAAAGTCCCAGTCAAAAATGGCCTTGACTGGGACTTCGCTTAATACTCTAAATGAAACTTCCAGACCATTCGTAGTAGCTACGAAGTCTAGATTTTCCATGATGAATTATTTAGATTGTTCTTCGAACTCTTCCAGCAATGCCTGAACCAGGGTTACCGGAGTATCATTCTTCTCGGCTACGATTTCGTGGCGAGCAGCAATGAGAGTAAGTTCTTCCAAAGTATAGGCCTTTGCAATCTTTGCAACTTCCATGCCCTTTTCAAACTGAGCCGTCAATTTCTTTTCCAGCTTGTCCAAATCGTTAGACGAATATTTCTCTACTTTGTTTTTGTCTGCAATCATCCGAAGGTGTCCTGAGTTCAAAGCCATTTGGATTTTCTTTGAACCAAATTGACGGAGAGTAAGTTCTCTTTCTTCTCCTCTTGCGATTGTGATACCAGTTGACTGGTCATGAAAACTGTAAGCTTTAGCTCCTACAGTTACTCTTATTTTTTCACTCATAATCTACTAAGTTTTTAGATGTTTAAAATAGGGATAGAGTCTTCTCAAAACCCTATCCCCCTTCGAAATTAGAACTGTGTAAAATAAAACCGGGTTTACTCCAGGTTAACCATCAAGTACGGGTCGATGTTCATGAAGTCTGGGAATCCAGCTTCAGAGAACTTCTTATTCGCAGACAAGATAAGTGCAGCATCCTGATACATCTTAGAGAAGCCAGTAGTCAAGCTTGCATAGATTGCCTGAGTCTGGTTGGAAACGATTCTTTCGGATTCCAACATCAACTGCTTAGCAGTAAGCTTAATCAAGGCAGCCGTTGTATCAATCAGCAGAAGGCCTTGGTCTGGAGTTCCCGGATGGATGTAGAAGTTGGCATTCTTAGGTACCGGAGACTTGATGTTGAGTGTAGCTTCAGTAGTACCTGAATGACGGTCTTTAAACTCGGGCAGGTTCAACATTTCGATAGCTTGGTCTTCTCCACCAATCATTGTAGTGAAGTTACGTCCCATACGAGCAGCACGTACCCAAATATGGAGAAGGTCCTTATATGTGATACCATTGGTTGTTTCGTATACACCGATAATCGGAGCAGATTCTGAACCATCCGGTTTATTACCATTGATAACAACGTCCATAGCCAGGGTATCCATTGCATAACCCAGCTGAACACCGAAGTCACGAAGGTAGATTGCCAATACATCGAGAGAAACGTAGTTACGAACTTCATCAGTAAGTTTAAAACCTTTACCGATTTTAAACAGAGAAACTGATTTCTGTCCAAAGCTTACATCTCCCAATGGGATGGTTTCTGCCTCATTAACCTTAGCCGGTGCAGCATCGGACATGTTAATCATCGGCATGATAGCAGTCAATCCATTGATAGACTGGTCAGATGCGATAATCTCCGGATAGAACGGAGCTTGGCGCATACCCAAAGTAATGGCAGAACGAATGATTTCCGGAACAATCCAACGAACATCTTGCTGAGGCATTGTGAAGATGTTTTCCATTGTATCGATTTTCGGATTGATACCAACCTTTTCGAACAATTCATCTTCTGTAATTCCCCACTTACCTGTAGCAAGTTCACCCAGAGTAACTTCTACCGGCTTTTTATTCTGGGCTCCCTGACGGAAAGCATCCAGCTGACTTACCATTTGAGGAAGTTCTTTGATAAAGTCTTCCTTCTTCAGTTTTGAAATATCAACTTTTTCCATAATTTCTTTTTCTTCTTATTTAATAAGTACTTGGATTAACTCGTTTGCTTCGTCTGCCGGAGTAAGAGCAATGAAAGGAGTTGAGGTTCCCTGGTTTGCTTTTACAAAACGGTCATTTAGCAAATCTCCAGAAGGGATTACATAACCAGCAGTAAGAGTAGCATTTGATACCCAATTACAAATCATGTAACCTTCCATGGCAACTGTAACTTCTACAGGGAAGTTATGCTGGGCACGGTAAGCCGGATTGATGTTATCAGTAACAGCAACTCCCAAATATACTTCAGTAGTAGCATCTTTGAAAGGGAATATGAGGCCAGTTTCATCAATTGCCACCGGCATACCCTGAACGATTGTTTCTCCTTCTTTTACATTGAAGGCTTGGTGCAATTTGTGGGATTCACTTTTGTAAATCACCGCTCTTGGAGTCTTTTCCCCAAAGAGAGTCATTGCTTGGTCTTTGTTTACGATTTTCGTCATAACAGTGATATTTATCGATTATTTCTTTATTTGAACTTACTCTTGTAGATGTCATCAAGAACATCGGAAGTAGATCTTTCGGCCAATTTAGTTTTATCCTCAGTCTGAGTTCCTGATTTTTCATCAATTTCCTGAGCTGAAGAAGCACGGCTTACATCGTGAGAACCGCAGCTTGCGCATACCATTGGGAACTTCTCTTCCAAACGAGCCTGATAGTCTTTCTGGAGAGAAATCAAAGTAACCATGCCAGTAGTTTCGGCATTCAACATAGTGATGATAGTTTCATCGGCTTTGTCACCCATCAACTTCTTGTAGGTACCAACGGTATTTTCACGGAGAGAAGCAATGTGATTTCTTCCTACTGTTGCCATTTCCTTCAAGTTTGCTACTTCAGCATTCAAATTATTAATCTGTTCAGTAAGAGAAGATTTCTCTGTAGTCAGATTATCAACCGTAGTCTGAAGACTGTTTTTGGATGATACCAAGCTTTGAATACATGAGATAACTTCTTCCTGAGTCATCTCTTTACCTTCTGCAAGGGATAGCATGTTATCCCCGAAAAGCTTTTCAAGAAATTCTTGCAATTCTTTGTTCATATTCTCTTTATTATTATTTTGGTTTTCTTGGTTATCAATTAAATAATCCTGAGTATCGTCCTTTTCTTGAAACTCTGAGAGATCTGTTTTGTAGTCAGTAAAGAAATACTGTTTGGACTTGTCATCCCTATATTCCTCATAAGAAGCCCAGGTTCTTTTTGCAAAAGTAGGATTAACAATTTTACCATCTGAACCAATCTTTTGGGCAAATGAATCAGCACCATGGGATACTAATGAAGTTTCCAAATAACGAACTACCTCAGTAACTATTCTACGTACCATCTCTCCCTTAGAATCATAGGTACCAAGCTTCTGGTAGAATTCACCATCTTCCATTCCTGGATGAGATTTATCCCATTTGAACTGTACAGTTACTGAATTACTGTGGATTGAAGGAGGTTCCATAAGGATTCCTCTAGCAATTCTTGGATTTGCCTTACCATCAATCTTCAGAATACCATTGATACCTGCAGGAATAGTGAAGTGTCCATCTTTATAAGATTCTTGCCACATCACTTGAGATACAGCCCCGATTGCATTACCAATGTTTGTTTCATGGTCGCAGTTTACGGTTTGACCAAGTAACATTTTCATTGATGCCTTTAGTACTCCATTTTGACTAAAGTCAGTAGGGTTCCAATTCTTAGATACAATCGTTTCTGAAAGTAATCTAAACATCGGTTCGATAAATTCTTCGTCCTTAGGAGTAAGTTCAGATTTATCAAGGTTAGGATAATAAGTATTGTAATCTATATCACCTCCCCAAAATCCAAATTGAGCAATAGAGTCTGGTGTTGGAGTCTTCCACTTATAATAATTCTCGGAGAAAGCCTGGGCTCCAACGGATTCTGGGATATACCCAGCCATTATTGTATGCCCTTGCCCAATCACCATTGAATCAAGATGCTCTTTGTTTTTCTTTGTAAATTTTTTACTCATCTTGCTTTAGTATTTTGGTCTCCTCGAGAAGGAGCCGGATTAGTTTTATCTCTTGACCTACGAGCAGATTGATTCTTATCAGCCTGCCTTTGTTTCTTCTTAGTACCTTCTTGAGGGTCTGAATTACCACCTTTAGCAAACTGGTCTTCAAGTGAAACTCTTGGTTCATCCTCATCAGGGGAATCATAACCCATTGCCCAAGCATATTGGTCTTGGCTAATGATACCAGCTTTGTACAACAAATCCAAATTCTGTATCTTGTATTGAAGACCTTGTTGAACTTTAACTTCATCGGAGATAGTTGAAGTCCCCCATTGAATCTTTATTCCCTTATTATTAAAGCCTGCCAGACGCAGTTCTAGAGAATAAAGAAAATCTAATACATAAGTTACAAGCATTTGTAGATTCTTTAACTGGCTGATTAATTTAGAGAGCATTATCCCAGTTGCTCCTTCACCAGTTGTTGAACTAACTCCGATAAGATTACCATTAACTCCCAAACCATTGGCAACTGATTGTTGATTCATGTTCCAAGGTTCCTTGATGTTACCTAATTCCTTAGTGGTAGAGTTAAGCTTAAACTCATGGTCATCAATGTAACCCGTTACAATTCCATCTTTCATACCATCCCTAAGATTTCTTTTTAGGTCTCTTAGGTTTCTTTCTAGTCTAGCTTCATATTGCCTTACACTTTCACTACCGGATTGGTCAGGTTTTGCCATCTTAGCTTCCAAGAATCCTACCATACCGCAGACTTCCATGATATGTTTGAAGTTTACCCTCATATCATGTTGTCCTTTCAATGAATCCAATGCTGCCATGAAGGGTGGTATTCCGTAGGGTTCATCGGTATCATTATACATTGCTGCATATACATAGGTTTCGGGATTAAGCTTAATATAATCCTGATGCTTTACGAAGTAATTCTTGTTCTTTTGATAAGGAGAGTATACTCCATTGTTCTCCCTTTTGAATACAATGTTCTCAGGTCTAAGGAATAGGATAGTATCCAAACCTTCCAGCTTTTCATCAGGAACTCCTTCAACAGAAATAGCTCCGCCAACAAGACATTGTACAATCATCTTGTTAACCAAGCCATCTATTCCAGCAGTATACCTTGACCATTTCTTAGTTTTCTCAGCCAAGTGTTTCCTCATCTTATCTGCTTCTTCATCCGTATTATTAGGGAATGTTACTGTATGCCCAGTATTGGTTAACTTAAACATATCCTGCAAAGCAATGCCCATATCCGGATTTACTTTATATAAATCTCGAATTAGAGGTATTACTTCAACACGAAAAGAAGGGTCTACCATTGCAGTAATACCCTTTAATGAACTGATAAGAGATTCATCTTCATCGACTGAAACTCTACCAGGAGAAATAGTAGAAGGTTTTGATTTCTTCTCCTCTTTGTAGGGTTCTGGAGGTGGGTCCTTCTTTCTTCCCCAACTCCAATTAAAGTTGAACTTCTTTTTCATTTTGGTTGTACAATTACGTTAGTTTTTCCTTTCCTTATGTGATTACATATAGCTTTACCAAATATGGAGTCATCAGAATAGACATCACCTTCAAGGTCTACATCTACTGCTGAATTGTTAGCTCTATGTTTACCCATTGCAACTGGCCTACCCAAACCATCATATATAAAGGTATAGGCTTCTTGAACAAAGAATGGGTCCTTACAAGTGATATTATCTTCTCGTATATCTTGTTCTAAACCTTCAATGATTACTGAACGGTTCCTTTGAGTAGTTAACCATCCAGGAGATTTATCCATCTCAGGTCTAGATTTACCTTTCTTCTTAAGCATCTTTTGGTAGTAATACAGTTTAGGATATCCTTCATCTTGAAGTTTAGAGGTTACTGCCAATCCAACATCATTTGATTCTGGAGCAATAGTTGCAAAGTTAAATAACTGACCGGTATCTCCCAATAATCTAGCATACTTATCTACTGATAATCTACCTTTAAATACTGCTTGTTCTTCTCCAGCTTTATCCATGCAAGTGAAAGCAGAGTAGTCAGTTGCTCTACCAGTAGAAACGTCGGCACCAATAAAGTATTCCTTGTTATCTTCTGGTTCGCAGAATTGTCTATACTGACCATTAAACCTTTTCTTAAGAACTGGATAATCACTAAGGCAGTCTTCGATTGCCTTGATATCAGACAGGTCGAAGACTGTATTTCCGGATGATAAGAAGTCACCATCAATTTCTTGTGCAGTTCTTTTAGTTCCCAAAGCAGAAGACATTTCGTTGTACCAATTAATATCTCGTTCTGGGTGCATTTGCCAATACAATCGAAGTGGATTAAAAGGATTCCCTCCGGCAATAGCATCTACCCAAGTAGAGTGGTAGAAATTACCAACTCCGTAGGGCGTATTATGAGATACGTATTCAGTGTTTGTAAGATATGATTCATCTTCCTCTACGCAAATATCATATATGGTATCCATATATACCCTATTCAATTTTAGCTTAGATATATAAGTTTTTGTACTTTTAGTACCCCAGCATATACCCTGGATATATTGTTTACTTACTCTTACACCAAATTTTTTATATATACGATATATGAGTTTATCATAAGTTCCCTTTATATCTGACCAACGATTACCTCGTATCACTGAATGTTTACTGAAATATCTTTTAATATAAGCAGCTACTCTTAAATCATACTTAAAACCACCTTTTACTTTAGAAGCTATAGTCATATTGTAAGAATGTTTAGCAGCTTTCTGAGTATTTTCCTTTAATGTTATAATCTGTAGATTTGTAACATAATTATGAGATGGATTGTTATCAATGTGATCTACTATATAACCCTCTGGTACTTCACCAATAAAGATTTTAGCTACTAGATTATGTATACAAATCTTTTTCTTTATCCCCTTATCCCATAAAGTTACATTAAGATATTCTTCTCTACCAGAGCATGGTCTTAATTTTTTAAACTCTCTTATACCATTTCTTATTGAACATACTCTTCCAAGATTAGATACTAGGTAATTAGGAAACTCTGGTATCTTTTTAAATATTTCTTTTTTAGGAGGCTCAGTTATAGGATTTTCTAATAAGTCATTTACTCCAGTATCATAAAAAATAGCTTCAATACCTTTTTCTAAGATGTCTTTTACTGACATCCAACCTCTAATGGTATAGAGTTTATGTTGAGGAGTACATTTTAATATTCTACCTCTATCATTCTCTATCTCCCAGGTTTCTAGTAAACCTTTATTAAGTGAACCTATAATATTCCTCCATTTACCAGTATGAGATAAAACTTGGATACCCAAATTTCTTATATCTTTTTTTCCAAATGATTCAGGGCATAGGTCTTTTATTGGGATTAACCCATTCCTACATATCAATTTAGTATCACCAGTAACACAAGAATTGATGATAGCAGCCCCACCTGTTGATAAGGTAGGGAAAGCGGCTGCCCAAATTTGAGCTGCCCATCTTACTACTGCTGCTTCATCAATAACCAATAGGGAAAGAGATTCTGAACGACCCGCTTCCGAAGATGTAGGGATAGATTCTATGAAAGAACCGTTATCGAATTCTATCATGGATGCAGAACCATATTCTCCAGCTCTACCATTGATAATCGGTGTTTGTAAATACCAAGGTAAGTTCTTGTACATGAACTTAATCTTCTTAAGTACTTTCTTAGCAGTTGTGTCTTTGATTGAGATAATGTTAATCTTCTTGTTAGGATGATACATTGCTAACCAAAGGCAATACATAGAAATAAGTTCTGTAATACCAGCCTGTCTGAACTTAAGCAGGATATTGAAACGTTCTTTTACGAAATTATACAGTACCGATTTTTGGTATGGATAAAGTTCGAATCTAACCTTTCCCCTCATTGGGTGTATCACATAGGTGAAAAGACTGAAATAGAAAACATCATTAGAAACCTTTGCAAGGGTTGCTAATTCCTCCCGGTTAAGGGAAGTCCGATTTTCTGTGATTACCTTTTTCGCCATATCAAAAGTTATATTGAATTGAAAACTCTAAGTCAGCTTTTATACCTGAAAAGTATTTCGGATAACAGAAAGCATTAACTCCGAGTTTGTAATTAAAATTCGTAGTCTTGATTGTAAGGCCAGTTCCAATATCGAACAGTTGATTAAAGGGTCTGTACTTACCGTAGACATAAGGACTAAGACTAAGTCTCCGAATTTTCTTTTGAGTTAATTGTCCCTCATACCAGTTATATTTGTAATTCCCTAAGTCTAGATTGAACATTCTAGTTGAATAAGAATCTGTCTCCTTATTGAACAGACTGATATTTAACTTGTTATTGTCTAGAGTAAACTGAACCAGAGAATCCTTCTTGCTGACTTTTACCGAATTGTCAGAATCAACCACCGTTGAATCGGAACTTGGGGATTTAGTCATTCTATTGCTGTTTCTATAAAAGTCGTAGAGAAAGATTCTACTTGGTTCAATTAACTGGGAAAAAGGTTTTTGGGGCTTAAACTCTTCTTTTAGTTTGATTGTATCAGGAATGCCAATGACCGATGAATCAGGAAGTTGACTGATATACGAATTCAATTTGTAATTCCTGAAGCAAAGGTAAATAGTAAATCCTATTAAAACTAGAACTAATACATCTTTCCATTTCTTCATGTTCAGTTAAAATTTATTCTTTTTAATGATTCCCTTCAGTTCATCAATAACTTCTTCGAGTTTTTCAATTTCACTTAAATCTAGGTTCTTTTGGTTTAATGGGATTGAGTATCCTACAAACAGTGAGTTATCTGAACGTTTCATAGAAACTCTTGCTCCAAGTGGAACCATTTTCTTAATGAGCTTTCTGATGATTAATCTGGATATTGATTTTGGAATAAATCCATAATACTTCAAGTTTCTAGCTTCTTGTTGAGATACATTGACCGATTTCATATTCTTACGTTTTTAAAGGTTTAATGTATATAGTGGTGACAAGAACTCTTAGTTCAAGGCCATTATAATTATATATAAAGTAAAAACGCGTGCATACATGCGGATGTAAGCTTTAGCTTACATCTTTCAATCCGAAGGATTGAATATCCTAAATGGTAAAGGGTAAGAGGTCTTAGGTGATGATAGAAGATTTATCAAGATTATAATTATAAGGGGCTCATGAAACTTTCTTAATACAACGTTTAAACCATACCGAAATTTCATAAACCGAACCTTTAGCTATGGTATACCTTGCCTTGTTAAGCCAGTAAAGGTAATTACCTTCATCCATGAAAATCTTGTAGGCTTTAGGAAATCCCATAATTGCCTTGAAATCTAAAATCCCAAGAGGGTAACCATCAGGTCGGAACTGTCTATCGGCAGGTCTTAAAGTTAGAGGTGGTTTATCTAATTCTAATCGATATACTCCCGGGAGAGTACTCATCTTAGCAGTCTTTATGGGCCATTTCTTTTCATTCTTGAAGTCACTATTCCACAATAACTGAATCTTTTTAACGGTTAGGTTCTTCTTTTCAGGAAGCTTTCGATAATCATACATTGCCAAAGTCTTTTCAATTGGAATGTTATAATTCAAGGGATTCTGGTAATCGTTAAGTAGATTTCTAGTAATTGTTGGAGTTTTTACTTGGAATACTTCATTAAAAGCATTCAAGTATTTCTTACCAGTTTTCTTATGCACTCCAATGATAACTAAACGCTTCCTTGATACTTGGGAGTTCCCATAGTCGGAAACGCTTCTTTCGTGAAAAATAAGTTTATAGTCTTTAAGGGCTTCCTGAAGGTATTCATTGGGTAGAAGAGATAGCAAACGAGGCAGGTTTTCTATAAGAAAAATCTTAGGCTTGTAATAATTGATTCCCTCTATTACTAGATTTAAACTTCGGTTATTCTTAGGTTTGCCCAATTCTTTTACTTTTGAAAGCCTCATAATAGACGACATACCACAGTCTGGAGAAGATAAAATAACATCTACTTTCTCATCAAACTCAGGTAAGTTATATCCTTTATAGAAAGGTATATCACCAAAATTAACTTTCCACTGACTTTCGCAGTTTGTATGAAAAACTCCTCTTGGTTCAATATTCCCTAATAGGTACTTCCTAAAAGGGAAGAGCAGACCTCCTTGGCCTGCACATATCCCTAATACATTCATTTCTTATAACTTCTTAGTTTTACGTATTTAACCCAAGCATAATGTTTCCTAACCTTGGTATAATCAAGGTCATGGTCATTATTATGGGCTTCTTCTTCAAAGCTTACATCATGATATCTTTCGCTTTGCTTGTTCCATTTAGCAAAGAACATGATGATTAAGTACTCGATTGCATACCACAAGTAGTAGAAAATCCACAACATCTCTTGCATTTGCTTGAGATGTATCTTCTCATGATTGTAATCATAGGCATCAAACTTAGCACCTTTTCTTACGAAGACAATGCCGAATAAATTCATGGCTTTATACCCTTTGAAAGGTATAAATCTGTTGTAGATTACCTTCATTATATCTTATCTTTAAAGTTTTCGTAAGCGTTTTTTAACTTCTGGTCATAGGCATTTTCAGCATAACCAGGACCATTATACTTCCGAGCAAAGCCCGCCCAGTCATGTTCCTTTAAATTCTTCAGACAACTGGTATTATTCATGTAATAATACATCAATTTCAGTTGAGAAGCATGAGATTCTTCCATCTTTTTGACGAAATCAAAGACATCTTTACAACCACAATAGGCAAAATTCATTCCCATAATCTGAAACATTCCCCAAGAAGCTGACTTTAAAGCACATTCTTCATCAATTTTCTTGGCAATTTCAAGTCTTTTGTACTCATGAGCTCCTCCAAGATACTTAGATTTATCCCATTTCGGGAAACAAATGGTAGGATAACTTTTTTGAGCAGCAACTGCCTTGTCCAAACCAAATTTGTTTTTGATTTCCTTGTACATGATGTGACCTTCAAACAGAATTTGAGGTCTACCATCTACTAAAAATCCATCTCTGCCTGCAGCTTCTACCAGTTGTACTGCTTTAAGCAAGGCTGGCTCTAATCCCAAATCATTGGCTAGAGCCACAATCATTTCATTAGTTAATTTATCCATAAGGTTATATTTTAAAGTTCATTAAAGATTGGAAAGTATTGCTGAATACCTTACTTGGGAGGGTTCCTTGGGTTCTATTATTCTATATAATTTAATAATGTAGAAATATGAAAACAGAAAAATGTCACCTATGCAATGAACCTATCAACTTACATCAGTACGAATTATATAGGGCAATCCCTAAAATAATGGAAGCCAAACAACTTTGCTTTCATTGTGCTTTCTGGCAAAGCATAAAGGAAGAAGATGATAAGGTAAGAAAAGATCCTTCGATGGAAATTATCTCATTAATCACTCCAGATTATTGTCATTACACTATCCATCTTAATTCCTTATGGATAGAAACTGGTACTTTCAGAAGAGAACGTATTAAAACTTCAGAAAAATATATTGCCATGCTCACCGGAGATAATTCCATGGTTATTAACTCATATAATAATTGGGGATTCCAGGGCATAATTCCAGAACACTCTAGAGGACTTTTTACTCCAAATGGAATAATCCTTACTTCTGTAGAACTTATGGAACTCTTAAGTCGCAAATCCTTTACCTCAGAGGATTTAAAATTTATGATTCAAAATTATACAGATAATAAATAATTTCGTATATTTGCATAAACTAATTAATAAAGATATGAAAAAGAACAAAGAAACCAAAAAGCTAAAGGAGGGTGAAGAAGTAATTTTCTCTGATGGCAAAACCTTAATGGAGAAAGTAAAGGTAGAATCTATCGACAAGAAAGGTGGATTTGCAATCCTGAGTAACAAAGTAAAGGTATCAAGAACACTTGGACCAGACGGGAATTATGCCCGATTGGATGGTAAGCAAAGTGTTATCCTACCTCTATCGGATAAATCAGAATTGGATTACCAGGCCTTCAAATCCTACTTCTCAATAAAGAGAAACCTGGACTTAATAGAATCCAAGATTAAGGATATGAAGGACAAAGAGTTCAGTGAACTAATCGTAGAGTTAGATAAGAAGATATCCAAAATCGTAAATAAATATTTCGAACAATGATGTGGATTATCCTGGGTATAATATATACTATCTGTATTATACCCGCCTGGTTTATGACCAAGGTAATATACTCAATGCACCGATTAACTAGACCGGGATTCCTATTCCTAACTATCTGGTTAATCATGCCACTATTCCCAATCTATTTTATAATAACCTATTTAGAGAAGAAACATGAACCGAGAGATTAAGACTAAGAAGGTTGGTAAGCAAAAGAAGCTTACCAATCCTTGCCCAGTAATCAAGGGAGAGACAGAGGTAATGGTAGGAAGCCCAAGATGTATTACCTGCCAATGGTTTGAAAGAAAATTAGAGAAGAATGGAAAATCCTACGTACACTGCAATCGATTATAATTCCTATGAGAACAGGGTAATTGAGAATAGGATAAAGGAGTATTATCCCCGGGTAAAGGCTTTAATCGAAAAAGTAATCACTAAAAGGTCAAGGAATCCAAATATACCTCATGGATTATGTAATGACTTTATAGAAGAGAATAAGAAACTTTGGCAAGAAGTAATTAAACCTTGGTTTACCCCACAAAGATTTGGACTTACCCATGTATACTTTTGTTATTCTCATCACATAATCAAAAATATTAAGGATGATACTCTTGATGTAAATAGCAGAATATATTTTAGGGTACCTATGAAAAGGTTAAATGGATACAAATATTTGCTTAGTACAGCATTATGGTTTCCAGTATCTAAAGATTATAATGCTGAACGTATTAAAATACTAGAGTGTGCCCTTGAGGACTTAGAGAGAATTAAAAGGGAGGGAGATAATCTTCTATTTGAATTTGATAAACTTACAATTGGTTGAGATATGGAACATAAGGATATGGTAAAGGTAACAGTTATAAGGGATGATGACCATAAGAGAATCCTAAGATATTCTGAAGGTAATAGGGTTTGGTATCGGCTATGGATTAATCCTGAGGATATGATGAGAATAGAACCATTATTAGAGGGAGGAGATAGAATTTGGATGGAAAAACTTGAGATGTATTATACTTTCTTCTATGAGATAAGAAATGGTAGGAGGGTCTTAGGGAAGAATAGGATTAAGGAGATATTAGATATCCTTTTATAGGATGAATGCCAGGGATGTTAGGTCTCTGGCTTCTTTGTGTGTGCATGTGTGGTTGTGGTGTCTTGGTATGCCTTTATCACGAAAGCCTAAAATTTCCTGGTACTAAAAGGGCCGAACGGTTACGTTAAAATTAACATTCAAAAATAAAAAGTAAGGGACAAACATTTTTATTTGCTTTCCCTTACTTTTTATTTAGTTTATAAGTTCTTTAAAAAATCTTTTATATCTCTTATGATTTGAATAGATACCCAAATTACACCAACAAATAAAAATATATTTAATATCATATCATTTGTTATTTGAAGTTTTTGACTATTTGCAAGCCTTTTGTTAGAACTTCTTTTTTAGTGTCCTTTGTATTTTCGCTTGCAATAGAAGCAAAAGAAAAATCGTTTATTTTGTAGACTTGCTTATAAAATTCTGTAAACGCAGAAACAAGTGTTTTTAGTTCATTTTGTTTCTTTTCTTCTTTTGCTTTGCAAATCGAATCAAGTAAAGAAAAAGTTGTATTTCTTAATTTTTTTCGATATGCTTTTTTTTGCTTATCGTTCAACTCTGCAAAAAGACTTTCAATATAAATTTCGGTCTTTTTCCCTAAAGACGTTTTTAAAAGTCCGTTTGTTTTTTCATTTAGATTTTTAAAAATACTATCAACTGATAATTTAATAGTGCTATTTGCTTTTACTTGTGCTTTTGCTTTTTTAGCTTCTACTTTGTTTACTCTTTTGTTAGCAACTTCTTTTTCTACTACTACATTTTTTAATTCTTCCATAATAAAAATACTTTTAGTTTTTATGTTTATTTTATTATAGCCTTTTCTCTATAAAACTAAAAGATTTATAAGAAAAAGAGAAAAGGAATAAATTAATTTTATATTGTTTCAATATATCAAATATCGCTTTTTGATTACATTACAAAGATACAATTTAATTTTTAATTAGCAAAATTTTCAGAGAATTTTCTTTTTAAAAATTGTTAATCAAAATTTTAAATATCTCTTTGCTTTTTCAACAATACAAAGATAAAAAATATATTTTAATCTGCAAAACATTTTGAGATTTTTTTTTGAAAAAATTTTTTAGAGAATTATTTTTTAATAATTTCATAAGAATTTTATGCAAGTAGGTTTTAGGGGTTTGAAAGGTGGGTATGGTTGTGGGCATTAGATATAGGTATATTGATGGATATAAGGTAGGATATAGAAGGGGTTGGTATAGGTACCACTTTAGAAATTTGGAGGCTCCATACAGTCCGGTTAATATTATCTGTATATTATCATATATAAAGGCCATTAGGTGACTAGCAGGCAATCCTACAATGCCCAGGGCCATCCATGGAGTCTATAGAGTACTATGGCCTATTGGTTTGTAGTTAGGACATGGGTAAGCCTTAGCAAGTCCCCTGATGGCCTAGAGTTAGGTTACATAAGAAAAGCCCATACCTATCTTAGGTACTGGGCTTAAGGTGTAACATAGTTAGCGATTAGGCTTCTGCAATAAGGGTAATGTATAATGAACCCAGATAAGCGGTATAGGCAGGCTTAGGTTGAGAACCATCATCGAATAGTAAAGGACATTCTGCCAGTATAGAGTCTATTTGGGCTCCTGTAAGAGTTCTATTAGAAAGTTCATAATAGAAATTATGTACTATACGACCGGGAGCTAGTTCTGAGCAATTATATGCCTTGAATGTAAATTCTGGGATGTGTAGATATCCTTCGTCTATTAGGAAGGAAAGATACTCAAGAACTCCTTTCTCATCTACCTGAGAATCAATGTTTAGGATTGCCTGGTTTTTAGTGAACCAAGTTTTAACCAAGTTGGGTTTAATACTACGCATAGGATATAGGATTTAAAAATTAATATTCTTGTTTATTATCACATTGCAAATATAATAATTTTATTTTAGATATGCAAATCCTAATCAATTTTTATAAATCCTACTGAGGCCAATAATAGATAATGTATTATAGCTCTAATACTAATATTACGTATCTCTCTATCAGTACTCTCTCAAAAGAAGTATCTCTTCTAGCAATCTAAAATTTCTTTTTAACTAACTACAAGGGCCATTAATAACATAGTTACTAGTTTTTAGGTACCTTGAATGGCCTAAAATTACCTCGGATTTATTAAATTTAGGGGCCCCAATCCGACAAAAAAGGTACCTAATTTTATATAAAAAGGTACCCCAAATTATTGCCAAATCCTACAAATCCGATTGCCTTTTTATATACATATATTATATAAAAAGCGGCCATTAGGGGTCTAGGATTTATCGGATTTAGGTACCCCAATAGGCCCTTTTTAGGTACCTTTTAGGCAATTGGTTATAATGACCTAAGGCTCTGAGACTGATGTGTTAGATAGCTCTATAGTATGTGTACGTATAGTAGAAAGCCTCTGCCAGATCCCCTACCTCAAAATTTTCCGACCCCCGGAAGGCCCCAGATTGTAGATTGTATATGGATTAGTATTATATTAGGTTGAAGGTTATTAGGTGTATCTTAGTTAGGTATGTGTATTATGTAACATAGTTAGGCCCAGTATGATTTTTATTTATTGTTCATACTGGGCTTTATGTATTATAGGTATATTATTATATTGGTTATTTGTTTTGTTTGGGGTAGAGGTGGGTTATATTGGGAGGCACCTTAGGATTATAATCTCTAATAGGATTAGTAGGATTATCTGTAGGCCTTGTAAGGTAATGTATAGGTATTTTTGTTTGTTGGTGGGGCTGGGTATTTGGTTATAATACTTGCTTCTGTATATTAGGCTTAGTGAGGTGTAGGTCATTATAATTATTAAGAGTAAGGCTTTCATTTCTGTTTGGATTTTAATTTGTTTTGGGTACGTAGGTGCTTGTTGAAGGTTGCACCTGAATCGGTATAGTAATTGGGATTTGGTTTACCTGGAGTAGGAAAGTGTTCATTCCATCTATCCTGGTGAGGTATGTATACTTGGTTCTTGGATTTCTTTTTCATTTGGTTTCTCTGTTTAGGATGGCTGTTTTGAATCCTGTTGATGTTAGTTCTTGGGTTTGGATATGTACGATTTCGAAGTATTCCTTGATACCTTGTAAGGAATAGAATTGTAGTACTCCTCCGTCTCCGTAGGTAGCATTTACTTGGTCTATAAGTTCTTGGTAAGCCTTGTCTTGGTTATCATTTAATGAATGGAAGATGTTTTCTACTTGGTTATCTTCTATGATTATTAAGGTTGTGATTTTTAGTTTCATTTTCCGTAATGTTTTAGTTGGTGGTTATACTCTGGGTATTTGTTCTCGTAGTAGTCATAGAGATATGTATATTCGTCATCTCCTGACCAGCAGTCAAGGAAGTAATCGTATTGTTCCTCGGTAGCTTGGGATGGGTGTATTCCCAATGTATACTTGCAGTAGTGTTCCCATACTGTTTTAGGTTGGAATTTATTAGTTGGGAATACCATGACTACTAGAGCCATGGCAATTGATGTTAGGATTGAGGTAGATTTTAATGTGTCCATAATTTTAAAAATTCTATTGATTAAATACTATTCTTATTTTTCACTTTGCAAATATAAGAATAATAAATAATATTTGCAATAACTGGGATTAACCTTCATAAGCTCCGAGAGTCAATCTTGAAGAGCTTTTCAATTTCCTTTATATTGGCCATATACCCATCAAAATCGGTGCAATGTAATACGTTAGTTGCAAGTATCCATTTGATATGATATTGGACTCCTCCTTCATATCCTTGGTCATCATTGAGGAACTGAGCGAGTTTTATTCGGTCAACGCAAAGGATTTTGGTTATAAGGTATGGATAAGATTCCATACGTTCGCATTGTAGTGAGGAATAAATATCTGTATTATCAGTTACTGTAGCCATTAAATCATAGAAGAATTTCATTTGAGATAATGGTATATTGGCTATCCATTCCCATCCTATGGGATATTGGTTGTTGAGTATTTGTATCATGATAAGGGTATTAAATCTATGATTTGAATATCGGTATAAGGCATTCTTAGAAGTTCTCTTAAGAGTTGCTTAGTTTGGTATACGTGCAGATGATTGGGGTTAAGCTTAACTGCTGGGTACCTAAGATACGGAGTTAGCTCCTCAGTCCTGTAGGCTATAATTAATTCTTCGCAAAACCCTATTCCTTGTACATCAAAGGATATAAGAAATTTCCCTTGTACTAGCATATCATTAGTATTAAGCAATTAGTATTCTCATAAGTTAATTCTATTTCACTAGTAGGGTATTGGGAGGCACCCATAATTAGAATATTCCTCCCATATACCAGTATCAGGACAAGATTAGGTTTCATTGGGTTATATTGGTTGAGCAATTACTGATATAAAACCTTTTGGAAACTTGGTATAAAAGAATTGATATTCAGATTCAGGGGATGGAAGAAATATATTCATAAGATCCCTGAGTAATGGGTAAAGTTTCCATTGATTTTTTTCAAGAAGTTCATCCCAGGCCTGAATTTCTTCAGGGTCACAATTTGCAGATAACTGGATATGAAATTTCTTAGCATCGGGTACAAATAGATTGGTTACTACCTCTATTTCGGTAGAGGCCTTTTTGTATTGGGTAACTGGATACCAAATACCTTCTTCTTTCCATTGATTGAGTTGGAATATTGTCATCCCAGCTTCCAGTAGGTTGGTGAGTTTGTAAATGTTTACCATGTTGTTGTCTATTTTAAAATTAAATAATACTTAAATTTTTATTTCACTACAAAGATAAAAATAAAATAAATAATATGCAAATATAACTGAGGTAGAGGCAGGCTCTTAGTTAGGTTAGAGCCCTGCCTCTGAGATAGATATGAAAACAACTGGTTAATCATCGTTAAGAGAATCATCCTTTAGAGTTTCATTAAGTACCTCTGCACGTTGTTCTTTTGATAGGCCATCCAGTGTTCCTTTGATTCTCTCTTTTAATGCCCTTTTAAGAGTATTTTGGTACTGATTGATAAAGGTAATTGAAGAGATTGGTACTGGTATAAGTACTCTCATCTGTGTAGTATAATTACATCTGTCAAGTAATTCTGATAACTCTTTATGGTTTTCCAAAGAATGTTGAATAACCATGGCAATTATATCTGGTTGTTGAACATCTGTACATCCAGAAGCATAGCGTACAATTCTATCAAAGGTTGACTCGGTAATGTCAAATGGCATCCCATTTAAGAATGGTTCCCCGAAGTCAGGGTCCATGGTTTCTGTTTCTAAAATAGCTCTGATTTTCATAATTATTCCTCCACTTCTTCTATTCCATTAGCAAGTAAATAATCGTAGTATAAGTGTACATTAGTATCTCCATAAGTCCTAATGTAGGATTCAGCATCCTCTGGGTCTGCTGAGACCCAGGGATATTCTTGTATCTGTGCCTTATGCAATTGTAGGGCAAGTTCTTTTAATTCTTGTTCGTTCATGATATTCTGAAGTTAAGTTGATAAATCCAATTGTTTCTGTCTAGCTTGGTGAATGATATAAATTGTCCATCACCCTCGGTAAAGTTTTGCATAAATCGTACGCAGCCAGTAGCAATGATATTTTCTCTTAGTCTGTCTACTGTTACCAGGCTTTCGAATGTGAAAGTATAGTAGCAGGTTTCATATACCCAGATTTGATTGATATCGATGCAAGCCAGTTGGTAGTTATCATATAACTTACTGAGTAGTTCAAATAGGTTGTCCTTTAGGTTTTCCTTTTCCTCTTCTGTAAGAGAGAAAGTGTTCTTATTATTAATGAACCTTTTAAGTACCTCTTCCAGGTTTTGGATAGAGAGTTTAGATGTTGTTGTTCCCATATTTTTGTCTATTTTTAAAATTGATATGCAAATATAATAATTTTATATTATACTACAAAATAATACTCTTTTATTTTTAAAACGGCTGAAGATAGGAGTACATTAGTCTTTAAGTTTTGACCAGACTAAGTTAATAACCTGGGTAAGAAATTGGTCAACATATTTGGGTGGTATAGGCCCTTCTTTCTCTTCTATAGCCCAGCTTCCTTGTAAAGCTTCTACTAATTCCTGGGCAGCTTTCTCAGTACCTTTTTTATCTTTAATGATATCTGATAGGTTTCTTACGCATTGGTCTGTATTTCCAAGAGGTATTTGTTTTCGAATTTCTTGTAAACCTCCATCGTAAGTTTCTACTGTCTCAATATAAAGGCAGTCAATTCTAAGGATTATTGTATCGATTAAGACCTCATAATCGATTGGGTCCTCAGGAGCAACTTCTTCTATGATTCTGTACATTTTAATGAGGGCATCAAGGATACCCTGCATATCTGGGTCTTCTTCTTTAATAGGAATACGATTGATGATTCCTCCTCTTTGTTCGATAGATAAGTAATACTTTGACATAGGTATAAAATTTTTTTAATAGTTTATTAATTCAATACAAATATAAATATTATCTTTATATCTGCAAAAGAATTAATAAACTATCTAATAATTACTGAGGTAGAGCCCGGAATCTGTTTAAGTCCCAGTCGTACTTCCTGTCTCCCTTGTTAGTAAATACCCAAAGGTAATGGTTGTTGTATACCTTAGCAATGGTATTATACTTAGAAGTCTGAATAATGATAAGATTGGGTTCATACTCAATTAATTCAGCATGTACTGTAAACGCTTGATGACTTTCGAGATTAAGTTTGGCTCTGAAGTCTTTAAGAAACTCATCTCGGTTTACACCATAATTATCTCCCACGAATTTAATGTAATCCTCTTCTACCTGTTCTAACATAGTAGATACCTTGAATCTAAATTTGTTCATCTCTGTTATTTTTAAGGGTTAATAATTTCTCTTGTATTTCTTCAGCCCATCTGTCTATAATGTTAGATACTGTTACCAAGCAATCTTCATCTATGAATGACATGATGATATCCATACATTCATCAAAGTAATTATGAATACTGGATGGATTACTCCTAAGGATATCCCAGTTCTTACAGTAGTTGAACCTAATAATCTGTATATATTCATCTACTGTTACCTTTCCTTTTGGTAAATACCCATATATCCTTGAATACAGAGTTTCGAATTCATCCTCAATCCAACCCAATTTGAACTCATCTGGTAGAGCCTCATAATAGGATTGGTCTGGGATATAATATCTGAAGGTAAAATCCTTATCCATTTTAGTTTTTATTTCTGGATAGTATAAAGCAAATAATACGGGTATCTTATAAAGTAATAAATCTGGTACTCTATCATATACCTTGTAATGTTTCTGATATTCCCGATAAGCTTCTATCCATACTCGGTCATCGTAGATATGGAGTTCATTAAGAATTGATTGTACTCTAACCTGAAAATCTTGAAGATAACTACTAATGGTAATGTTATAAGAATTATCTAAACCTTCTACCTTTTGTAGTTTAAATAAGTTAGAGCATTTGATGACTCTAACCATCTTTTTCTTTCTGAAGAATTTGAACATGTTGTTAAAATGTAAAGTTAATATACACGGTTTGAGAACCTTTCATGAGTTTTTCATGATTAGTATCATCGAATTTCCAACAGGAGTATTTACCAGCTAAACGGTTATATTCTCCTCTGACCCATACAGGTGCAGTATCCGAGGGTTTGAGTCTAAAGTAAGTACCTTGATTAATGTTCTTAATCTTAGTCTCCTTGTGTTCTTGGTTGAATGTTTCCATATTTTTGTCTATTTTAAAATTGATATGCAAATATAATTCTTTTATTTTTAATATGCAAATCCGTATATACACAACTGAGGCCACCAATAGTAGGTAGCCTCTTTAGTTATCGTCTTTTGTTAAGGAATGAAGATGCAATTGAAGGAACTTCTTCTGCCTCAACAATATCCTCATCCAAGTACCTATCCATTTCTGGGTCTTCCTCATCTGGGTCAATCCTCATTTCTATCTCCCTACGTAATTCATGATGCTCTTTAGAAGATACTTCCATTGCAGCCTTATAATTATCAGTAATCTGATTAAGTTCTTTCTTGTTCAGATTAAGGCCTTCTTTAGAGGTATCTACTCCTTCTTGCTTGGTAGCTACTACTTCTGGTAGGCTATTGATGTCATACTTCTCTTCTAATAGTTTAGCCTCTTCAGTCTTAGATAGAACCTTCTGAGATTCTAATACAATGGTTCTTGCCTCCTCTATTGAGATAGTATCTACCGGAGCACCAAGGTTATTCTGTTGATTGAATTGATTGAATATATTGGTTGTATTGCCTCCAGTAAGGTTACGGATAATAGATTGCAAGGATGTAGATGATTCCAGTTTAAGCTTCAATGTCTTATTTACCTCAGCAGATATAAAGGGAGTATATTTGCCTCCCTGGGAATCTCTCAATATTTGCAATTGATGAGAGATTTCCATACGGTCTTCTAAAGCCCATGCTAGTTGTTCTCCCATTAATGCTTGTAGTAATTCTTCTTGTTTATCTCTATCCCAAATCTTAGAGGCTAATAATCTATCCCTCATAAAGATACGTACATACTCTGTATCAATTCCTAATCGGTTAGAAAATGAATTGATATCATAAGTCACTCCACATAGGACTCCATTTCCCAAAAGCCATTGATTAATAAGGTAATTCTGTACCTTAATCAAATCCTCTGGATTACCACTTTTCTGATATTCGAGTATCATTGCAGTAGTACCCAGAGGACGGGGGAATCTTACTATTTTATCTTCTTTTGCCATACAAATAAGCCTTTCGTATATCTTTAGATTCATCATAACCTACCAGCTCTAGTTTATAACATACATAACAGTTAATGCTAAGGTTATAGAAATAGGCCTTGTAGATTTTACCTTTCACAAACAAATTAAAGATTTTACCCGAGAGGTGGTCCCGGGTGAATATTAATTTATTACATTTACCTATCGGAATTTCAAGGCTAAGTTTATAATCTCCCACCTTAAATTTATTTCCGTGTAGGTCTAGGATTTCTTTTGCCATAATTGCCTTTTTTAAGGTCCAATGGTAATTTGTCTTGTTTATCAAGGTTATTCCTTTTCCTTTCTTCGATAAACTTCTGAATATCGGGGAATAACTTTTTCCTTAAAGGAACTACCTGAGTTGCAAAGAAGGCATTCCATAATTTCTCCGAAAATGGTTCTCCTATCTTTAGCTTTGAAATACTCCAGAACTTCTCTTGGAAATTCTTTACTATTTCCCTGAACCGGTAATAATATATATGCTTGGTCTCCGAGTTAATGCCAATGGTAGTCGTTTGGCAATATTCTAGAAACTCTTTACCAAGTTCGGAAATAAACTCTTCCCTTTTAAAGTCATAATTCTCTTGGTCGAGTTTAAACTGTTTAACGTAATCTATTGCTTCCATATAACTTTATTTTGCAATTATCAACTTAGGATATTCATCAGTTATCTGAAATAAGTATCCCCTTATATCATCCTCATAATATGAGGACCAATAAACCCTTCTAATCCGAAAATTATCAAGGATTGCCCCTTTTGGTATACCCGTAACATAAAGTCTATGTTTAGGCATCACAGGGGTTATTTCAAACTCACCGGTAGTAAGTAAATTACCATAAGTACCATAGTCTGGCATATTACCAGTAAAACCTGTAGGTTGTAATACATCCATTACTAAGGTGGTTTGCGGTAATTCTCTTTGATTACATTTTATTATCAACTTTGATTTACCTATGTATAAGTCTTTGACTATATTTCCAAACATTTGTATATGATTATGTGGGTTATACCTTGGTCCTTGAAGTTATTAAGGTTGGAAGCCTTTTCTTCAAGAGCCTTTAGTTTTCTCCGAGATTCAGTAGAGATTCGGTTTTCTGGAGTCCTTACCAATAACCGGATATTCTCTAATGCAGGTTGTAAATCAACTACTGGACCAGAGAAAAGGATTTTATGGTTCTTTCTACTGATGGTACCATAGGATTTTTTATACTGATATTTACCTTTGATGTATTTTACATCAACCTTTTCTATGTCTTCTTTTCTTACGTTTCTTACCATTGTTGTCTTTTTCTATGTAATCTGATATTTCGTCTAATTGTCCCAAGAGTAATGCCTGCACAAATAAATGTACTGGCCTGAAAAAGAAATTCCTCACGTTACTGGGATTAATATACCAGTCGTATATAATAAAGAACTTCTTAATCTTAGCATGCTTTAGTGAACGTTGTACTAGATAGGTTTTTACGCATCTCTTATGTAACTCCACTAATTCCTTGTCCTGCTTTAACATCTCCTTTGCGGAGAATATAGTATAATCCATTATACTGGTATTAATGGTGAAAGGAAGCCATAACTTAATCCGAGAAGCTCTGATAAACCTAAGGAACTAAGCATGACTTCCTTGAAAGATAATATCTATGCAACTTGTTCTGGTTTGAGAACCTTATTACGAAAGTCCTCATAAGCTTTAGCAGCTTTCTTGAACTCTTTGGAGTTTTGGTCCTTGATACGGAACATTTCCCGTTCAAGTCTATGGAGTTCATTACGAGTTTGTTGTCTCCATTTCTTCCGGGCCAGAGTATCGGTGATATCCTCTGGGTATACGTATTTTACTTCCCGATTTGAGATTACCTTTTCGATAATGGATGGTTTCTGTTGTTTTTCGACTTCCTTGATAACCTGTTCCTTTTTGGATTTTCCCTTTGGAGTTGGGTCTTCTGGTTTGAGAGGAACCAATTTGGCATCGGCAAATTCCTTAGCAGCATCCTTTGATGCCTCTACCAATTGGGCCTTAGTCTTTTTGGCTTTTGGAGTTTTAGACTTGGATGTAGCATCCTTAATTCCTTCTAACTGTTGAGCAACTTTGTTACTGATAAGGTTAGCAACCTTTGATTCATTCTTTTTCATAACGTCTATATTAAAATGATTAAATAGTTAATTAATTATCACATTGCAAATATAAGAATAATATTTTTAATAGCAAACAAATTTATTATTTATTTTTCAATAGCTGAGGTTAATCAGCTAAGAAGTCAAAGACTTCTGGTACAAAATCAATTTCATTCTCTGGGTCTGAAAGGTATTCGTCCAGATTCTCGTTGTAATAATCTAGTTCGCTTTTCTCTTTAGGTGTAGGAATTATAGGTATGCAATGTTCTGGATGTCTTTCGGCATATTTAATGGCATCCTGATAGGTTAGTTTCTTATCTGTATAAAATTTAACTACAGTATAGGAATAACCTACTCCCTTTCTAGTTACTTCATATTGCTGGTATCCAGAATTACTTATCTGGTAGATTTGATTCTCTGGGATTATTTCTGTTTCTACAATATATTCATAGATTCTTTTACCCAACCTATTTGCCATCTCTTTAATGGAGTCCTTCAATGATTTGGGTTGATTAGGTTCCGATTCAAAGGTAATATTATAACCTTGAGATTCTGGTGTAGGTAAACCTGCCCAGAACAACGAAGCAGGATTTGCCTCGTTCGATGTAGCTTTAGGTTTTGAGCCAAAAGCTATCCCGATTAAGATAAATCCTGCTAGCCCTATGATGGGTAATTTTTTAAGACCTGAGTTCATAGCCTGTAGTTTTAAATTTATTCCTGATGTTAGAAGAAACATATTTACCCTTGGATTCTGCTAAGTGTAATTCGTTGCAGACTTCGTGAGGTACACCATCATAACGATAAACTTTGTTGTTTTTGAAAGCAACCCATAACTGTTTATTCTTGGAGTCATAGCCATAGCCTTCAATGTTAGATGATTCGCAAGGAATCATTTCAACTCCAGTGTTCAATTCAACTGCTTCTAAATATTCGTTCTTGTCCATAATTAAATTAAAATATTAGTGTTAGTTCCGGATGGAATTTCTTTGTTTCCGTTTGGAGTAAAGCCCATGTCCCATATACTCCTTGAGAATTATCAGGTATCCATTCGTCTTCCATTCTGAATAGAATGTGGGAGCAAACGAATAACTGGTATTCAGGTAAGGTTTTTATCAATTGAGGCATTTCCAATATTTCTTTGTAAACCTGGATGTGGGCAATTAATGATTCCCTAATATCGTCATCGGTTATCTGTAATAACTTTCTGAGTAAATCGGGTTCCGTATTATCCAGGTTGTTAAGGATATTAGTAAGAGCCTCAATTTGAATCTGAGCAATGTTCTTTACTACCTCTTTGGTTTCTAAATCCATTTTATTAAATTTTTCGTTATACAAATATAAGAATTTTATTTTATATAATAATACACTTTTATAATAAACTGAGGTTGAGGATCTTTAGTATGGTAAACCTAGATAGGTTATCCTTTTGGGTGGTCATTTGCAAACTTAATATTTAATCTCTTAAGAGCCTCGTAGGCATTAGGAGATAACAGTACATCTGGTGCCCAACGTAAAAAGAATTTTGAAGGTTTCTTTTCTGGGTTGGTCATTAATTGCCTCATCTCGGCAGAGAATTTCAATCGTTCTTCTTCAAGTTGATATTTAGGGAACTTGGTGAATTCTGCTTGAGAGAAGGAGATGGTCTTTTTACCAACAGAGGCCCTTAATGGTTTCTTTCTTTCCTTATATAGGTATGGAATAATTTTCTTCGAGGGTCCACCAAGGATGCTGAAACCGAAGATGACCATTGGGTCAAATTTATCTGCTTTGGGGTCCTTTGCTCGTTTGATACATCTTGCCATCCAAGAGTACGAATTAGGATATTGTTTATTGTCCGTTGCTTCTCCCACGTCCTTAAGATTGAACTCAAATCCTGGAAAGTGAAAAAGAAAGTCTTCTGTAAGAATAAAGACAAATCCTAATTCCCTTAGATACTTAATAATCTCTTGTTGGCTCTTTCCTTCATTCACCATTTTCTCTACATCTGCCAGTATGTCTTCTCTTGGTGATTCAGTTAATTGTTTACTACCAGTTGATGGTCTACCTCTGCCTACGGATTGTTCTTTGATAGGTAGGTTACCTACCAATCTATCTAAGTAAGTCTTAAAGTTCTCTACATCTTGTTTACAAGTAAGAGTAACTTCTATTCTTATGGGTCCATTATGTTGTACCTTGGGACCTGAATTCATCTCGGTATAGGCATCTACCAATCTATCTTGAATGTAGGAGCCATTTTCCTCGAGAGTTGTGATACGAAGTTTGGGTTTATATACTTTTTCTTCCATGTATTTAATCTTTTAAAAGAAAAAGGCCCAAGTACTATGGGAATACTCAGGCCTTTACATCATTAACGAATATTTATATTGATTATGGAATTAATCCTCTTCTTTGACGGCCTTCTTTTTCTTTTTGTCTTTGGCCTTTTTGTCTTTCTTTGCCGGAACCTCTTTTTCTTCCTTCTTTACCTTTTTGGTTTTCTCCTCTTTCGGTTTTTCTTCCTTTGGAGCTTTGCCAGCAGCGAGTCTTCTTTGTTCGGTACGATATTTTTTCTTTTCATCGGAAGTCATTTCCCGACCATCGATGAGAGGATAATCGTATTTCGTTACCGTTCTACCTGAAGAAGCTTTTTCCTTCTTCTCTTTTTTCTTTTCAGTCTTTTCGGCATTCTTCTTCTCTTTCATCTTAACGAGTTTAGCCTCATTCTTCAAATCCTTTTCAGGATATTCGGCAGCGACTTTGTCCCGTTCCTTGTTGAGCTTGTTAACAAGCTCGGTAACCTTCTTACCGTGTTTTTTGTCTTTGGTCCAATCCTTTTGAGGGTCCAACTTGTTTTCTTTAAGATAAGCATCCAATGCCTTTTTTGCTTTTGAAAGCTCCGGAGTCTTATTAACCGGTTTAGCCTTCTTCTTGTCTTTCTTCATGTCTTTAATTTTTAAGTGGATTAAAATTTTCCTTAGTAATTATCCATAGTTATATAATCCTAACCTGAGTGGGGATTTCTTTAATTTCTAGGATAGTTATATCCATTTTATGTATAATGGCCTGAACTTCCATTATATCTCGTATCTCTTGTTCAGATAGATTCACAAATTCTTGTTCTACAGTAACCAATCCACCATATCTGTTATGATAACAGTACTTAACGGTAGAGATAGTGCCTTTTAGTTTCTTCTCTAATTTATCAGAGAGGTCTTTAATCCGATTTTTAACATACTTTAAGTGAATAGCATATTTTTGGGCATATCCTCTCTTACCTTGTCTCTGAGCAACTTGTAATTGATAGATAGTGAAGTCTCTATCCTTGATTAACTGTTGTAGAGTTTGAATAATGTCTCTTACTGTCATTTCCATTTTGGTCTCGGTATTATATGGTTAGTATTTTCTACAGCAATTTCCGTTAGCATCTCTTTAGCCTCTTTAATTATTAAATCAGCTAATTCCCTTTCTTCGTTTGATAAGGGAGGGTTCATATTCTTATCTTCTAGTGCATTAGTATAATTCTGAATAAGATTATCCAATGCGAGGATAGTAATATTCTTTCTGATATCCTTTTTGTATGATTCCATGGGCATTAAAATAAATAAAGCCAACTACCTATCCCAGGCAATTGGCTTCTGTAATTTTTGAAATACTAATAAACTATGCAAACCATTAGCGATGTACTCGCTATATGAGTCCGTTAATCTTCGGAATCTCCTGCTTCCTCTTTGTCTTTTTTAGACTTCGGATTGCAAATGATTCCGTGTCCCTTTTTAGACTTAACGGTTAAATTACCCGGAACGAATGTCACTGATGTTGTAGCTGGTTTTCCGTCGATGACCAGAACCGATGTTACCACTACTCCCTGATAGCCTTCTTTATTCTTTACTGCATAACCATAATTGCGAACTTCAGATTTTTCATTGATTTTAATAACATCAATCTGTTTACTGTTGGGGCGTTGTTCTGCAGGACGATTTTTCAATGCTTCCATTCTTGCCTTACGTTTTGCTTCTTTAGCTTCGTCTTTTACTTTTTCTGTACCCTTTTTCTTAGAGTCTTCTTTTTTCTTAGTTGCCATAATACTTTAGTTTATTTAATTAATAGAATGAGATTTCTGGTAAAGGTGGGCTATTGCTTTAGCCCAACCTTCGTAACCTTGAAAGATAATAGATTATTTTTTCCCTTTCTTACCTTTCCCTTTGGCTTCTTTCTTTGCTGCCGGCAATTTGAGACCCAATTCTTTTGCGATTGCCTTGCGAAGTTTTTCGATGTCGTCTTCTTCGAAGTCGTCCGGGTCAGTTTCGAGGTCTTTGTCATCGCAAACATCTTCCAGTTCTTCGAAGTCCATTTCTGCAAGGTCTTCACCGGTCAGTTCTTCGTCTTCATCTTCTTCATCATCAGAATCTTCATCTTCTTCGTCTTCATCTTCTTCATCTTCTTCATCATCAGAATCTTCATCTTCTTCATCATCAGAATCTTCATCTTCTTCATCTTCCGAACCAAAAAGGTCTGCAGCCTCTTCTGCCGAAAGTACGATAGGAGCCGGGATAATCTTTACTGAACCATCTTCGTAGGTGATAATGATTGCACCGTTAATCTCTTTACGAGATACTTCTTTCAACTCTTTCTTGGTTTCTTTTTTCTTAGCCATTTTCGTAATGTTTAAAATGTTAATAAATCAATAATTATATCACTCGGTTATAAGTTTCTTATACTTCCTTTCCGAATTACTTAGGTAAGTATATTCAGAATTATATTGTTTTATATCTCCTAGAAGGGTCTTTAATTCTTCTTGAGATTCTATCTTTACGGTTTCGGTATCAATTACCTGGTCTTCCGTATTATAGGTTAATACCTTGAAGGTTTTACCCATAAAAGGATTTAGTGGTTGGTGTACCTTTACTTCCGGTACCTTATTTTTAGTCTCCATTATTGTATTTAATTTTAGTTATACCTGGAATACCTGCTTTACCAAATACTTCCGTATAGAATTTGTATTTTGGATTTTGCATTGATTTATAGTTATCAGCTAGTCTCATGGGAAATACCCAATATTCTTTTTCTAGCATCCTGTTGGTCATGATGTAGGCATATTTGCTTCGCATCTTATATTTGCTTGCAGGAGTAAACCCTTGAAATCTTAAAGCTTTTACCAGATGTCTTTCTTTAGGAACCCATCCCAAATGGTTTAAGGATTCTTGATAAAATATATCTATCATATCCCTCTGTGCTTTGATAAATAGTACTTTCTGCATTGGGATATTCATTTTCTTTCTTAGATAGAGGGCCAATGAACCTACCAAAGGTGGATACTGTAAGGATAGAATATTATATGTATTCTTTTCCTCTTGACTTAGCCTGTTGTAAATCCTGTAAGATAGCAGAACGGATTTGTATTCTCTTCTTCCGGATATACTGGGGAGATATGCCTTCCCGTTGTCCATAGAGTTTTTGTGAGTACCTTTCATTGAATGCCTCCTTCCCTTTACTTTTAAAGACCCGGTGCATTTGAACCATGAACCTTCGTCTTCTATGTTTATCTAATTTATATTCGTCGGGTATGATAAATTTCCTGGCCTTAACCAATTTACCCTTATACCAGAATTTAGTAGAACCATGTTTTAATCTTATACCATTCATATCTGATAATTGTCTTATGCCCATCCTAATGAGCTTCCTACCAGATATAATATGAATATATTGAAGAACATCAACTCCATAAATGTAAGTAAGAGTCTTTTTTATTTGGTATCTAGTAAAATATGGTATACCAGTAAGATGTTTCCGATATAATTTCTTTTCGGTAATATACTTATTGGTAGTATCTGGTCTCCAAGTCCAAATATAATATCTATCTGACCTTATTGGTTCCCTGCTACTCTCCTTTAACTTTACCATTTATACTTCTCCTTGCAGTTCTAAACCAAAGTGTTATCGATTTATCATTTGCATCCGGGAATTTCTTTTTCATTCTCCGAGTTACTCTATCCAAATCATAACCCTTTGAAACTAATGACCATACATAAGATTTCTTTGTGCCCTTGATGAGATTAAATTCATCTCTTTCTCTCGGTGGCTTTTTTTCTCTTGGCTTCTTTATCCCGGGAACTCTTTTATTTCTCCTCTTCCCATTTTCTCCTTCTTCTCCGAGAAACCCAAGCCTTAACTTTGAACTTCTTAATGGGTCATCCTTTGAATAACCTATGTTCTCTAATTGTTTATCCATCCAATCATCATATTGGTCAATTAATGATTTGTCTGGTTTGTTGGTTGACCTTTCGATATAACCAATTAAATCGAATATGCCTGCAGCACAAGCATCAGGAAAAGGCATTCCCAATATGACAGCCTTTCTTTTTAAATCCCTGTAGGTCATGTTTCTTCCTGCATGACCAAGGAAACTGGCTTTCTCTTTAGAAGGTGCTGGTTTATTCTTTTTCTTTTTCATATCTTTATTAAATTTGTTGTTTTCATTAATTCTCTGCAAATATAAGAATAAATATTTTATATAAAAATACTTTTCTAATCTTTTTTATAAAAAGCTGAGGTATCCTCGATACGTTTGGCTCCGGTAGATTTAGCTTTTTTTCTCCTTTTGGTTTTATGAAGGTTGTAGGCCATGTCTAAATTCTTAACAGAGAATTCTATATTGTTTACTTGATTATAGTTCAATGCTTTTTCAATGCAGCATCGGTATTCAGGCCAGAATCCTTGTCCAAGCCTTACACTACCAGTTTTAATCATAAACTTGGATACCATAAAACCAAATGTATCTGCGTCATCCTTAGTAGGAAAGACGTACATATAGAATCTACTAAATTCATCAATAACTTCTTGCAAAGGTCTTACGGGCAATAATAAGTAGCCATCTGTATATAATTCTTCTGATATCAAACATACCCAGTATTTCTTTTTACCGGGTTTTACTTTATACTTAAACCTTTCTCTTAATTTAGTGTGCATCCATTCTGGGATACGATTAAGAAGATACTTGATATATATCTTGTCCTTCTTATTTGCTCGTCTCTTGAATGCCGATGGTTGCTGTAACATCTTAGGTAATATCCTAAAGTTGTTCCATCTATCAAATTCAAATACTATACGAGCGGTGTCTTTATCCCACTCATCATCAGATTCTCTTAACCGTTTCATATTTCTTTCTATGTTACGGTTAGTTACTTTAGAAAGTAAGTGAACTGAATCACCAATGTAAATCATTGCTTCTTTTCTAGTTAACCTTCTTTCTAGACAACCTTCAATATAATCTTGAAAACTTCTCTCACATGGACAATCTGGTCGAAATAGAGAAGGGTGTTTCTCAAAAAAGTCCGAGAATAATCTGAAAAACTTTTCTGACCTTTCCCGAACTTCTAAATACTTGTAATGTGACAATTTTAAAATTTCACCAGCTTCCCATGAGGATTTGTTTTCTGATAATTGAAGGAATAAGGATTTCTGTTCTAAGTCTTTTAGACAGTCCCATGCTTTTTTCTGAGCCTCGTTCATTTCCTTTTCCTTGATTTTATGTTTAGTACTCTATCAATTTGTTCACTGGTTATTTGATTTGGGTCAAACTCTTGAGAGTTGGCATATAACTTATCTGGGTCGTAATTTTGATATACGCTATAGATAACATTATCGAAGGGTAACCAAATCTCCATTCTACCCATTTCAGGATATAAAAGCATCTTTACCATTTTATTGATGTAATCTACCTCTAATACAGTAGCATCAATACCCTCATAAGGATAACCCTTTAATACAATGTAATCTCCTATCGAGACATTCATCAAGTCATCTACCGAAAATTTCTTATTCTCTTTAGCCATTCTCTTAAACCTTCTAACATCCTTTCTTGAGCATGTAGCTACTAAAGAAAAATCATCAAAGTCTTCAGAGTTATCGATTCTGATTTTCTTTTTCCTTTGGTGCATTGTCTCTGTATTCTTTAACCAAGTTCTAATGCCCGATATGTTTCTCTTTAATTTATTAAGAAAAGGTCTAGAGAAAGCAAATTCTGTAGGCATCCTCATAAAACCATAATTGAATAATACCGGTACTTCTTCAAATACCATCTTACCTTTTATAGTTTTCTTCAATACATTTACTGTAGGGATAATGGCTTTAAGTTGGTCATACCCCTTTTCTTTAAGTTCTTGATTAATCCTATCGGAGTACTTTCTTTCTATGTAGAAGATACAATATGAATATGGGGTACGTTTCTTCATGGTTTAGTAGTTTTTAAGAATTAACTTAGCTTGCTTATGAATTAATTTGTAAGGTACTTTTAATACTTCACTAGCCATGAATACCATAAGAGTATTCCCAGGTACTTGGATATACATTACCTTAGTAACATACTGGGCAATAATATCTCCAAGTTTAACACCTACTACGAAAAAGAATTCTTCTGCAGGCATAGAGTTATACCTCATACATAAGATGGGTACTTTCTTTGCCCTTTTAGCATCTTTACTTGCTTGTTCCCAGAATCTTAATATATCACAACCCTTATTGCCAAGCAGTATATGTTCAAATTTAATTTCTTTGTAGCTTTTACATTCTACGGATATCTTACACCTGTGAGCATGTCTTTCATCTACACAAGTAATATCAGAAGCGGCATCCTTGTTAGAATGCCAAGCCCCTGACATTGGAACTCTATTCCAAGTATAAGCGGTCCATTTAGTAAACCACTTAGACATTTTTAATTCAAATCTTGAGCCTTTTTTCTTACTATTCATGATGTATTATATTTTATATCATTATAGTAGTTGGTACCTACTCAGGCCATTCACCTTTTCAACTTGCAGGATTTTAGTATTAGATAATGGAAGTGAATCTAAATGGGTAATTAGAAATAGGGTCTTATTTGCAAAAGTATGCCTGATTAAGGATGTAACCACCTCTACATTATCTGAGCTTAAAGATTCAAATACTTCATCTAAGAAGGCTAGATTAATCCCTTTGGAAGCAGTTAGAGATTCGTTCATAGCAAAAGCCATTGCTACATTACAAAGTTGTCGTTCTCCTCCCGATAGTTCATCATAATCAATAATTTGCCCATCCCTTTCAATTAAAGTATAAAAGTCTTTTCTAATAGTACCCAAATCTATACCAAATTCAATCCTGAATCCCAATACTTGAGAATATTTATCAAGTGTTCTATTTAACATATCCAGAGATGAATCAAACAGATAAGCCTTGATTCCATTATTACCAAGTGGGTCATTAAGTAACCAATCGTAATTCTTTAACTCTAATTCCTTATTATGGTAATCCTCGTCTACCTTACGAAGATTCTTTCTAATTTCCTTAAGTTTCTCTTTATACTTAGGAGACATAACCTTAAGCTTCTCTCGTTTGAGCTTTTCCAAATCCTCGTCAATAGAGGCAATATCTGAAGCAATGTCTTCACAGTCTTTTTGAAGTCTCTTATACTTCTCATTTGTAGTCCTCAATTCATCTAACCTTTCTAGAGCATCCTCATATTCTTCTCGTAACTTATCAGAATTAATCAGGGCATTGTAAATAATATCTACGCTCGCCTTTGCACGTTTGTAGTGGCCTTTATCTAACTGTATCTTAAGTTTCTTTACAAAATCTGGTAAAGAAACCCCTTCTGCAACCATTCTATTATCCCTAAGCTTTGACTTAAGAGTATCTACATAGGTACTATGTTTTTTAATCTTTACCTGAAGACTTTTTTCTATTTCATCCTTAAGTGACTTTTGTTTTTCAATCAGTAACTTAGTTAGCTTTTCCCTGTCTTTCTTTAACTCTCTACGTTCCGATTTGATTTTCTCTTTAAAACCTTTCTCCCTGTCATGTAAATCAAAGTAAGCCTCTTTACTAGCTTCCAATTCCCTTTTAAGTAACTCGGATTGATGTTCTGCCTCGTTTGCTTGAGCTAACAGGTTATTTTTATCCTGCATAGCTATTCCTTTAGCTATATTCAAGAACTCAAGGTCAAATACTTCCTCAAATATCCTTTTCTTGTCGGCATTTGATTCTTGTATTAACCTCTTAATCCCTTGACCAAACATTATCGAGTTCATGAATAAAGTGTAAGATAATCCAAGTTCTGCATTAATAGTATCTTGGAGTTTATTCTTACCTTTTACATTCACTAACTCATTATCTTTCAGAAATATAAGTCTATCCTTACCTTTAGCTCCATCTTCTAAAACCAAGTCGCATTTCTGACAACGTATGATTTTATAAATGTGTTCGTTTTTCTGAAAATATACTTCTACCATTACTCCGGAATAATCCTTAGGTCTTACCTTTTCCCAGGTAGTAACTTCGGATACACCTTTTAGGTTTTTCCCATATATTGCCCATACCAATGCCGATAAGATAGTTGAATTATGGGTAACTATAAAATCTCTGGTAATATATAGGCCTTCTGAAGAATCTACTTTAATGCACCTACATACCTTTTTCCCTATATATTCAATATTTCTTATGGTATTTACCATTCTATTTCTCCTGGTAAACTCACCATAGGATTTAGTTTTATATTTCCTTAGAAAAGGGTTAAAGGTTAGTCGTATTGAACACACATATGAAGTAGTATACCTACCATACTTAAACCGGGTACTTTCATTTTTAGTAGATAGGCCTCCAAGGGATCTTACCAAATAGCTAATACCATCTCTTAAGTGCTCACTCTTAAATGAATACGTAGAAACCTTTGAGATTTTCTTTTTGGAACCAACACATCCATCAGTATCTAATAAACCAGCTAATAATAATCTACGATTCTCGATTGATGATTTCAAATATAACTCTGGTATAAATTTATCTTTAGACTTACAACCAATTAATCCTAAATCCTTAAGTTCTTTACCTAAACCATGAATCCTAAAGTGTTTAGCTCCTCTTACCTCTGTACCTTCATGAACCATGTTTGGGTCTGGCAAATATGACCTTAATCTATCAACTATCTCTGGCCAATCCTCTCTATTGGTAGATACTCTAACTGTAGGCCTATTACCGGAAATACAACCATCGCCTAATATAAACCCTAATACGTAGGGGTGTATTGGTAATTTAGTATAATTACCATCAATTGGTACGGTTAATGGAGTTGAGTATCTATACTTGAAAGTACCAGGAGCAGTTTTATTCTCAACCTTATAATCCTTTAGTAAAGTCTCGGTATCTAATGTTCTTAGTCTGTCTTTAGCTTTACCAGATTTGAATACTGACCATAAATGGTCTCCAGCACATTCAGTACATGAGCCATCAGAAAAGGTTATTTTGTAAGTATCTAATAGACCTCTATCATAAATACCCAATAGCTTGATAGGTTTACCTGTAACTGGGTTAATTACTTTATCATTAAGAGTTAATTCCCCCATCTTTTTCCAACCATTAGAAGTTAAAACGGGTTCTTCTAAAGGTTGTGCTTTACCTTTTCCATTGGGGGCCTTGATAAGTATGGTACAACTGGGGTTTAATGATATGTGTAGGTTCTCTATTGAACAGAACCCTACAACGTTCATATTCATAAATGTCAACATACTTCTGCTTTTTTAAGTACATCAATGAGAAGATTCTTCTTCTCTTCTTCTTTTATACCTTTTTCCTTAAGATACCTTTTAGCTAGAGCTTTCTTAGAAAGTTGCTTAGTGATTTTATGGTTAGTATTTACTAAGTTACTAGTTTTCTTAGGTAAAACGGTATAATAATTACCATCATCCTTAATTTCATCTTCTGATTCTACATCGATGAATTTTGGGAATTGCTTTAAGTGTACGAATTGCATACTTAGGTCTGAATATATTTTCCAGTATCCTAATTTACAACCTCGGTCTGTTCTTCTCTGATGATTGGGAGCACCTATCATATAAACCTTCTTTGAAAGCCTTTGTGGTTTATGTATATGTCCACATAATACCAGGTCAAACTTATTCAGAACATTTACATTTAGGTTTTCTACTGAATTAATTTCTCTACCATCGGTATCCTTAGCTCCTGGATAATCAGTGTGTAGTAAAAGAATATTCTTAACATTCTCTAATTTAAGTTTCTTAAGATATTCACTTAGACCCACATTATTATCAATATAAGGAACTCCATATACCATTATATCCTGATGATAAGCAGATAGTGGTCTATTCTGATAATCCATAATTTCTATACCATACCTTTCTACTAAATAAAGCCAACTAAAAGGAGGAGTACCAACTTTACTTATTTTCTTTATACAATGATTTCCAGAAATAGCCAGTATATTTAGTTTACCAAGTTTATTGAATTCATTGTAACAAATCTCAGCTAATTCTTGGTCTAAGGTTTCGGCTTTATGAAATAAATCTCCACAGAATAAAGCAGGACACTGATACTTTTTACATTGTTCATTTATAATCGACAGAACCCTGAAACTATCCAGGGTTCTTTTATTACCTTCATTAAATTTAGCATATAAGTTTATATGTAAATCAGAAAAGGCAATTGCTATTACTTCTTTACTCATTGATAAAACTTTGAATAATTTCTTTTCGGATATCTATATTAGCCTCTCGTATCTGAATAACTTTTGTTTCTCCATAACAAGATTTGATAGTACCTTTAGTAGCACCATACTCAAGAGGTTGTCTTTTGAACCAACCCCTGTAAAGTACGTTAATTTCCTCTACCGGAATGAATCCCCAAATATTCAGCATATTATCCATGATTGAAGATATCAAGAATTGAAAGTAATTGTTCTCAATCCTTTTATTATTATCTTCTGTTACCCATTCTTTAATCATTGCAGTAGTGAAGTCTAAGATGATTAGGTGAGTACATTGTTGATTAAGTAACATCTTGCACATCTCGAAGAAGTGTTCCATTTCACATTTTGGGATATTCTGGGATTGTTTGTAATAAAAGTAAGCTGCCGAATCAAGATAGCTTCTATCGGTTACAAAATCCTCTTCATCTTTGAATAACTTATTCCGAAGGTTTAGAATCTGATAATCTTCAAGAAGTAAATCCTTTGGATTCCTTTCCAACATCTCCTTATGGGTCATATCTTTAGTTTTAGGTATTAATTCTGATACACTACCAGAAATGAATCTCATAGGTTGAGCTTCACATACATCATAACGATACAACTTAGGAGTAAACTCTGCAAGTGTAGTCTTTCCAACTCCACTTGGACCTGCATACATTATCTTTACGTTCTTCATTCTTGTAACTTTTTAAAAGGTTTTATAAATTCATTTGTTAAAAAGGATGCTAATGAGTACTCGATACATAGTTCTCTGAATTTCTCATACTTGAATACCTTTTTCTTCTTGATGGGCAATGAATCCAAAGGTACATTATCTACAAACCAGAATAGGTCAATAAGTTTACGATTCCTTTCCCAAGCCTCCGAATATTCTTTGTTTGGTTTAGCTTCTAAGAACTTATAGATAGTACCATACTCATCTAGTATTTTTCTTGCTTTTACTGGACCTATACCATTAAACCCAGGTATATCATCCGAAGTATCACCTACCATTGCAAGGTACTGTACAGTTTCATGTGAATGATAACCGAATAATTCTTTGCAGTTATCTACTCGGATTGTCTCATCTTTCCTTGGATTCAATATCCTAACATTCTTATTTAAGAGTTGATTGAAATCCTTATCTGATGATACTAAGATTACCTTTTCTGCCCGATAGGTATTAATAACAAGGTATGCTAAGAAATCATCACCTTCATATTTGGTTTTATTCCTTTTATCGAATATATAAGAAATTCTTAGCATACCTAATATCTTCATAATCACTGCCTTTTGATTTTGCAATGATTCATAATCTACGGATATATTTTTTCGGTGTCCCTTATAATTAGGGAGTAACTTATTCCTTACTGGTGAATGACCATTATCGAAAGTTATTATTACGTCATCTGGTTCAAACCTTGTAAGGTACATATGTAATGATTTGAAGAATCCAAAGATTGCCCCACTGGGTTTACCATCAGTAGATTTAAGTTTTTCAAATTTATGAAAACTTTGGTGTAAAATATTCTCGCCGTCAACTAATAATATTAATTTTTTATTTTTCATATTCATTTCTTTTTCTTATTCGTCCTCTTCCTCTTCCTCCTCGTCTTCCCCTTGAACATCGTCTACTGGGAATAGGTTAGTATTTAATGATTCTAATTTCTTCTTAGTAGTTCCAATGGTATTTATACCAGCTTTTCTTAATAGCTTACGTCTCAATTCGTCATTCTCTTCTAGTAAAGCTAAAAATTTCTCTTCTCCTCTACAAAGGGTTTCTCCTTTATATTTATAAACTCCACCATTGGATTTTTCTATAATCTCCTCCTCTATAAGGATCTCATTTAACCAATATATCTTATCAAAACCCACATCATGATACTTAGGGTTATTGTATACGGGAGCAGCTTTTATAGTCCCTCTTGGAGGAGCAACCTTATTCTTCATTGTACGGATTGAAGTTACTCTACCAATTTTCCTTTCTTTTCCCTTTATCTTCTTCGTTAGGGATTTACCTCCGTATAATCCTATCCTTTGAGAAGCATAGAATTTTAAAGCAGCCCCTCCAGGAGTAGTATCAGGATTTTCAAACATACCAGCTTTTAGATTAGTACGTAATTGATTAATATAAATCTGAGTTACTCCCAAAGAGTATAACATTTCGTTTCTTATACGGAAATATTTATATATGGCTTTTGCTCGATTACCCATATCTGCAGAAGCATTACTCATTTCAGAATTGATATTTATTTCGGTGTCCAGAGCAGAAACTGAATCCAAAATGAGTAGTATAGGCTCATTATTTACTAGTTGACTTCTCCAATATAATGACATAGATGCCACCCAATCGGATATTTTTTCTATAGCCGTTTCTCTATAGATAATTACCCTATTTAGGTCTAACCCATTAATCTCAGCCCAAGAATTAGTAAACGATTGTTCAGCATCTATCCACAAAACTACTCCATTCAAATATTGACAAGAGTAAGCAAAATCATAAGCCATCAAACTTTTACCAGAGGATTCGGTACCAAATAATTCTAAAATCTTCCCATAAGGGATTCCTCCTCCTAATACATGATTAAAAGCTAAAAACCTAGATGGTAACCAGGGTAACTTAGAATCATCTTCTTCTGCTGCTATAGAAAAACCTGAGAATTTCTTCTTCATCTCACTCAGAGATGGTACTTTTATTTTCTTCCTTGCCATAATTCTTTAAATTTTAATTGAATACTCTTTTGAACAATATGCCTACTTATACCTAAGCTTTTAGCTATATCAGTAATACCCTTACCTTCTGCAAACATTTGAGAAATCTTTTCAAAATCTCGATCTTTCCAAGCAGGATTCTTTTCTCCTCTTAATGATCTACTATCTCGAATCATTTGCTTCATGTTCTCTTCTTGTGTACACCAATAAAGATTACTAACCCTATTATTCAGGGGATTATTATCTTTGTGACCCACACAGGGTAAATTTTCTGGATTTGGTAACCAAACAAAAGCAACTAATCTATGTACATACCATTTCTTACCTTGTATTTCTACCCTATAATATTTAACATACCTACCGTTTGATAATGAGTATCTGTTTCTTAGTACCCATCTATCCTTATATAAACCTCCTTTAGTATTACCTGGTATATGTCTAGTATATAATTTCCCATTACGAGAAATATAATATCCTGGATGTCCAGGGATGTTATCATATTTTGCCATAATGTAATCTCTTTAAACTAAATAAGGTAGTAACCGAATGAATCTAATTACTACCTTATCGAATGAAACCATATTTACTAACCCTTAAATATCAGATTTGTATTTTCTCTTTTTCTTTGGTTTTTCGTCTTCCATGTAATGGTCCCGATGTAATCCCTTTTTCTTCTTCTTTTTCTTTGGAGCATCATCGTCGTCATCTCCATGGTCTTCATTGAGGAATTTTGCAAGCATTTCCTCAAGTTCATCGTAGGATTTGATTTGAGAACGAACTATACCTTCCAAATCTACCGTACCTTGGTATTTCTTATCCAACTTAGTTGGTTTACAAGCACGAGCAGAATAGGTAGTATCCATTTTACCTGAACCAGAACGGATGATTTTGATATCATATCCGTTTTTCGGGTCAGTCATATCACCAGCTTCATCCTCATCAAGGTAAAGGTCAATAACATCCTGATATACTGAGCGTGGAACAAGAACTCCCTTATCCTGGCCATCGTAATCAAACTTAGTACCTTTTTCGTCTGCATATACCGGACCACCAAGAATATATTTTCTTCTTGGTACCAAGGTTTTTGCAAGTTCCTTATCATCCTCATCATTTGAACTTTTCAGTTCTTGGTATTTTTCCATGAAAGGGCATGGTTCATCAAATGTAGCTGGAGATATAATACCTCCCAAATCTTTACCTAAATAGAATTGAATAACTTCTATACCCAATTCCTGGTCATCACCCGGAGATTTGATTCTCATTCTTAAAGTACCCTCTTTAGGATATACGAATCCACCTCCATTACCTTTTGATTCCAGCTGTTTCTTTCTAGCCAGCATCTTTTCTTTTGTAGAAAGTCCATCTGAGGATACTTTCTTTTTGTCTTTTATCATAATAATTACTCGTTTGGTTCGGTATAGATTACCTCATTCATACTTAACACTGTAAGAGTGTTCTTTTCCAGGAGTTGTTGCAATGCAGGAGAAAGTTTTTCTGTTTCAAATTCCATTTCCTTACCTGCATATAAACCATAGGTAACAATTCTACCGATAGCAACAAAGTCCTTATAGGTGTTATATTCTTCGGTGATGATACCAGATTTTACTACTACTCCCTTACGAGGTACTCCCTCTTTTACTTGTTCCGGAATAAAGAGTCCGGATTTTGTTTGATTTACCTCTTTAGGGGATAAAATCAATACCCGGTTTTCTGTTGGACTACCGGGCAATTCTTCATTAAATTTCTGAGCTACTGCTACAGATACGAAAGTCAATGAATAGTTCATATTTCTTATATTTTAAAAGTTAGTAATTGATTATAGTTATTATTTCTCCTTACGAAGATTGGCATTTAGAGTTCTCAGTATACCCTCTCGACTCTCGTAGGCTCTACAGATTGAAATATACTTGTTAGCCTTTTCTACTGCCTTCAAATATCTTTGATATATGGATTTATATTTAGGACTTACGTTTGCTTTATGTGATACGTAGTCGTTATTGAATCTTTCGTTAGATTCTTTAATATAAATCCATGCAGAAGAATAGGCTTCATCCTTTTCCCTTGCTAGTGCATCCCTTTCTTTAATATATTTATCTCTTAAAGAACAGAATATATAATAACTAGAAGGAGATTCTCGTAGCTGAGAATTGATGAGATTTTCGTTTATAGATAATTCTTTTTGGATATCTATTTCTAATATCCTACCTTCGAATTTAACCTTTAGTTTCTTCAGTTCCGTTTTCATATTGTAATAGGTTCTTAAAATCCTCTTTACTATATTTACCATCTTGGATGGCTTTTGATACCTGGGCGAATGCACATCTATATGCAACATCCATACCAGGCAAATGAAGGAGAGATTTGTATGGTGCCATCTTATCAATCAAAGCCTTGAACCTTAAGTCGCATAAATTATCAGTTCCACCCCTATCAACCAGTATCATAAACAAAGCCCAATAAATATGGGTAGCATCTTCATATGCTAACCTTGCCTCTTCATCTTTCATAACTCCAAAAGCCAAATCCTCTAATATATTGAGATTAGATTGTAATTGCTCTATCTGAGTTTTAATCCGATTGAATAACATCTTATCTCTACCTACTAATTGTAAATTACATAACCTTAATTGTCGGTTAAGATTTTCGATAGAGAAATTTAAACAAGCAGCTACCATGTAAGTTAGTGATGATAGTCTGTTAGCATTCAAAATATCTTCTTCGTTTGCCATAGTTTCATAAATTTATATTTATTTATGTTGTCATAGTATTCTCTTTCTTCACTTCTGTAGGTGATTTTGGATTTTCTTTATGATAAAGATACCTATTACAACCTGGGCACTTAACTAATTTGCAATCAGCAAAAGTGGATGAATCTACTTCTGAATAATCATATTCGAATTCACAATCACAATAAGGGCATTTAGCTCTCCATACTGTGGGACCGTTTAAAATCTTTTTCATATTGCTTCATTTGTTTATTAAAACGTTTCTTATATTCTGATATAGGTATATGTTTATATTTCTTATGTTCTTCCATATATTCTTCTACCGAGAAATCTGGTTCTAACATCTTTCTATAATCATAACCGGGTATAAAGGGTAATTCTTCTGCCATTGACCTACCAATAACAAACTCCATGTCCATTGTGACATCATCTATCTGAAAGTCGAAGTATGGCTTAGTTAATGGGTTCCTATAAATTTGCCACATCTCGTAGATACTCCAAATATTTATATTCTCAGGTTTAGTAATCTGATAGTTAGCATCATGAACTAAGCATACAGATTTAGTTGGAGGTAATTTGCCCTGCCTCATAAGATAATAAATTAAAATACTACCAAACAGACACATATCTGAAGCTGCAGACTGGCAAGGAAAATTTAATGCTAGTCGTAAAGCATAAGCTTCTTCTCCTTTATCTGAAGAATAAATTTGTGGTAATCTTCGTTTTCTACCAAATAAAGAAACTAAGTACCCATTCTTTCTAAGGAATTTCTCTTGTTTCTTTAAAAAGGTTTTTAGCTTGGGATGCTGACCAAAGAATATGTCCATTTCCTTTTGTGCTTCTTCTGGTGTAACTATAATACCAGATTTTGGGTCAGATAATTTTACTGCTAGTAATTTAGCACCAATTCCATAAATAAGTCCAAAAGCAATCTGTTTAGCTTGCTTTCTCCTTACCTTCCATATTTTATGGTCTGGATGATTTTCATCCTCATATATTTTTAAAGCTTCTTCATAAGGGATATGATATTTGGTAGCAGCAATTGCCAAGTGAGGATCCTGGCCTGAATTAAAAGCATTTAGATAAGTTTCATCTCCAGAAAGATGAGCCATAATCCTTAATTCTGCTTGACTAAAGTCACTAGCAATATATAAAGTTCCTTTTGGAGCAATCAATTGCTTCTTTATATTTGGGTCTACTGAAGTTTTAGGTATTTGCTGAGCATTGGGAGATGATGAAGAGAGTCTCCCTGAAGTAGTATTAGAGCTTATGATACCAGTTTTTATAATATAGCTATGATTACAATTTACTGATAAATCATAGATGGTTTTTAAACCTATATATTTACACTCAGTTATATATTCTATTTTTACATTTCCCCAACTCTTTCCTAAAGCTATATTACTAACTCGGTTTCTAGTAATAGAATATTTTCTCATTACCTCAGCTTGAGGTAAACTCAAAAGATCATACTTAATCTTCCCTACTTCATACAAATCTAATTTACTATCAGGCTTATGAAAATTTAAACTTATACTCTGGTGAACCCTCTTTTTAATATTGGCTTGTTGAGTAATAAGTTGTAAATTACCTGGTTGATTATTTAGCCTATTTCCGTCTACATGGTCTACTACTAAATTCATGGGTATTTCAGAAGTATTATTAAAAGCCATATATATAAGCCTTGATACTTGAGTTGGTTTCTTATTAATAGAAACCATATACCTACCCTGATTATTTAAGGTTTTATGTAATTCATGTGGATTATTATAATCTAAATACCCACTAGTGGTTTTTATAGAAAAAATATCTCCATCAGAAGAAGCTAAATAACCAGGTAAACCTGGAATTTCTCTAAATAGAATTTCTGAAGGTTTCTTTCCGACTTGATACTTTTTAGAGTTTTCTTTTAAATTCTCTATTAAATCCTCAGTATCATAAGTAATAATGGGTAAAGAATTTCTGAGGATATAACTTACTCGCTTCATACCAAAAGGTGTTAGTAATTTATGTTCTTTAGTACACTTAATTACTTTCCCACTAGAAGTACTTAATTTATAAGTTTTCTGCTCTCCCTTATTAATAGAATGAGTAATTTTTTCCCAAGTTCCCTTATGAGTTAATATCCATAAATCTTTATCCTCAATGTTCTTTATACCAATTGAGTCTGGAGATATGTTTTTTATAGATACAAAGCCTGATTTTAGAATTAACTTTGTCTCTCCAGTTATACAACCATGAATATTAAACCGACCATGTAATCTACTGTCATCTTGGACTTCATTTGCCCACCCTTTTATAAATCCAGTATACATTTTCTCCAAACCTCTTAACTCTAGAAGTTTATCAAGGAATATGGCTTTTGGTGAATCGGGTTTTTTAACTGTTAACCTTAGATTAGTTAGAGTCTCTTCATCTGTACTTGGTTTACCAGATTCATTATCTTTAATTACATCGAAATGAAACCCATCTTCCGAATACATTAGCTTGGGCAAATCAACTGGACTACCAAGGTTAATAGGTCTTATTAGTTCCTGTTCCTTTTTAGTTGTGAATATACCTGCCTTGATATTTGAAATTTTCTGTTCCCTTGATGCAATCTTTCGTTTGTCTTTTGGGTCATTATAATCTAACTCCTCAAGTTCAGCTTCGATAGATTGAATATATTTATCAATCTTTTCTTGGTTGTACTTCTTTTCGAATTTCTTTACTCTTGGCAAATCATAAATCGCTTGTCTAGCAGCATCTATTTTTGGTTTATATGTTTCCAGTAATTTATTATTGAAATCTCTATCTAGATATAAACCATTCTTCTCTACAGAAGTTAGTACCCTTGATGCAGACATGATTAAATTTCTAAATGTACTGTACATACCCAAGTCAATCAACTTCTTTTCAAAAAATATCATTAACCTAAGAGTATAATCCGTATCTTGACATCCATAATGGCAAAGTGGGTCTAACTCTTTTTTATCCCAAGGTATTTTATCGAAAGCATCTTGCTTCTCATAATTACCATACTCTGGTAAATACCTTCTTACCATTGATTTTAAATCATTAGGTTTTTCCTCGTTTAGTAGATATTTTGCAAGCATACCATCTAAACAAGTACCTCTATAGAATATTTGATATTTCTGGTTTATCTGGTCATCAAACTTCCAGTTCCATGCAACCTTGGTTATTTCGTAATCCTCAATTACTTCTTCCCCAAATTTCTTTAGCATCTTCTTCCAGTTCCATCCGGGAGAAGTATATTCTTTAGTTTGGAAATGGTCTAAGGGAATAGAAGCACCAAATCCTGGCATCCAAGATACCGAGAGAATAGTTGGCTTGAAAC